>Ga0066662_10001097_pt1 | contig 12209 bp, 13 predicted proteins | sample GraSoiAngelo_111_FD_133939 | JGI IMG/M metagenome (GOLD analysis project Ga0066662, IMG submission 133939) | Grasslands soil microbial communities from the Angelo Coastal Reserve, California, USA - 14_0903_12_40cm | ecosystem: Environmental > Terrestrial > Soil > Grasslands | place: USA... | reverse complement strand
GAGTTCGGGCCGCAGACCCTGCACGCGGTGAAGCGGTTCCAGGCCTCGCACGGCCTGCTCGTCGACGGCCAGGTCGGCCCGCACACCCGCGCCGCACTGCACCTGGCGGCCTCGGCCGACTTCCACTACGTGGCGCCCCCGCCGGTGTCGAACGGCCACTCGCGGTCCGGCCACCGGCACCACCACCACCACCACACGCCTGCCCACGCCAGCCTCGGCGAGCGCGCGGTCGCGCTGGCCCGTGCCGAGCTGGGCGTGCCCTACGTCTGGGGCGGCGAGTCACCGTCCGGCTTCGACTGCTCCGGCCTCGTCCAGTACGTCTACTCGCGGCTGGGCGTGTCCCTCCCGCGCGTCGCCGCCGACCAGTACGGCGCCGGCCGCCACGTCTCGCGATCGGACCTCCGTGCCGGCGACCTGGTCTTCTTCGACAACCTCGGGCACGTCGGCATCTACATCGGCGGCGGCAGGTTCATCCACGCCCCCCACACCGGCACGGTGGTGCAGATATCGTCGCTGTCGGGCTGGTACGCCGACACCTACGTCGGCGCCACGCGCGTCAGCTGATCCGCGTCATCAGCGCGGCCGCCGTGCGCCCGTAGATCGAGTTCGGCGACGCGTCGACGACCTGCCGCCATTGCGCCGCGGCGTCGGTGTCGTCGTTCAGCCAGTAGAGCAGCAGCCCGACGTGGAACCGGATCTCGGTGGGGTCGCTGGCCTGCTGGATGAGCGGGCCGAGCTGGCCGAAGGTTGCGGCCGGCTTGTCCTTGTCGTAGGTGAGCACGGCGGCGGCCACGCGAGGTGACACGCCGGTCGGGTCGACCTGGAGCGCTCGGCGGGCGGCGGCCTGCGCCGCGAGCCGGTCCGGCGCCCGGTGGCTCGCCAGCCACGCGCCCTGCTCGGCGACGGCGAGGCCGAGCCAGGCACCGGCGTCACGTGGATGCCGTCGCACGAGCGCGCGCATCTGGGCCACAGTGCCGTGCGGCGTGCCCTCCGGGGGGATGTAGATGGGATAGTCGGGGCGCTGCTGGGGCGTGTGCAGCGTGTTGTCGGCGATGGTGCCGTAGTAGCCGTACAGATCCTCGGAGCGCACACGGCGCAGGGTCTTCACGGCCGCGGTGCAGTTCCCCGCCCAAAGCTGGGTCAGCCCCTCGTAGAGCGCGACAACCGGCTGGGACTGGTCGAGCCGCCCGAGCGCGGCCAGCGTGCCCTCCGGTCCGTTGCTGGCATAGCGGGCGATGGCGTGCGCGACGGCCACCCTCGGGTCGCTCGCCGGCAGCTCCCGGGTCGCGGCCTGCTCCACGGCCGCGGTGCCCTGGCCGCGCGCGGGGCGCGGGAGCTGCAGGTTGAGCGGCGGTGCGCCGCGAAGCGGCGTGCAATGGCCGGCGGAGGTGGCCGCGCTGGCGCCGCCGCCGCGCGAGGTGAGCACGACGGCGGCCGCGGCCGCGAGCCCGATGGCGAGCGCCACGCACACCAGCACGATCAGGCGCCGGGAGCGCCCGGGAATATGTTCGGGAGGGGGCTCGTTCATCCAGTCAGGCGGCATGGAGTTTGGATCCAGCCGCCGCTACAATTGAGGACACAAGTTTCTTCGCCCCACCGTGTGTGAGGCGCTTCGGAAAGGGTAGGTGATGGGCGTGGCCACGTACCGCGAACATCTTGCAGCCGTGAAGTCCGGGATCACCGAGATCTCGGCGCAGGAGGCTGCGGCGCGGGTGGCCGAGCAGCCCGGGCCGGTGCTGATCGACGTCCGCGAGCGGGACGAGTACGAGCAGGGGTTCATTCCCGGCGCGTTGCACATCCCGCGCGGCAACCTCGAGTCCCGCATCGACAACGCCGTCGGCGACCGCACGCGGCCCGTGATCGTCTACTGCGCCGCCGGCAACCGCTCGGCGTACGCCGCGAAGACGCTGGCCGAGCTCGGCTTCCAGGACGTCGTCTCGCTGCGCGGCGGATTTGCCGACTGGAAGCAGAACGGCCACGAGTGGAAGGTGCCGCGCACCCTGACGCCGCAGCAGCTCGAGCGCTACAGCCGCCACACGCTGATCCCCGAGGTCGGCGAGGAAGGCCAGCTGAAGCTGCTCGACTCGAAGGTGCTGCTGATCGGGGCGGGCGGCCTCGGCTCCCCGGCGGCGCTGTACCTTGCCGCCGCCGGCGTCGGCACGCTCGGCATCATCGACGCCGACGTGGTCGACCGCTCGAACCTGCAGCGCCAGATCCTCCACACCGAGGACCGGATCGGCATGCCGAAGGTGGACTCGGCCGAGACGGCGCTGAAGGCGCTGAACCCGGACGTGACCATCGTCAAGTACAGCGAGCGCCTGACCTCCGAGAACGTGCTCGAGGTGATCAGCGGCTACGACGTGATCGTCGACGGGACGGACAACTTCCCGACGCGCTACCTGCTGAACGACGCGAGCCTGGTTGCCGGCGTGCCGGTCGTCCACGGCTCGATCTACCAGTTCGAGGGCTCTGTGACGGTGTACGCGCCGCGCGTCGGCCCGTGCTACCGCTGCCAGTACCCCGAGCCGCCGCCGCCGGAGATGGCGCCGTCGTGCGCCGAAGGCGGCGTGCTCGGCGTGCTGCCCGGCGTGATCGGCACGCTGCAGGCGACGGAGGCGGTCAAGCTGCTGCTCGGCGTGGGTGATCCGCTGATCGGTCGGCAGCTACGCTACGACGCCCTGGCGATGGAGTTCGTCGAGCTGAAGATGCACCGCGACCCGGAGTGCCCGGTGTGCAGCAAGTCTCCCGAGGAGATCGAGTTCATCGACTACGAGCAGTTCTGTGCAGCGCCGGCCAGAGCCGTTTCCGCCGCTCCCATGTTCACCATCAAGGAGGCTGTCGCCTAAGTGAGCACCGTCCGCATGCCCCCCATCCTCCGGCAGGCCGTCGGGGGAGCCCGTGAGGTCGACGCCAACGGCGCCACCGTCCGCGAGCTGCTCGACGACCTGACCACCCGGTACCCGGGCATCCGGGCGCACCTGCTCGACGACGGCGGCGAGCTGAACCGCTTCGTGAACGTCTACGTCAACAACGAGGACGTCCGCCTCGGCGACGGCCTCGAGACCAGCGTCGAGCCCGACGCGACGGTGATCGTGCTCCCCGCGATGGCGGGAGGTTGAGTGGCCTGTCTCCAGACTGAACGCGTTGCCGCCCTCTCCGCCGTCGGGAACACGCCGCTCGTGGAGCTGCCGCGGATGACGCCGAAGGAGGGCGTGCGCATCTTCGCCAAGCTCGAGGAGCAGAACCCGACCGGCTCGGTCAAGGACCGCGTCGCCCTCTCTATGATCGAGGCTGCCGAGGACACCGGCGAGCTCGTGCCCGGGCAGCGCATCCTCGAACCGACGAGCGGGAACACCGGCATCGCGCTCGCCATGATCGGCAAGGTGAAGGGCTATCCGGTGTCCGCGGTGATGCCGGAGTCCGCCACACCCGAGCGCGTCGAGCTGCTGCGGATGTACGGCGCTGACATCATCTTCTCGCCCGGCAACCTGGGCTCGAACGGCGCCGTTGCTATGGCGCGCGAGCTGGCCGAGCGCGACCCGTCGATCTTCATGCCGTTCCAGTACGCCAACGAGGCGAACCCGAGCGCGCACTACTGCGGCACGGCGGTCGAGATCCTGGAGCAGGTGCCGGACGGCCAGGTCGACGCCTTCGTCGCCGGCCTCGGTACGGGCGGAACGCTGATGGGTAACGGGCGCCGGCTGCGTGAGGCGAACCCTGACGTCCAGGTCGTGGCCGCCGAGCCGCTGCAGGGCGATCCCGTCATGGGCCTTCGCAGCCTGGAGGACGGCTACACGCCGCCGATCCTCGACATCCGCGAGCTCGACCGCAAGGTGCTCGTCTCCAACGCAGAGTCGGTGCTCGCCCTGCGCAAGCTGCTCGAGCTCGAGGGCATCTTCGCGGGTGTGTCCGCCGGAGCTGCGCTCGCGGTCGCCCGTCGCGTGGCGGCCGACCTGGAGGAGGGCCAGAACGTCGTCGTGCTGTTCGCCGACGGCGGCTCCAAGTACCTCAGCGCCGGCCTCTACACGACGCCGATCGATGAGCTCGAGGCGAAGATGGAGGAGCGCGTCTGGTGGTGATCCCGGCGGCGATGCGCGACGAGATCGTCGCGCATGCACGTGCGGGCCTGCCCAACGAGGCGTGCGGCATCATCGCCGGCCGGGGCGATCGTGCCGAGCGGTTCTTCCCGGCCGAGTCGGATCAGCCGAGCCCCTACTACTACCGGATCGAGTCCCGCGACCAGATCCGGATCATGAACGAGATCGACGATGCCGGCCTCGACCTGATCGGCATCTACCACTCGCACGTGTCGTCCGCGGCGTACCCCTCGCGCACGGACGCCGAGCAGGCGTTCTGGCCGGACGCGACCTACGTGATCGTCTCGCTGGCCGGCGGTGGCGCCGACCTCAAGGGCTATCGCATCGATGACATGGCGGTGTCCGAGGAGCCGCTCGTCATCGAGTAACGTGGGCGCCGCATGCGCGCCCGCGACCTCGGCATCATCATCGGGCAATTGCAGCCCGGCGAGCACGACGCCATCACGGACGTGCCGGGGGTGCGGGTCGGCCACACGACCCTGATCGAGGGCGACGACGTGCGCACCGGTGTCACCGTCATCCGGCCACACGAGGGAGAGGCACTCCTCGACCCCGTGTTCGCGGGTCATCACCGGCTGAACGGCAACGGCGAGATGACCGGCATCCACTGGATCGAGGAGACGGGGTTGCTGGCCGGCACCATCGGGCTGACCAATACGCACAGCGTCGGCGTGGTGCGCGACGCGATCGTGCGGGACGCCGTCGGTCGCGCTCCCGACCAGGCGATCTGGTCGATGCCGGTGGTGGCCGAGACGTACGACGGCGGCCTGAACGACATCAACGGCCAGCACGTCACCACGGAGCACGCGCTGGCGGCGCTCGGCGCGACGTCGCCGGGGCGGGTGGCCGAGGGCAGCGTCGGCTCCGGGACGGGGATGGTCTGCCACGAGCTCAAGGGCGGCATCGGCACCGCGTCGCGAGTCGTGCCGGTGCAGGATGGCGGCTACACGGTGGGCGTCCTCGTCCAGGCAAACCACGGGCGCCGCGCCCGGCTGCGGGTGAACGGCGTGCCGGTCGGCGAGCGGCTGAACGCGATCCCGCTGCCCGAGTGGCCATGGCCGCCGACGCCGGGCGGCGGGTCGATCATCGTCATCGTCGCGACCGACGCTCCACTGCTGCCGTTGCAATGCCGCCGGCTCGCGCAGCGCGCCGCGCTGGGCGTCGGCCGCACGGGAGGGGCCGGCGAGGACGGAAGCGGCGATCTGATGCTGTGCTTCGCGACCGGAAACCGCGGCCTCGGGGCGCTGATCGAGGAGCCTGGCGGCGAGGTGCCGGTGCGGACGCTCGCAAACACCCGGATGAGCCCGCTGTTCGACGCCGTGATCGACGCCACCGAGGAGGCGATTCTGAATGCGATGCTGGCGTCGCCGACGATGCGGGGGCACCGCGGGACGGTGGTGTACGGGCTGGACGGTGAGGCGCTGGTCGAGGCGCTTGCGCCGGGGTCAGGCTGAAGCCTGGCCCCTACGAGTCCTCTGCCTCGACCTGTGCCGCCGCCACCGGCCGGTTCTCGAACACGGTCGCCAGCACCACCACCGTGCGCGTCCGCTCCACGGAATCGAGGGCGCGGATGTCCCACACCAGGTGCTCCAGGGCGGGCATCGACTCCGCCCGCACCTTCAGCAGCAGCGTCTCCTCGCCCGCCACGTGATGGCACTCCTGCACCCAGGGCAGGTCGGCGAACAGCTGCTCCAGGTGGCCGCGAGGGCCCGCCTGCTGGGAGACGAACACGAACGCCGTGATGCCCGCCCCCACCTTCGACGGGTCGATCGCCGCCCGGTAGCCCGTGATCACACCCCGCGCCTCGAGCTTCTTGATCCGCTCGTGCGCAGCGGTGGCGGAGATGCCGACGCGCGAGCCGATGTCGGCGTACGTCGTCCGGCCCTCGCGCTGGAGGATCTCGATGATCGCGCGATCGGTGTCGTGCAGCATTGCCGGACGATATCGCGGGTAGGCTTCCGGGCGATGGCGGTGCTGAACGAGCTGGAGCTGTCCGAGGCCGTGGCGTCACTGGGCGCCGGGTGGTCGGTGCAGGGCGGCGCGCTGCACAAGTGCTACGACGTCACCGACTTCGCCGCGGCCATGGCGATCGCCAACCGGGTCGCTGATGCGGCGGAGCAGGCCGACCACCACCCCGACATGCTCGTCGGCTGGGGCCGGCTGGAGCTGACCTGGGTCACGCACAGCGAGGGCGGCGTCACCGACCGCGACGTGGCGATGGCACGGCGGTCGGACGAGCTGGCCGCGTCGGCGACCGGCTAGGCGGACTGCTGCTGGTCGGCGGGCTGCTCGGCCGGCTTCAGCGTGACGTCGACCTCGACGATGCGAGGGCCGTCCACCGCGCTCACCTCGAAGCGGGCGCGGTCGGTGTCGACCAGGTCGCCCACCCGCGGCGCCCGCCCCAGCTCGCCGAACACGTAGCCGCCCACGCTGTGGTAGTCCTCCTCGGGGAGCGAGGTGCCGAACCGCTCGTTGAACTCCTCGATCGGGAACGACCCGCCGAGGCGCATCCGGCCCTTGCCGATCCGGCGGATACCGGCGTCGGGGAGGTCGAACTCATCGCCGATCTCGCCGACGATCTCCTCGATCAGATCCTCCAGCGTGGCCAGCCCGGCGACCGAGCCGTACTCGTCCACGACGATCGCCATGTGGTTCGACGTCGTGCGGAACTCGGCCAGCAGCTCGTCCAGCCGCTTGGTCTCCGGCACGACGATCGCCGGGCGCAGCAGCGAGCGCACGTCCACCCGCTCGATGCCCTGGTCGTGGAGCGCGGCGAACAGATCGCGGACGTGGAGCACGCCGGCGATGTCGTCGAACTCCCCGTCGTAGACCGGATAGCGGGTGTACGGGTGCTGGAGCATCAGCCGCAGCAACTCGGCCACGGGCATGTCGAGCGGCAGCGCCACCATGTCGGGCCGCGGCACCATCACGTCGGCGGCGTCCTTGTCGGCGAACTCGAAGACCTTGTGGAGCATCGTCTGCTCCTCCTCTTCGAGAACGCCCTGCTCGCGGCTGGCCGTCACCAGCATCTTCAGCTCCTCCTCCGAGTGCACCGACGTGCGCCGCGCCTCGGGAGGCAGGCCCAGCCATCGCAGCACCGCGCTGCTCGCGGCGATCAGCGCCCAGATGAACGGCCGGAAGACGGCGTAGAAGGCGTTGATCGGCCCGGCCACGACGAGCGCCACGCGCTCCGCGTGCTGCAGCGTGTAGCTCTTCGGCACGATCTCGCCCATCACGACGTGGAAGAACGAGAGGATCGCGAAGGCCAGGATCGACGAGAGGGTCAGGGCGATGCCGCCGTGCCAGCTCGCCGGGAGCAGGTCGAGCGGCTTCTCCAGCAGCTTCGAGACGACCGGCTCGCCAATGGCGCCGAGCGCCAGGCTGGACAGCGTGACGCCGAGCTGGATCGCGGAGATGAAGCGCGCCGGGTTCTGCTGCAGCTCGTCCACCCGCCGCGCTTTGCGGCTGCCCTGGGCGATCAGCTCCTGGACGCGGGTGCGACGCACCGTGACCAGCGCGTATTCGGCCGCCACGAAGAAGCCGTTGGCCAGGACGATCAGGAGGACTGCGAGCAGAGCGAGCGCAGTCGTCATGCCGGGGTGGTACTCGGAGGCTCGTCGCTCACGCGCTGGGAAGTCTACCAACGAGGCCGGATGCGGCTTGATTGCAGGGATTTCGGGTATTCCGACGAAGTCGGCAGCCCGGTCGTGCGGTGCCATCAAGGTTGGGGCTAACGGTCTGTTGGGTTCCTGCCGATACACCACACCGGTGGCAAACGCTGCGACTGTTGGAGTGCACGTGAGCGAACCTATTACCTGTCTGATCGTCGATGACCATGAGGTGGTGCGCGAGGGCCTGCGGCTCTCGCTGTCACGCTCGGAGAACATCCGCGTCGTCGGCGAAGCCTCGGACGGCCAGGCGGCCGTGACGCTGGCGAAGCGGCGCAAGCCGAACGTCGTCATCCTCGACGTCCGCATGCCCGGGATGGACGGCCTGGCGGCCGCCAAGGAGATCACCACCGACATCCCCGAGACGTCGGTGCTGATGTTCACGGCGTTCGCCGAGCGCAGCCTGCTCACCCGCGGCCTCGAGTCGGGGGCGAAGGGCTACATCCTGAAGGAGGCTCCGCACCAGACCATCGTGCGGGCCATCCAGAAGGTGGCCGACGGCGACGGGTATGTGGATCCGGCGCTCATGCCCGCGTTCCTCACCAAGGAGCGCGAGAACATGCTGACGGCGCGCGAGCGGGAGATCCTCCAGCTGCTCGCCGACGGCATGTCGAACGCCGACGTCGCCGCCAAGCTGTTCATCAGCCAGGAGACGGTGAAGAGCCACGTGCGTCATATCCTCTCGAAGCTCGAGGCGGACACCCGCACGCATGCCGTCGCCATCGCACTCCGAACAGCAATCATCGACTGAGCTCCGCCTCCGGCACGAGCTGATCGCGCAGGCGCGGTTCCTCGACGGGCTGGTCGAGAGCCTGGGAGCCGTGTCCTCCACGCTGGGCGGGACCGCCGTGCTCGAGCGCACCGCGCGGGAGGCGCAGCGCCTGTTCGACGCCGATGCCGCGGTCGTGCTGACCCCGTCGGCGGGGGCGCGCACGCTTCGCCCGGCCGCTTCGGCCGGCCTGGCGCTCGGCCCGCTCGCCGACGTCACGGTGAGTCTCGAGGACGCGGCGTCGCCCATCGCGGCCGCGGCGCGAGACCTGGCACCGGCCGTTACGGTGGCCGGAGAGTCGCCGGCCGACGAGCTGACGCGCCGTCTGCAGCCGGCCTCGCTGCTCGCGGCACCGCTCGTCGCCGCCGGCCGCCTGCATGCGATGCTGGTGCTGCTCGACCTTGGCTCCGGCCGGGCGTTCGGCCCGACCGACCTCGGCCAGGCGGCCGTCTTCGCCGACTTCGCCGCGCGCGCAGCCGAGAACGGCGCCCTCTTCGAGCGGGTCGAGGCCCTGCTCGCCCAGGCGCGCATCCGCGAGGCCGAGCGCGCCGAGCTGTCGCGCCGGGTCGTGTCCGCGGAGCAGGAAGAGCGCCGCCGGCTCTCGACGTTCCTGCATGACGGGCCCGTGCAGACGTTGTCGGGCGTGACGATGATGCTCGATGCCGTGGCCGATGCGATCGCCGACGGTGACTCCGACGCGGCGCTGAAGGTGCTGCAGACGGCGCGCGAGCGGCAGCGCAGCGTGATCGGGTCGGTCCGGGAGCTCTCGTTCGCGCTCGAGCCGTGGACGCTCCGCGACCAGGGGTTCGAGACCGCCCTGCGGGCGATCGCCGACCGGTTCGAGGCCGATCACCGGGTGACCGTGCGCCTCGATGTCGCCGACGCCGAGCGGCTCACGCAGGACGACCAGGTCGTGCTCTTCCAGATCGTCCGCGAGGCGATGACCAACGCGCTGAAGCACGCCTCGCCGACGACCATCGAGGTCACCGTTCACGGCTCTCCGCAGGAGGGCCTGGAGGCGCGGGTCGCCGACGACGGCACGGGGGTTGTGAAGGATCCTGACGACGGCCTGCCGCACCACGGGATGGCGTCCATGCAGGAGCGGGCGGCGATCCTGAACGGCCGGCTGGACGTGGACGCCGTCCCGGGGGCGGGGACGACCGTGCGGGTGCTCGTCGCCGCGGGCCGGCTGCGGAGCGCCGATGGCTGAGGGCACCGGGTTCGAGCGCGACCTCGCCCGGCTGATCGCCGCCTGCGAGACCGGACTCGACCTTCCCGGGGTGCTCGGGGCCGCGGCCGAGGCGGTGCGCAGGGCGCTGGGTGCCGCGGCAACGGCCGTGTACACCCTGAGCGAGGGCGGCGGGGAGCTGACGCGGATGCAGGGAGACGGCCCCGCAACGCTCGACGTGCCGGCGCTCGAGCCGGTGATCACCGGCTCGCGCGCGGTCGTGCCGCTGGTCAGCGCGCGGCGGCTGCTCGGATGCGTGCTCGCCGACGGGGTGACCGATCCGGCGGGGCTCTCCCGCGCCCGCATCGCCGCCGGCGTCGCCGCCCAGGCGGTGGAGGCGGCACGGCTGTGGGAGAGCGCGGGAGCCGGCGCCGGCACGCTCGACCTGCTGACGGGGTTGCCCAACCACATCGGGTTCCAGAGCGTGCTTGGCAGGGAGCTCGCCCGGGCGAAGCGCACGGGCCAGAGCCTGGCGGTCGGGCTGGTCGACCTCGATGGGCTCGCGCGGTTCAACGAGCGGCACGGCGAGGCGGAGGGCGACCGCGTCCTGCGGCTGGCGGCCGAGTGCCTGGCCACCGGCGTGCGCAGCTACGACTGCGTCTGCCGGCTCGGGGAGGACGAGTTCGCGCTGGTGTTGCCCGGGATGTCCGCCGAGCCGGCGGCGGCGCTCGTCGGGCGGCTCTCGGACACGGTGGGCGGCTGGTCGGCGGGCGACCGGCGGATGACGGTGTCCGGCGGCGTGGCCGCCTTTCCGGAGCACGCCGCGACGGTGGACGAGCTGGTGCGGCTCGCGCACGGGGCGCTGAGCCACGCCCGTGAGGCGGGCGGTGACCGGGTCGAGGCGTGGGACGGTGCGAAGGACGCCCCCGACCGGGACGGGCGTGTGCTCGAGCAGGCGATGCGATCGGTGGAGGCAAGCCGGGGGCATTCGACCCAGTCGCGCGCCGTGAGCGAGTACGCGGGGCACATCGCGGGCGCGCTGGGGCTCGAGCCGGACCGCGTCGACAGGGTCCGCCTGGCGGCGTTCCTGTACGACTCGACCATGCCGGCGGGAGCAGCTGCGGAGCGCGAGCGCGTGGCGGCGAGGGTGGCGGCTCAGGCGCTCGACGAGGAGGCGGCAGGGTGGCTGCTGGCACGCTCGCAGCCGTTCGGGCAGGCGCCGCTCGAGGCGCGGGCCATCGCCGTGGCGGAGGCGTTCGTGACGGCGGGCGGGACGGAGTCGGGCGCGGCCGCCGGCCGCGCGCTGGCGGAGCTGTGGCAGCGGGCGGGCGATGAGCTCGACCCCGAGTGCGTGCGCGCGCTGGAACGGCTGGTGGCGGAGCCAGGCGGTCAGCCCTCAGGCTGACCGTCAACCGGGGTCAGGCTGTGACGCCTGATCCCACCTAGCCGCGCCGGCGCCGCTTCGTCCGCTGCCGCGCCGCGATCGCGGCCTCCGGCCGCGCCGTCGGCGTGTGGCCTGCCGCGGCCGGCTGGCCGCCTGCTGGAGCCGGCGTCGGTGAGGACTGCGGCGCCGCGCGCCGCCGGTGGAACAGGATCGCGAACGAGACCAGCCCGATCACCGCGAGCACGGCCGATACCCAGACGTTGACCCGCTGGCCGAAGAAGATGTCGGCCGTGTCGACCTTGTAGGTCTCGAGCGGCACCCGGTACAGGTTGTAGATGCCGAAGTAGAGCGCGAACACCGTCCCGTACGGCACCCTGTTCCACCACCTCCGGATGAACAGCACGAGCACGAGGAACAGGCACACGTCCAGGAGCGACTCGAACAGGAACATCGGCTCGAACGTCGGCGAGTTCGGGTACGCCGTGGGGCGGTGCGACGGGTCGATCTGCAGCCCCCATGGCTGGTTGGTCGGCTTTCCGTACAGCTCCTGGTTGAAGTAGTTGCCCCAGCGCCCGAGCGCCTGGGCAAGCACCAGCCCCGGCGCGATGCAGTCCGCAACCTCCCAGAACGGCAGGCGCACGCGCCGGCAGCCGATCCACACGCCGATCATCCCGCCCAGCACGGCGCCGAAGATCGACAGGCCACCGTTCCAGATGGCGGGGATCTGGCTGTAGTCATGACGGAAGGCGTCCCAGTCCGTCAGCACGTGGTACAGCCGCGCACCGATCAGGCCCGCCGGAACACCCCAGACGGCGATCGTGTAGGCGAGCTCCGGGTCCATCCCGCGCCGTCGGAACTCACGCCGTGCGATCCACCCCGCCAGCAGCACCCCGAGCGCCAGCAGCAGCCCGTACCACCGGGCGTGGATCGGGCCTGAGTTGACGATGAACGGGTCGCCGGGGCTCGGGATCGAGAGCAGCGTCACGACGCGGAACCCTACCGCCCAGCGCAGCCGTCAGGCGCCGCTGTCATCGTGCATATAGACAGAACGACAACTGTTTGCTACCACGAGAGAGGTAGCGCAGGCTCCCCTCCCGCAGCTCCGCGTCCCGCATTCCTCAAG
>Ga0066662_10001095_pt1 | contig 12213 bp, 9 predicted proteins | sample GraSoiAngelo_111_FD_133939 | JGI IMG/M metagenome (GOLD analysis project Ga0066662, IMG submission 133939) | Grasslands soil microbial communities from the Angelo Coastal Reserve, California, USA - 14_0903_12_40cm | ecosystem: Environmental > Terrestrial > Soil > Grasslands | place: USA... | reverse complement strand
GTTCGCGCCATTCCTCACGGGTTGGCCACATGCTGCGGCCGACGAATGCCAGTGTGATCGCTGCGGCCGTCTCGATCCCGGCTGCGAACACCGACAGCGCGCTCGCACCACCTGAGACGAAGCTGTCACTTAGCCATGCCCGTGTCGGCGTGAAGTGGACGAAGATGTAGCCCACCGCCAGTACGAATCCACCAAGGGTCGCCGCCTGAGGCGCGAGCGGATGGTTGGCAAAGACGAGCACAACCAGCGCGACCTCGAGAAACACCGCAGCGGTTCCGATCCAGAAGACGCTCGCCGAGACAGAATCGCCACCGCGCCGAAGATGGTCAGAGTTGTGGATCAGGACGGCGATGGCGAAGAACGTCGCAGCAAGACGAAGACGGCGTTCGTCACGTGTTCGCTCCGCGACAGCGGGTCGCAGACGAAGAACGGGCTCCCGAGTGGCTGTCATCGGCCTCCTCAGCGGTTGTGAGAGCAGATCCGCCATTCAACGAGACGACCACTTGCTTACTGCAACGTGGCCTACGTACCTTCAAAGTTCGTGCGACGACCGCAGGCGGAGTGTTTCGCTTACCGCGGAGCCCCGCTACTGGCCCTTGCGGGGCCGCCGTGGCCGAGCGGCGATCTCGGCCCGAATCGCCCGCTCAAGCATTTCAGCGCACTGCTTCAAAGGTTCCGTTGATTTGTACGTGCGGCTCAGGATGATCGCACCTTCGAAGGTCGCCAAGGCGAACGTGGCGATCTCACGGGCGCGCGTTGACGAGAGGCCCTCCGACTGGAACTTTGCGGCAGCGGCGTTCACCCAGAACTGGAACACAGTGGCAGCTGTCGTGCGAAGGCGGTCACTCGTCGACGCCGCCTCTAATGCCGCGGTCGCGATAGGGCATCCGTCCGCGAACTCCGAGCGCTCAAGGGCGTGGACCGAGAGCATAAGAAACGCCCGAGTAGCAGCGGCACCATCACGGGACTCTTTGAAGAGGCGATCGATAGTTGACTCGTACCGCCGACCAGCGACCATCAGGGCGTCCTCAACGAGCTCGTCCTTGCCACCAGGGAAGAAGTGGTAGAGCGAACTCCAAGGGGCGTGACTCGTGACTGCGATTTGCTTCAGGCCAGTGCCGGCGTAGCCCTGACGGCGGAGCAACCCCACTGTCGCGTCGAGGATTCGGTCCTTTGTTCCGAGAGCCATCGATGAAGCGTAGGTCTCGGGTTGCGAGTGCTGTATGTATTGATCTATACAGAAACGATGGCGTTGACTTTCGACACCCTCGAGGAACTCGTCGGAGCTGCTCCGACCGAGCTCGGCTTCACGGGCTGGGTCACGCTGTCGCAGGAGGACGTTTGGGCATTTGCCGGGGCAACGCGGGCGCCCGAGTGGATTCATACAGATCCGGAGCGCGCGACCTGCGAAGGTCCATTCGGAGGGCCGGTGGCGCACGGCTTTCTGACTCTCTCGCTCGCCACCTACTTCACCACCCAGCTGCTTCGGTCGCCGCCGAAGATGATCGGAATCAACTACGGACTCGAGCGAGTACGGTTCCCTGCGCCGGTCCCCGTGGGGAGCCGAGTTCGGGCCTCAGGCCACCTACTTGAAGCATCACCCTCCGGATCGGCCGCGAGATTGGTCGTGCGCCTGACTTATGAATGTGACGAGGCGGACAAGCCGCCGTGCGTGGCCGACGTCGTCAGTCTGATAGCCCCCGCCTAGCAGTCGGCGTCGGCCCCCGTCCGAACACTCAGACTGGGACGTGTCGGAGGAGCGACTTCGACACATCGCATGAAGTCCGCCGTGTGCAAGAGGAACCTTCGACACTCGCCTCTTCTAGACGGGGCCGCCGAAGAGGTCAAGGGTGTGTGACATCCCGCCGTCGGCGGAAATGGTCTCGCCGGTCACGAACCGGGCACCGTCTGACGCCAAGAACACGATGACGTCGGCGATATCGGGCGGTTCCGCCCACCGCCGGAGCGGTGTCTGAGCCTCGATGGACTCCACCACGCCCGGGATTGACTTGTTCTTCTCCCAGAGTTGGGTGTCGACAACGCCGGGAGCAACCGAGTTCACACGAATGCCCGAGGGACCGAGCTCGATTGCCAACGATCGCGTTGCCGCGTCGAGCGCCGCCTTCGAAGCGGCGTACGCGGCTCGCTTGGGCGTTCCGATGAGACCTGACACAGACGACAGGTTGATGATCGAGCCTCTCCTGTTCTCGGCCATCGACGGGATGACGGCTGCGATCAAAAGTAACGGAGCGCGCACGTTCACGGCGAGGAGTTCATCGATGAGCTCTGCATCGGTTTCGACCGTCGGAAGCCGCGCCGCTACGGCCGCGTTGTTGACCAGAATGTCCACACGCCCGAGCGTTTCGATGGACTGCAGGGCTATTCGACGTGCTACCTCTGCATCGCGGAGGTCGCCGGCTATCACGACCGGTTCGTTGTCCAGCCCCTCGGCGACCCGCGACAACGCCGTTCCGTCCCGAGCCGAAATCGCCACGCGCGCTCCAGCGCGGTCGAGGGCGCGAGCCACTGCCGCTCCAATCCCTCGGGACGCCCCAGTTACGAGCGCGGTTCGACCATCGAGGCACGCGTCCATGTGTCGGATCCTATGAAAGAGATTGCGCCCGGGTACACGCCTCGCGTGTGAACTCAGCCTCGAGACGGAGACCGGACCCACTCAAGGACGTATCTCGAGGCCTTCGCCAAGGAGTCAAAAACCGCGTCCGCTTCAGTGAGGGCCCGGGATCGATGAGTCGTCGAGAGCGCGACGACTGCAGCGCCCGCAGCTCGCGCCCCAGCGATGCCGGCCGGTGCGTCCTCGACGACGATGCACGACGCAGCGGGCACGCCCAGCTCCTGCGCAGCCAAGACGAACCCGGCTGGATCAGGCTTGCCTCGCTCGACGTCCTCGCCACAGATGACGACGTCAGGCGCTCGCAGGCGGGCTTCGGCCAGCAGCGCCGACACGTGCGTGCGCCGACTCGATGTGACGATGGCGTACGTACCGACGCTCAACTCGGAGAGCAACGCCCTTGCCCCAGGCGCCGCCTGGACATGGCCGTTCACCGCTTTGGCAAGGCTCCTGTCGAAGGCAACCACACCCTCATGAAGATCGACATCAGGACGAACCCTGTAGATGATGTCCTCCGGCCGACGGCCATGAGCGTCCACCCATATCGACTCTTCGCTCACGCTGAAGAGGTGAGCCCACAGAGCCCACGCCCTGCGATACGCGGGCACTGAGTCGATCAGCACGCCGTCGAGATCGAACAGGACAGCGCGCACCTAATGACCGCCCGTGCTTTGCGATATTGGCGCAGCGTTGGGACAACAGCCGCGCTCGAGATTGTTCGGTATGTCACCACTACCGCGGCGCTGTGTTCGCCTCCTCCAAGGCATCCAGAACGTCTGCGGCTGTGACGACGGCGACACCGATACCAAGCATCTCGTCACGGCCTCGATCGTAGAGACCGGAAATCGCGTCTTCGACAAGAGCAACTTCGAAATCGCGCTCGCTCGCCTCATATATCGAGGTACGCGGACAGTTGGGGAAGTTGCACCCGACGAACACGATTTCGGTGACACCCAGCGTTCGGAGGTGCGTCTCGAGCGGCGTGCCGAAGAAGGCACCCCACCTGGGCTTGTAGATCACAACCTCATTGTCAGAGACGTGCTGAAGGCCACCGCTCAGTAGCACTTCGTCGGAGAGGTCCGCGGCACCATCAGGGAGCAACCCCTGAGCTAGCAGCCGGCCCGTCGTCCCAGGCCGAAGCACCGGAATTTCACCGCGCACAAGGTCGAGCCGGCACGCCTCTGCATTGCTGCCGTCAGCCTTATAGAGACGGACCATGTGAACAATCGGCAGTCGTGCATTACGAAACCCGCCGCACAGCGCAGCGAGGTTGGGCAGCACCGCAGAGGTGCCGCTGATCTCCAGCGGCTGGCCATCGAGCGTGTCCCGCTGAACGTCGATCGTGATTAGCGCCGAGCGAGCAACCTGCATCTCACGCCTCATCTCAAACCGGGTGTGTTGACTATCTCCAGACCTCCAACTTACGTCCCGATCTCCGCTCGGACACGCCCTGCCAGGTCCAGGAGCTTGGCTGTCCGCTCCTCCCCCAGGATTCGCCACGGATCCATCGAGAGGCGGTCTGTGAGCTCCTCGATCTCACCGCGCGCCGCGCGTCCGCTCTGCGTGGCAACACCGTCAATATCGATCCAGCCCCGGCTACGAAGTCCTTCGGCGGTCGCATCCCACTCCTCGTCGCTCCAGCCCCGGTTCGCCTGTAGCCACTCCCGTGGAAGTCCGCCGGTGGCGGCGTGAAGAACGAGCGATTCACACGGCCCGACGCCGGCGGTGAGGAGGGCCGCCACGTGACCGTCGCCACGAAACTCCCTAAACAGCGTCGCGCCGTGCCAAAGCGACAGGTGCGGTTCCTCCGGCCAAGCCTGCGACACATGCCCGGCAAAGAGCAAGCGCCCATTCGGCGGGCATGTGGACATCGCCTCCCGAGTCAACGTGGCTGCCTGCGTGATCGCAGGCGACGCGATGAGCCCGCCGAGGCGGCGACGGAGCGTCCGATCGATTCCCCGAAGCCGAGCTGCGAGCACGTCCTCTGGCGACGCATAGGTCCAAGCGTCCGGCAGAGCGCGGCGAACAAGGTCACGGTGAAACCCGTAGAACGACGCAATGACAACTTCGGGTGGCACCGGACCGAGCGCCGCGGACCGCGACGCGACGTAGCCCATCCAGGCGCCACGCAGTCCGATCGCTTTGTATTCCTCGCGAGGTTCCGGCTCGAGATACACGAGCGAGTGGCAGGCCTCAAGCGGCTCCCACAGCGCCCTAGCTATTGCCGGCACCCACGATGCCCTCCTCAACCCAGTCGTCGTAGCACCGCGGCCACGGTCATTTGCCGAAGCAGTTGAGTTGCTGGTTGGGGCCCCCTAGGGCAGCAAGGTTGTTCTCAAGGTAAATGGCGCCGCCGTTGCACCACTGATAGGCGCCCTTCGTGTTATCGAACTGGCTGACCGCGTTGGGATTCCACCAGACCCACTGGAACGACGAGATCGGCGCGAAGTGGTTCTGCCCGAACGTCCACTGCCCGCCGACGACGTCGCCCGGATCGGACGCCGGCAGGCTGAAGATCCCTTGCTCGAAGGTCGACGGCGTCAGGTTGGGCCCGGCCGCCTGCAGTCCGTCGAATACCTGCATCAGCATGTAGTAGGCCACGTAGTAGTAGGCGGGCGACGACGGCGGCGTCTCGGCCGGCTGCTTGCCGGGGTATCCGGTCTGAAAGGCCTTAAAGGCCTCGGTCGTCGCTAACGCCGGCCACTGCCAACCGCCAGAGATCGTATGCGACCATTCCTTCTGGTCGTACTCACGGGACACGGGGTCCCCGAAGTACGCGGCGACCCACTCGGGGACATAATTCTGCTGGTCCGCGGCTTGGGTCAGGAAGATCGGCAAGATTGGGTCGCACGCACACAGCAGTGTGGTGACGTTCGCGGCCTTCATCTGCGCCATGGCGGATACCGCCTGTTGTTGGAATGTGGCGATGTTGATGGAATAGCCGATGACACGCGCCGCCTTGACCCCGCACCCCGCGAGCTGCTGCTGGAAGGTGTCGACCTCGGCCTTGTACAGCGGTGTATCGGGATAGATGATCCCAAAGACGCGGTTGCTGCGTTGGTAGACGGGGTCACCCGCGAAGATGGCGGGCATACCAGCCAGCCGCCGACACACGGTGGCGGATGTCTCCTCGAGGGCGGTCGTTCCCGTCCGCGAGTACGCCGAGTACTCGTAGGGAGCATGCTGCTCGAACCACTGCTGGGAAAGGCCAACCGCGCCAGTGCCAATCACATGCTCGGCAGCGAGGTCCTCCTCGTAGGCTTGCGACGCTTGCAAGGGGAAAGTCACGTCCGCGAACGCGCCCATGTCGTGAACAGTCACGGCGTCGGCTTGGGTGGCACCGAGATCCTGGCCTTGGTCCTCGGCGATGTAGTCGCCTTGGCCCTGGTAGGTCTTCAGCACAACCTTGCGGCCATAGAGCTCAAACTGGCTGTTGAAGAAGTTGATGTACGACTGCAGGTCGGACACGATGTCGTTCTGGTTGATGTTGGCCGCTCCGGCCAAGGCCGTGATCGCCGACTGCTGCGTGCTGTTAGCCAGGCGGTACGTCAATGTGATTGTCGAGCCCGTTACGCCTGGCGCGGTGTTCCCGCCGTTGTTTCCCTGGAACGCGGCAACGCAGTTCGGGCCGTACTTTGACCACGGGAACTGGCGAACGCCCGGATGGCACGCGACACCAGTCTTCGCGACGCCGCTACTCGAACCCGCCGCGTAGTTCCCGTTTGTGATCCCCTGAGAGCTCCCGAGCCCGGCAGGCTGAGCCACCGGGCCAGCGGGGCCACCGCCAGCGGCGACCGTGGCCGGCGTCGCCGCACCGCTGCTCGCACCGCCGCTAGCGGCCTCCTGTGACGTGGGGCCCCCAGCGACACCGGCGCCTGTCGCGCCCGCCCGCAGGCCTCCCGCGCCGTTCGGCTGCGTCGTCGGTACAAGGACGAGTATCAAGGCGACGGCCAAGAAGAAGCAGGCCACCGGCACGTAACGCGCGCTCATCTTCATGAGCCATCGACGGAGCATCGCCTCGAACTCCGCCTGCGTCACGACACCCTCCTCGCGTAGCTCGGTGAAGTCGCTCATCTCTCCTCCATCAGCTCTTTTTCGCTCGACCGCTCGCCGACGCTGCAGCTCCCCGGCTGGGACGCTTCTTCGTGCGGGTTCCGGTTGCCCCCCGACGCTGTGAGGGACTCGTTCGTCCCGATCGAGCAATGGTCGATTGGTCAACTCCCAGATACGCCTCGACGACATCGGCGTTTTCGAGAACCGTTCGAGGACTCCCCTCGGCGATGACCTGACCGAGGTGCAGACACACCATTCGGTCGGCAATCGACGCCACCAACGGCACATCGTGTTCGATGACCAGGAAGGTGGCGCCCGTTTGGTCACGCAAGTCAACGAGGAGCCGTCCGAACGCCTCGCTCTCGCGCTGCGCGATTCCAGAGGTGGGTTCGTCGAGGAGTAGCACGCTCGGGTCATGCGCAAGCACACAGCCGAGCTCGACCATGCGCCGCGTACCGGTCGAGAGCTCAGACACGAACGCTTCGCGATAGGCCTCGAGCCCGAGTCGTGCGACCATTTCGTCGACCTTCTCCGCCACCTCCGCCTCGGAGCGCATGGCGGCCTGCGTCCGCAAGACGCTGAGGAAGGGGTCCCGAACCTGGAGGTGGCGCTCGAGGCCAACGGCGAGAGCCTCTGCCACGGTCAGCGACGGGAACAGCCGGGCGTCCTGGAAGACCCGCCCCAAGCCGAGGTCGGCGCGCTCGTGAGGGGCAAGACCTGTGACATCGCGGCCACGGAACACCACGCGCCCTCCTGTTGGTGGCAGGTAGCCGGAGCAGATGTCGAACAATGTGGTCTTTCCCGCTCCGTTGGCGCCGATGATTCCGAGGATCTCACCAGGCGCAGCACCGAGGGAAACGTCATCCAAGGCGGCAATCCCGCCGAAGTGCCGGCTGAGATCCTCAACGCGGAACACGGGGCTGCTCCTCGAGTCATTCGTCTTCGTCGAGGCCGACCGGCGGCGCTTGCCGTTCGTTTTCTGCGGCTCGGCTTGCCCGAGGAACACCGAACGGACCAAGTCTGGGCGAGCCGCTAGCTCGGCCGTCGGTCCGGAGAAGCGGACACGGCCACGCTCCATGAACACAGCTCGCTCGGCGATGGAGGTAGCAAGGTTGAGCGACTGCTCGACGATCACGATCGTCATGCCGTCAGATGCCAGCTCTCGCAGGACTTGCAACAGCTCGGAGACGAGTGACGGCGCGAGCCCGAGCGAGAGCTCATCGACAAGCAAGACCTTGGGCTTGCAGTACAGGCTTTGGGCGATCGTGAGCATCTGCTGCTCGCCGCCCGATAGGAGGTGAGCCGGCGAACGAAGTCGGCGCTCAAGGGCAGGGAAGAGCTCGAACACCCGCCGTGTCGTCGCAGCGACGAACGCGCGGTCGTGTCGGGACAGCCAGCCAGCGAGGCGAAGGTTCTCCGCAACCGTCAGCGACGGAAACACCCCGCGACCGCCAGGCGCCAACGCGAGACCACACTTCACCCGCTTCACCGCGTCTAGGCCGGCGATGTCCTCACCCTCGAGAAGGACGCGCCCAGCGCTGGCTGGAAGTAGGCCCGACGCGACCCTGAGTGCCGTCGACTTCCCAGCGCCGTTGGTGCCGAGGAGGCCAACGATGTCTCCGCGCCCCACGGCCAGATCGACGCCGAACAGGACCTGTACCGGCCCGTAGCTCGCATCTACATCCGCGAGGACGAGTACAGGATCCACAATCGCGGCGTCGGATCCGCGCTCACCGTTCGACACAGCGACGGGGGCCGCCGTGGCGCCATCACCGCTTACGTCGACGCCTCGGCCTTGCTTCGCGTCCGCCGGACCCTGACCGTCGCCAGCCGAAAGGCCGTGGCGACGGGCAACCGCCCGCACAAGGGCGTCACGGCCTCGGTACACCAGTTCCGCCAAACCGCCAGGGAATAGTTGGACGACGACAAGGATGCCGGCGCCCGTGGCGAGTAGTTGGGCTGCACCGTGGAGGAAATACTGCGCACCCTCGACGTAGAAGGCACCGATCAACCCACCCGCCAGAGTGCCGAGCCCGCCGACCACCGCCATGGTGAAGACTTGAAGGCTGTTCTCGGGGTTGTAGCCGGAAAATCCGATCCCACGGAGCCCGATCACGTAGAGACCGCCGGCGACACCCGCCAGCGCGCCGGATAATGCGAATGCGACGAGCTTGGCGCGAAGAGGGCTCACACCAAAGCTCGCTGCGCCGCGGGCGTTGTCGCGAACAGCGATCGCAGCCCGACCCGGGCGGCTCTGACGGTAGTTCCTTCCGACAACGAGCGCGCCGACCAGGACCAGTGCGCAGAAGTAATAGAAGGTGATCGGCGAGTTCAGGTCGAGTCGGGCGAGGAGCGCTGGCCGCCGCAGGCTGGAGGGCGTGAACGCCGGGAAGTAGCTCGAATTCAGTAGGAAGGTCGAGACAGGGACCGCGAAAGCAAGCGTCGTAACGGCGAGGAACGTGCCCGGTAGCCGAAACGCTGGCACGCCAATGAGCACCGCAGCCGCCGCTCCCACCGCGCCGGCGAGCGCCAGCCCCATAAACAAGTCGGCGTGGGCGTTGACAAAAAGGCTGCCGGTCGTCGCCGCCCCGATGCCTACAAAGGCGAATTGGCCAAGGCTGATTTGGCCGGACCAGCCAGTCAGAATTACGAGCGAAATCGCGATCACGCCGTAGATCGCGATGTAGGCGAGAAGAGTTCGAGACGAGTCACTTAGTGCGAGCGGTATCGCGAGAGCAGCTCCGCCGAGCCCCAGCGTCAGAACACTCCGCGCTATGCGAAGCTCGGGCAGGTTGCGGACGGCGGCCGGGATGGGCCGAACTTCCCGTTGTGCGATGTAGCCGCCGAGGCCGGCGTCGTCAGTACGTCTGGTCTCGGCGCGCTGCAGCAAAAGGGCGCCAAGGACCACCGCAAAGAGCGCTACGTCAACCGTTGTCGATCGGGGGTACGACCAGAAAACGGCCTGCTGAAAGACGCCAATGAGCAGCGACGCCCAGAAGGCAACCGTGAGGCGCTCCATCCGAGCGATCACCGCGGCTGCGAGGGGCGCAAGCAGGGACTCCGGTCCGGCCAGCAGTCCTAGCTGTGGTCCGAGGATCGGTGCCGTAAGCATCGCGGCAATGCCCGAGAGGCCAGCCGCGAGCACCCACGTGAGTGTCGACAGTCGTCGTACCGGGATTCCCAACAGCAGCGCGCGATCACCCGAGTCCGCAGCGCCCCGAATTGCGATGCCAAGGTCTGTGCGCCCGAAGAAGACGGCGAGCGCAATAAGCACAGCAGGGATTACCAGCATGGCGACAACGTGGTTGCCGTTGAACACCACCGGCCCGACATCGAACTTCCATTGGAATGGCGTCGTGAATGTTGTCGTCGGGCTCAAGTTCCCGAAGACTCGTGGCACAAAGAGCTCGGCCGCACCGATCACCTGTGCCAACCCGATAGTTGCCACTGTGACGATCAGGCGCGGCGCTCGAAAGAGCCTCCGGATCACGGTCAGATCCACAATCGCGCCCGTTGCAAGAGCGGTCATGAGGCCGATTGGCAGGGCGACGAAATACGACACGTGCGACCCTGTCACCATCACCACGGACACTGCGGCCGCGAGGCCACCGATCTCAGCCTGCGCAAAATTGATAACCCGCGCCGATCGATAAACAAGCACGAGTCCCATCGCCGTCAGCGACGACAAACCCCCAAGGATCACGCCGAGAAGAACAACACCGAACGGCAGCCCGTTTGGCAGTAGCGATCCAGCGACCAACCATGCGATCGCGCCGGCGACCGCAACGACGACCCACCGCTTGATCGAACTGCTCAAGAGCCTGTCAATCATTTGTGGCCGACGACGTTTCGTTGTCTACGTGGACCAGCGTCGATGGCCCGCTGGTCGCGTCGGACGAAGCGGTCGGGACTCGCGTCGGGGGCGCGGGGGCGGAAGCGGATGTGATGAGATTCCGACAGATCCGAGACGCGCGAGGCTTCGCGCGACTGGTTTCACGCTCGACGCGCCGAGTTGTCGGGGCGACGAAAGACGTGCGCCTCACGGCTGGCCGCAACTGCATCGCCGCTCTCAGAATGAGTTCCTGTTCATCTGCTCAGTCACGTACTGCTGCTTCGAGCAGTCGAGCCGAAGGACGTGGACCGCGGTACCTCCAAAACGCGAAGGCCCGTACTTCACCGTTGGCCAGACGCCCGTCGTAAAGGCCTTCCCCATGGGGGCGGAGACGAAGGTCTGGCGACTCAGTGTTCGTCCCGGAGCGGCGAGCATGCTGGAGAGCAGCTTCTCCAACCCCCATATCCCCCAACCGATGTCGTCGCCTGATTGACCATGCTGCGCTTGGTAAGCCTGGTTGTAGTCAGGGTCGACCTGGTTAGCCGAGTCCAGTCCAGGGAACGGCGAAAAGAAGTGAGCCTTCGTCGTTGGCGAGGCGCCGCATACGGCGGCGGCGACTGTATTGAGGCCTTGCGTGATCCCGACGCCTGACCAGATTGGACTGCACGCTTGCGCTGTTGCGCCGGCGACAATCTGGACCCAGATCGTCGGAGCGACCAACGGATACACCGCCTCTGGCGCGTTGCCTCTGTTGGCGCAGATCGAGCCCCCAGCTGAGAACGCCGTTTGCGCGTCAGCGTTCTTGTCGATCGCGCGGTCAAACACAACCTGGAGTCCGACTTGCTGGGCGGCCTGAAGAAACTCCGCATGTGCATCGTCAAAGTTGGCGGTGTTACCGCGGATCATTCCTACACGCGTCACGTGAAGCACGTTGCGCATGTACTCGGCGAGGAGAAGTCCTTGCGCCTTGTACGTCATCGAAAGGGCGAAATAGTTCTGGAGCGTGTTCAGCCCTTGTTCTGAGACTCCCTCAGCGACGTACGGCACGCCGACGCTTGCTGCATATTGCGCGCATGCCACAACCTGATCGGTCCCGCCGAGTCCGACGAGCATGAAGACGTGATCCTGCTCGACAAGCTTCTTGCACACCGATACGGCCTGGCTCGGGTTGTAGCCGTCGTCTTCGAATACAACTCGGACCTTCCGACCGCTGATACCGCCTTTACCGTTTATGAAGTTGAAGTAGACGTCCTTCCCTTGGCTGAAGCTTGTAGCCGGGAATGGCGCCGCTCCCGTGACCGGGGCGTGGACACCGATTGTGATGCTGTCGTTGCTGAGGCCAGTCGTGTCGTCGGTTCCTGCGCCTTGCCCGGCCGCCAGTCCGCCACGCGGCAGCCCTCCCGCTGAGCCCCTGCCGGCCGCTCGATTCGCCCCACCTGCCGCGACGCCGGCAGGGTTCTCCGTGTTTGACGCCGCGGACGCGCTGCCCGCTGCGTTCTCAGCTCCGTTCCCAAATCCGTTATCAGCGGAATTGAGGCTGCTCCCATCGCCGCCTGAGCCCACTCCGGCTGCGTGGTGAACGCCCGGCTTCTGACCGCAACCAACAAGCGACGCGAAGGCGATCACCACCGCGGCCGCAGTGGCGACTCGACGACTACGGGTGCGAGGGCGCTGCGGCGCGTCGGAGACCGTGATCATG
>Ga0066662_10001094_pt1 | contig 12214 bp, 6 predicted proteins | sample GraSoiAngelo_111_FD_133939 | JGI IMG/M metagenome (GOLD analysis project Ga0066662, IMG submission 133939) | Grasslands soil microbial communities from the Angelo Coastal Reserve, California, USA - 14_0903_12_40cm | ecosystem: Environmental > Terrestrial > Soil > Grasslands | place: USA... | reverse complement strand
CTCGTCGAGCAGCCGTTGCCAGCCGAGGGCCCCGGCCAGGACGAGCGCCAGGACCGCCAGGATGACGAACTTCTCCGGATAGCGCTGGATGGCCAGCAGCGGGATGACCCGCCGCACCGCCGCGTACAGCGGGTTGTGGCGGCCGAGGGCCAGGAAACAGCCGGCGGCGATGGCCAGGGCCCACGCCACCCGCCGGGGGATGCGGCCACGGATCAGGGCCGACGCTCCCAGCACGGCCAGCAGCAGGCCCGGGTAGAGCGATTCCACGTAGGGATAGCCGGGATCGTTGAGCGCCGCGCCGAAGAAGAGCCCCTCGCCGCCGCGGGTGGGGTCGCCGTAGAACCGCGGGAAGACGATCTCCACCAGGCGCTGGGGCGCCAGCGACCAGAGCATGGCGTGGCGGGCGGACAGCGCCGTGCGGGGCGACTCCGCGAGCCGGCCCAGCGTGGGCAGGAGCTGCACGGCCGCGAGCGCCACTCCGAAGGCGAGGGGCACCAGCACCCGCCAGGCCGTCGCCGGACGCCGCCCCGCCGCGGAGGCGGCCAGGGCCAGCAGCGCCAGGCCGCTCATGATCACCGTCGACGGCTCGCCGTTGAGCAGTTGCAGGCCCAAGGCGCCCCCGGCGAGCAGGGCCGGACGCCGCCACCGCTCCTCCCGCAGGGCCTCGTCCCCCCAGGCGAGGAGCCACGGCAGCCAGGCGAGGCTCAGGAGCAGGGTGTAGCCGTTGAGCAGCGAGAGGTACGCGCCGCAGCCGGAGTAGCCGACCCCCGCCAGGGCCGCCGCGCCGCGCCCGCAGCCCAGGCGGCGCGCCAGCCGCCAGGCCCCGGCGAAGGCCAGGGCCGTGTGCAAGAGGGCCAGCAGGCTCAGGGCGTACCCGGGGGGCACGGCGAGGGCCAGCCAGCTCGGAGGGTAGAAGGCGGCGTAGCTGGGGTTCGACAGGATCGGCTGGCCGCCGTGCAGCCAGGGATTCCACCGCGGCAGGCCGAAAGCGGCGAGCTCCCGGAAGGCGGCGCGCAGAGGGAGATGGAAGAGCCCGACGTCGCGGTTGGCCAGCGCCCGCGCCGGGGAGAGCACGGGAGCGAAGAGGCTGAGCACCCAGCCGGCGCCCAGCAGCGCCGGCGGGATCGCTTGTGCGCAGCGGCGCCCGGGCATCACGTCCCTGAAGCCTCCCCGGCTGCAGGCCGCCACCGAAAGAGAATCGCTCCCGCCACCAGGGCCACCAGGCTGGCCGCGGCCCCAATGGGCACGAAGGGATCGCGGTACCGCAGCTCGAGCCGGTGCTCGCCCGGCGGCAGCTCCACCCCGACCTGGCAGGCGGCGGTGGGGTGGATCGCCACGGGCGAGCCGTCCAGCCGCGCCCGCCATCCCGCGTCGAAGGTCATGGCGGCGACGAAGAACGCCCCCTGCTCCGCCCGGTAGTCGACCTGGATCCGGCCGCCCTCGTCCGCGATGGCCAGCAGGCGCGGCGGCCGGCCGTAGGCCACCGTCCGCGCCGGCAGGCCCGGCTGCACGCTCTGCTCCTCGCGGCCCACGGCCCACTCCCCGGCACGGGCGGCGGCGAGGGCGGCGACATAGCTGGGATGGAATGTCACCCGCGGCACGAAGCGGAAACGAGGGAGCACGAAGGCGTTCTGGAGCCTGCGGATCCCCTTCGCCTCGGGCCCCGGCGCCGCCGGCGGCTGCTCCGGACTGGTCCGCGGCAACAGAAGGGGGCCGGCGTTCCACGCGCCGAGATAGCGATAGAACGCCCGGGGGCGCCCCCTTTCGCTGCGCAGGACGTCCTCCGCCCGCCGCGCCCAGCGGGTGAGCAGGAGCTCGAAGTCGGCATTGAAGGCATAAGGGATCTGCCAGAGCAGGCCCGCGTAGGGCGACAGGCGGGCGACGTAGATGCGGGCGACGCGCGTTCGCGGGTCGCCCACGCGCGGCAGCAGCACCAGGCGCGAGGAGGCCGCGTCCTCCGGCACGAAGACCCGGTCGCGCGACGGCAGGAGCGAGGCCGCCAAGGGCGGCGGCGTCCGGTAGACCGCCGCCGGGACCGTCCGCAGCAGCCCGTGCCCATAGTGCCAGAGGTCGGCGGCCAGCAGCAGCACGGCCAGCAGGGAGAGCAGCGGGCGGGACGGCCGCCGCCAGCGGCAGAGGGCGAGCAGCAGGGCCACCCCGCCGGCGGTGCCGACCGCGGCCCAGCTCTCGGTCCGCAGATAGGCGAGGCCCGCCGCCCGCCCCGCCGCATCCAGTCCAGGCTGCCCCTGGGTGAGGATGAAGCCGCCGGCCGCGCCGGGCGCCGCCCGCAGGACCACCGTCAGGGTCGCCGCGGTGCCCAGCACCACCAGGGCGAGGGCCAGGGGCAGGTCCGCGGCCTGCGGCCGGCCGGCCTGCCGCTCGTCGAGCAGCCGCTGCCAGCCGAGGACGCCCGCGAAGACCAGGGCCAGGACCGCCAGCGCCGCGAACTTCTCGGGATAGCGCAGCACCGCCAGCACCGGCACGCTCCGGCGAAGCCCCTCGTAGAGCGGATTGTGACGGCCGAGGGCCAGGAAGCAGCCGGCGGCGAAGGCGAGCCCCCAGGCCAGCCGCCGCGGAATCCCGCCGCGCAGCAGGGCCGCGGCGCCGAGAACGGCCAGCAGCAGGCCGGGGTAGAGCGACTCGAGATAGGGATACCCAAGGTCGTTGACCTGCCAGCCGAAGAAGCGACCCTCGAGGTCGCGCGCCGGATCGCCAAAGAAGCGGGGGAAGACGATCTCCACCAGCCGCGCGGGAGGCATCGACCACTGGGTGGCCTCGGCGGCGGGGAGGCGCGAGCGCGGCGAATCCGCGAGGCGGGCGAGGGTGGGCACGAGTTGCACCGCGGCCAGCGCCGCCGCGAAGACGAACGGCACCAGGACCCGCAGGGCGGTGGTCGGGCGCCGCGGATGCCGCGCCGCCGCCGAGGCGGCCAGGGCCAGCAGCGCCAGGCCGCTGATCACCACCATCGCGGGCTCGCCGTTGAGGAGCTGGAGGCCCAGGGCACCGCCGGCCAGCAGGGCCGGACGCCACCACCGCTCACCCTGCGGCGCCCGCAGGGCCGCGTCCGCCCAGGCCAGGGGCCAGGGGAACCAGGCGAGGCTCCACAGCAGGTTGAGGGCGCTCAACAGGCACAACAGCACCCCGCAGCCGGAGAAGCCCACCGCCGCCAGCGCCGCAGCACCCCGGCCGCAGCCCAGCCGCCGCGCCAGGAACCAGGCGCCGGCGAAGCCGAGGGCCACGTGCAGCACCGTCATCAGCGTGAGGGCGTAGTGGGGAGGCACGGCGAACACCAGCCAGCTCGGCGGGTAGAACGCGCCGTAGCTGGGGTTCGACAGGATCGGCTGGCCGCCGTTCAGCCAGGGATTCCACACCGGGGGACCGAAAGCCGCCAAGTCCCGGAAGGTGAGCCGCAGCGGCAGGTGGAAGAGCCCCACGTCCCGGTTCCCCAGGGCCTGGTCCGGCGGCAGCAGCGGGGCGAAGAGGGCGAAGAGCCAGCCGGCCCCCAGCACGGCCGGGGAGGCGAGGCGCCGCCAGGCCGGCGGCCTCATGACCGCCGCCGCCGTGGCCAGCCGAGCGCCGCGACGGCCCCGGCTAGCGTGACGAGAGTGATGGCGGCCCCCACGCTCACCAGCGGCTCCCGATACTCGAGCAGCAGGCGGTGTTGGCCGGCCGGCAGCGCCACGCCGAGCTGGCAGGCGGCGGTGGGATAGACCGGCAGGAGGGGGCCACCGTCCAGCCGGGCTCGCCACCCCTCGTCGAAGGTCGTGGCGGCGACCAGGAAGGCCCCCTCCTCCGCGCGGTAGTCGATGCGGATCCGCCCCCCCTCGTCCACCAGCTCCAGAGGCTGCGGCGGCCGGGTGTAGACCAAGGTCCGAGCCGGCCCACCCACGCACTGCTCGTCGCGCGCCACCTTCCAGGCCAGGCCCCGGGCGGCGGCCAGGGCGGCGGCATGGGTGGGATGGAAGCTCACCCGCGGCACGAACCGGAAGCGCGGCAGCACGAAGGGATTCGCCACCCGGCGCAGCGCGATGGCGGCCGGGTCCCCCTGGGCAGCCGGATCCCGCAGGGCCGCCTCCTGCTCCGGCACGGTCCGGCGGAGGAAGATGTCCCCCACGTTCCACACCCCGAGGAAGCGGTAGCCCCTCCCCGGCCGGGACCACTCGGCGCGGAAGACGTCGTCCGCCCGCTGGCCCCACCGCGTCAGCATCAGCTCGAAGTCGACCTCGAAGACGCAGGGGACCTTCCACAGGAGGTTCGAGTAGGGCTGGAGGCTGGCGACCGCCAGGCGCTGGTTCAGGATCCGCAAGTCGTCGTCGACAGGGATCAGATTCAGGGAGTCCTGCGGTGCCGGTTGCATGAACATACGGTTGGTGGCCGGCAGCAAACCGGCGGCGAACGGAGATGGGGTGCTGTAGAGGGCGGTCGGGACGGAGCGCACCAGCGCGTGCTCCGCATGCCAGAGGTCGGTGGCCAGGAGGACGAGTGCCAGCCCCTGGAGCAGACGCTCCGGAGAGCGGCGCCAACGGCAGAGCGCCAGGAGCGCGGTCACCGCCGCCGCCGTGGCCAGCGCTACCCAGCTCTCGCCGCGCAGCCAGTCCAGGGCAGCAGTGCGTCCCGCGGCAGCCAGGTGGGGATCCGCATTGGCGGCGACGAACCGCAGGCCAGCCGCGGGGACCCACCAGAGCAGGAGAGCCAGGACCAGGCTCGTCGCCAGCACCGCCAGCGACAGGGCCAGGGGGAGCACGGCGGCCTGCGGACGCCCGGCCCGGCGCTCGTCCAGAAGGCGCTGCCAGCCCAGGAAGCCCGCCACGGCCAGGGCGAGGACGGCGAGGACGGCGAACTTCTCCGGGTAGCGCAACACCGCCAGCGGCGGGAAGACCCGGCGCAGCCAGGCATAGGCGGGATTGTGGCGCCCCAGAGCGAGGAACCAGCCGCCGGCACAGGCGAGAGCCCAGGCCCCGCGCCGGGGAATGCCGCCGCGCAGCAGAGCGGCGACCCCCAGCACCGTCAGCAGGAGCCCCGGATAGAGCGACTCGACGTAGGGATAGTGGCCGTCGTTGACCGTCCACCCCAGGAAGAGCCCCTCGAGATCGCGCGTCAGGTCACCGAAAACGCGGGGGAAGACGACCTCGACCAGCCGCACCGGCGGCAGCGACCAATGGGCGGCCTCGGCAAAGCCGAGCCCGCGGCGCGGCGACTCGGCGAGCCGGCCGAGAGTGGGCAGGAGCTGCACGGCGGCGAGCGCCACCCCCACAAGGAAGGGCACCGTGACCCGTGCCGCGGTGGCGACGCCGTGGCGAAAGGCCGCGGACGCGGCCAGCGCCAGCAGGCTCAAGCCGATCATCATCGCCGTGGCCGGCTCGCCATTGAGCAGGGCGAGCCCCAGAGCCCCTCCGCACAACAGCCCCGGCCGCCACCAACGCTCCCCCGGCTGCGCCGCCAGCGCCGCGTCTCCCCACGCCAGCACCCAGGGCAGCCAGGTGATGCCCCAATAGAGGTTGAAGGCGCTCAGGAAGGAGACATAGGCGCCGCACCCCGCAAACCCCAGCCCCGCGAGCATCGCCGTGCCCCGCCCGCAGCCCAGGCGGCGCGCCAGGAGGGCGGCGCCGGCGAACGCGATGGCCGCGTGCAGCACCGCCAGCAGGCTCAGGGCATAGGCGGGCGGCACCGCCAGCACCAGCCAGCTCGGAGGATAGAAGGCCGCATAGCTCGGATTCGACAGCACGGGCGCGCCGCCGTGCAGCCAGGGGTTCCACGCCGGCAACCCGAAGGCCGCCAGCTCACGGAAGGCCGTCCGCAAGGGAAGATGGAAGGTGGGAATGTCCCGGTTCGCCAGCGCCCGCCGCGGCGAGAGCACGGGCGCGAAGAAGCTCAGGAGCCAGACCGACGCCAGGAGAGCTGGCAGGATCGTGGCGGTCCGGCGGCGCATTCGCAAGGAGTCCTGCGCCGCATTCTACCCCGCCAGGGCTTAAACCCCGGCGGCAGCGAGCTACTTCTGCGGCCACCGCACGAAGAAGCCGTCCGCCCAGACGATGTCCTGATCGTAGTCCGTGGGCTCGAACCCGTTCACCGTGTAGCTGCCGGAGATGTCGCTGTTGTCCCGCCCGCCGCTGCCGATGACCATCAGGTGCTGCGACTGGACGTTCACCGGGTCGAGGAAGTACTGGTAGGGGTTCTTCCAACCGTCCCGGTCCACGACCCGCTCGATGTACGCCGGCACCAGGAGGGTCTGGAGATCCGTCAACGTGATCGCCTTGTAGTCGCTGATGTTGATGCTCGTCGCCGTCGCCCCCGCCGCCGCCGCCCCCACCTGGTCGGACAACCAGGAGAACATCGCCGTGCCGGTGATCCGCATGTCCGCCAGCGTCCGCTTCTGCTTCGCCTTCTGCATGGCGTCCAGCAGGTTCGGGATCAGGATGGCGGCCAGAATGCCGATGATCGCCATGACGATCAGCAGCTCGATGAGCGTAAAGCCCGTCTGTCTCCCTGCGAGTCTACGGCTCATGGTCAAGGTCTCCCCCCATGCGATGTGATGCCTCTTCCAGGGGCAAGGGACGTGCCAACCCGGAGACTGCTCCTAAGCCATTGAAACATCGTGGTTTCCACGTCCGAAGGGAGAGCCGGCCTAACAAAAAACGTCAGCGGGCCGCCCACAGGATGTCACTGTTTTGCAGAGACATAGAAAGATAGAATCCGGCGCATTCGGTCAACTCCGCGGTCGAGCTCCGGCAACGAGATCCGCTCGTTCGGGCCATGGATTCCCTGCGTGTCCTCCGGACCGATCCGGAAAGGCGACAGGCCGTAGGCAGCGATGCCCCGCTCGCGGAAGAGGCGGGAATCGGTGAAGCCGGCGATGAACGCCGGCACCACCGGGGCCTCGGGGCGCAGGGCCCGCTCGAGCGCGCTGTAGAGGCGGCCGGATGCCGGCGACGGCGGCGTGGGCGGCGAGGTCACCAGCACCTTGACGTCCAGGCCCGGACCCAGCAGGCGCTCGGCGTTCTTCAGGAAGGCGTTGGCGTCCGTGTCGGGCAGCAGGCGGACGTCGATCCGGGCCGAGGCGGCGGCGGGGATGACGTTGATCCGGTCGCCGCCGCGCAGGACGGTCACCTGCACGGTGTCGAGAAAGAGGTTCGCCATTCCCGGCAGCAGGAACTCCTTCGGTCCGTTCTCGGTGATTACGGCGTCGACGTTGGAGAAGATGCGGCGCCAGTACTTGTTCTGGAGCGGCGCGATGGCCCGGCAGTAGGCGCGGACGGGCGGGCTGATGCGGAACCTGGGGGGGGCGCCGAGCAGGCGGGCCAGCGCCTGGATGAGCTGGTGGTTGGCGCTGTCGGGGTTCAGGCCCGCGCCATGCCCGCCGCGGCCGGAGGTGGAGACCTCGAGCCAGAGGGGGCGCTTCTGGGAGACCTCGATCCCCCACCAGAGGAGCTTGCCGCCGGCGCCCGTCTGGCTCCTGCCGCCCTCGCCGACCACCGCCTCCACTCCCTGGAACAGCTCGGGGTGCTGGGCGAGCAGCCAGGCCGTGCCGCGCAGGCCGCCGTTCTCCTCGTCGGCCACGGCGAGGAAGATCACGTCGCGGGCCATCGGGACCCGCCGGCGCTTGAGGTCCACCAGGGCGGCGAGCTGGACGATCCCCAGGCTCTTGTCGTCTAGGGCCCCCCGGCCCCAGAGATAGCCGTCCCGCACCCGGCCGGCGAACGGCTCGACGCTCCACCCCGGCCCGGGCGGCACGACGTCCATGTGGTGCAGGAGGAGGACGGCACGGCCGCCGCTCGCCGGGGAGGAGAGGCGCGCCCAGAGGTTGGCCCGGCCCTCCGGCGTCTTCACCGTCCGCGAGGAGATGCCCTCCCGTTGCAGGAGACCCGCCAGGAAGTCCGCTCCCCGCTGCTCGTTGCCCGGCGGATTGGACGTGTCGAGGCGCAGATACTGCTGGAGCCAGCCCGCCGCCCCCGACAACGCGGGCGCGGCGGCCGGCGCGGCCGGCGGCATGGCCGGCAGGACCAGGGCGAGCAGGATGAAGAACCGGAGGCGGCGCATACGGATAGAGTGAGCGTAAACGAAAAGGGGGCCGCCCCCCAGAGGGCGCCCCCTTGCGACGGGCGAGAGGCTCGCGGACCGAAGCTCAGTTGGTCTTCTGCGGCCAGCGCACGAAGAAGCCGTCGGCCCAGACGATGTCCTGGTCGTAGTCGGTGGGCTCGAAGCCGGCGACCGTGTACTTGTTGGTGGAGGACACGGTGTCGCGGCCGTCCGACCGCACCGCCAGCACGTTCTTGGCGAGCACGTTGGGCCCGACGTAGTAGTCGTAGGCATGCTTCCAGCCGTCCTTGTCCGGCACCGACTGGAGGTACTGCGGCACGAGGAAGGTGCTGATCTCGCCGGCCGTCTTCGCGGTGCCGTAGACGGTGGCGTCGCCGAGGTTGATCTCGGTGGCGGTCTGGCCGGCCGCAGCCGCGCCGACCTGGTCGGTCAGCCACGAGAACATCGCGGTGCCGGTGTTGCGCATGTCAGCCACCGTCCGCTTCTGCTTGGCCTTCTGGAGCGCGTCCAGGAAGTTCGGGATGAGCAGCGCCGCGATGATACCGATGATCGCGACCACGATCAGCAGCTCGATCAGCGTGAAGCCCTTCTGCCGGTTACGGATCTTCATCAACATGGTAGGGTCTCCTCCCCTGGTTTTTCGCTTCTCGCCCCCGGGAAATCCGCGGAGCCTTGTCATCCGGAGATAAAGCAGGGTCGATGCCAGGGGTCTTCGTCCAGTAAGTTGTTTGTTTTCTTCAGTTTCACTTTCGGCCACGACAAAATTTGACACCGGCGCGTACCACTAAGTGTCAGACACCAGGCGGCGAACCGCCTTGCTGTAGAGAGCCACGCCGTCCACGAAGCCCGGCAGGGAGAAGCGCTCGTTCGCCGCGTCGACCTGCAGGGTGTCCGAGCTCATGATGAGGAACGGGGAGAAGCCGTAGGTCGGCACCCCCAGGGCGCGGAAAAAGCGGGCGTCGGTGGCCGTCCACGGCAGGAAGTACGGCCCCAGCGGGGCGTCGGGGTAGCTGTCGTGGAGGGTCGCCTGGAGGCCCTGGAAAACGGGGTTGTCCACGGGGCTGCCGGCGCGGGCGGAGTCGGGCTCGTCGAGCCGGGTGGTGAGGCCGAAGGTCAGCCAGGGCGGGACGAGCTGATCGCGCACCTTCGCCAGGTCCTCCCCCGGCAGGAGCTGGAACTTGATCAGCATCTCGTAGCCGCCGCCCGGCGCCTCCTCGACCTTGAACGGCACCGCCTCGTTGCGCAGCATGGACCGCAGATAGCCGGGCAGCTTGCGGTAGGCGGCGACGTCCGTCATCGCCTTCTCGGGGTGGGTGACGAGATCGCGCAGGTCCGAGCGGTCGCGGGTCGGGCCGTAGGCGGCGAAGGTCCGTGCGGCCTCCGGCGTCAGCCGCAGGTCGGTCTCCGTGGGACCGATCTCCTTCAGCGTCTGGCGGAGCTGCTCGAGCGGCTCGCGGTCGCCGCTGCAGACGGTGAGGTCGGCGTAGCGGCGCTGGGCGACCTCCGTGCCCCAGAACTTGATCTCGTCGCGAGCCCGGGCCTCGACCACGCCGCCCTCGGTGAGCACCGCCCAGAAGTTGCGGACCCTCTGCGGGTCGAGCTGGACGAGGCGGCGCACCCCGAGGCGGCTCCCCCGCTCCTCGCTGCTGGTGCCGAGGAAGAGGACGGAGTGCTTCAGGGGGACGCCGCTCTTCTTCAGGTCGATCATCGCCAGCATCTGGGCAATGGCGATGCTCTTCATGTCGAAGACGCCGCGGCCGTAGATCCACGGGCCGTCGATCCGCGCCTCGAAGGGGGGCGAGAACCACTCCTTGGGATCGACCGCCGAGACGTCGAGATGGTTGTGGAGCACCAGCGGATGGGGGTCCTTGCCGTCCAGCCAGGCGTAGAGGTTGGCCTTCTTCGGCCCCACCGGCTCGATGCGATAGGGGATGCCGGCGGCGGCGAACTGGCGGGCCAGGAACTGCGCTCCCGCCATTTCGTCGCCGGTGGCCTCGCTGGTGTCGATCCGCACGTACTGCTGGAGCAGCTTGACCTCGGAGCTGTGGGCGTAGTCGTGCCGCGCCCACTCCTCGTTGCGGTGCGCCTGCAAGGGACGGTCGAGGAGCTTCACCATGCCGAAGGTGGCGCCCCCCACCAGCACCAGGCTGGAGTACAGGGCGATGCGGGCCGCCCGCCGGCGTCGGGATGCAAGGACGGTGAGAGTCATGGGACCCGCGATCATAAACCCGTCTTCGCCAGTTGTGTATGCTTCGCTGCACCCGTGAGACCCCCATGACCTCTGCCGATGTCTCTCCAGAAGACGCGCCCGCCCCTCCGCGCCGCTTCCCCGCTGGCCCGCTCCTCCTGCTGGCTGGAGCCGTGGTCTGCCTGCGCTACCTGCTGGCGGAGATCGCCCGTCTCAAGGGCGGGCTCGGTTTTCCACTCGACGACAGTTGGATCCATCTGCAGTTCGCTCGCAATCTGGCCCACGGCCGCGGGCTCTCCTACAACCCCGGCCATCTCGTGACCGGCTCGACCGCCCCCCTGTGGACGGCCCTGCTGTCGCTGCTCTTCCTGCTCCCGGGGAGCGTCATCGCCTGGACCCAGGCCCTCGGCATCGTCCTCCACCTCGCCGGCATCGACGCCACCCGGCGCCTCGGCCGCGAGCTCGGCCTCTCGCCCGGCCTCGCCGCCCTGGCCGCGGGGCTCACGCTCGCCACGAGCTGGCTCGCCTGGTCCGCTTTGTCCGGGATGGAGATCCCGCTCTTCATCCTGCTCTCCCTGTGGGGGGTAATCCTCCACCTGCGCGAACGCGCCGCTCCGGGCCGGCCCCCCTTTTCGGCGGCCGTCCTCGCCGTCGCCGTCCTGGCGCGGCCGGAGGGGCTCCTGCTCCTCGCCCTGGCCTTCCTGGATCGTTTCCTGGTGTTCGGCCCGGAGGATGGCCACTGGCGCCTCCCCTCTCTCCGCACCCCGCTCCTGGGCTTGGCCTTCGCCGCCTGCGCCCTGGCCGGCCCCTGTCTCTTTTACGCATGGGCGGGCGGTTCCGTCCTGCCCACCACCTGGGCGGCCAAGGGGGGCGGCGGCGCGCACGGCCTCTGGCCCAACGAGCGCTACCTCGTGAACGTCCTCAACCTGTTCTTCCAGCCCCAGCCCTGGATGACCCTGTTCGCCGGCGCCGGCGCCGTGGCCCTCGCCGCCCGCCTGGGCACGTCCCGCGACCGCGGCCTGCTGCCGGCCCTCTGGCTCTTCGGCCTCCCCCTCGCCTACTCCGTGCTCACGCCCGGGCCCACCCAGATGCTGGGCAACTTCGGCCGCTACTACTTCCCCCTCTTCCCGGTGCTGGTGATCCTGGGCGTCCTCGGCCTCGAAGGTCCCGTCCGCGCCCTGGGAGGCCTCCCGCGCTCGCCGGTTCCGCGCACCGCCCTGGCCGCCCTCGGCCTCGCGGGGACCGCGCCGGCGGCGTCCCCCTTCCCCGACAAGAACCTCGAGGCGGCGATCCGGGACGTCCTCAAGCACGAGCCGAACGTCGAGCTGACCGACGAGAAGCTCCAGAACGTTTACATCCTGGAGGCCCCGGAGAAGGGGATCAAGGACCTGACCGGCCTGGAGAAGTGCAAGAACCTCGCCCTCATCAAGCTGAACAAGAACCAGATCACCGACCTGAAGCCGCTCAAGGAGCTGGTGAACCTGGAATCGCTGGACCTGGCCGACAACGCGATCAAGGACATCGACCCGCTGGCCAACCTCAAGGGGCTCCAGTACGTCGAGATCTCGAACAACAAGGTGGAGGGCCTGGCCCCCCTGGCAGGGCTGACCAACCTGCGGTCGCTCTACGCCGGGGGCAACGCCATCAAGGATCTCGCGCCCCTGGCGCCCCTGGTGAAGCTCTGGACGCTCTCGCTGCCGAAGAACCAGGTCAAGGACCTCGGGGTCCTCGAGAAGTTGAACAAGCTCTCCGTCCTCGACCTCCGCGACAACCAGGTCGAGGACATCGCCCCGCTGTCCAAGCAGACCGAGCTGACGCTGCTGATGATCGAGCGGAACAGGATCAAGAGCCTCAAGCCGCTGGCGGACGCGGCGAAGGCCGATGCGGACGGCCCCAAGAAGTTCGCGCCCTACCTGCGGCTCTACCTGGCCGGCAACCCGGTCCAGGAGGCGGCCGCCAAGAAGGAGGGCGAGGCCGTCAAGCAGCTCG
>Ga0066662_10001092_pt1 | contig 12222 bp, 17 predicted proteins | sample GraSoiAngelo_111_FD_133939 | JGI IMG/M metagenome (GOLD analysis project Ga0066662, IMG submission 133939) | Grasslands soil microbial communities from the Angelo Coastal Reserve, California, USA - 14_0903_12_40cm | ecosystem: Environmental > Terrestrial > Soil > Grasslands | place: USA... | reverse complement strand
TCAACGCGATGGGCTCGATGTGCGGCCTCGAGCTGGAGCCCGCACCGCCCATGGCCGCCTCCGACATGCTGGGCGCGATCGTATCGTCGGTGCTCGCGCCGGTCGCGGCCTACAGCGACGTGGCCCTGCTGCTCGACTCGGCCCTGCTGGTCGAGGGCAGCGAGTGCCGGTTCGGCTTCCTCTTCGTCCCGGACGAGGAGGGCGTTGCCACCGTTCTCAGCCGGCTCGGGCTGTGGGGCCAGGCGGCGTGACCCAGCTGATGGCGCGCATGGCGGAGATGGTCGCGTCGCGCACCGAGGGCGACGTGCTGGTCGGGCTCGGCCTCGGCTCGTGCATCGGGCTGGCGCTCCTCGACAGCGCGCATCGCGCGGCCGCGCTCGCGCATGTGGTGCTGCCGGTGGCTTCGCGCCACGGGGCGTTCACCGCTGCGAAGTTCGCCGACACCGCGGTGCCGGCGCTCGTGCAGGAGCTTGAGCGGTTGGGGATCAGACGGCAGTCACTCGGCGCGGTCATCGTCGGCGGCGCCCAGATGTTCTCGATGGGAGGCGGCATGGACATCGGATCACGGAACGAGGCTGCCGTGCGCGAGGCCCTGCGCGGCGCCCGCATCCCGGTGATCGCGTCGCAGACCGGCGGCTCGGTCGGGCGCACGATCAGAGTGCACATCGGCGAGCGGTACGTCTCCTACAAGGAGGCCGGCGGGCCGGAGGTCAACCTGTTGTCGGTACCGGAGAAGGTCGCGGCATGAGCGGCGACGTCCTCTCCAACGACCAGGTCGAGGCGCTGGTGCAGGCGGCCAAGCAGGGCGCGGCCGGCGCCCGCCCGGAGCCTCCGCGCGCCCGGCGCGCCAAGCGGGTGCGCGAGATCGACTTCTCGCGACCGAGCAAGTTCGCCCAGGACCAGCAGCGGCGCCTCGAGCGCGCGCACGACGCCTTCTGCCGTCTCGCCTCCCAGCAGCTCTCGGCGGAGCTGCTGACGGACGTCGAGATGGACGTGCTCGGAGTGGACCAGCTGACATGGTCCACGGCCATCGCGCAGGTGCCGCAGCCCTCCCTGAGCGCCATCGTCGAGGTGCACCCGCTCGGCACTCAGGTGCTCATGAGCACCGAGCTCTCACTCCTCCTGCGGCTGGTCGAGCGCCTGCTCGGCGGCACGGGGCCGGGGATGATACGCCCGCGGGAGCTCACCGAGATCGAGATGGCGCTCGCGCGGCTCGTGCTCAGCTCGCTGCTCGAGCAGCTGACGGTGACGTGGGACGAGCTGGCGGGGGTCAACTTCGGGCTGCTCGAGCTGGAGTCCCAGATCTCGACCATCCATCTTGCGCCGCCGAGCGAGCCGACGCTCGTGCTGACGATCGAGGTCAAGGTCGACAAGGCCTCCTCCACACTGTCGCTGGTGTTCCCGTACCGGTCGATCGAGCAGGTGCTGCACCAGCTGTCGGGCAGCCAGTACGGCGAGGTGCAGATCGACCCGTCCACCGCGGGCGCAGTGCGCACGGGCGTGGCAGGCGTGGACGTCGAGATGCGCGCCGAGGTCGCCTCGACCCCGCTCCCGATCGAGCAGGTGCTGGCGCTGAAGCCTGGGGACGTGCTCCGCTTCCGGGTACCCGCCTCCGACGGGGTCACGCTGTTCGCAGGCCATGTGCCCGCGCACCGAGCGCGGCCCGGGCGCAACGGCAACTGGCGCGCGGTGCAGATCGTCGAGCGGCTGCGAGGTGAGGAATGACCACCGAGGAGGCGCTGCTCAAGCTGACCGGCTCGACCGCGGACGCGGTGGTCGAGGTGCTGAGCATGTTCTGCCCCGACGGCGTCGAGCGGAGCCAGCCGACCGTGTTGCCGCAGGGCGCGGAGCCGCTGCGCCAGATCTCGTTTCCCGCCGTGGCAGCGTCCGTGTCATACGTCGATGGAGTCACGGGCGGCAACATCTTCGTCATGACCCGGACCGGCGTGCAGCGCCTGGCCGCCGCCATGATGGGCATGGATGCCGCCGCCGTCGAGGAGACGGAGGAGCTGTCGGAGCTCGAGCTGTCAGCGGCCGGCGAGGCGATGAACCAGATGATGGCCGCCGCGGCCAGCGCGACCGGCGCAGTGCTCGGACAGGAGGTCGAGATCGGACCGCCGGAGACACGCTTCTTCTCGTCCCCCGACGACGCCGCAGATGCCTACGAGCTGAGCCCGCACATGACCTCCGTCGGCTTCACCATGCTCGGCGAGCCCTGCCGGCTGGTGCAGCTGATCCCAAACGCGTTCATCGTGCGGATGACGCGCGCTCTCTCGGAGCTCGAGGCGGAGACGGTCTCCTCGGGCGCAGGCGTGTTCGGCACCGGCGTCCCCAGCGAGGCGCTGCGGGCGGTGCCCGTGCGCGTCTGGGCAGAGCTCGGCCGCACGCGCATGCCGGTCGGCCAGGCCGTCAGCCTGCCGCCCGGCGCCGTGGTCGACCTGCGAAGCGCGCCGGACGACCCGGTGCAGCTGTACGTCAACGGGCGCCATTTCGCGTCCGGGCGGCTCCTGCTCGTCGAGCAGGAATGGGCCGTTCGAATCGATCACGTGCTGGCCCCCACCGGGCCGGCGACCACCGACCAAGGAGGAGCCACCTGATGGCGCGAGTGCTTGTTGTAGACGATGCCGCATTCATGCGGAAGATGCTCGCCGACGTGCTCGGCAAGGCCGGCCACGAGGTGGTCGGCGAGGGCGCCAACGGGAACGATGCGGTGGCGCAGTTCCAGGCCCTGCGGCCGGACATCATGACCCTCGACATCACCATGCCGGAGAAGGACGGCCTGGCGGCACTGAAGGAGATCCTCTCCCTCGACGCCGGTGCTCGCGTGGTCATGTGCTCGGCGCTCGGCCAGGAGTCGAAGGTGCTCGAGGCCATCAAGTCGGGAGCCAAGGACTTCGTCGTGAAGCCGTTCCAGCCCGGCCGGGTGGTCGACGCGATCGACAAGGCGTTGGCATAGCACATCGGCTAAATAGCAAGTGAATCCGACCGATTACCGAGATTGATGTCGACCCCGACCACACGCTGATGCAGCGCTTCGTCTTCCGGCTGGAAGCGGTGCGCTCGCTCCGCGAGCAGCGCCAGCAGCAGGCCCAGCAGGAGCTCGCCTCCGAGCTGCGGCTGCGCGAGCAGCGCGCCCGCGAGCTGCATGATGCATCGCATCGCGTCGACCAGGCGCTGACCGACGCCGCACCGGCCGCCGGCGTGACGACCACCGCCCAGCAGCTGGTCGCGCGCCAGGCCTGGGTGGAGCGCGTGCAGCGCGAGCACGACACGGCGCGCGACGGCCTGGCCCTGCAGGACACGCAGGTCGCCGCCGGCCGCGACCGGCTGCAGCTGGCCTCGCGCGAGCGTGAGGTGCTCGAGCGGCTGCGCGCCCGCCGGCTGACCGCCCATGAGCGGGAGGCGGCGCGGCGCGACGAGGCGGTCATGGGCGAGGTGGCGCTGACGGCGCACCGGCGCCGGGCCGCGGAGGAGGTGGCATGAGCTTCGCAGCCGCGATCTCCCGGGTCGAGCAGCTGACCGAGATGCTGGAGCCGCAGGCGCCGGCCCTGCAGCCCGTCGCCCAGACGGCGCCGTCGGCTGCCGGCGGCTTCGCCGGACAGCTCGCGAAGGCCCAGGGCGGTGGCCGGTTCGCCGATCTGATCGCCGCGGCAGGCAGCCGCTGGCACGTCGACCCGGCGCTGATCACCGCCGTCTGCCAGCGCGAGTCCGGCTTCGACCCGAACGCGACCAGCCCGGCAGGCGCGGCCGGCCTGATGCAGCTGATGCCGGCCACCGCGCGCGGCCTGGGGGTCACCAACCCGTACGACCCCGCCCAGTCGATCGACGCGGGGGCGCACGAGCTCTCGATCGAGCTGCAGCGCTTCGGCGGCAACACCGAGCTGGCGCTCGCGGCGTACAACGCCGGTGCGGGCGCGGTCACGAAGTACGGCGGCATCCCGCCCTTCGCGGAGACCCAGGCCTACGTGCGCAACGTGATGCAGACCTATCTGTCGCTGGGGGGGAAGCGGTGACGCCACAGGTGACACCCGCAGCACCGGCGCCCGCGAAGGGCGCGGGAGGGGGCGCGCACCCGGTGAAGGGCGGCGCACCACCCGGCCTCTTCACCGCGCTCCTGGGAGCGGCCGCGATGGCGGCAGGGCCCCCGGGACACGCGCCGACATCCGCCCGGACCGCACATGCGGAGGGCACCCCGGCCGAAGGCGACTCCTCCGGCCACACGGACAGCCACACGACACCGAGCCCGATGCCGACCCCGGCGGCGCCGGTGGCCGTGCCGGCGGCCCCTGCTGCTCCCCTCCCGGGACCTGTAGATCATGGCGTCCGCTCGCGCGCGGCCCGCCCAGCCGTCGCGGCGCATGCTGCTGAGCCCGCCACGCGCGGCCCCGAGCGCCCGGCCGCCACGGGGCGGCTCGCGGCCGACCCCGTCACGGGCTCCGATGGCGCACCGCGCGACATCCCGGTCCCGACCGTGGATCGCCGGCCCGGCTCGGTCGTGAACCGCCGGCCCGGCGAGCCGGCCGGCGGACGGCCCATCACGCATCCCAAGGGCGCGCCCGGCCCGGTGGAGGTACCGGCACGGTCGCCCGCCGCGTCTCGCAAGCCGGGACATCGGCGGCCGTCCGGCATCCCGCTCCCCGCGCCGGCGCCCGAGCTGACGCCGCGCACGGTGCCGGCGGGACCGCACCAGCGACCGGCCGCCGGCACGCACGTGCGCCGCTCGGCGCCCGCGCCCGCCGCCGCTTCCACCCCGCCTGCCGACGCCCCGACTGCGCGGCCGGCGGAGCACCGCTCGGAGGCCCCGGCGAACGCGTCCCGGCTGCCCAGCGTGCGCGTCCACGAGCTCGCGGAATCGATGCACGCACTGGTCAAGGTCGCGAACCGCCGCGGCACCGCGGCGGCCCGGATCACGCTGCGGCCGGCCGCGCTGGGCGGCGTCCAGGTGCGCCTCCGCGCCCACGCAGGCGGCGTTTCCGCCTCCCTGACGGCGCAGACGTCCGCGGGCGCGCAGGCGCTCGGCGCGGCGCACGGCGAGCTACGGCGCGCGCTCGAGGCCCAGGGGATCGCCGTCCACACGATCGACGTCCAACTCGCCGGCGACCGGCCCGGGCCGGAGGGACGGCCGCAGGGCTGGCAGCCCGGCGGCCAGCACGGCTCGCCGCAGCAGGCGCGCGAGGACGACGAGGAGTTCGAACCACACCACACGATCGAGCCGACACGGCTGCCGCTTGCGGACGGCCAGGTGGACGTGCTCGCATGAGAAGGAGGGGCGCATGAGCACCATCAACGCGACGTCGGCCGCCCCGGCGCCGCAGACGACGGCGACGCAGCCGGGCTCGACGCTCGGGAAGGACGACTTCCTGAAGCTGTTCGTCACCCAGCTGCAGAACCAGGATCCGATGAGCCCGCAGGACAACAGCCAGTTCATGGCGCAGATGGCGCAGTTCTCGACGCTGGAGCAGATCACCAACCTCTCCCAGGCGACCGAGCGGATGGGCTTCGCCGGCCAGGTCAGCCAGAGCGTCGGCCTGATCGGCCACACCGTGGGCTACATCAACGGTGACGGCGTGGCCGTCTCCGGCGTGGCGACCGGTGTCGAAATCGACAACGGCAGCATCCTGATCAACGTGGGCTCGGACCAGGTCGAGCCGGGAGCGATCCGGACGGTCTCGTGAACGAGCCGATCCGCCACAACCCCGCGATCACGCCCCCCGGCGTCGGCGGCCCCGCGCGGCCGGCCCCAGTCAAGCGCGCCGCGGACACGCCACTGGTGCCGTTCGACTCGGTCCTGCGGGGCACGATCGAGCAGGGTCAGGAGGTGCGCCTCAGCGGCCACGCGCTCGAGCGGCTGCAGCGGCGCGGCATCGCCTTCGACCAGGTGATGTCCCAGCGGCTGAACGACGGAGTCAGCCGGGCCGCGGCCAAGGGCTCGCGGGATGCACTGGTGCTGGTGGACGGCACCGCCTTCGTTGTCTCGGTCGCCAACAAGACCGTGATCACCGCAGTCGACCCGTCCAGCATGAAGGACAGGGTCTTCACCAACATCGACAGCGCCGTCATCTCCTGACGGCGGAAACCCCCATGCAGCACATGGCCGATCAGCCGGACCTCACGCGAGGAAGCCGACGGCCGGAAAGGGCACGGCACACGAAATGATGAGAGGAATGTTCGCCGCCATCAGCGGCCTGCGCGTCCACCAGACCATGCTGGACGTGACCGCGAACGACATCGCGAACGTCAACACCATCGGCTACAAGGCCGAGCGCACCAGCTTCAAGGACGCGCTGTCCCAGATGCAGCGCGGCGCGAGCGCGCCGACCGCGACGCTGGGCGGCACCGATGCCGCGCAGATCGGCCTCGGCGTGCAGCTGAACGGCATCGACAACCTGATGCAGTCCGGCGCCATCCAGTCGACCGGCAACCCGCTCGACTGCGCCATCCAGGGCGACGGCTGGTTCCGGATCACGGACGACCCGAGCGGCTTCGGCAACATCATGTACACCCGCGCGGGCAACTTCAGCACCGACGCCAACGGCAACATGGTGACGCCCGAGGGCTACTACGTGGTCGGGTACACGCTCGACTCGACGGGCGCTCCCACCACCACGCAGTCGACGATCAACATCCCGCAGGGCACCAAGTCGGTGACGATCGGCCAGGACGGCGTCGTCACCGCGGTCGACTCGGCAGGCACGGTCACCAAGGTGGCCGCCATCTCGCTCGCGAACTTCCCGAACGCCCAGGGCCTGCAGCGGGTGAGCGGCAACAAGTTCGCCGCATCGAACAACTCCGGTCCCGAGACGGCCGCGACGGCCGGTACGAACGGCATCGGGTTCATCACCCCTGGCGCGGTCGAGATGTCGAACGTCGACCTGGCCCAGGAGTTCACCAACATGATCACGGCGCAGCGCGGCTTCCAGGCCAACAGCCGGATCATCTCGACGGCCGACGAAATGCTCCAGGAGCTCGTGAACCTGAAGCATTAGTAGCGCGCGGCAGGCGGCGGACGGCACCGACCGTTCGCCGCCGCCGCAGGGCGCTGCGACGGCCGCGGCCAGAGACGGAGACCACATGATCGCGCTTCACCGCCTCGTCAATCCCGAGCACCCGCTCTATCTGAACCCCGACCTGCTCCAGCAGGTCGAGGCCAACCCGGACACGGTCATCACCCTCACCAACGGCTCGCGGTTCGTCGTCGCCGAGTCCCCCGGCGAGGTCGCAGAGCTGGTCGCGGACTGGCGCGCAGGCGTCATCGCCCGCGCCCTGGGGACGCCGCTTGTGGCCAACCACCCGCGCATCGACCAGGCGCTCGGCAGGGTGCTGAGCTTCCCGCGCTCGGGCGCCGCGCAGTCCTGAATAGCGCCCGTTTCCGGTCGATTACTGAACAGGATGCGTGCGAGCCATGGAGGCAGCCCCCGTGACCCCCGTCGCTGAGAGCGAGACGACCACATGAAGGCCATCACCGGCATCGGCATAGGTGTCGCCGTCGGCGGCATCATGATGGGCGCCTTCATGGAGGGGACGAACCCGGTCACGATGATCAACATCCCGGCGCTCCTGATCATCTGCGGCGGCACGATCGGCGTGACGATGGCGTCGACCACGATGGGCGGGTTCATGACCATGCCCAAGCTCGCCATCAAGGCGATGAAGGGCGACGACCACGATCCCGCCCGCACCATCCAGCAGATGGTCTCGCTGGCCGAGAAGGCCCGCCGCAACGGCCTGCTGGCGCTCGAGGAGGACGTGAACCAGATCGAGGACGCCTACACGCGCAAGGGGCTGCAGCTCGTGGTCGACGGCACCGACTCCGACCTCGTCCGGGCCATCCTCGAGTCCGAGGTGGACGGCATGACGCACCGGCACCACCACGGTGCGCTGAACTTCCAGTCCGCGGCCGGCTTCGCCCCGACCATCGGCATCCTCGGCACCGTGATGGGCCTGGTCGTCGTGCTCTCGCACCTCGACGAGCCGGCCAAGCTCGGGCCGCACATCGCCGGCGCGTTCCTGGCCACGCTCTACGGCGTCGGCAGCGCGAACATCATCCTGCTGCCGATCGGGAACAAGCTGAAGGCGATGTCGTCGGAGGAGGCCAACCACCGCTACATGGTGATGGAGGCGATCCTCTCGATCCAGGCGGGCGACAACCCGCGCGTGCTGGGCGAGAAGCTGGAGTCCTTCGTGCCCCCCGCCGACCGCGGCAAGCTTGGCGAGGAGCCCGGGCGCGCGGCCGCCGCCGGCGAGCCCGAGCGCCTCAAGGAGGCGGCATGAGCTCCGGACGGCGCAGGCGGGGCGGCGGCGGACAGCACCACGGGGCGGACGAGCGCTGGCTGCTCACGTACTCGGACATGATCACCCTGCTGATGTGCCTGTTCATGGTGCTGTGGTCGATCTCGTCCGTGAACATCTCCAAGCTGCAGGAGCTCCAGCGGTCGCTCCAGGAGGCCTTCATCGGCAAGGTCGCAGACGCAGGGACGTCTGTGTTGTCCGGTGAGCCGACTGCCGTCCAGGGCGTCCAGTCCAACACGCCCGACCAGAGCAGCATCTCCACTCCGCAGCAGATCGTGCCGGCGGCGCTCTCCCATCCGATCACGCAGGCCACGCAGGCGGCGGTCAACCGCGCGGCCCAGAACGAGCAGCAGAGCCTGCTGCACGTGCAGCAGCAGGTGCTCGCCTACGCGCGCAGGCACGGATTCGCAAACGACATCAGCACGACCATCGACCAGCGGGGCCTGGTGATCCGCGTGCTGACGGACAAGGTGCTGTTCGACTCGGGTGCGGCCACGATCAAGGCCGGGGCCTACCCGCTGATCGACAGCTTCGCCCGGCTGATACTGCAGTCGAAGCTGACGAACCCGATCCGGGTCGAGGGCAACACGGACAACGTGCCGATCTCCGGCACGTTCCGGGACAACTGGGAGCTGTCGGCGGCGCGGGCCACCGCGGTGCTCGAGCGGTTCCTCGCGGAGGGCATCCCCCCGCACCGGCTGTCCATGGCCGGGTACGCCGACCAGAACCCGGTTGCGCCGAACACCACGGCCGCGGGACGGGCGCTGAACCGCCGCGTCGACGTCGTCATCCTCCGCCACAACCCGCCGCCGCAAGGAGCCACCTCGTGAAGGGCAAGATGAAGCTGATCCTCCCCATCGTGCTGCTGCTGGCCCTGGCGGGCGGGGCTGCCTACAAGTTCGTGCTGGCGAAGCCGGCCAATGCCGCCGCGGCCAAGCCGAAGGTGAACGGGTCGCTGTTCGCCCTCACACCCGAGTTCGTCGTCAACCTGAGCGACAACCACTACGGAAAGGTGACGGTGGCGCTGCTGCTGAAGCAGGCGCCGACGGCGAGCGAGCTGAGCGTGACCGCCACCACGCCGACGCTGACGGAGGATCCGATGATCCGATCGGTGATCACGAACGACCTGACGGGCGCGACGACCAACGACCTGATCGGCCGGTCGCAGCGAACCGCCCTGCGCACGAAGATCCTGCACGACCTGCAGGCCGCGACGGACGTCGGGGTCAAGGGCGTGCTGTTCACCGACGTTGTCGTCCAGTGAGGAAACAATGAGCGACGAACTGGAAATCCGAGAGGAACCGGGAGAGGTCAGCTACGAGCCGCTGCCCGGGGCGGCGCCGGCGGCACCTGTGCCAGCGGCGCCCGGGCCGGATGCGGGCGACCTCGACATGGTGCTGGACGTCCCGGTCGAGCTGTCGGTCGAGATCGGCAGAACGACGATGACGATCCGCGAGACGCTCGAGATCGGGCCGGGGGCGATCATCACGCTGAACAAGATGACCGGCCAGCCGGTCGACCTCCTGGTCAACGGCCGGCGGATCGCGCGCGGCGAGGTGGTCGCGATCGACGAGGAGTTCGGCCTGCGGGTGACGCAGATTGTCTCGCCGCAACACAGGCTGGACGCGGCGGCATAGGTCAGGCTGGAGGGCCGTGGGTCAGGCTTCAGCCTGACCCTGGTTGAGACGCCAGAGACTCAACCGAGGTCAGCCCGAAGGCAGACCCTCACCCTCTTGTCACCAACCTGCCACACCCTGGGCCTAGCTCCGTGACGCGACGCGCTCGTACCGTGCGGGCATGACGAACGACCGACGCATCGACTACCCGGGCGCCGTCCACCATGTCACCCAGCGCGGTGCCGGACGGCAGCTCCTGTTCGAGGAGGCGGAGGACTACCGCCAGTTCCTCGACACCCTGCTCGAGTGCCTGATCCGCTACCAGTGGGACGTGCTGGCATACGCGCTGATGCCCGCGCGGGTAGACATCGTCCTCTGCGCTCGCGAGGGGAACCTCTCGCTGGGGATGCGGAGGCTGACGGGCAGCTATGCACGTGGCTTCAACGCTGCCCACGGCTACACCGGAAGCGTGTTCCAGGGCCGGTTCGAGTCCCGCCTGCTGGCAACGGACGACGACATCCGCACCGCGCTCGCCGCCGTCGCGGTTGAGCCGGTGCGCCGAGGCGTGGCGCTCTCCCCCGCCGACTGGCCGTGGTCGACCCACGCGGAGCTCGGCGGGTTCGTGCCGGTCGGGCCCGAGCTCAACGCCCGGCGCGCCCTCGAGCTGTTCTCACCACGGGCGACGAAGGCGCGGCACCGCTACCTGGAGCTGGTCGACCGCATGGCGACGGTGGCCGGATAGCGGAGCTACGCGGCCCGGCGATCCTCGAGGTCGTAGGCCTCCATGCGCCCCTTCAGCGTGCGCCGGATGCCCGACAGAAGCTGGGACACGCGGGACTCGGAAACTCCGAGGATACGGCCGATCTCGGCACCTTGGAGGTGGTTGACGTAGAGCAGCACCAGGATCTGCTGTTCCCGCTCCGAGAGCGAGCAGATCGCCTCCTTGAGCACCGCGGAGCGCTCGCCGGCGAGGGCGGCCTGCTCGGGGTCGAACTCCCCGAACGGCGCCTCGAGGGTGTCCCCCACTTCCACCGGCAGCGAGTCCTCGGTGCCGCGAGCCGGAGTGTTCAGCGACAGCAGGTCGGCACGCGACAGGCCCTCCAGCTGCTCGTGCAGGTCGGCGACCGAGATCTCGAGCTCTCTGGACAGCTCCTCGTCGGTTGGCGTGCGGCCGTGCCGCGACTGCCACTCCTCCCGGGTGCGCTCAATCGCACGGCCGGAGCGGCGCAGGGAGCGCGGCGCCCAGTCCTGCCGGCGCAGCTCATCCATGATCGCTCCCGACACGCGCGTCCAGGCGTACTGCTCGAATGTCGCGCCCTTCGCTGGATCAAAGCGGTCGACCGCGGCGATCAGCGCCAGCAGGCCGCACGAGACGAGGTCGTCGAGCTCACAGTGCGCCGGCAGCTCCCGTACCTTGCGGCAGGCCAGGTACTTGACCATCGGGGCGTAGCTCAACACCAGGCGGTCACGGGCAGCCACGTCCCGGCGATCGCGCCACTGCCTCCAGAGCGCCTCCGCGCTCTCGGCGGTGGGGCGGTTACCGGTCACAAATGCTGCTTCCACGGGACAACCTCCACATCTGAAACAGGGACGAATCTCGCTTGCAAACGGTATGGAGCCCAGCGAGATGCAGCACGTATCGGAGTTGAAGAGCGGATATTGCTCACCCGAAAAGGGGAGTCGCCCTCCTCGTAAACGCGGGTTTCGATCACACCCCCGCCGGATTAGGCGCCGTCTCAAGCGCCCACCGGGCCGGCCGATTACCCGTGCGCCTTGCGATCTCGCTGTCGTCCCCTCTTGCGTGCGAGCGCCGCAGCAGCCCTGTCCACCGCGTGGCTGTGGCTTGCCATGCCCACGCAGGCGCTCGCCGCCTTCCGGCAGGACCAGACGCCGCTTCCGAAGGCCGTCACCGACGGATCCGGCGGCGCAACCAGCATCGCCGGCAGCAGCGGAGCGGGCACGATCGCCCGAACCATCGTCGGCCTCGCGGTGGTGCTGGGCGTCGTTTACGGGCTGTACTGGCTGCTGAAATCGGTCGGCCGCGGGCGCACGAACGACAGCGGAGGCCGCATCGAGGTGGTCGCGACGGCGCAGCTCGCCCCGAACCGCACGCTGCACCTGCTGCGCTGCGGCGACGAGATGATCCTGGTCGGCGCGGGTGAGGCGGGCGTCACGCCGCTGCGCGTGTACACGCATGACGATGCGCTCGCAGCCGGGCTGCTCGAGGACGACGGGACCGCGGCCATGCTGCTGCCGGCGCCGGCGGCGGCAGCTCTGCCGAGCGGCCGCCGCAGCCCGGTCGCCACACTCCGGGCCT
>Ga0066662_10001091_pt1 | contig 12226 bp, 10 predicted proteins | sample GraSoiAngelo_111_FD_133939 | JGI IMG/M metagenome (GOLD analysis project Ga0066662, IMG submission 133939) | Grasslands soil microbial communities from the Angelo Coastal Reserve, California, USA - 14_0903_12_40cm | ecosystem: Environmental > Terrestrial > Soil > Grasslands | place: USA... | reverse complement strand
GTCACATTCCGAAACGGCTGATCGGAGAGGTTCTTCGCAATATGCGCAAAGTTGCCGGGCGTGAACTCTGTCTCACCATCCTGCAGCTTAAGGGTGACAGGAGGCTTGCCGACAACATCGTTCTCCACCTCGCAAGCACCCAGCGTTACGAAGACGTAGTCGTGGCGATGCCGATGCAGGAGCGTGGATGCGTGCGGAGGAACTTCCACCTGGAAGACCCGAACATATTGGTTTTCGATGGCGCGATGATGACCGGGCTCGGCGGTGATCTCGACTTCGCTCGCAGTCTGCCCGGAAACAATCGCAGCCGCAGCGAGGATAAAGACCCAGGAGCGCAGTTTCATGCGGTCAGATTCCAACATTCGATGCTCAGCCACAAATTGTCGTCCTGAGGGAAGCGAAGGATCTCTGCGTCTCAGACAAGCCGATGCTGATACGTGCCAACGCAGTTAGTTTAGACTGAAGAAGTGAGCGAGATCGGGAAACTGTTAGTCTTCTTCGGGATCATTCTGCTCCTACTGGGAGGACTCTTTCTGGTCCTGGGGCGCACCAGTTTGCCCCTCGGACGTCTGCCCGGCGATATTCTTTATCGTGGCAAGAGAACTACCTTCTACTTTCCCCTGACCACGTCCATCATCTTGAGCGTTGCGCTTTCCCTGCTGCTGTATGTGATCGGCCGATTGCGGCATTAGGAAAATGCATAGATCCTTCGCTGGGCTCAGAATGGCACAGAGTGTGTGGTGATAAGAGCCGTTGCGGAGCGTCGCTCCGCCTGGGCGGGCGGGACGCCCGTCCCCACACACTCTTTCCCCTTCTTGTCAAGCGTAGCGAGGAATCTGCTTTTGTTGTATTCACGAAGAACAGCGGATTCCTCACCGGCCGAAGCCGACATGACAAGCATTAGGTGGCCGCAGCGAAATGCATGGACCCTTCGCTCAACTCAGGATGGCAAACCGCCGGTACGGCGCAGGTAGCGGGTCTGGCATCTGCTGTAAACTGCCTTCCAATGGCTTCGCTGGACCAGCTTGGCTTCAACTTCCGTCCGCCGGAACGGCGCATCTGGACCGTGCGCGACCTGATTGCTTCGGTACGTACCCGACTGGAGCGCGAATACACCGACGTCTGGCTGGAAGGCGAAATCTCCAATTTCCGGGCGCATGCTTCGGGCCACCTCTATTTCAGCTTGAAAGACGAGTCGGCGCAGGTTCGCGTGGTTATGTTCCGGTCATCGGCCCGCCTGCTGCGTTTTCGGCCGGAAGACGGCATGCAGGTCATTGCCCGCGGACGGGTGACGGTTTACGAAGAGCGCGGCGAGCTGCAGGTCTCGGCCGAATACGTGGAGCCTAGAGGTGCGGGCGCGCAGCAGATCGCCTTTGAGCAACTCAAGGCCAAGCTGCAGGCCGAAGGGTTATTCGATGAAACAAAAAAGAAACCCATTCCCTCACTTCCTCGCCGAATCGGCATCGTGACTTCGCCGCAAGCGGCTGCCCTGCGCGACATCCTCAACATTCTCCACCGGCGCCATCGCGCGGCGAACGTTTTGATTTTTCCCGCGCAGGTACAGGGAGAAGCGGCGCCTCTCGAAGTTTCTAACGGGATTCGTCATTTCAACAAAGCTCACGACGTGGACGTAATCATTGTGGCTCGTGGCGGAGGCTCGGTCGAGGATCTGGCCGCCTTCAATCACGAGGGCTTGGCAAGAACGGTGGCGACTTCTGAAATTCCGGTTATTTCCGCGATTGGCCACGAGACGGATTTCACCATCATTGATTTTGTCGCCGACCTGCGGGCGTCGACGCCATCTGCTGCGGCGGAACTGGTGATTCGGTCGCGGCAGGAAATCGAAGAGCGCTCCGAAAGCATGCGGGAACGGCTGGCACGGGCGGTGCGCTACCGCCTACTGATGGCCCGGCAGTCGCTCACCGAACTGGCACAGCACGGAGAATTCGCGCGCATCATGGACGCACTCGGACGGCGGCAACAGAAAGTGGATGATCTCGTCTACCGGCTGGAGAAGGCCGAGCGGCGAATTCTTGAGCAGCACCGCCGACGCTGGGAACTCGCGGCCGCAGCCGTCCGCCATTATGACGTGAAACAGCGATTGACGGGAATTCACCAGGAACTGGATGCCCGGACGGCTGCCTTGTTGGGGACCTTCCGAACGGTATTGTTGCAGCAGCGCTCGCGGCTGGACCAGCTTGCGGGACGCTTAACAGCCCTGTCCCCACTGGCGATTCTCGAGCGCGGTTACGCGCTCGTGTTCGATGCGTCGGGAAAGTTGGTGAAGGATGGTGCGAAGGTACAAATCGGAGAAGATATTTCGGCTCGGCTGGCGAAGGGAGAGATCACAGCGACAGTGAAAAAGAAGTCTTAAGTGCGGCGCGGGTGCCCCTGCGACTCCGCTCCGGGGAGGCTCTCGCCCGCAAGCCTGGTTTGGACCGGTCAGAGACCCGTCAACCCACAGGCACGATTCGGAGTTAGGCGCCTAATGCCTGTTTGATTGCTCCCGCGATCTTGGCGGCTAGCGACTGCATCTTCTCTTCTGTTTCAGCTTCCACCATCACTCGGGCCAGCGCTTCGGTACCCGAGTAGCGGACTACCACCCGGCCATCGCCATTCAGTTCGCGCTCGGCGCTCTCGATGGCGCGCTGCACTTCGGGAACTTTCGTGAAGGGAATCTTCTCCCGAACGCGCACGTTCTGGATGGTTTGCGGGAACACCTTCAGATCTGAAACGAGGTCGGCCAGCGAATGTCCCGTCCGGGCCATGATCTCCATCACCCGCAGAGCAGTCAGCAGGCCGTCGCCAGTGGTGGCGTCGCCGTCGCGAAAGATGATGTGGCCTGACTGTTCTCCGCCCAGCGTGGCTCCGGTTTTCAACATTTCCTCCAGCACGTACTTGTCGCCAACGTTGGCGCGCAGCATGGAGACACCGGAGCGCTTCAGCGCGACCTCCAGGCCCAGATTCGACATCGTCGTAGCGACAATCGCGTTCCCGGTGAGCACGCCGCGCGCTTGCATGTCGCGGGCGGTAAGCAACAGGACGGCGTCGCCGTTGACGACTCGGCCGCGAGCGTCGCTAAAGAGGGCGCGATCGGCGTCGCCGTCGAAGGTCACGCCCAAGTCAAACTGGCCCTCCATTTCGCGGATAGCCTGGGCAACATTCTCAGGATGTAGCGCGCCGCACCCCTCGTTGATGTTTTGACCGTCCGGCTGGGCGTGCAGGAAGGTGGCCTGGATTCGGCAAGCCTGGAAAAGTTCGGGAGCTTCTGCAGTAGCTGCTCCATTGGCGCAGTCGACGAGCACCTTGAGACGGCTCAGGTCGCCCGAAACATTGTGGGCCAGCCACTCGATGTAGGCGCGGCGCAGGGCGGTATTTCCGGGCAGACTAGGCGGACCAGTTTCGTCGCCTTTCAGGCGGGAGGTTGGGGACTGCATGTGGCGGAAAATTTCCTGCTCAATCGCAAGTTCGCGCTCGTCGGGAAGCTTATATCCATCGCCGGAAAATACTTTGATTCCGTTATCCGTCCACGGATTGTGAGACGCGGAGATCACCACGCCGGCGTCGAAATTGCGCAACCGGGCGAGATAGGCAATGCCGGGCGTGGTGATCACGCCCGCGCTCTCGACCGCAACGCCGTGCGAGGCGAGCCCCTGCAGGAGGCGATCGGCAATCCATTGGCTGGACTCGCGCGTGTCCTGACCGATAACAGCGCGAGCTTTTGGATTATTGCGGACCAGATCGTGCCCGAGAGCCCGTCCGATCACATAGGTGCTTGCCGGCGTAAGGGGGAACTCTCCCGCCACGCCGCGAATGCCATCGGTTCCGAAAAGCTGTCTTTGATCGCTCATTCTTCAGTTTCAGTGCGCGCTGGAAGCGCTGGAGGACTTCTCCATGACAACGGTTACGTGGATAGGAGCAGGATGGACTACCTGGACTAGCGGGTCAGAGACATAAACATTTGTGCTGAAAGTTTGGCTGGTCATTACACCGGAGGCATCTACCGGATCGGTGGTGGCGGCTTCCACCGCTTCTACGCGCGCCCGTGGTCCGACTATGGTTATTACAGCAGGATTCGCAACTACGTTAGCGATCCGGAGGCCGGAAGCAAAATTTCCTGTGACGCGAGGGCGGACTTCGACTTGGCGTGTCATGCGCGCATCAAAACTGAGATGGAACTGACTGGGTACGACCTGCACTACGCTCAGGTCGCCCGGTTGGCGCACTTGTTGCGCTGTCAAATCGAAAGTGCGTTCGCCGGGCTTGGCGTCGGTGAGGTCCACTTCCACGTGAACGTCGTTAGTGGCCAGACGATGGATAACGTGCTCCGGGCCACGCACCCTCACTTGCGCTAGAGGAATGTTCTCGGAATTGATTTCCAGGTTTTCAGGAATGTGATGGAACTCGATCGGCACGTCCACCGCAACTTCCGCATTCGGATTGCGCGCTACGACCAGCCAAAGACTTACGGCCAGCACGAGTGAGAGCAGCTTCAGGCCGAAGTTATGGACGATGTAATGCTGCAAGCTGGGCATGTTAGTGGTCCATCCCCGACCTGAGATTGGGATCCTGTGAGCGAGAACTGGAGGCGCGGACTGATTCGTCCACCAGTCCGTTTTCAACCCCAGCCGCAATCGGAGTAGGCAAGGTCGTGGGGGGAACATAGCGGTGCAGCAAGGAGGATAAGCGCGTTCGCAGTTCCTCCACCGTGACGTCGCGCTCGATCCTGCCGCCGACTGCCAAGCTGATAGCGCCGGTTTCCTCGGAGACAATTACAGCAATCGCGTCCGTCTCTTCGGTAATCCCGATCCCGGCGCGGTGGCGCGTTCCGAGTTGAGTGGAGAGTACTGGGTTCATCGAAAGCGGAAGGAAGCAGGCTGCAGCGGCGATGCGATCTCTCTGAATGATGACTGCGCCATCGTGCAGAGGTGCGCTGGGCCGGAAGATGGTAGCCAGCAAGTCGTACGAAAGCCGGGCTTCCAGCGGAACACCACTTTCGATATAAGTCCGCAGGCCGACCTCGCGCTCGATCACGATCAGAGCGCCGGTCTGGTTCTGCAAAAACAGGTTAGCGGCGAGAACGATGTCGTCGTAGGCGTCGGCTTCCGACGACATGGCAGACCGGAAAGTCAGCTTGCGGCCGAGACGGGCCAGCGCTTGGCGGAGTTCTCCCTGGAAGACCACGATTAGCGCGAAGACGGCGTAGGGGAGGAGCGTGCTGATCAGCCAGTTCAGGGTGGTGAGTTCGCCGATGCGGGCGAAATAAAAGGCAAGCGCCAGGGCAGCCACCCCAACCACCATGAGCGCGGCCCGGGTGCCGCGAATGATGGCCAGAAACTCGTAAATGATCACCGCCACCAGCAGGATGTCGATGACTGTGACCACCGACACGTGGGGCAGGGGTGAGAGCAGCTGGCGCACGTCAAGCCTCGTCCCCTCGGAGTCTACCGCTAAGAACATTGTAATCCAGTATTCTGTGGAGGAAGACGGGTGGCGGGACGACTTCAAGGCAGTTATCGGCAGCCCTCAGGAGCCGCGGCAAGCCGCGTCTCTACCATAAGGAGTTGAGGTAGAGACGGGGCTTACCCCGTCTCAGAGATTAAAAAGTCAATGGTCAGGATTTCTCATGAGGATCAGGTGTTCGTTCTTACCGGTGCGGGGGTGAGCGCGGAAAGCGGCATTCCTACGTTCCGAGGAGTGGGCGGACTGTGGCGTAACTACCGGATTGAAGAGGTGGCGTCACCTCATGCATGGCGGCGCGATCCCCGGCTGGTCTGGGAGTTTTATTCCATGCGGCGGCGAGTCGCGGCCGAGGCTAAACCGAATCCGGCACACTTGGCCTTAGCCAAGCTCGAACGGAGTCTAGGCGATCGGCTGTTCCTCTGCACGCAAAATGTCGACAACCTGCACGAGCAGGCCGGAGCACGAAACGCGGTTCATATGCATGGCGAATTATTCAAGAGCCGCTGCGATAGCTGTAACCGGGTTCCTTTTCCTGATACGAAAACCTATGAGTCGCCGGCCGAATTGCCGCGCTGCGAGTGCGGCGGGCGCATACGTCCGCACATCTGCTGGTTTGGGGAGATGCCGTTTGAAATGGACCGCATCCTGCGGGCACTGGACGATTGCACTCTGTTCCTAGCGATCGGGACCTCGGGCGTAGTCGAGCCGGCGGCCAGCCTCGTAGCTCACGTGAGTGGGCGGGCCCGCACTGTATACGTGGGGCCGGAAGAGCCGGCGAACCGCTACGCTTTTACGGAGTGCTACTTGGGTAAGGCGGGAGGGGTGTTGCCGGCGCTGTTCGAAGGGGATGGGGTCCGATGACATTGCTTCGCCGGAGGCCGGTCTATGTGCGCGCAATTTTGTTCATAGGCTTCGTTGGATTCGCGGGGCTGTTTGCCGTCGCTCCGGCGGGAGTCGCCGCCGTCTTTCACAATCTGCTGGCGCTCTGGAGTGTCGGGTTGCTGCTGGCCGCGGCGACAACGCTCGCATGGTTCTTGTATTGGTTTTTCTTGCGGAGGCTGCTGCGCGCGAGAAGAATTGCCAATGCGCGCTTCGAAAGATTAATGCGTGAGCGGCTGCAGAAGGACTAGCAGATCTGAAGAATGCTAAGAAAAGCAGATTCCTCGCTCCGCTCGGAATGACCAAGGGGGAAAAAGCCGGTGCGGAATGACAAGCCCCGACAAAGGTACAAGTCGAGCTTCGACTTCGCTCAGGGCAAGCCGGTCCGTGCGGTCGAGCGAAGGGACTATCCGCGCCACAGGTCAGGGCTGAGAAATGACTACCGCGGCAGGGGACTCTACTTGCGGTCCAGAGTCGGAGGCAAGAACAACCAATTCTATTCGTTTTTCTTTTCCAGCTTCTTGGCGAGCTCGGCCATCAATTTGGGTTTGAGTTCGGCAAGCATGCTGTCGACGATGCTGGAGAGGCTCGCTTCAGGGGATTCGCTATCTGCCGCGGCAGTCGGTTCCGCTTCGGAGTTGGATGCGATCTCCCTGATCTCTTTCCAGCTTGCGAGGGCATCGGCGCTGGCGCTGGCCATCTCGGCGGGCTGGCTCGCAGATTCCGCTACAGGCGCGGTTGCTCGCTCGCTTGGATCGGGGCCGGACGAGACTGGCATCGGCGAAGTTTGTGGTTCCGGTCCACCAAAAGGGTGGGGACCGCCGAAGGCTGCAACCGCGTGCCTGGATTCATCCAAGGCAGTCGCAGGCGGGGCGAATGGTGACGCTGGCGGCTTGGCCACTTCGGCAGGCCGTTGGATATGGTGAAAGCCGGCCGATGCGGCTGCCGCCAACGCTGATTGCTTTTCGGGTGGCTCCTGGCTAGGCTCGCCAACGCTAGCGGGCATTTCCGCTACCGGGACAGGTGTGCCGATGGGCGGAGGCGCCATGGTGGCAAACGCAGGCTCATCGTCGCGATCGATAGGCGCCGGCTCAGGCTCAGACTCAGAGCTCGCAACATGTTCGAAGGCGGCAAATGCGGCGTGCGCCTTGTGCATCTCGCGTTCCAGCACCAGCACGGCCTCGTGGGCTTCGACCGGGACTTTTTCTGCGATCCAGCGAGAGCCGACTCCCACGGTTGGGGGTTCGTGGACAGCCGCAGCGACAACGGTTACAGGCTCAGGCTCGCTCGCAGCCGGAACCATTGCCTCCAAAATAGGCGGCCTGATTCCGTTCCCGTTACTCGAGTCCATCTCATCGGTGCTTTTGTCTGCGACCAAGGGTTCAAAAACCGACTGTCTTTCAAGTTCTTGGATGCCGGGCGGCTCGGAAGCCACGACTTCCTCTGGAGCAGGTTCAGAGCAGGATTCGACGATGTGCGGAGTCTCGACAGGAGCCATCGCCTGCGTGGCACCCTCCTCCGCGCATGACGCTTTCAGATCCGCCGTCTGCGGCATGTTCTCAGTTCGCTCATCAGCCTGCCCACGGGTCGCCATGCGCTCGATCTCTTGACTGACGCTGAGTCCCATACTGACGCGCGCGGCCGCGGCACTGATGGCTGCAATCTCATCGGGAGTAATGTCCTGGGGAATACCGGCGGGAATTGGTCGCTCGAAGCGAACAGGGGGTGGCCCGGGAGCAGAGGGAGTTGATATCTCCTCTTCAACGCTGTCGCGAAAGCTGGCAACCGGAGCAGGCGCGGGAACTTCTGGTTCCGGTTCTGAGGCGCCAAGTGGGACTCTGGGGATTTTCAGGCGCGCCTTCCATCCTGACTCTTCGTCGCCATATTGAGGCGCGCTTTCGGATACAAGGCGCTCGAAACCGGCCATCGTCGTCACTGGGAGATGGCTATCTTTGCTACGGTCGGAAGGAGCGACCTTATCTTCGAGTTTGCCGAGAACGGCGAGAAGTTCGGTAGCTTCGAAGGGCTTGATGATAAAGGCGTCAGCACGAACGCGGCGGGCTTCGTCCTGTTTGAAGGGTTCCAGCTTGCCTACGGTCAGCAGCACGGGGATATGCCCTGTATCACGGTTCTCCTTGACACGCTGGCAAACCTCCAAGCCGCTATAGCCCGGCATGTACACATCCAGCACAATCAGGTCGGGCCTGGCCTCAGTAATTTTCTTGAGGGCAGCCGACCCGTTATTGACGGTAATGACCGCGTAACCGGCATCGGTGAGGATCTTTCGGCCCATGTTCTGGGCGGTTACGCTGTCATCTGCGAGCAGGATTTTCCGCGCCAAGGCTGTGTCCTTAGGGATGAGCCGAAATTAACGTGTCCCCAGGGGTAAGTCAATGTGAATGAGTGACTAAGCAGGTTACGAGCGGTCAGTGCCTCCCAGCCCTTTCGGGTATGGAATTGGGTCAATCCGGGGCGCAGCTGCGGGCAAAAACCGGAAGAATGCCCACAAAATGGCCCCTCCCACCAGGCAGAGCCGGCTTATTGATGTGTCTCTGGGATTTCGTCATCCTTGTGGAGAGTTAACGCTCTCCTCGTGATGACGACATCGATTTGATCGCATCCCGGGAGTCAGCCAACTTCAGAACGGGATCAGCTTGTGTTTCCCTTTCTTCTTCTTCTTGCTGGAGGAGACGTTGGAATCATCTTCCTTTTCTTTCTGCTTGCTGCTACTGGAAGAGGAGTCGGCCGCCTGGGTGTCAGCCGGCTTGGAGTTGCCGCTGTTGGCGGCAGGCTGGTCCTGCGATCCGGATTGAATTTCATTGAGCTGGGCCGGAGGCGGAGTCTGACTCGTGTCCTCAACGTTCGGCTTCAGTTCAGGGATACCGTTGTTGCTCGGTTGCGCCGAGCTGCCGGGAGCGACCTGCTCTGCGTTACTGCCATTCGCGCCTCTGGGAGTTGCCGTAGCTGGGGAAGCCGTAGAGGCTGCAGCAGGGGCACCCGTAGATGCCGATGCCGGAGAATCCGAGCGCGGAGTCGCCTCGCTGGGAGGCGGTGTTCCGCCCTTTACCGTTTCTACCGAGACCTTGTTGCTGCCCGGAGAGCCAGCGCCCAGCATAGCTTGAGTTTCGGACTGTACTACGTCAGTGGCGCTGAGGGGCTTGGGATCCACTAGAGTTGGTTCTCCGGTTTTGGTCGCCGCCGCCACATCCGGGTGGCGGCTGAAATTGCCCATCAAGCGGCCAAACATGCCGGTGCCGCGACGGCTATCCTCTTCCTTCTGATTTTGCGCAATCGCAGCCTTGGTCGGCGTGGGAACCGGCTGATGCAGAGCCTGCAGACGCTTCTTGGCATCCTCAGCACGGGCCATCACGGGATAGCGATTAATCATGCGCGAGTAGGTGTCGCCAGCATTTTTGCTGAAGACCTCGATCATCCTGGCCTTGTCGGTTTCTCTAGCCCGACTGGCGCGTACAGCGGCGATCTGGCCCTCGTAGGACTGCCCCAGCATGTACAGCGCTTCGTCCGCGTTGCTGAAGAGCGGATAACGATCCACCACCGACTGCAAGCGTGCAATGGCCGCGGGATAGGATTCGCGCAGATAGTAGAAGCGTCCGACCATGAACTCGCGTTGAGCCAGCACTTCCTGCACTTCCAGGAGGCGCTGCTTGGCTTCCGGCACCAGTTTGCTGTCGGGGAATTGCAGGATCAATTGCCGGTACTCGTCTTCCGCGCGGCGCGCATGCGTAAAATCGCGGTCGGGCTTTTCCATCTGCTGGTAGTGGATGTTGGCGATCTTGAGCTGTGCTTCCGCCGCCTCGGGCAAGTTCGGGAAGAAGGTGATGAAGTCCTTGTACTCAAGTTCGGCCTGAGTCAGTGCCGTGGTGCCGCCCTCGGCATACCAGGCGTCGCCGACTGCCAGCTTGGCCCGGGCTATGTACTCTGAATCGGGATAAGTGTTGATGAGGGTCTGCAGGGTCATGCGGGCCACGTCGAAGCGGTTGTGCTTCATGGCGTCCATGGCCCGGTCGAACAGCACCTTGTCGGGCTGTTTGGAGCCGACGTTGGCCAGCGGATTATTGACCTTCTTGTTGGTGCAAGCTGCAGCCAGAAGCAGCAGGACTCCCAGCAGAGCGATCAACGGAACACGACGAGCCATAATACCTACCTTCGAAAGATCGTCGAGCTTGGCTCGACTGGACGGGTCAGAGACCCGTCCCCACACAAGCGCGATCAAACCTTCTGCAGGGTGGCCTCGTTAGCCGCCCTCAGCAGCTTTTGCGCGTTGGTTTTCGGATCACCTTGTCCGAAGACCGCGTTACCCGCCACCAACAATTCGGCTCCCGAGCGAACCACGTCAGCAACCGTGTCCAGGGCTATACCTCCATCTACCTCGATGCGGTAATTCAGCCCGCGGTTGGTACGGAACTCTGCTAATCTCCGGATCTTGTGCAAAGCTCCGGGGATAAACTTCTGGGCCCCGAAACCCGGATTGACCGACATCACCAGCACGTAATCCACGATATCGAGCACTTCACTGAGTGTCTCCGCTGGGGTGGCAGGGTTGATGACAACGCCGGCCAGCAAACCATGATCGCGAATCAAGTGCAACGTGCGGTTCAAGTGCCGGCAAACTTCCTGGTGCACTGAGATCCAATCCGCACCGGCGTCGGCGAACTCGGGAATGTACCGGTCGGGATCTTCGATCATCAGGTGGCAGTCGAGCGGCAAGTCCGTCACCTTACGGAGCGATTTCACCAGGGGCGGTCCGACCGTGAGGTTAGGCACAAAGTGACCGTCCATCACATCCACGTGAATCACGGAGCCGCCGCCTTCGGCCGCAGCGCGGACCTGCTCGCCCAGACGCGCGAAGTCTGCCGCCAGAATCGAGGGTGCCAGTTCGATCAACGCCAAGCTCTTCTCGGAATAGGAATACCTTGTGGAAATTCTAACATGTCAGCACTTGGTGCCGAGTACATCCACCGCGGCGCACCGCACGCGCGAGGGCGAGACGCCCTCAATACAGCCGGCCAGAGGCCGGCGCTACGCTAGATAGAATCTGCCCATGCTAAGCTCGTCGACTCACCTAAATGACCGGATCAACACAACTTCTTTCGACAGGCTTTGGCTTGGCGGCGGCGGCGTGCTGGGGTACGAGCGATTTCAGCGGCGGCTACGCGTCAAAACGATCGGACGCGTTCCTCGTCACCATGCTGGCACATGCCAGCGGCTTTTTGCTCATGACCGGCCTGGCGCTCATTGGGCACGCTCCCTTCCCGAGTCGCTCGGCTGAGTTGTGGGCGTTGGCTGCAGGGGCCTTGGGCGGCACGGCTCTGGCGGTTTTTTATCGGACGCTGGCGAGCGGGAGCATGGGGATTACGGCCCCATTGGCGGCAGTGCTGGCTGCCAGCATTCCGATCGCGTTTGCCATCATCACTGAAGGCATACCTGGAACCCTGCCAGTAATCGGCTTTGTTCTCGCCGTCGCCGGAATCTGGCTGATGTCGCGTCCGGACAGACTTACAGGCCGCCCGGAAGGCCTCTTCTGGGCAGTGCTGGCCGGTCTTGGTTTCGCCGGGTTTTTTATTTGCATCAACCAGACCGGCGACAGCTCCGCGGTTTGGTCGGCAGCACATTCACGGTTGGGATCGCTGATATTGGTCGCGGCCATCGTCGTGGCGCGGCGCGGTCCGAAAACACTGAATTCGCGAGACGCCGCTATGGGCATTTTCGCGGGCTGCCTGGACTCGACGGGCACGTTGCTGTTCATCCGCGCCGACCAGAGCGGAAGATTGGATGCGGCGGTCGTGCTGAGTTCTCTTTATCCGGCTATTACTGTCCTGCTGGCCCGGCTGATTCTCAAAGAACACTTCACGCGATGGAAGGC
>Ga0066662_10001089_pt1 | contig 12227 bp, 10 predicted proteins | sample GraSoiAngelo_111_FD_133939 | JGI IMG/M metagenome (GOLD analysis project Ga0066662, IMG submission 133939) | Grasslands soil microbial communities from the Angelo Coastal Reserve, California, USA - 14_0903_12_40cm | ecosystem: Environmental > Terrestrial > Soil > Grasslands | place: USA... | reverse complement strand
TTGCTGCTCGGCAGGGTCTTCTCGATCAGCCCGCGCGCCACCGGCGGCACACAGACGCAGAGCTCGTAGTCCTCGCCGGCGGTTGCCGCGAAAACGCCCGGATCGGCGCCGATCTGCCGGGCCACGTCGGCGCTGCCCTCGGCCAGCGGTAGCGCCTCGAGGTCGAGTTCGATGCGCACGCCGCTGCGCTGCGCCAGATGCCTCACGTCTCCGGCCAGCCCGTCCGAGACGTCGATCATCGCGTGCGCAGCGCAACTCGCCAGCAGCCGCCCCTCGGCGAGTCGCGGCTCGGGCCGCGCATAGCGCCGGCGCAGCCCATCGGCAAGGCCGCCGTCCTCGAGCTGTGCGCGCCCCTCGACCAGAGCCAGTCCCGCGGCTGCGCCGCCCGGCGTGCCGGTGACCCCCACGAGATCGCCGGGACGAGCGCCGTCGCGGCCGACGAGCGCGCCGAGGTCCTCGGCCCAGCCGACGACCGTGAACGACACCGTCAGCGCCGGCGCCGCCGTCACATCGCCGCCGGCGACGCTCACGCCGACGCGATGTGCCAGCTCGGCCACACCGCTCGCCAGCGCCAGGACGTACTCCTGCTCGACGCCGCTGGGCAATCCCAGCGCGAGGTAGGCCTCCCCTGCCGCGACCCCCATCGCAGCGAGGTCCGACAGGGCGCCGGCAAGCGCCCGGTGGCCGATGTCGCCCGGCGAGAGCTGCGAGCTGCGGAAGTGGATCCCGTCGACCATCGCGTCGACCGAGGTGACGGCGTAGCGCCCGGCCCGAACGACGGCGGCGTCGTCGCCAAGTCCCCTCAACACGCGCGGGGCCGGCGACGCCAGGACGTCGGCGAGCGCGTCGATCAGCTCGAACTCGCGCACGCGCTGCGCGCGCTCAGCGGTGTCGATAGACGATCCGCGCCCGGTCCAGATCGTAGGGCGAGAGCTCGACTCTCACCCGATCGCCGGGCAGGATGCGGATCCGGAAACGGCGCATCTTTCCGGCAACGTGTCCCAGCACGGTGCGGTCCATGTTGTCGAGCTTGACGCGGAACATCGCGTTCGGGAGCGCTTCGACGACCTCGCCCTCGAGCTCGACCTTTTCTTCCTTCGGCATCTGCGGCGAAAGCTAGCAGCCGCGGCCCCAGCCGCTAGCGATGTCGGTGACCGCCTCCGCCGCCCGCACCGGGCGAATGACCGTTGCCGAAGCCGGCCGGCGGGCCGGTTCCGCCGCCGCCGGAGGGCTGCGGCGGATGGGCGTACAGCGTGGAGTTGTTGTAATGGTTTCCGCCGACCGCGGCTCCGCCCGAGCCGTTGCCGGATCCGCCCGACCCTCCCGAGCCCGACCCGCCGCCCGAGCCGTTGCCCGAGCCGTTACCGCCGGTGGTGGCGAAGCGTCCAAAGAACGCGGTGCCGTGCCAGTAGCTGTCCGGCTGCGGGAAGTCGCCACAGTAGCCGTTGGTAGCATGGGCCATGTAGTCGTGCCAGATCGGCGCGGCGAGCGTGCCGCCGAAGCCGTTCGGCATCGAGGTCGTGGCGTTGGGATAGCCGACCCAGACCGAAGTGGTGAGCTGCGGCGTGTAGCCGACGAAGTACGCGTCGGTGAAGCTGCTGGTCGTTCCCGTCTTGCCGGCAGCCGGGCAGCCATAGTTGGCTGCGGTCCCGGTCCCGCTCTGGATCACCGTCTTGAGCACCTGCGTCGCCGCATAGGCCTCGCCCTGCGAGAAGACGCGCTTCGGCGCCGGGTCACCCAGGTTGGTGACGCTCCCATCGGGAAACACGACCTTTGTGATCGCGGTCGGCGCGCGGTGGAGGCCGCCGCTGGCCAGCGTCGCATAGGCATCTCCCATCTCCAGCGGCGAGACGCCGACCGCGCCCAGCGCCTCGGACGGGTAGCCGGTCAGCGGCGAGGTGATTCCCATCGCGTGCGCCATCTGCGTGACCTTGTCGATGCCGACGTCCTGCGCCAGTTGGGCGAACACGGTGTTGTCCGAGACCGTGGTCGCACGCGCCACGCTGATGTCGCCGGCGTAGGACTGCTCGGCCGTGTGTACCGAGTAGGTGGGGAAGCGAGGAAGCCAGCCCGGTGCTAGCAGGTGCGAGTTGTAGTAGGTCTGGTTGGGATCGCCCTGGTAGTCGTGGATCAGCGCCATCAGCGTGAACACTTTGAACGCGGATCCCGTCTGCCGGTGCGACTGGGTCGCGTAGTCGAAGTTCGTCTTGTCGTAGGTCGACGAAGTGGACATCGCGATGATGTGGCCGTTGCGCGGGTCGATCGACACGAGCGCCGCGGCGGGATCGCCAGGCGAGCCTTCGTTGCTCATGATCGCCTGGCGTGCCTCCTGCTGCTTGTGCAGGTCGATCGTCGTGTAGACCTTCAGCCCGCCCCGCTCGACCTTGGCCACGCCGAACTTCTCGATCAGCTGCTGGCGCACGAAGTCGAACACATACGGCTCGCGCTTGGCGTTGTAGATGTCGTTTCGCTGCACCTGGAGGGGCTCGGCGTCGGCCGCGTCCGCTTGGGCTTGGGTGATGTAGCGCGAGGCGACCATCGCCTTCAGCACCTCGTGGCGGCGCGCCCGGGCGCGGCGGGGGAACAGGAACGGGTTGTATTGCGAGGGGGCCTGCGGCAGCCCCGCCAGCAATGCCGCCTGGGCCAGGTTCAGCGCCGAGGGCGGCTTGTTGAAGAACAGCTGCGACGCCGCCCCGATGCCCACCGCGGTCTGCCCGCCGAGCGTCCCGTAGTCGACGTCGTTCACGTACTGGCGGAGGATCCAGTTCTTCGAGTGCTTCTTCTCGAGCTGCTGCGCGAGCTTGGCCTCCTCGATCTTGCGCTTGATCGAGCGGGTGTCGGCGAGCTTGCCCGGGAGGTAGATGTTGCGCACGAGCTGCATGGTCAGCGTGGATCCGCCCTGGATGTTCTTGCTGCCGCCGAAGACGTCCTGGATCCCGGCGCGGACGATGCCCTCGAGATCGATCCCGCCGTGCTTGTAGAAGCGACGGTCCTCGATCGCCACCGTGGCCTGCTTGAGCATCTCGGGGATCTGGCGATCGGGCACGGTGGTGCGCAGGATGTCCGAGGAGATGAAGCCGAGCGAGCTGCCGTCGCTGGCGAATACCTGCGAGAGCTGGCCGGGGTCGCGCGCCTTGAGCTGGTTGATGTCGGGCGCGGAGTCGGCGACGCTCATCACCCAACCGGTCACGCCGAGCAGGCCGAGCAGCGCGCTGGCGACCGCGACCACCACCGATGTGGCGATGGTGCGCTTCACGGGTGCGCCGCGGTTGCGCTTTCGGCGGCGCTGTCGTTCGCGTCTGCTCATTGGATCCGCAGCAAGGGTAGCTGGCGCCGTGATTCGGGCCGCCGCTTTACGGTCCTCCAATCGTGCATCGAGACCGACCCATCCCAGGCGAGGCGAGACGCGTCGCCTGGCAGGCACTTTGGACCTCGCGGCTCGTCGTCTTCGCGACCGGGGTGCTCGCAGTGTTGTTCTTCGGCCGGGCCCCGGGCACCGCTGGCTTCGATCCCAGCCGGCTGACCGCCCCCTTTGGCTACTTCGGCAACCTGCTGGCGGCGCCTTTCGCCCGCTGGGACTCGGTGTGGTACCTGGCCATCGCCCAGGGCGGCTACGCGCACGAGTCGCAGCGCACCGCGTTCTTCCCGCTCTACCCGCTGGTTCTGCGCCCGATCGGCTTGGTGCTCGGCTCCGATCTGGTCGCCGGGGTGCTCGTATCACTGCTGGCGTTCGCGCTCGCGCTGGTCCTGCTCCATCGTCTCGCCTGCCTCGAGCTCGACAGCACCGTGGCGCGGGTCACGGTGATGCTGATCGCGTTCTGCCCGATGGCCTACTTCTTCTCGGCCGTCTACAGCGAGTCGCTGTATCTGCTGCTCTCGGTGGCCTGTCTCCTCCAGGCGCGACTTGGCCGCTGGGCATCGGCCGGGTTGCTTGGCGGGATCGCGGCTGCCTCGCGCAACAGTGGGATCCTGCTGATCGTGCCCGTGGTGCTGCTGTTCCTCTACGGGCCGCGCGCCGATCGCCCGCAGCCGGAGGCTCCCGCCGGGCGGCTGCGTCGCCTGCTTCCGCGGCATCCGCCGACCCCCGCGCTCGCCTGGAGCCTGCTGATTCCGGCCGGCCTCGGCGCCTACCTCGGCTGGCTGGCGCTGAGCACCGGCGACGGCTTGGCCCCGTTCCACGTGCAGCAGGTGTGGTTCAGGCATTTCGCCGGACCCTTCGGCGGCGTCTGGAACGGCTCGGTCGCCGCTTGGGATGGGCTGCGCCAGCTGCTGCACGGGCGGCCGCCGCCGATCTACTTCAACAAGGCCGGCGGCGATCCCCTGATGGTCGCGGGCCAGAACCTGATGCTGTTCGGCTTCCTGGTTCTGGGGGCGCTGGCATGCCTCGGCGCGCTGCGGCGGCTGCCGGTGGCCTACGGCGCCTACGCGCTGGCCGCGCTGGCGATGCCGCTCACCTACCCGGTCACCCCGCAGCCGCTGGCGTCGCTGCCGCGCTATGAGGTCGTGCTGTTCCCGCTGTTCATGTGGGGCGCGACGTGGATCGAGCGACGCCGCATCTACTCCCCGGCGCTCGCCGCGCTGGCTGTGCTGCTCGGCCTGTTCACGGCCGAGTTCGCCACCTGGCGGTTCGTGGCGTGAGAGCCCTGCTGCTCGACGCGCTCGGAACGCTCGTCGCGCTCGAACCGCCCGCGCCTTTGCTGTCGGCCGCGTTGGGGATCTCTAGAGCTGACGCCGAGCGCGCGATCGCCGCCGAGATCGCCTACTACCGTGAGCACATCGACGAGGGTCGCGACGCCGCCAGCGTCGCCGACCTGCGCCGCCGCTGCGCAGCCGTCGTTCGCGACGAACTGTCTCGGCCGCCGCACGAGGACCTCACCGAGGTCCTGCTCTCCTGCCTCCGCTTCACCGCGTTCGACGACGCCGAGCCCACGCTCGCGGCCTCGCGCGCACACGGCATCCGGCTGGTCGTCGTCAGCAACTGGGACGTCTCCCTGCACCAGGTGCTCGAGGAGGTGGGCATCGCGCCGCTGCTCGACGCGGTGCTGACCTCGGCGGAGACCGGCGCGCGTAAGCCCAACCCGGCCATCTTCGAGCTCGCGCTCGAGCTCGCGGGCGTGTCTCGGCAGGAGGCGCTGCACGTCGGCGACAGCGTTCGCGAGGATGTGGCCGGAGCGCGTGCCGCCGGGATCGAGGTGGTGCTGCTCGCGCGTGACGGCCGCCGGGGCCCACCCGGCGTCAGGACGATCGCCGGGCTAAAAGAGCTCTTAAGCTCATCCCGGCGATGACAGGCGTCCCGCGACCGCACGCCGCCGACGAGGCGCCATGGCCCAGCTGGACCGTGCTCGCGGCGATCGCGCTCGGCGTCGGCATCTCGCTGTTTGTGGGGGCGGTGATCGCCGCGATCGCGCAGGCGACGGGCACGAACGTCTCGCACCCGCCGCCGGCGCTCAGCCTGACCGAGGACCTCGTGTTCGATCTCGCCTTCGTGGGGGCTGCGCTCTACTTCGCCGTGGTGCACGGTCGTGCGCGCGCCGCCGACTTCGGCTTCAGGAGGGTCGCGATCGGACGGGGGCTTGCGGCGTTCCTGCTCGCGGGAGTCGGCTACTACGTCCTCACCGCGTTCTACGCAGCGCTCTTCCACCTCCATGGCAAGGACAAGCTCCCGTCCGAGCTCGGCGTCAGCAAGAGCACCGCGGCGCGGATCGGCGCCGCTTTGTTCGTGTGCGTGATCGCGCCGATCGCCGAGGAGCTGTTCTTCCGCGGGTTCGTCTTCGGCGCCCTGCGGCGGTGGCGGCTGGTCGTGGCCGGGCGCAATCTCGGCAACTGGGTGGCGGCGGTCGTCACCGGGCTGTTCTTCGGGCTCGTGCACGCAGGCTCGGCATCCCCGCAGTATCTGGTCCCGCTTGGCTTCCTGGGCTTCGTGTTGTGCCTGATGCGCTGGCGGACCGGATCGCTGTACCCCTGCATCGCTCTGCATTCGTTCAACAACGCGCTCGCGCTCGGCGTGAACACGCTGCACTGGAACGCCGCGCAGATCTTGGGTCTGGCCGCGGGATCGCTGCTGGTGGTGTTCGCGGTCACCGGGCCATTCGCGGGGGACGGCTGATTTACTTCCCGCGATGGGTCCCCTCCTCCGGCGCCTGATCGCGAGCGTCGCTGCCCTGATGCTGCTCCCGGCGGCCGCTGCGGCGACGGCGCCGACGACGCCGCCCACCCCGAGCCCTGTGGCCGGAACGCTCACGCTGCGGCTCCCGGACCTGTTCCTGGTTCGCAAGCAGCTCGTCGCGGTGCAGGCCCGCGGCTTCACGGTCGAGGGCCAGGTCCGCCCCTATGTTCCCGGACAGTCGGTCACCGTCCAGGAGCGGATCGGCAAGCGCACCGTGAAGCGCGTGAGGGTGACGGTCGCGTCATCGAGCAACCCCAGCTTCGGCCGCTTCACCGTGCACCTGCAGATGCCCGCCACCGGGTCGGTCACGGTCACCGCGATCCACACCAAGTCCGCGACTCAGCTCGGCTTCCGCGCGCAGCGTCGCTTCCTCGCCGTCGCCCGCGACGCGCACTTCGGGTCGACCGGGAAGTTCGTCCAGCTGATCCAGGAGCGGCTCGACGCCCTGCACTTCTACGTTCCGCAGTCGGGCGTCTATGACGGCGGCACCGGGCTTGCCGTCGACGCCTACCACCGGCTGCTGGGCTGGGGCACCTCGCCGAACCTCGACAGCCGCACGATCACGTACCTGCTGAACGGCTGGGGCCAGTTCAAGGTCCGCTTCCCGAGTCACGGCCGCCACGCCGAGGGCAACCTCCACAACCAGCTGCTGGCGCTGATCGACGGCAAGAACGTGCAGCTGATCTTCCCGATCAGCTCGGGCAAGCCGTCGACGCCCACCGTCCTGGGCGACTTCCACATCTACCGCCGCGTTCCTGGCTACCTGCCCGACGGCATGTACTACTCGAGCTTCTTCACCGGCGGCTACGCCATCCACGGCTTCAACCCCGCGCCCGACTATCCCGCCAGCCACGGCTGCATGCGCGTGCCCATCGCCGACGCGATCACGATCTACAACTGGCTGGCGATGGGCGACTGGGTCGACGTCTACTACTAAGGCAGCGCCGACCCCGAAAAGCACCTCTAGCTCAGGCCCCGCGAGAAGCGGGCCAGGTAGCCGAGGCCGAACCCGTACGCGAGCAGCGCGAACAGCGTCGAGATCCCATGCACCACCCACTGGCTGTCGGACTGCACGATCGACTGAAACGGCGAGGTCAGGGTGTGGGCGGCGCCGTCGACGAAGCGTCGCGGCTGGCCGACCGGGTGGGGCTTCGGGCTACTGAGACTGGCGCCGGCGACCAGCTCGTTCTGCTGGTGCTTGGAGGCGCCGGCCACCTGGTCGTTGGCAAACAGGGCGAACGACGCCAGCACCAGCATCGAACAGCCGAGCGCGGTGAGCACCAAGACGCGGTGGATCACGGCTCATCTATCGGCGGGGCCCGTGATTAGCATGAGGTTCATGGATCCCCGCCGGCGCCTGCTCGACGCGCTCCGCGAGCACGCTCTGGTGATCGGCGAGGTGGTGTTGACGAGCGGCGCCAAGGCGCAGTACCTGGTCGACGCCAAGCGCGCCATCCTCCGCCCCGACGGCTTCGCCGCGCTCGCGGAGCTGGTGGCGGCGCAGGCGCGCGAGTGGGAGGCCACCGCCGTGGGCGGGATGACGATGGGTGCGGACCCGATCGCCTGCGCGGCGCTCGCGGGCGGCGCCGACGTGAAGGCGTTCTTCGTGCGCAAGGAGGTCAAGCAGCACGGTCTCTCACGCCGGATCGAAGGTCCGCCACTGGGACCGGAGGAGCGGTGCATGCTTGTCGAGGACGTGGTCACGACCGGCGGCTCCACGCTCCGTGCGCTCGAGGCCCTCGCCGAGGAGGGCCACGCCGTATGCGGGGTACTGGTCGTCTGCGATCGGCTCGCCGGCGGCGCCGCGGCGATCGTGCGGGCGGCGGGGGCGCCTTATCGCGCGCTCACCACGATCGACGAGGTGTACCCCGAGCGGCCGGACCGCTAAGCGGTGATGGAAATACGTCCAGAAGCCGGACTTTGTCCCTCTACCGCGGCATACGCTCGGTGGAGGGCCAAAGAACGGGCAGGCCACCGCAACTGCTCATCACAAGATGGACAATCCGCGCCCGTTTCGATTGGTTTATGCGCAGCCGGACCTACAAGCGGCACTGCGGCAGCCGCTGGTGCAGCGCCTGAACGCGCCAACCGTGCGGCCCGGGCGAGAACAGCACCACCGGATCACCACGGCGGATCGCGCGCGCGTACTTGTAGCCGACCGCCGACACGTTCACCCGCAGGGTCCAGGCCACGATCGTCTGATACTCGAGCAGGCGGGTCAGCGGCTCACCGCAGGACCGCAGGCGAGCAGGCCCTCCGAGCCGCGAGACGACCCCGGCCAGCCGGTTGATTTCCTTGGTCCGCGCCCGCTGCACGCGGAGGTCCTTGTGCTCGATCCGCTCCCTGGAGATCGCGGACGGCACCAGGCTGCCCGTGACCGCGATGGCGAGCACGATCCCTGCAACCTGCAGCGCCCGCGTGGTCACGGGCGGCGCCGCGAGCAGGGTGCCGATACCGACGGCGGCGATGATCACCATGGCCGCACCGGCTTCGTACATGTAGCGGGGAAGCGCCGGCCAGCCGTGCAGGGCGAAGGCTATCTCCACGACCACCCAGGCCACGCAGGCGCCGGCAAGCGCGAGGATCGTGCGATTGCGGCGGAACGCCGCCCACGCGACGCTCACCAGCGCGAGGATCTCGAGCGGCGTCTCGTGCAGGTCCAGGAAGCGGTCGATGGTTCCGAAGACGCGGTTGCCGTGCGGGGCCCGGGGCGAGCCGATGGCGTTCGTGCCGGCGACGAATGCGGTGCGCGAGGTGAGCGCCGGGATGCCAAACCAGAGGACCAGCAGCGCGGCGATGCCAGCGGCGATCACCCACCGCATCTCGCGGATCGTCCGCCATGCCCACAGGGCGTACAGCGCCGCGAATGGCCACACCTCGGGGCGCCCCAGCGAGGCCAGCACCGCGCAGGAATACGCCAATCGCGGCCTTCCAGACAGGTGGGCGTCGATCGCGCCCAGGCAGAGCGCGACGATCATCGGGTCGGACTGGGCACTGAGGATGTAATGGGGTATGTCGCGGAGGCCGAGCACGGCTGCGGCGGCGAACAGAGCCGCCGCCCAGCGCGCGTAGACGCGGTCCGGGGGCGCCGGCGTCAGGCGGTAGGCGATCCTGCCCGCGAACAGGCAAGCGCTCAAGGAGATCGCCACGTCGGCGATCATCCACAGCCACACCTGATAGTGCTCGGCCAGCGCGAACGGCACCGTGAACAGGTAGGTCAGCGGCTTCCACGACGGCGCGGCGTTGGTGTCGAGGTTTCCGGCGATCGTCTGGTGGCCCCACACGAGCCAGCCGTAGGCGTCGAAGCTCGGGCGCGTCCTCGCCCATGCCACGATCGCCGTGGAGAGGGCCAGCAGTGCGATCGTGGTCGCGATCGCCGGGAAGCGGGTGATGATCTCGACCACATCGAGGCCGCGATCCCGCGCCACCCCCGCTTCCGGGCCACGCGCAGCGGAATGCTCGAGCGTCGTCTGTGACACGGGCTCGGGCTAGGCGCGCGCCCGGTGCCGCGGCGCGTAATACGTGCCCTTGAGCCGCGCGCAGCTGTGCACCTTCGAGGGGAGCGTGTGCCATGGCAGCACGTTCCAGCCGCCATGCGGCAGCGGCGTGAACAGCACGATCGGATAGTGCTGGCGAAGCTCGATCTGGGGGCGGTGGCCGACCCAGCCGACGTTCAGCTTCTCGAACCAGGCCAGCGTGGAGACGAACCCGACGTAGGTACCCGGCTCGCCGCAGTTGCGGATGTGCTGATAGCCGCCGAGGTGATTGATCGTCTGCTGGAGCAGCGCGATCTCGTGGGTGCGGGCGCGCTCGCTGCGAAGATCCTTGTGCTCGGACCGGCCTCGGGCGATGGCGCCCGGAACCAGAACCGCGACGAGCGCGAGCGCGACCGGCAGCCCGGCCCAGCGCGGGAGCGCGCGACTGATGCGAGGGAGGTCGACCAGCGCCCAGCCGATGCCGACTCCGACGAACACGCTGACGATCGCCGCCGCCTCGAACATGTAGCGCGGCAGGCCCGGCCAGCCGTGGAGCGCGAACGCGACCTCCACGACCACCCAGCCGGCGGCGCCCAGCGCGAGGATCACGACCAGGTACTGGCGCCGCAGCGCGGCGAGGGCGATCGTGGCCAATCCGATCAACCACATCGGCAGGTACTCGAGCTCGGTGAACCGCCCCAGCGTGCCGATGATGCGGTTGTGGTGCAGCTGGTGCACCGAGCGTTGCGCGATGCTGCCGGCGATCAACGGGTCGTTGCCGGAGAGGATCGGGATCCCGAACCACATCAGCGGGATCACGGCCAGCCCGACGTAGATGAACGTGCGCATGTCCCGTCTGACGCGCCACATCCAGATCGCGTACAGCGCCAGCCACGGCCACGCCTCGGGGCGTCCAAGTGAGGCGAGCACGCCGCAGGCGAAGGCCAGCCTCCGCCTGCCGCTGAGATGGGCGTCGATGCCGCCGAGGACGAAGGTGACGATGATCGGGTCCGACTGCGCGCTGAGGATGTAATGCCAGTAGTCCTCGATCCCGAGCACGCACGCGGCGGCGACGACGGCGGCGGCGTAGGCGGCGTAGCGGCGCTCCGGGTCCGCGCCGCCGACCAGCCGGTAGGCAATCCGGCCGGCGAACACCGCGCCGAGCAGTGACAGCGCGACCGCCGTGAACATCCACAGCCACAGCTCGTAGTGGCCAAACAGCGCGTAGGGCACCGTCCACAGGTAGGGCAGCGGCTTCCACGACGGCGCGCCGCCGAGGTCGAGGTTGAGGTGGAGCGTCTGGTAGCCCCACGTCAGCCAGCCATACGCATCGAAGCTGGGACGGGTGCGCGCCCACACGGCGAGCGGGATCGAGACCGCGGTGAGCACCACCGACAGCGACCACCAGGGGTGCTCGCGCATGAACGACCGCAGCGTCCACGGTTCGGCGCTGGTGGCCGCGGGCGCGTAGTCCGGCGCGGCCGGCTCGGCAACCGGAGGTGCTTCTTCTAGCGTGCTCTCAGACACGAGGAATCGCGCACGGTAGCAGGAGCTTCGGTGAGGATTCCGTTAGCGCGGAGTGCCCCCGGCAGGAATCGAACCTGCATCCCGCGCTTAGGAGGCGCGTGCTCTATCCGTTGAGCTACGAGGGCGCCGGAGCAGGGTATAGCGCGCGCGAGGGAGGTTTCGGGCGGCGGGCGCGGAACTCCAGAAGGCTGATGAGCGTTGGCAGCCCAGACCTGCTGCTCGAAACCGGGGCGGCGAGCGAGACCGGCTTCCAGCTGGGCGGCGCCGGACTGCTGGCGCGCTCCCCTTGGCAGCTGTTCTGGCGGAGGCTTCGCGCCGACCAGGTCGCGCTGATATCGCTTGGGGTGATCGTCACGCTGGTGCTGGTGGCGATCTTCGCGCCGCTGATCGTCAAGCTGATTGGCGCACCTGGCCCGTACACACCCGACAACGGCGCGGTCAATCAGTTCGGCCTGCCCGTGGGTCCCTCTCGCCACGGGCCCTGGCCCTTCATCGCGCTCTCGCTCGCGCTCGTGCTGGCGGCGCTCCTTCGCCTGATCCCGGTTGCTCTCGTGCGCCGGTACGCCGCGCCGGCGATCCTGGGCGCGGGGTTGATCGCCAGCGTCGTTCTCGCCATCGTGATCTGGCCGGGGACCAAGCACATCTTCGGCGTCGACCTGAACCACCTGGACGTGTTCAGCCGCGTGATCTACGGCGCCCGCACCTCCCTGGAGGTGGCGATCATCGCCACCGGCATCTCGATGGTGATCGGCGTGGTGATGGGGATGGTGGCCGGCTACTTCCGCGGTGTCGTCGACACCGCCATCTCCCGTCTGATCGACGTGCTGCTCGCCTTTCCAATCCTCCTGCTGGCCATCGGGATCGGCGCCGCGTGCACGATCGGAGTTCGCGGCCAGCCGGCGCAGGGGTGTCTCGGCGGGCTGCTCAAGCCAGGTCTCCCGGTGGTTGTCGCGGTGATCGCGTTCGTCAACTGGACGTACATCGCCCGCATCGTTCGCGGCCAGGTCCTGTCGTTGCGTGAGCGCGAGTTCGTCGAGGCTGCGCGCTCACTCGGGGCC
>Ga0066662_10001088_pt1 | contig 12234 bp, 12 predicted proteins | sample GraSoiAngelo_111_FD_133939 | JGI IMG/M metagenome (GOLD analysis project Ga0066662, IMG submission 133939) | Grasslands soil microbial communities from the Angelo Coastal Reserve, California, USA - 14_0903_12_40cm | ecosystem: Environmental > Terrestrial > Soil > Grasslands | place: USA... | reverse complement strand
CACGTCGATCGCGAGCTCCTTGCCGACGGTGCCCGCACCCAGTTGCGCGTGCACGTCGCCGGCGTCCGCAGCGGGTTTTCCGCCGATCGCGGTGATGATGTCACCGACGATGAGCCCGCCGTGGTCCGCGGGGCTGCCCGGCTCGACGCCGAGCACGATGACGCCGCCCTGCACGCCTTGCAGCGCGACGCCGAGGTAGCCGCGCGGGATGCGCCCGCCGCGCGTGAGCAGCGCGTCGACGACGCGTTCGATGGTCGTCGCCGGCACCGTGAGCGTTTGCCGGCGCGACAGCCCGCCGGTGTTGAGCCCGATCACGCGGCCGGTCACGTCGACGAGCGGGCTGCCGGAGAAGCGCGGATACAACGAGAGGTCGGGCCGCACGAAGCGGTCGATCTCACCGCCCTGCCACGTGCGCCACGCGTCGCCGAGCGCACTGATGACGCCCAGCGTCGCGGCGAGGTCGCCGTCGTCGTCACGTGCGACGGCGAGCACGATCGCGCCGACGCGCAATGCATCGGCGGAAGCGAACTCCAGCGGCACGCCGGCGTTCTGCACGCGCAGCAGCGCGAGATCGGTCGACGGATCGCGGCCCGCAATGACGGCGGTTTCCGTCTCACCGTTCGCGCGCACGATCTCGATCTCGTCGCTTTCGAGCGCGTGATCGGCGGTGAGAATCAAATCGGGCCGGATGAAGAACCCGCTCGACCCGATGCGCGAGCGCCCCTCGACGGCGACGACCGCGCCCGCGACGCGCTCGACGGTCGCCGCGATGTCGTTGGAAAGCGCGGCGAGCGCGCTGGTTTCGGTAGCCATGTCCGCATCCTACGCCCCGCGGCAAGCGCACGCATCACCCGTTCGGGTTACTCGTGAAGCCCCGTCAGAGCTACGTCGGTGCGGCGTCGAACGCGACCCCGCAGTGACCACGAACGCGAACGCGCCGGCGGTCAGCGCACGACGCGGATGAACTTGAGCTCGTCGTCGTAGGGGCCTTGCATCTTCACGCCGGCTTTTTTCTCCAGCGTGAGATAGTCGATGATCTCCGTCGTGATCTCTTCGCCGGGCGAGATCACCGGGATCCCCGGCGGGTACGGCGTGATCACTTCGGCGCACACGCGGCCCGCCGACAGCTTGAACGGCACGAACTCCGTGTCGGCGAGGAACGCTTCGCGCGGCGCGAGCCGGATCGGCGGGATGCTGGGCAGCTTGTACGTGCCGGTGTTCATGCGCCGCTCGAGCACGCCCGACGGCGAGAAGATGTCGACCGGGCGGTCTTCGCGCGCGAGCTCGCGCACGCCGTGGATGAGCATGTCGGACGCTTCGGTGGTGGTGCCGATCGTGTAGAGCGCGACGACGTTGAACAGATCGGCCAGCTCCACTTGCACGTTGTAGCGGCGGCGCAGGATCTCTTCGGCTTCGTAACCCGTGTAGCCGAGATCTTTCACGGTCACGGTGATCTTCGTCGGGTCGAGGTCGTACACGCCCGGGCGGCCTTCGAGTTCCTCGCCGAAGCAGTACACTCGCGGGATGTCGTTGAGCCTCGCGCGCGCATCCTGCGCGATCTCGATCGTGCGCGAGAGGAGCGCCGGACCGTCGAGCGCCATCTGCCGCCGCGCGACGTCGAGCGACGCGATGAGCACGAGGTTCGGCGAGGTCGACAGGAACAGCTTGTAGACCGCTTTGAGCCGGTCGAGGCGTATGCGGTTGCCCTGCACGTGCAGCATCGCGGTTTGCGACATCGAGCCGAGCATCTTGTGCGTGGAGTTGATGCACATGTCGGCGCCGGCTTGCATCGCCGACAGCGGCAGCGCCGGATGGAAATGGAAGTGCGGGCCCCACGCCTCGTCGACGAGCAGCGGGATATTGTGCTCGTGCGCGATCGCCGCGATCGCCTCGAGGTCCGCGGCGACGCCGTAGTACGTGGGCGACACGATGTAGATCGCCTTGACGCCGGGCTCGCGCGCGATGGTCGCGCGCACCGTCTCCGGCGTGATCGTGTGGTCCATGTGCAGCGCTTCATCGACCTCGGGCTGCATCCACACCGGCACCGCGCCCGACATGATCAGCCCGCCCATCGAGCTCTTGTGCGAGTTGCGCGGCAGCGCGAGCTTGTCGCCGGGATTGAGCGCCGCCATCATCATGCACTGGTTGCCGCTCGTGGAGCCGTTGATCAGGAAGAACGAGTGCTCGGCGCCGAACGCCGCCGCCGCGAGATCCTGCGCTTCGACGAGCGCCTCTTCGGGCTGCAGCAAGTCGTCGAGGCCGCGGATCTGGGTGAGGTCGATCGCGAGGACGTTGTCGCCGACGAAGTCGCGGAACGCGCGCTCCATCCCGATCCCTTGCTTGTGGCCCGGCGTGTGGAACGGGATCACGCCCGCGTCGACGTAGTCGAGCAGGACCTGGAAGTACGGTGCGCGCGTCTGGTCGAGCGCGGTCGCCGAGGGCTCCCGGAAGTTCACAACGCGAGCGAGTATAGCACGCTCGCGACCCGAGCGCTGGGTCCGCTGCGAACTAGGTGCCGAGCCTCGGGGCGGGGCCGAGCCGGACCGCGGGCAGACGAACGGGCAGGCCGTCGGCGTTCAAGCCGTGCGCGGCCGTGTAGGCGGCGAACGCGGCGTGCGCCGCGAACGCCGCGCGACTGATCTCGACGGTGTCGACGCCGTTGGAGTACCGCAGCGCCAGCTCGGGCGCTGGTGCGGGTGCGGCGACCGGCGCGACGCGGGCCACGCGCGGGGCGTCGCCGAGGCGGACGGGCCGGGCGAGGACGTTCGCGTCGAGCGGGGCGATCATGGTTCGGTCATGCCCCGAGCGCGCGCGGACCAAGCCTGCGCGACCGGATAGTGTCGGCGGTCAGACTTCGACGCGCTCTTCGATCGAGACGTTGTAGAGGAACAGGAACTGGTGCCACTCGCCCGGCAGCGTGTTGCGCTTGACGCGGATCCACGGGATGTACTTGGGCGCCTTGGGCTTGCGCTTGAGCTTCATGTTGGCGTGCTCGGGCGTGCGGTTGTTCTTGCGGTTGTTGCAGCGCATGCACGCGCAGACGAGATTTTCCCACGTCGACGGGCCGCCTTTGCTCTTGGGCAGCACGTGGTCGACGGTCATCATGCGCTCGCCCTTGAGGTGGCAGTACTGGCACGTGTAGTCGTCGCGCAGCAGCACGTTCTTCTTCGTCAGCGCGACTTTCTGCATCGGGCGCTTGATGTAGTACAGCATGCGGATGATCGACGGCAGCTTCATCTCGAGCGACGTCGATTTGATCACGTCGTCGCGCCGGTGGACCATCTCCGCCTTGCCGGAGAACAGCAGCTTCACGGCGCGCTGGAACGACGTGATGTTGAGCGCTTCGTAGGTGAAGTTGAGGACGAGGACGTCGGTCACGACGGCGCACCGCAATGCAAGAAGCGAGCCACTAGAGTGCCTCGCTTCTCGAGAACGACATGGGGCCGCGCGGGAACGGACTGCAAGAGTCGTTCCAATCGGCTGGCCTGAGCCTTTGCGGGCGGGCGCCGGTCGTCGGCATCCGGGGCCATTCGCTCCCTCGCGGGGCCTTCACCTCGTCGGCGGGCGGCGGCCGAGCCGGTCAGATCATCTTCAGGAAATAGCCGTGGACCCGGTCGTCGCCCGTGAGTTCCGGATGAAACGACGTGCCGAGCACGTTCTTCTGCCGCACCATCACGCCGTGGCCGCCGCGCTCGGCGAGCGTTTCGACGTTCGGGCCGGTCCGCTCGATCCACGGCGCGCGGATGAAGATCGCGGGAAACGGCTCGGCGCCGAGCGCCGGGATCGCCAGCGGCACTTCGGCCGAGTCGACCTGGCGCCCGAACGCGTTGCGGCGCACCGTCACGTCGAGCAAATCCAGCGTGGGCTGCTCGACGTCCGCGACGTCGTGCGCCGCGACGATCATCCCCATGCACGTGCCCCAGAACGGCATGCCGGCGGCGACGCGTCGTTTGATCGGCTCCGTCAGACCGAAGCGGTCCAGCAGGCGGATCACCGTCGTCGACTCGCCGCCGGGGACGACCAGCGCGTCGACGCGCGCGAGATCGCCGGGCGTGCGCACCTCGACGACCTGGGCACCGGCACGGTCCAGCGCGTGCACGTGCTCGACCACGTCACCTTGCAGCGCCAGAACGCCGACGGTGCTCACCTAGGCGGCGGACCGCAGCGCGCTAATTTCCGCGCGACGCCATGAGCTGGTGATCCGCGAGCTGGCGGATGTCAAGGCCTTCCATCGCCTTGGCTTCCTCGGGGATCGACTTGTGCGCTTTGAGCACCACGTCCGCGTCCTGCCAGTGCGTCGTCGCGTCGACGATCGCGCGCGCGAACGCCGCGGGGTTCGTCGACTTGAAGATCCCGCTGCCCACGAAGATGCCTTCGGCGCCCAGCTCCATCATCAGCGCCGCGTCGGCCGGCGTCGAGACGCCGCCCGCGCAGAACAGCACGACCGGCAGCTTCTTGTTCGCCGCGATCTCGCGCACGAGCTCGAGCGGCGCGCCCAGATCGCGCGCGCGGGCGACGAGCTCTTCTTTGGGAACCGCGGCGAGCGTCGCGATGCCGTCGCGGATCGCGCGCATGTGGCGCACAGCCTCGACGATGTTGCCCGAGCCGGCTTCGCCCTTGCTGCGAATCATCGCGGCGCCTTCGGCGATGCGGCGCAGCGCTTCGCCCAGGTCGCGCGCGCCGCAGACGAACGGCACGGTGAACGGCGCCTTGTCGAGGTGGAACAGGTCGTCGGCCGGCGTGAGGACCTCGGACTCGTCGATGTAGTCGACGCCGAGCGACTGCAGCTGGCGCGCCTCGCCGATGTGGCCGATGCGGACCTTGGCCATCACGGGGATCGTGACGGCTTGCATGATGCGCTCGATCAGCGCCGGATGGCTCATCCGCGCGACGCCGCCGTCGGCGCGGATGTCGGCGGGGATGCGCTCGAGCGCCATCACGGCGACCGCGCCCGCCTCTTCGGCGACCTTGGCCTGCTCCGGCGTGACGACGTCCATGATGACGCCGCCCTTGAGCATCTGCGCGAGCCCGCGCTTGACGGTGTCGGTACCGGTCTGCTGCGACTGTCCGTTCATATCCGCCCCATTGTCCTGCTCGAATCGCCCATCGGCAATGCGAACAATAGGGCCAATGCTAGGGTTGCGGCGGTCTCGTCGCGCCCACGGACGGCGCCACGTTCGCGCGCTCCTCGGGCGAAAGGGTCGGCGGCTCGGTCTCGGTTGCGCCGGGCTCGTGCGACACGAGCGGGATCGGCAGCGGGGGGGACGTGTAGATGCCGCGCGCCGGCGGCAGCGGCTTAACCGTGGGCTCCGGGATCGGCGTCGCATGGTACGGCGGCGGCGTGTACGGTGCTTGCGTCGGCCGGGGCGGCGGCGTCACGCGCGGGTCCGGAAACGCCGGGTCGGTCGCCACGGACACGACCTGCAGCCGCTTCCAGTTCTTGAGCTCGCCGTGAACGGACGCGTCGCCGCCGGCGCCCGGCACGGGCGTCACTCCGGATCCGATGATGGGGACGCGGCGCTCCGTCTGCAGCAGCACCCGGTCGCCGAGCTTCTGGCCGATCAGGATGGAGATCAGGAGAACGACCGCGCCTCCGGCCAGGAGCGCGGAGAGCCCCGGGCGGCGGGTTGGCGGCATCGGCCCCGTGCTTTCTAACCGACGGGGGCGGCGGCCTCTCGGGCCTCGTGCGTCGGCATGGCGTCCATCAGCACCGGCTCACCGATGCGGATCTCGAGCATCCGCCCGGCCTCGAGCCGGCGGCGAAACGTCTCGCCGCGGAAGTCCACCGTGACCTCGCGGGCCGCCGCGCGGTCGTTGCAGAGGTAGATCAGGATGGCGCCGTGCCGGTCCTCGAAGCCGACCGCGCCGACCTCGACGGGTGAGGTGCGGACCTCGTCCGAGATATCGGTCCCCGCGAAGTACACCCGGTACGGCTCGTCGGCCGACGCGAAGTCCATGTCGCCGACGATCACCTTGTTCTCGGCGTCGATCACGTAGCTGTGGCGGCGGCCGCCCCAGTGCACGCGCACGGCGGCGGTCCAGCTCCAGTCGCCGGGCAGCAGCGGCGCGATGTGCGGGCGGCCGCTGGTGCGGTAGCCGTCCAGCCCGCACACCGTCTCAGCGACGGCCCACAAGTATTTCGCGCCGGTCCACGGCGACAGATACATGCCGCGGTTCGTCAGCGACCCGCCGTCGAACCACTCGCCGAACTGACCCGGCACGGTGTTGCGCGGCGCTCCCGCCTCCATCGTCTCGTAGATCGCTTCGAGCCAGTGCACCGCTTCGTGATGCGCGCCGTTGCGCGCGAGCGCGACCGCGAACCACAGCGTGAGGTCGGGCCAGATGCCCCCGAGCAGCCCGAAGCCGTGCGACGGAAAGTACCACGAGTCGGCCGTCGAGATCGTGCGCAGGCCGACGGGCGTCGTGAAATCGGACTCCATCAGCCGCGCGAGGATCGCCTTGCGCACGGACGGCTCCGCCACCTCGAACAGCACCGGGAACACTTCGTCCGCCGTGAAGTTGTCCTGGTAGTTGCCGTCGACGTCGTAGTTGAGCACGAAGGCCGACGTGTCGCCGTTGAAGAGCTTCGAGAGCATCGCTTCGCGCAGCGCGGTCGCTTCGCCGGAGTATTTGTCCCACGCGGCACGGTCGTCGACGATGGCGGCGAGACGTGCCGTCGCTTCGAGCGCGAAGTACGCCTCGGCGTTGATCTCGGTGACCGCGCCGTCGAGCTTGTAGAGCGGGATGATGTTGCGCCACGAGGTGATGCCGAACATGTCCTCGCCGCCGGCTTTGCAGAACAGCAGCCCGTTCGCGTCGCGCTGGGTGAGCATGTAGTCCGCGATCTTCTTCACCAGCGGGAACGTGCCGCGCAGCCACGCGTCGTCGAGCGTCGCGTTGTAGTGGTGCAGGATCGCGATGATGTGCAGCGGCGTGTCGTCGTTCACGTTGAGCTCGTAGAACGTCGAGAACCCGTTCACGCCGCGCACGTACTCCACCACCTGGCCGCTCGGTTCCACGAAGCGGTTGAACAGCTCGATCGCGTCGCGCGAGAACTGCGGCATGAAGTAGTCGTAGCCGTGCACGAACCACGACGTGTCGCGCGACACCAAGATGTCCGACGGCGGCGAGTTGGTCGAGCCCCAGCCTTGCGGATACTCCTTCACGACGCGCAGCATGTTGACTTTGGCCCAGTTCACGCCGCGGTTGATCAGCGGCGACGGCGTGAGCAGGCGCGCGTCGGCGAGCTTGCCGGCGTAGTAGCGCTCCGTCGCCGGCAGCGCGTCGGGGTCGCGCAGCAGCTGCTCCAGCACGGGCTTCGTTTTTTCGTCGCCGCCTTTGTTGTAGACGACGGCGATGCGGAGCGACTCGCGCTCCCCCGGCGCGACGTCGATGCGGTACTCGAACGCGCCGAAGATGCGGCTCGACGAAAACTCCGCGAGGTGCGGCGTGATCTCACCGAGGTGCGCGGTGTCGTCGAGCGTCCCGTGCATCATGCCCTGCAGCAGCGTCTGCTCGCGCAGCGCGACGACGACCGCGTGCGGCGTGCGCGAGCCGCCCCACCAGCGCACCCCGCCCGACTCCTCACCGTACGAGCGGATGAAACGGTCACCGGTGCTGGCGCGCACGTGCTTCTCCGGCTCGCCGTAGAAGCGCTGGCCGATGAGCAGCGCCCACGGAAACACGTGCACGGCCGCCGGCGCGGACGACGCGTTGTGCACCGTGACGTCGACGACGAACGACACGACGCGATCGTGCAGCGGGCCGTGCGGCACGTAGAACGTCTCGGTGACGCGCAGGTCCGGCGCGATCGCGAACTCCGCGATCTGCGCGTACGGCAGGAACGTGAACTCACGCGTGATCTGATGCGGGAAGAGCGTTTCGCCGCCCGCACGGTACGCGATCTGGTGCGCGCCGAAGATGATCTGATCGGTGTCGGCGTCCCACAGCCCGCGAATGCCGCCCTTGGGCGTGGAGGTCGCGAACGTCTTGAAATTGCCGAGCGTCAGCCCGAACGGTGTCTGTTCCTCGCGGAGCACGTACGCGCTGAACTCGTTCCGCTGAGCATCGAAGGTCGGTCCCACGCGCCGTCTCTCTACCGGAGGGCGGCGGAGCGGGCCTCCTGATCCGCGCAAACGCAGGCGACGAACCGGGGCCTCGCCAGGCGACCACGAACGGCGGCGTGGTGGAGGCGACCGCGAAGATCAACCTGACGCTCGAGATCCTGGCGCGGCGCGACGATGGTTACCACGCGCTGCGCAGCGTCATGGTGCCGATCGCGCTCGCCGACGAGCTCGCGTTCGCGCCGAGCGACCGGTTCGCGTTCGCGTGCGAGCCGCCGTCGCTCGCCGCCGACAACCTCGTGCCGCGCGCGTTCGCGCAAGTCGGGCTCGCCGGCGCGCCGGTCGCGGTGACGCTGCGCAAGCGCGTGCCGGTGGGCGCCGGGCTCGGCGGCGGCTCGAGCGACGCCGCCGCCGTGCTGCGCGCCGCGATGGGCGGCACGTTCGGCGACGCCGGCGCGCGTGACTGGGTCGCCGATGCGCGCGCGCTGGGCTCCGACGTGCCGTTCTTTCTGGTGGACGCGCCGGCGCTGGTGGAAGGGACCGGCGAGCGCGTCACCGCGCTCGGCGCTGCACCGCCGTGGTGGGTGGTGCTCGTCGTGCCGGACGCGCACGTCGCGACCGGGCCCGCGTATGCCGCGCTCGACGCCGCGCGCGCGGCGCAGCCGCCGCCGGCGCGCCCGCGCAACAGCTCGGCGTCGCTGCGCTGCGGCGAGGCGCTGCAGCGCGCCGACTACGCCGGCGTGCTTTCCACGCTGATGAACGACTTCGCACCGGTCGTGCGCGCGGCGCAACCGGCGGTCGACGCCGCGCTGCGGGCGCTCGACGACGCCGGCGCGCCGCACCGCGCGATGCTGTCCGGATCCGGCGGCGCGTGCTTCGCGCTGTTCGCGGACGAAGCGAGCGCGCGCGCGTTCGCGCCGCGCGTGCGCGCTCCCGGAGGCGCACCGATGCACGTCGTTCCATTCGCGACGAGCGCTTCGTGGGTTTCACCGGCGTGAGCGCCGTCGACGCGATCGTGCTGGCCGGCGGCGGTGCGGACGCCGTCGCAGCGCTGGAGCCGGGCGCACCGAACAAAGCGTTCGTTCGCATCGGCGGCGTCCCGCTCGTGCAGCGCACGATCGCGGGGCTGCGCGCGTCGTCGCGCATCGACCGCATCGTCGCCGTCGCGCCGCCGTCGGCGGCCGCGCATCCGGCGCTGGCTGGTGCGAGCGAAGTGCGCGGCGACGGCCCGCGCATGCTCGAGAGCTTGCGCTCGGGGATGGCGGGGTTCACCGAGGACGCGCTGGTGATCGTCGCGGCGTCGGATCTTCCCGCGCTCGACGCGGCGGCAGTCGACGAGTTCGTCGACGCCGTGCTCGCGCGCGATCTCGACGTCGCGTACGCGTGCCTGGAGCGACGCCATCACGAGGCGGTGTATCCGGAGTTTCCGCACACCTGGGCGCGCTTGCGCGACGGGCGGTACTGCGGCGGCGGGCTCGTCGCGCTGCGGTCGCGCACGCTGCCGCGGCTCAACACGTTCATGGATGCGCTCGGCCGCGCGCGCAAGTCGCCGTGGCGCCTCGCCGGTCTGTTCGGCTGGGACGTGCTCGCGCGCTTCGCGATCGGCCGGCTCGCGATCGAGCAAGCCGAAGCGCGTGCATCGCGCCTGCTGCGCGCGCGCGTCGGCGCGATCCGCTGCACGCAGCCGCAGATCGCGCTCAACGTGGACCGCGTCGAAGACGTCACCCGCGCCAACGCGCGGTTTCAACCGGCCGCCACCTGACGTGACGGAAGGTACGGCATGATCGTTGTCTCACCGATGCGTTTCGCGATCGTCGCCGCCGTGCTCGTTCTCATGCTCAATTTCCCCGTCGGGAGCTCGGCGGAGCCCGCCGCCGCGGACGCCCCGCCGGCCTGCGGCGCGCGCGAAAGCACGCTCGGCGGCATCGGGCGGGTCACCGTGTTCGCGTTCACCGGGCCGGTGTTCGGCGGGCGCGTATGCGCGACGGTCGCGAACTTCGCGAGCGATCTCGTGAGCGCGCGCATCGCGGACGCGCCGTCGGACGACGCGCTCGCCGCCGCCGCGCTGACCGGGGGCGGCGACGTGACCGTGCCGCTGGGCGACCTGAGCGTCGCCGGCGCGGGCCCGTACGTGATCGCGCCGGGCGGCGTCATCCCGGCGTTCGGCGCCGACACCGCGGAGCTGCCGCGCGTCGTGCTGGCGTACGCGGGCCAGCGCACGTTCCTCATCGCGACGTCGCCGATCGCGCTCGTGGATCTGGCCAAGGAGCTGCGCACGCAGCCGGGCGCGTTCGGGGCGGACGCGTTCGAACGCGCGGTGATCCTCGCGAGCGGTCCGAACGCCGCGTTGTCGCTGCGCACCGCCGACGGTCCGGTGGGCACGAACGTCATCGCGCCGCGCGTCCTGCTGATCATTAAGCGCGGCTGAGAACTCGCCGCGCCGCGGTTTCTCTCGGTCCCGTCCCAGCCGAGCCGGGTAGGACCGCCTCATGCGCGCCATCACGGTGCTCTGCGACCGCGTCGGTGACGTCGGCGGCGCCGAGCGCTATTGGGAGACCGTGCTGCCCGCATTGGCGGCGCGCGGAGCGCGCGTGCGCTTGCTTGCGCGCGAGCTTTCGGGGACACCGCTTCTGCGTGCAGGCGGCGGTCGGCCACCCGCTCACGGTGTACGGCACCGGCGGCCAGCGGCGCAGCTTTCTCGACATCCGCGACACCGTGCGCTGCATCGACATCGCGATCGAGCACCCGGCGCGTGAAGGCGAGTACCGCGTGTTCAACCAGTTCACCGAGATGTTCGCCGTCGAAGAGCTCGCGGAGCGCGTGGCGCGCGTCGCGCGCGAACGCGGCATGCCGTGCGAGATCGCGCACGTGGAGAACCCGCGCGTGGAGCGCGAAGCGCATTACTACAACTGCGTGAACTCCAACTTGCGTTCGCTCGGCCTGGAACCGACGCCCCTCTCCGACGACACGATCGCCGGGCTGATCGCGCTCGCGCGCGAGCACGCTGAACGCGTGGACCTGCGGCTGATCCCGCCGCGCGTCGAATGGAGCTCGACGCCCGCGCGGGAGGGCGCGCCCGCCGTCGCGTAAGCGCGGGCATGAGATCGCCCGCGTGACCCGGCCGCTCGCCACGATCGGCGTCATGGCGTTCGCGCTCGGCGCCGGCGCAAAACCACAGCGTGCCGCGCACGCGCCCGCGCCCGCCGCGGCGCTCGCGGCCGTGCGCGTCGAGGTCGACTCGGGAAACAACCAGATCGCACCGGCGTACGCGGCCGTGTCGAGGCCCAAGTACGACGCCGATTTTGCGAAGAACCTCGTCGTTCGCGTGAGCGGACCGCCGCCGCGCAACGGCAACCGGGTCGTCATCTTCAGCTGCGTCACGCCCGGGTGCACGTTCCTCAGCGTCGAGCAGCCGGAGGCGGGGATCCATATCGACCGCGTCGGCGACGTCTACAAGGTCAAGGTCGTCCGAGGCCACGCCGTCTTGCACGTCTCCGTGGAAAGCGACAACCCGGTGGGCCGGTACGTCGTGACCGCGCGGCCGTCGGTTCATCCCGGTGAGCGCGCGATCGGCACCTCGTTCACGCTCGTGACGCACTGAGAGCCGGGCGGCGTCTGCGCGCCGCGACCGCCGCCGCGGCAAGTGCCGCGAACAGCGCCGCGAGCCCGGCCCATTCCGGTGTCTTCTGCGCGAACGTTCGCCACGACGCTTCGACGCGCCGCGGCCGGGCCCGCGGCGCGACGCCGTGCGCGCCGGATGCGAGCGCCGGGTCGACGCCCGTCGCGAGGAAGGCCGCCGTGGCCGGCGCCGGCCGCACGATCGCGTTCGGAACGCGCGCCGCCGCGACGGGTTCGAGCGCGACGAACGCCACGGCCGCGCACGCGGCCAGCACACGCACGCGGACGGTCACGCCGTGCAGCGCCGTCCATGCGATCGTCGCGACCGCGGCCGCGCTGAGCGCGAGGATCAGGCGCGAGCCCGTCGCCTCCCAGGGGACGGCGAGCAGCGCTACGGCGATCCACGCGTACGCGCGCGCCGCCGGGACGCGCGCCGCGAGCACGAGCGCGCACGGCAGCGCGACCGCGAGCTGAAACACGTGCAAGTATGTTCCGCCCAGCACCGCGGCCGCCGCGGGCACGACGACGAGCGCTTCGCGCAGCCCGAGCCGGT
>Ga0066662_10001085_pt1 | contig 12256 bp, 15 predicted proteins | sample GraSoiAngelo_111_FD_133939 | JGI IMG/M metagenome (GOLD analysis project Ga0066662, IMG submission 133939) | Grasslands soil microbial communities from the Angelo Coastal Reserve, California, USA - 14_0903_12_40cm | ecosystem: Environmental > Terrestrial > Soil > Grasslands | place: USA... | reverse complement strand
GTAAAATTCTTACCCTGAAATTCGACCACTCTAATAAGTCTTTAGTTTCCTGCAAGTTATAATTGTCAGAAGAGATGGCGCAAGCGATATTCTATAATGACTGTGGGTACTTTTGTGGGGACTTTTTGCATCCAGCACGGTGAAAATCTATAGCTCTTCTCGATTCGCTGACACCTACAGAGTGGAGCTGATGAGCCAATTAAAACTAAGAATTCAGAGTTACCAGCGATTCGGTTTTTACCAACGAACCTCGATCATCGCGTGGTCTTTATCGTAATCATTAGAGCGGAACTTCACCGAGTTTGATTTAACGATGACTCTTCCTTCTTCTTTCTGTCTATCGTCAAGAGATTTCTTGTTTCGATAATAGGTTTGACTGAAAGCTTCAGTCTCTTTTGTTTCCCAGATGTATTTACCAGTTCTGGTCACAAGTAAACCTTGAAAAGCCGTTTCCACTGTAGCTTCTCGCTGACGGACCAGATAGTGCCAAGCGTAGGGCGCATCATTGATCCAGATGAATAATTATCCGCCGGGGGCGCGGAAGACTCCGAAATCTTTAGACGGTTTGCCGCCGTAAGTGAGTTGGGCGGTTTCAACCTTCGTCCAGCGGTCGTGATCAATCGGCTTATAGTCCGCCGGAATCTCAACGAGATTGTCGGGCACTTCAAGAGAGATGTTACTCAGCGTTTGGACGAAACCGCGCGGCGGGTTAAGGACTTGAGCAACGATGATTAAGTTCTTGAGGTCGCGTGCGGCGTACAGGTAAATCTTTTCGGGCTTTCCTTTTCGCGCCGCCTCGATCTTGATGCACTTATGCTCACTGAGCATCACGGTTCCCAGAGCGGTGAAGGTCACGTCCGACTCTTCCGCTATGGTCTTGGGATTGAACGGGCTGGAGCCACTCGCCGATTGATCTCTGGTGGGTTCCATGTCGTCGTAAGCTTTGGCTTCAGTCGAAACGCGCGCGGCAGGTTTACCCTCCTCGCCGATAAAGAGCCAGAACTGACTCTCCTCTCGATATCTCTTTCCCTTGCGGGCGATACGCTCCCCACCACTCATGCCGCCGAATCCTTCGCCGTAGAAGAAGGTCAGGTCAGCGACGAAATCAGGCTGGTTGGCTACGATGTCGCGCGGATTAAGTGCGCGCTCTTCGTCTGTCAGAGGGGTTAAGACTTCCTCGTCCTTCTTATTCTTCTCAACCCGCGCTTGAATCTCTTCGAGTGATTTGTATTTGAACTGTGAAGGCCCCACACGTACTTGCCTTGCCTGTTGATGTACCCGCGTCTTTCTGCAGGGCCTTCTCCGACATGGACGGAAGCCAAACCACCAATAAATTTGTCCGCCTCGCTACACTGAATCTTAATGACTATCTTGCCAGTCTTATCTATGTAGCCTCAGGCATCTTTGAGATAAACCAACGCCAACCCCTCTGAAAAAGCATGCGTCCGGCTGTCGTAGCCAAAACCATATTTCGGCTTAATGACGAACTTACCTTCACGGTCTATGTAGCCCCATTTATCTCCTACTTGGACAGCGGCCAGTCCTTCCGAAAATGAGTTCGCGTCATCGAATTGCGGCTCGATCACAAATCTTCCGGCAGCATCTATGTACCCCCACTTTCCATTCTTTTGAACGGGCGCTAATCCCTCATTGAAGCCTTCGAGCCCTACCTTTTCTGCGGCAATGATGACTTTTCCGGTTTTGTCGATGATTACTTCATCAGGACCCTTTTGGGTGATGAACTGAACCGCCGCGAAGCCTCCCGAGAAACTTCCATTGAGAATATCGTCCTTCGGATCAATGACTACACTTCCGGTCTTGTCTATGAATACATGCTTCTCGGGCCCGGGCGGGAAGGTGACTTTGCCGTTAAGCGGTATGCCGACAAGCGCCATGCCGTCTGAAAACGGACGGCCAACGGCGAACTGCGGCTGTATGACCCATTTGCCGGTCTTATCAATGTAGCCCCAATTAAAATCAATCGAGACGGCGACCAGTCCTTCGGAGAATTCTTCAGCCCAAGCAAACCTCGGCTCGATAACAATCTTTCCCGTGCTGTCGATGTAGCCCCATTTGCCGTTCTGCTGAATAGGCCGTAGTCTCGGTGGTGATTGAACAGATTGCCCGTATGTCCACAAAGCGGATAGCAGGACTAAAATAGCAATTAGTAGTGAGCGAAAAATTTTATGATGCATGGTAATACTTATTCCCATATCATGATCTTGAATTCTCAGGCATCATACCAATTCATTCCGCAAGGTAAATTGGCTGAAGAGTATTCAAAGTGCAACACGCGGCGATGCTTAGAATTTGTGGCCGCCGATGATGAGTGTAGAAGTAGCGGCCTCATTAACATCGCTCCGCCTCGATTAACAGGGCAGGGAACTGTCCATTGATGCTCTTTCCACGATTGAATCTCCTCAACGTCAAGGCGACCATGTTTGTGCGAGCCTGGTATCACACGCAAGGCCCCGTTGGATTCATTGGTATCATCCAGATGCAGCCTTAATGTCACCATCTTCTCCAATACAGCAATCGGCGGCTGCACGTGTTGAATCCCTGCTTTTACTGACCACACCCCATAACCTTCTAGCTCCACACGCTCACGCACGGCGATAGTCAAATCTTGATGCCACGCGACCTTCCGATTAGCGTCCCTGTGTTTGTCGAAATAGATGCCGCGAACGACACGCGCTTCGCAACCAAACACCGGTTCGACTAACGCCCGCAGAGGAGCGCTATTGGCCAGCATGCGAGTCAAAGGCAATACGTTTAGCAGGTTTCTGATTCCGAACGCCTTGCCAGCCCGCTGATTAAACGCTACATCTGAATTCAGATTCCTTAATACAGTAAGAAGCTGATTGACTGTTCCGTCATCTAATACCTTTTCGAAAAGGGCGAAGCCGTCACGCTCTATATTCGAAATGTAATCACAAGCTTTATCCAGACCTGGTATATCTAAATGCTCTATCACCATATTTTTATTAAGGCGCAAGCGTCTAAAACTTTATAACCTGCGCCGCGTTGGGAAATTCCTCTATCCAATCTACGCGGTGCGCTTCCGTCAAATCAGGCACTTCCCAACGATCAATAAGTTTGCGAATGACTTCGGCTGGTACGGAGTAAGCGCGCTCTCGGTTCTGCGCGTAGAGATGGTCTTCCGAGGCTTCTATGTAAACGATGCGGACGCGCGCATTGTATGCGGCGAAGAGGTTGATTGCCAACTCTCGCATCTGGCGGCTGATGTTAGTCGCATTCCAGATGAATGGTTGTTTCTTGCGAAGAAACTCGCGCGCCATCTCTCTAGCTTTCGAGACCACAGGGCCTTGGTTCAACGAAGGCTTAACCTTCATCTCGCGTCGCAACTCATCCAACGAGATAACGGGTAGGTCCGGTAGGTTCAACGCAACCCAACAGTCTTTCCCGGCTCCCGGCAGGCCAGACATCATGACCACTACGCAGATGGTGTCGTCGTAGGCCAGATAATCCGGGTCGCGGCCCTCTTTGCGAAAATAGAGGAAGCGGCTGTGGCCGCTCGGGAATAGTCTTGGCACTCGCAAGCAGTTCTGCTCCTCCGCGAACTCACGGAAGAGCGAGATGTTATCGAGCAGTTTCTGCTGGTCTTCTGAGACGCGCCCAAGAGCGTCCGCCATAGCAACAAGCGCCAAAAGATCGCAGCGCACGCGTTGGCTGACTTCAAAAAGAGTCCGCTGGCTCTCCGGCTTATCAATGAGGAAGAAGGGTATCTGGTGATGGCGTATTAGATTGACCACCTGCTCTCGCACATCGATAGGCATCCCTCTACCCCAAAGCAGTGAGCGTGCCGTGATTGCGCCGCGCCTTGAGTGGCCGCGGCTGGTGATTCGCCCATCTTCCGTTCTGGTGCAGTCGGGTTTGGCTATATCGTGCAGGAGCGAAGCGGCGAAGGCTATCTCACGCTCTAGCGGCGGCAAATCACGCCACCTACGGTCGGAGGCGAGCGTCTCTACGACCATTTGCGTGTGGGTCAGGACATCACCTTCAGCATGGTGAATACTGTCCTGCGGACAATTCGCCATACGTCTGGTGATGGGAAACTCTTGCTCAATGCTCTCCCAGTCAACCCGATAAAGTGGCGGCGATGGACACCAAGATAATTGCTCGCTCATAGCTCAGACGCGAACAGGTCAACGTCCTCCCTTAACTGATTAGGAATAATGGGACGGTTCAGCCAATGGTCACCAGATTCGTCGACTGCCTGCAGGAAGTTACCGCGCACGAATTTGAAGCGCTCCGTCACGCATCGCTCGTCCTCAACTTTAATATAGAGTCCCTCTATCAAACCCGACGGGTCGGTTTCCCTGAGCGCCCGCTCTGCGTCCATCTCTCTTGATTCGCATACTTCTCTAAGCCTCTTACTCCACTCGGCGGACTGAAAGTCTGAAGCTCTGATGAGCGAGCGAAGTTGTCGCCCTGATCGAATAGAGCCTGAGAAGAGGGCGGGAGCAGAAAAGACTGACAAGCCCTGCAAAAGTTTCCGGCGCTCCTCTGTCGGCAAGAATAGCTCACGCTCCTTGTCGAACAGGTCGAACTCGAAGAAGTAGTGCGGGAGTTGGTCGTAGAAAATGGTGTGCTTGGCATAGAGCCATTCGCCGTACATTACGAAGCGGCTGCCAAGCACTTCACGAAGCGCGGCCTTGTGGCGTGTGGCCCAAGCTTTCATCAACCCGAAATGGCGCTCGCGCTGCCCGCCGTCAAGATAATGGCCGCGGCTTTGAAGCAGCAGTTGACCTTCATGGCCAAAGCTGATGGCCGAATTCGCACCGTCAAGTTTCTCTTCAACAACCAAATGTTGGCCTCTGAGGTGCTCGAATGAAATGATACACAAGTCTTCATCACCCGGCTGTAACTTTGAGCCGGTGAGATGTGGTGTACGCGGATATTTGTAGAGCCTATTCATTAATCCTCAAACGCGCGCAACTGCGATCATGTGGTTAAGTATGTAATCTATCTTCACGCTCCTTGCCCCGGCAGAAAGGAGTAGAGACTCGAAGCCTTGCTTGTCGAAGAGTTGTATGTGTTCCGGGTTTTCGTCCTCCATTGATGGCACTGAGGCAACTACAAACTTTCTGGCTACTCTCACTGCTTCCGCAGCAGCCCGCGCAGGAGAAGAGAGATGTTCAAAGACTTCTAGTGCAGTTACCACATCTGCATAATCATCTTTGAGGTCGAGATGGTTCGCGTCCATCTGCAACGCTTGTAGATTAAAGATTCCGCCTGCACGCACGCAGTTAATGTCGGCGACCCGCACTGGATTGAAGTCAACAGCCGTTACGTTCAAATGAGGAAAGAGGTCAAGGAGCGGCCATAGGAATGTTCCGCGACCGCTGCCTATATCCAGCAGGCTATTGGGCCGGAGTCCTTGAAGGATGCCAAGGACTTTGCGCACACGCGGTAGCTCCGCATTGCGTTTGAATTTATGAAGGCGCAAACCGTTTGCGAGACCCGCTTCGATTATCTCATCGGGGGATAGATGAGATGGAAAATGCCCCAGCTTGCCTTGCACAAAAGCAGCGGCGAGGCGCGTGAAATAGCGGTCATCGCGAATAAGAGTTCGCATCAATTTCTACCATCAAGGCATAGCTTGTCTTCGGCCTACTGTGTCGCCGGGATTTATCAGAGGCGCGGGTCAACAGGCTCGCTTTCCAACGCCAGGACGCCGAAGACGCATTCATGCACGCGGCGTAGCGGCTCGCAGCGCACAAATCGTTCCAGCCCTTCGACGCCCAACGCAAACTCACGCATTGCCAGGGAGCGTTTTGCCGCGAGTCCGCGCGAGCGCAGACGCTCAAGATTCTCCGTCGCATCATACTCAGGCCCGTAGATGATACGCAGGTACTCTCTCCCTCGGCACTTCACGGCAGGTTGCACCAGCCCACGCGCGCCGCGTGTAATGAAGTCTAACGGCTTGACCACCATTCCTTCGCCGCCTCTACCCGTGAGCTCTTCCCACCAACTGATTCCGGCTTTCACACTTTCCTGATCCGTCACATCCACGACCATGTACGAGGTGACAAAAAGAAGAGGGTCGCCTGACGCCGCGCAGAGACGTTTAAGAGTCTCCATGTGCCAGACGTGATCACGATCCGTATGCACTCGCTCTTCGGTCGCCAGGAGATGAAAGGGCGCGAGCCTGAGGTCGCCAACTGAACGCACGGGCCAGCAGTAACGACGGTAAGCCTCCGTGTACTTTTCTGCCGCCCGTGCGCGCGACCTGTAGCGTTTGAGAAGCGGCGCAACCTCGATTGAGCCGTCCGCCGCTTGTCCAAGAGCCGAAACGGCGTCGGCTAAAGAGGTGCGGGAAGCCGCGCCTACCGCCGCATACTGCTGCCGCAACAGCTCCTGCGCCTTCGCAGACCAAGGCATCAGCTCGCAGTCAAGACAGACCCAGCCGGTCTCAAACTCCTCCCACAGTCCTTCTTTGTCTACTGCCGTCCGAATCCGCAGCAGAAACTCCGCCTCAAGCGCGCGGTCATCGAAAAACCGTCGCCCCGTTCGCGTGTAGCAGATGCCGAAGCCCAAGCCTTCGACGCCGAAGCGCCCGCGTGCTGCCTCTTCGGCGCGGCAGACGATGACGACTGCGCGCGACCCCATGTGCTTCTCCTCGCAGACGACCTTCGGCACTCCCCGGTTGAAGTAATAAGAGAAAGCCTCAGCCGGGTGCTCCAACAGCCCCGACTCCTTCGTAGTCTCTGACGGCGACATGGTCGGCGGCAGATAAATGAGCCACTTCGGATTGGCTGCAAAGCGACTCATCACTTCGAGCGCCGCTATTGAATTCTCCTCGCGGACCGTGACGTTGTGATTGAGGCGGGTCGAGATGATCCGTTTACCGAGCACGTCTTCTATATACAGCACATCATCGTGTTGCTGTTGTGCAGAGAGCACCGGGGCTTTCTCTGCTTCCGGCAGGAATGGCTTGACCGACTCATAGTAGGCGCGCCGCAGGCACAGGACCAATTCCTTCTCCGGGTAACGAAGCGCCATCAGACGTCCGCCGAAGACGCAGCCCATGTCAATGTTTATGGTGTGGTTAAGCCATTCTGGTTCGGGCACGGGCGTGTGACCGTAAACGACCATGGCGCGCCCGCGATATTCCGCCGCCCAGTTGTAGCGGACGGGCAGGCCGAACTCGTCCGTCTCGCCCGTGGTCTCACCAAACAGGGCGAAGTCGCGTACTGTGCCCGAGCCTCTGCCTTGAAGCGCCTCTTTTAAGCCTGCGTGCGCGACAACGAGCCTGCCGTCATCAAGAACATAGTGACTCACCAGATTGTCTATGAACGTCGCAACCCGCTCTTTGAACTCCGCAGGCTCGCGCTCCAACTGCTCTAAAGATTCTGCCAGACCGTGAGTGATGCGTACGTCTCGCCCGTTGAGCTTCCGCATCAGCTTGATGTCGTGATTGCCGGGCACGCAGAGCGCCGCCCCTTGCGCCGCCATACTCATCACTAGGCGCAGCACATCGGGAATGCACGGCCCGCGATCAACTAGGTCGCCGAGGAAGACGGCCTTGCGTCCTTCCGGGTGGCGCACGTGATAACCGAAAGAGTTCTGATCTTCACTTGCAGATGTGATCCCATAGCCGAGTCGTTCGAGCAGCGCACGCAACTCGTCGAAACAGCCGTGCACGTCGCCGATGATGTCGAAGGGACCGTGCTCATGCTTCAGATTGTTCCAGAGCGGTTGCTGTTCAATGACAACTGCTTCGACCTCCTCAGGCGTCGAGAACTCATAGATGTGGCGGAAGCCCTCGCGCTTAAGTCCCCGTATTGAGCGACGTAGTTGCTGACTCTGCTGGCGTATGACGTGCGGCCCGAAGTCTCTGTCGGTACGATCACGATTCCGGTCGTGGCATAGTTTTTCGGGGAGATTGAGGACGATGGCGACGGGCAGCACATGATACTCACGTGCGAGCGCGACCAGGGGCTTGCGCGCCTCCGGCTGCACATTCGTCGCGTCAACGACCGTCAGGCGTCCCGCAGCCAAGCGCTTCGAGGCGATGAAGTGCAGCATCTCGAAGGCGTCTTTTGTCGCCGATTGGTCGTTCTCGTCGTCGGAGACGAGGCCGCGGCAGAAGTCGGACGAGAGCACCTCCGTCGGCGAAGGTGCTCGATTACTTACGCGACGGCGCTCTTTCGGGAACTAACGGGAAAGCGAAGCTGGTCGGCGAAACAGATATTTCAATAGAAGGCCATCCCGGACGTGAGCTGAGGGTCGAGTACCCTGATGGCTTTTCAATCGCCAGAATCTATCTGGTCCGTAATCGCATATATCAAGTGTTCGCTTCAATCCCTGCGGACAAGAAAGCTCAGGAGCCTACGGTCGTCAAGATACTGGACTCTTTCAAACTGCTCTCGCAGGCCGATGTTGATGCGGAGATACAAAGGAGAATAGATGAAGCCACACCAAGCCCTCTGCCGCAAACTCCTGCCGCCAGGAAGTTGAAGTCGGATGCGGAGGACGAAGGATTGAAGGGCAGAGTTAAATCAGTCTTCACAGAAGAGGCAGACCTATCTGGCACATGGACGGTGAGCAAGCGAAAGCCTGCGTCAATGGATTACTACAACGAACAAGGGAACCGAACCAAAAGTATCGCTTATGATTATAGGGGCAATCCTTTCGATATAACTGTTTACGGCTATCTTGACGGTGACAGGGGTTGAAGTTCACCCGTTACATGCTACGTCCGAAACTTTTGAACGTTTGAGAGCTGTCGGCGTGAATCGCATCAGTCTAGCCATAGAGACGTTGCGCGATTACACGCTTCGATTTCTTGAACGTGGGTATACCGCAGCGGAGGCGCGCCGTGCACTCCAGACTGCGGCGGCGGCTGGATTTGATTGCGTTGATGTAAATCTTATTTACGGAATTCCGGGGCAGCCCTGTGGCGATTCGGTAGAGGATGCAATCGAGTGTGTGCGGTCTGGCGCAGACCAGATTTCCGCATACCCTTTGTTCACATTTGTTCATACTCGCTTAGGGGCTCAGGTCGAGAGAAGAAGAGCACAAAACTACGGTGAATTCGCCAGACTACGCTCGCAGAAGGCCATCGCCGAAGCCTGCCTGCGAGAGGGGTTAGAAAGAACCTCCGTGTGGAGTTACACGCGCGGCGGAGTCTCGCCTTATTCGACAGTCACACATGACAGCTACATTGGGTTCGGTGCGGGCGCCGGCTCCAAAGTGGATGCCTGCTTTTGGTTCAATACTTTTTCGGTCAAAGAATATTCTAAACTCGAAGAGCCTAAGCCGGCTCTCATGCTTGAACTGCCGGAGCGCCTACACCGTTTTCACTGGGTCTACTGGCAGATTTACAAGACATCGCTTGACCTGGCCGAGTATCAGAATAAGTTCGGGCGATCTTTCGAACAGGATTTCGGCCTGCTGGCCAAGTGCCTTAAACTTTTCGGGTGGTGTGATTCTGAGTCGAATAACCTTCGAGTTACGGAACGCGGAGCTATCTGGGCGCACAGGTTACAATGCCTTTATTCTTTGACATACATCGATAAAGTGTGGGAGAACTGCAGGCGCGTTGCTTGGCCTGCGGAGATAAGCTTATATTGAGGCAACCGTCTAACAGGCCATTCAACTGGAACGGTTTGATTAGCTTTCCACATGTAAGTGACTGGACTCTATGATTAAAGCGTTCAATTTAAGAATTGATCAAATAAAGTTCTGATTAATCACTGTAACCCTATAGAAGAAATTTTCATTACGTAGGACCTGCCTAAGGGCAAATTCTTAGCCAAAGTTGTTCTTTATACTCCAGCAAATTCAAATCACTACCTGAACAGATTCTCTAAAGCCTCTCTTAACGAAGGATACAAAAACTCAAAACCCTTTTCTTGAAAACGTCTCGGGAAACAACGCCGCCCCATGAGCGCAAGCTCCGCTTCAGTTCCCATCAGCCAAGAACCTATATGAACAGCCCACGTTGGTACGGGAGGACTCCACGGGCGATTAAGGACTCGGCGCAGCTCTTTCATAAACTCAGCATTTGTGACAGGGTTCGGGCTGGTGGCATTGAATACTCCTTCGATGTCTGCTCGTTCGATGCCCCAGAGAAACATCTGATTCAAATCTCTCAAGTGCAGCCAGCTTATATACTGCTGGCCATCTCCCACCTTCCCGCCTAGATAAAACTTTACTAACTTTACGAGCGTCCCTAACGCTCCTTCACCACGACCTAGAGCGAAACCGATGCGGAGTAAGACTTTTCGTGTGTCGGGCGTTTTGGCAGAGTTAAAGGCACGCTCCCAAAGAAGACACGTCTCCGAGGAAAAGCCTTCTCCCGGCGGTGCCGTCTCGTCGCATACTCTTTCTCCAGCATCTCCGTAAATAGCTAACGAAGCACATTGGACCCACGCCTTGGGCGGTCTTCTACACCTTGAGATTGCCTCGCCGATAACATTGACGGAATCAACCCGCGATCTGACAATCTCACGCCGGTTCTCTGTCGTGTACCGACAGTTGACGCTCTTTCCCGTGAGATTGACAACGGCTTCAGCCCCGTCTAGGACATCAACCCATTCTCCCAACGTTTTGCCGTCCCACTTGACCTGCCGTACTTGCTCTTCAACATTCTTCGGCGCTCTTGTTAAGACGACGCTCTCGTAGCCTTTCCGTCTTAGCTCTTCAGCTAACGCAGTCCCAAGGAAACCGCTTCCTCCGGCTAGAACGCAGCGTTTTATTTCCATAGATTTTTCACCTCACGGCGGTCCGCTTTCGTATCCGCCTTAACTGCCTTCCTCTCGCAACTCGGCGACGAGCCGTAAAGCAGTCTTACGTAAAGGCCGCGCCAAAGGATTGCTAGCCAAACTTATGAGCTTAACCACAAGATCAACCGTGATATCTATCAGGCGATATGTGCGCCTATGTTCTAGCGAAGCGTCGTGAATCCAGAAAAGAATTATCCCCATGTGGTAAAGCCAAAGAAGGTAAGGAAGCTCTACGCGCAAATCTTTCGGGACGCGCACTTTTGAGCCTTCGATAATGTGGTCGAAGAGATCAATGCTGGCACGCCGCACCGGGTCAGAATCAGGCGAGAAAGGGTTAAGGGGGCTTCTAGGATCGGCTGCGGTCTTAAAGAGCACTCCTGCGAATTGATGGTACGGCTCGAGCGTGGAAATTTTGAGGCGCAGTGTGACGAGCAGACGCCCCTTTAAGCTGCGCTCCTTTTCAAGCGCCGGAAGGCACACGGCTAGGTGCTCTTCGTGTATGCGATCATAGAAAGCCTGAATGAGATATTCTTTAGAGGCGAAATAGTAGTAGGCGTTACCGATTGCCACGCGTGCTTGCTCGGCAATCGCGCGCATGGTTGTATTCTCATATCCACGCTCGCGGAACATCTCCAGGGCGGTGTTAAGGATGAGCGCCCTGGTCTGCTCACCCTTTTGTGTCTTAGTTGATGGTTGATTAGGAGCATCCATGAGTTTAGCCTGATAATCCTGCGGCGCGACTTATTTGATACCTTTTCTGCGAGATCGCAGAAAAGACACGCCTGGCCGTCGGCAAAAGCTCCGGCGAAGATAGTCTGTAGGACCACTCGCGATAACGGGGCAGCGCCCACAGAACCATCAGCCACGCCTTGGCGCCGAAATAGACGGCACCCTCATCGCTGACGACCGTTAAATCCTTGGTAGTCAAAGCGTGATTTAGATGCGGAAAGCGGAGCCGCGCCTCTTCCGAATTAACGGGTACAAAAGCCAACTCGACAAACTTGGGCTGGTCTATGAGCCACTCGTGTGCGCGGCGGCATAGGCCGCAGACAGGGTCGTACAGTACGGTTAAGTAGCGCATCGATTAATTTCCTTGCACTGCGGTGTAGGCGTCGGGAGCCATAGGAGGCGGGGTGTTAAGCAGATTAGCGCGATGCCGCATACGACTAAAGATGAACAGGTTAAAAAAGTGCATCGCGCCCAGCACCAATAGTACCGTGCCGACTTTGAGCGACAGGGCTTCGATGCCATCTTTAACCGTCACCACGTCATAACCGAGCTTGAGGGCTAGGCTGACGTATCCGAAGTTGATCAGGTAGAATCCAACCACCAACAGGTGATTAACCGAATCTGCCAAAGACTCATTCCCGTTAAAAACATCGACGAGAAATACGCGCCCGTTCGTAAAAAGGGTGCGACCGACCCAGACTGTGAGCGCAACGCTAACCCCAATGTAGAGCAGGTAAGTGACGACCCCTATGTTCATATTCAGCATCTCCTTT
>Ga0066662_10001084_pt1 | contig 12259 bp, 11 predicted proteins | sample GraSoiAngelo_111_FD_133939 | JGI IMG/M metagenome (GOLD analysis project Ga0066662, IMG submission 133939) | Grasslands soil microbial communities from the Angelo Coastal Reserve, California, USA - 14_0903_12_40cm | ecosystem: Environmental > Terrestrial > Soil > Grasslands | place: USA... | reverse complement strand
GCTATCCCGGGTTTTCTTAAAGCGCGATTCGGCTCGCATGAAGTCATCAACACGATCATGATGAATTTTATAGCGGTCGCGCTCGTCAGCTATTTCACGCAGTATCATTACAAAGTTCCGGGCGATCCGATCCTTGAGACAGCGCCGGTTGGCGCGGCTGCTCACATCCCGCGTCTGGGGAAATTTATTCCGGGATTGCCTGAACGCATCCCTCTGAATTTGGCATTCATTCTTGCTTTGATTGCCTGCGCGCTCGTTTATATTTTCCTGTGGCGGACCAAGTGGGGTTATGAGATTCGCGCGACGGGAGCGAATCCAACGGCGGCGGAGTACGGCGGAATCAACGTCAGAAAACAGATCGTGCTTGCAATGGCGGTGTCAGGCGGGCTTGCTGGGATGGTTGGAATTAATGAAGTGATGGGCTATCGCTATCGCTACTACGACGGCTTCTCTGATAACTATGGGTTCACAGGAATTGCCGTCGCGCTGCTCGGACGCAATCATCCTGTTGGAGTTATCTTCGCCGCAATTCTATTCGCAATCTTAAGTCGCGGTGGAATCTTCGTTGACGCATTTACTGAACACGTCTCAAAAGATTTAGTTCAAGTCTTGCAGGGCACAATCATTCTCTTCGTAGCCGCCGAAGCAATCTTTCGCGGTCCATTCGGTCGCTTCGGTCTATTGAAGAGGTCGAAAGTGTGAATAGGGAATGGGGGTCAGGGGTCGGGTGCCAGTGAAAAGCTTTTCCCGACCCCTAACCACTAAAAGTATGAAAGACATCTTTACTCTTACTCTGATTCTTTCGACGATTCACCTGGCGACGCCGCTTGTTTTGGCTGCGCTCGGCGGACTTTACTCTGAGCGGTCCGGCGTCATCAACATTGCGCTCGAAGGGTTGATGCTCGCGGGCGCGTTCACAGCCGCCGCCGTCACGCATTACGTTGGAAACCCTTGGGTCGGGTTGTTAGCGGCGATTGTCGCGGGCATACTGCTCGCTAGCATTCACGCTGTCGCGTGCATTAGCTTCAAAGCAGACCAGGTCGTGACGGGCACTGCCATAAATATCTTGATGATAGGTGTTCCGGCAGTTTTGAGCGGCGCATTCTTTCTCTCTTCGGGTTCTACGCCGCAGATTCCAAAGGAGAATCTGATTCCCTGGACTCCTGTTATTCTGGCGCTCCTCCTAGTCGTCGCCACTTATTACATTCTTTACTACACGCCGTTCGGATTGCGTCTGCGCGCTGTGGGCGAAAACCCTGAAGCGGCGGACGCGGCGGGCATCAATGTGAAAAGAATCAGATACACAGGAGTCTTAATCTCCGGCGCATTGGCAGCAATTGGCGGCGCGTATCTTTCTATCGGGCAGTCGTCGCTGTTTACGCGCAACATGACATCGGGCAGAGGTTTTATTGCGCTCGCCGCACTGATCTTCGGCAAGTGGCGACCCGTCCAGACGATGCTGGCGTGCCTGCTCTTTGGTTTCGCCGACGCGCTTTCCACACAGATGCAGGGCGTGATTGATATTCCTGTTCAGTTCATACAGATGATTCCGTATGTGTTGACGATGGTCGTGCTCGCGGGCTTCATTGGACTCTCACGCGCGCCGCGCGCTCTTGGAATTCCTTATCAGAAGGAGCGATAAAGGCATGTCCGCAAGCGTTAAGACTTCCCTGTATGAACACGCAGAACATGCCGCGCGTATAATTCGCTCGCAATACAGCGAAGAGGTGCGCGTTGCTCTCGTTCTCGGCAGCGGACTCGGCGCATTCGCGGACGAGATTCAAGAATCCACTGCGATTCCTTACGAAGAGATTCAAGGGTTCGCGCGCTCGACCGTTGAAGGACACGCAGGGCGGCTTGTGCTCGGTAAGATAAAAGGCGTCTCAGTTGCAGTCATGCAGGGGCGTTTTCATTACTACGAGGGCTACGCGCTCGAAGAGGTAGTCTTTCCAATTCGCACGCTCGGCCTGCTCGGCGTCGAATCGCTCATATTGACGAACGCTGCTGGCGGCATCAACGTCGGATTCAATCAGGGCGCGTTGATGGTAATCTCCGATCACTTGAATCTGATGGAAGCTAATCCTCTTCGCGGCGCGCACGACCAACGTTTTGGCGAGCGTTTCCCAGATATGACGGAAGTCTATTCGCGCGATTATCAGGAGATTGCAGTTGAAGAGGCGCAAGCGATGGGGCTTGAACTTAGGCGCGGAATATACGCTGCGCTCTCAGGCCCAAGCTATGAAACGCCCGCAGAGGTGCGTATGCTCAGAATCCTTGGCGCGGACGCCGTTGGTATGAGCACAGTGCCCGAAGCAATCATTGCGCGCCAGATGGGAATAAAAGTCCTGGGAATCTCCTGCATAACGAACATGGCAGCGGGCGTGCTGGGCGAACCGATCAGCCACCACGAAGTTATAGAGACGGGCGAGCGCGTCCGCGAAACTTTCAAGGAACTATTGCGGCGTGTAATTCCGAGAATGATGTAAAAGTCTGGAGTCTGGAGTCTGGAGTCAAAAGCTGAAATTACTCCGGCCTTATGATTTCAGACTCCAGACTCTAGACTCCAGACTATGATAATTGGTATTTGCGGCGGAACAGGCTCTGGGAAAACGACGGTTGCGAATCGCATTCTTGAATCGACGAGTGCGAGCGAAGTGGCATTTATTCAGCAGGACTCTTACTATCGCAACTTGAAGGACCTGCCGCTTGATTATCGCAACGCCGTAAACTTCGATCACCCGGACGCGCTCGACAACGACCTGCTCGTGCACCATATCAGAAAATTGAAAGCGGGCGGCTCTGTCGAACTTCCCATCTATGATTTCAAGACGCACACGCGGCTGAACGAGACCGTCTTGATTGAGCCTAAACCAATTGTCATTATCGAAGGCATACTGATCTTTGTTGACCCGCGCCTTCTTGAACAGATGGACATCAAAGTTTTTGTTGACACGCCCGACGACATTCGCTTCATACGCCGCTTGAGACGCGACATAGCTGAGCGCGGAAGAACTCTTGACTCTGTGATAGAGCAATATCTCGCAACAGTTCGACCGATGCACATGCAGTTCGTCGAGCCATCGAAGCGTTACGCCGACGTGATAATTCCAGAGGGCGGACACAACGTCGTCAGCATTGATCTGTTGAGCGGAAAGATTCGTGAGCGCCTTGCAAACGCATTGACTACGAGCGGAGGGCAGGTTTGAAGGATCAGGAAATTCAAAGACTCATTGACGCCGCGCGAGCCGCGCGAGATTGTTCATTGTCGCCTTTCTCAAACTTTTGCGTGGGCGCGGCGGTCGAAACTGAGGACGGAAAAATCTATACGGGCTGCAACATCGAAAGCGCTAGTTACGGGCTAACGGTTTGCGCCGAGCGCGTTGCAATCTGGAAGGCTCTATCAGAAGGAGAGAGAAATTTTAAGCGTCTTGCTGTGGTTGTTGATACGGACCCTTTGACTCCGCCGTGCGGAACTTGCCGGCAGATAATCTGGGAGTTTTGTCGCAACGCTACGATTATCTTAGCGAATCTGGAAGATAAGACCGAGATAGTTGAGATGCGCGAGCTTTTGCCGCGAGCCTTCGACGCGAGATTTCTGAAAGATAAAAAGAGTGATGAGGAAATGCCGCGTTAGCGGCCCGGTGATTTTGGCCCGGCCTGAAAGAAATAGTCCGACTTCTCGATTGTTCAAAACGATGAAACTTACGCGATTTTTCATTACCCTTTCTCTTATCGCTTCTATGACGACACCATTAAAGAGTTCTGCGCAACGCTCGCAGAAGGCTGGAGGCGCGAGCGTTGACGTAATCGTGCGCGGCGGAAAAGTTGTGACGATGGATAAAGACCGGCGCGTCATTGACGATGGCTCGGTGGCGATCAAAGGCGGGCGAATCGTTGCCGTAGGCTCGCTTGCGGAGATTGATAAAAACTATTCTGCGCGCGAGACGATTGATGCGCGAGGGCATGTCGTCATTCCGGGTTTAATCAACGGGCATACGCATGTGCCAATGACGCTCTTTCGCGGGCTTGCAGATGATCTGGACTTACAGGAGTGGCTGACGAAATACATCTTTCCGGCTGAGGCAAAAAACGTTACGGAAGAGTTCGTGCGCGTAGGGACGAGGCTCGGTCTCGCGGAAATGATTCGCGGAGGAACGACGACCTACTGCGACATGTACTACTTCGAAGATGCAATCGCGGACGAAACACAGAAGGCTGGTGTGCGCGGCGTGCTGGGCGAAACAGTCATAGATTTTCCTGTTGCGGATAACAAGACCTGGCCTGAAGCTATGGCTTACGCCGAAAAGTTTGTCAGAAAGTGGAAAGGGAATCCGCTAATCACTCCGGCCATAGCGCCTCACGCGCCTTACACTGTTTCGGAAGAGCATCTCAAACAAGTTCGCGCTCTTTCGGATAAAACGGGCGCGCCCGTTGTGATTCACGTTTCAGAGACGCGCAAGGAGGTCGAGGACATTACGAAACAGAAGGGCGCGTCTCCTGTTGATTATCTTGCGCGCATTGGTTTTCTGAGCAACCGCGTCATCGCCGCTCACCTTGTTCACATAAGTCCAGAAGAGATTACGGTCCTGAAACGTTTGGGCGTAGGCTGTGTTCACAATCCTCAATCGAATATGAAACTCGCTTCGGGCGTCGCACCAGTTCCGCAAATGCTTCAGGCCGATCTCGATCTTGGTCTTGGAACAGACGGCGCGGCGTCTAATAACGATCTGAACATGTGGGAGGAAGTGGACACGACCGCCAAGCTGCACAAGGTTTTCACAATGGACCCGAAGGTTGTCTCTGCTCAACAGGCTTTCGAGATGGCAACAATCCGTGGCGCGCGTGCGCTTCATCTGGAGAAAGAGATCGGTTCGATTGAGAAGGGAAAGCGAGCCGACATTGTTATTGTTGATCTGGACGACCTGAACCAGACGCCCTTTTACAATATCTATTCGGAGCTTGTTTATGCTACGAAGGCTGGTGATGTGCGGACTGTGATTGTCGAAGGGCGTGTGATAATGCGTGATCGGGACTTGCTAACTTTGGACGAAAAGGATATAAAGGCGCGCGCAAGAGTCTTCAGGGAGCAAATTATTAAAAGTCTCGCTCCATCAACTACTCAAACGGGGAAAAATCGAACCGGTGGACTTGCCCAAAGCCCATCAAAGAGGCCATAATACGGGACATCAATTATGAGGTGTACCCGTAAGCGAGCCTTAAATAAGCTCGCTTAAGTTTTTTTACGGAGTATTGAAACGTGAAGGAAAAAAATCGCAATGTTGCCGAATTGATTAATTGGTTCATTTTCTGCCTTATCCTCGCATCAACTATCTTAAGTGTACACGCGCAATCCGCCGTAGCGGACGCGGATGGAGGACAAAAGCGCCTGAAGCGCGCTCGCGCTCTTGTCGCAGCGCACCAGCTTGAATCTGCTGCCAACGAATTAACTGCCATTCGCAATACCACTACGGACGATTCCGTGCGCGATGTCGCGCGAATCATGTTAATGAGCATCTTTTTGGAAGAGGGCGATTACATGCGCGCCCAATCTCTTCTTGAAGATACTTACAGAGCGCGCTCTGCACAGAACGAAAACTCCACGCGTACCTTCTTCGCGCTCGCAGGCCAGGCCGTAAACGGAGCGCGCGAACACCTGAGCCGCTATCGCTCCTTCGGAATCAACATCACAGACAAAGAGTTACCGGCAGAAGCCACAAACGATCTCGATCACATGCGTATGTTATTAGAGCGTGTTGCCGACCAGGCGCAGGAGATAAGTCGTCAGGACGAGAAGAATTTTGATGCGCTCGGTCTTTTGGAAGAAGCAGCCAGCTTGCGTACAACCCTGGCGCGAACTAATCAGGAGCGGACGAAGTGGCAAACGGAGGTCAACGAAACGCGACAGAAACTCGCTGCTTCCGAAACGCGAATCGCATCAATCAGCGCAGCGCCTGTTCGCACGTCTCCTGCGCCCGTCAATGACACTCCGGCAATCGCTTCAAATCCGCCTTCGCCGAACCATTCCACCAGCACGAACACAAAAAAGAGCACAAACACGAAAAAGACGACGCCGGCTTCTGACAAGCGCACAGCGCCGCAGACTTTACAGGTCAATGCGACAAACGAAGTTGCAAAGGCCGATGTCCCGAAAGACGGAAAGCCTCTAGACATAGGCTCACTAGTCCAGATGGCTACGCAGAAGGTAAATCCCTCTTACCCGCAGACGGCCAAAACCGCTCGCATCTCCGGCCTTGTGACTGTCTATGTCGAAGTTGACGAAAATGGAGCAGTGAAATCTGCTCACAGCACAAATGGTCCGCAAATGCTCAGGCAAGCGGCAGAAGATGCTGCACGGCGATGGAAGTTCAAGCCGACCGTCATCGAAGGACAACCCATACGCGTTCAAGGCTACATAAATTTCAACTTCACACTGTAATACAGTCTCCATCAACCTCACGAATTAGACCAAATCCTTCACGCCTCTTGATAGCATATCATCTCGATTTACAATCACTTAACTAATCTTGACTTAAAAGTAAGGTATGCTAGAATAGCCTTGAATCTGCGGATCACCGAAGGAGTTTGAAACTGGCGTGAAGGTCTCTGCTCAGGAAGAGTACGGATTGCGTTGCCTAGTTCAGCTTGCGCATTTAAGTGCGAGTGAATCGCTGACGCTCTCTGAGATAGCCCGGCGGGAGGGCATCTCGGTTGCGAACGCGGGGAAGCTCCTGTGGATTTTGAATAAGGCGGGGCTTGTGCAGTCAACTCGCGGTACGCGCGGCGGCTATCAATTAGCGCGCCCGGCTTCGGAGATTCGCCTGAGCGAAGTCATAAAGGTCTTGGACGCTGATGAAGTCGAGTCGCACTGCAAGAGCTACACGGGCGTACTTGAAGTTTGCGTTCACACGAGCGATTGCGGCATACGTCCTGTGATTCAAGGCTTGCACGAGATTGTTCAGAATGCTCTGTCGGAAGTCACGCTCGCTCAACTTGTAGGCACGGAGCAAAGCGTTGATGCAACCCTTCATCAGATTCAAAAGTTGCAATCCAGATTGAGTCCGACAGGCGGAAGCGCATAAGCAGTTGTATGAAAGCGGCGATTTTGTAAACTTCTTCGGCGGCGGTAAAACGAGAGATAAGATGAGCAACATAGAGCTACTCGCTAACAAAGAATACAAGTACGGTTTCGTGACCGACATTGAATCCGAGACAATCCCCAGAGGATTGAGCGAGGATACGATTCGGCTCATCTCTGCGAAGAAGAACGAGCCGGAGTGGATGCTGGAGTTTCGCTTGAAAGCATATCGCCACTGGCTGACGATGACAGAGCCGCGCCACTGGCCGAACGTCAAGTATCCTGAAGTCGATTATCAGGACATTATCTACTACAGCGCGCCGAAGCAGAAGGCGAAGAAAGCGAGTCTGGATGAGGTTGACCCGGAGCTTCTTAACACATTCGAGAAGCTTGGCATTCCACTTCAGGAACAGAAGCTGCTCGCTGGCGTCGCCGTTGATGCGGTCTTCGATTCCGTCTCTGTTGCGACCACTTATAAAAAGAAGCTGAAGAAGGCTGGCGTCATCTTCTGCTCATTCTCCGAAGCTGTACAGGAGCATCCTGAGTTGGTGCGCAAGTACATTGGCTCGGTTGTGCCGACGAACGACAACTACTTCGCGGCTCTAAACAGCGCAGTCTTCACGGACGGCTCGTTCTGCTTCATCCCGAAAGGCGTGCGCTGTCCTATGGAGCTATCAACTTACTTTCGCATCAACAACTCCGAGTCCGGGCAGTTCGAGCGGACTCTGATCGTCGCGGAAGAAGGAGCTTACGTCTCATATCTGGAAGGCTGTACTGCCCCGAAGTTCGATAAGAATCAATTGCACGCTGCTGTCGTTGAGTTGATTGCACTCGATGATGCGGAGATCAAGTATTCGACAGTTCAGAACTGGTACGCGGGCGACGAAGAGGGGCGCGGAGGCATTTACAACTTCGTCACAAAACGCGGCAAGTGCGCCGGACGAAATTCAAAGATTTCATGGACGCAGGTCGAGACGGGTTCTGCTATTACCTGGAAATATCCTTCGTGCATTCTTCAGGGCGACAACTCCATTGGCGAATTCTATTCCGTCGCACTAACGAATCACGCGCAGCAGGCGGATACGGGCACGAAGATGATTCATCTAGGCAAGAACACGCGCTCGACGATCATCTCGAAAGGAATCTCTGCGGGACACTCGAACAACTCCTATCGCGGGCTTGTTAAGATCATGCCGAAGGCCGAAGGCTCTCGCAACTACACGCAGTGCGATTCTATGCTCATAGGCTCACGCTGCGGCGCGAATACGTTTCCTTACATAGAGGTGATGAACAACACGTCGAAGGTCGAGCACGAAGCGTCCACCTCGAAGATAAGCGAGGAGCAACTCTTCTACTTGCAGCAGCGCGGCATATCGCAAGAGGACGCCGTCAGCCTCATCATCAACGGCTTCTGCAAAGATGTTTTCCTGCAGCTGCCTATGGAGTTCGCAGTCGAAGCTACACGCCTACTCGGATTGAAATTAGAAGGAAGCGTAGGGTAAAGCATTGTCCGTTGTCAGTGGTCAGTTGTTTACGCCTTGCGGCTGACAACGGACAAATTTTCGGAGAAAATTTTTCATGTTAGAGATTAGAGACTTACACGCATCAATTAACGATAACGAGATTCTTAAGGGGATTAATCTCACGATCAAGAAAGGCGAAGTTCACGCCATCATGGGGCCGAACGGGTCCGGCAAATCCACGCTCGCTAAAGTTCTGGCGGGGCATCCGGCTTACGAAGTGACGCGAGGCGAAGTTCTCTTTGAGGGTAGAAACCTTCTTGAGTTGCCGCCGGATGAGCGCGCGCGTGAGGGAATCTTTCTGGCTTTCCAGTATCCGATTGAAGTTCCGGGCGTGTCGAACGCGCAGTTTCTTCGGCTTGCCTATAACGAGAAGCGAAAGCATCTGGGCGAAGAGGAACTGGACCCGCTTGAGTTCAAAGATTTATTGAAAGAGCGCGCGAAGATCGTTGAGATGGATGCGAGCTTTATGTCGCGCGCTGTGAACGAAGGATTTTCGGGCGGCGAGAAAAAGCGCAACGAGATTTTGCAGATGGCAGTGCTTGAACCGAAGCTTGCAGTGCTTGATGAAACGGATTCCGGTCTTGATATTGATGCGCTGCGCGTCGTTGCAGGGGGCGTGAACAAGCTCAAGAATGCAGAGAACGCAATCGTTCTGGTCACGCACTACCAGCGGCTTCTCAATTACATTGTGCCCGATTACGTTCACGTGCTCGCATCGGGGCGCATCGTGCGCGAGGGAGGCCGTGAGCTTGCGCTTGAGCTTGAGGAGAAAGGTTATGATTGGATTAAAGCGCAGGCAGGAAAGGTCACGGCGAGCGCGCCGCAGTTGAGTTAAAAGAAGATGGTATCTCAAGTCATTAAAGAACAGAGCAGCTACTCAGCCGCATTCGACGCACTGCAAAAGAAAGAGGGCGAAGATGCCGAGCCTTCGTGGTTGCGGCGATTGCGTGAGAATGCTTTCGCGCGTTTTGAGGAGTTGGGTTTTCCGACAACCCATCAGGAAGAATGGAAGTACACGAACGTCGCGCCAGTTGCGAAAGTGAAGTTTGAAGTTGCTTTCGAGAATGTGAAAGATTCGACGCAAATAGATTCCGCTCAACTTCAATCATTCACTTACGTCGAAGCGCACAAAAGCCAGTTAGTTTTCATCAACGGCCATTACTCTTCCGCATTGTCGTCTATTGAAGCTTTGCCCGGAGGCGTCGTTGCGATTGCCATGTGCGATGCGCTGAAAGATGCGAAGTACGCAGATATTTTGCGCGACCAACTCGCTCGCAGCGCCGATTACAACGAAAACGCTTTCACGGCCTTGAACACAGCTTTCATTTCGAGCGGGGCGTTTCTCTTCATCCCTAAAGGCGTAAGCGTTGACGCGCCCATTCACCTGCTTTTCGTTGCGAAAGTGAAGGAGAAGCCGGTTGCAACTTTTCCACGTGTACTGATTGTTGCGGAAGAGGGAAGCTCTGCGACTGTGATCGAAAGCTACGCGAGCGCGCACGAGGAAGCTTATTTCACGAATGCTGTCGTCGAGATAAAGCTTGATGACGGCGCGCGTCTTAACTACTACAAAGTGCAGCGTGAAAACTCCAAAGCATTTCACATCGCAACCACAGATGCGGAGCTTGGACGCAACAGCAGCTTTAACTCTACGACCGTCACACTCGGCGCAGGGCTTTCGCGCCACAACATAAACGTTAAGCTCAACAACGAGGGCGCGGAATGTTGGGTTGACGGGTTGTACATCGTAAGTTCTGGACAGCACACGGACACGCACTCTCTGATAGATCACCGCAAGCCGCACTGCACGAGTCACCAGCTTTACAAAGGCATATTGGACGGAAAATCCCGCGCAGTCTTTAACGGAAAAGTTTTCGTTCACAAAGATGCACAGCGAACGGACGCTATGCAGACGAACAAGAATCTGCTGTTGTCAGGCGATGCGCGCGTTGATACTAAGCCGCAGTTGGAGATTTTCGCGGACGACGTAAAGTGCGCGCACGGCGCAACCGTCGGGCAGCTTGAAGAAGAGGAGTTGTTCTATCTTGCTAGTCGCGGCCTGCACACGGACATCGCGCGTAATCTTCTAACTTACGGATTCGCGGAAGAGGTGATTGAAAAGATTAAGGTCGAGTCAATCAAGGCGCAGTTGGACGAGGCCGTGTTGAATCGGCTGCATACGAATTTAGAAACATAAAAGTTTATGAGCGTCACGGAAAAGATTTTGGAAACGGAGAGGCCGAAGGCTGAACTCGAATGGAATGTCGAGCGCATACGCGAAGATTTTCCTGTGCTTCGTCAGACCGTAAACGGAAAGCCGCTCGTCTATCTGGATAATGCTGCGTCTTCGCAAGTTCCGCAGATTGTGATTGATCGAGGCAGCGTTTATCTGGAACAGGAACACTCGAACATTCATCGCGGCGTCCACTACTTGAGCCAGAAAGCCACGACTGCTTACGAAGGCGCGCGTGAGAAGGTGAAGCGTTTCATAAACGCGCGCGAGGCGCGTGAGTGCATCTTCGTGCGCGGCACAACCGAAGGCATCAATCTTGTGATGTACGGCTACGGGCGCAAGTCCGTTGGCGAGGGCGACGAGGTCATAATCTCCGCTATGGAGCATCACGCGAACATAGTCCCCTGGCAGATGCTCTGCGAAGAGAAGGGCGCGCGGCTTCGTGTCATTCCTATGAATGACGCGGGCGAACTTCTTCTTGATGAATACGACGCGCTCTTGAATGAGCGCACGAAGATTGTCGCCGTCGCTCATATCTCCAATTCAATCGGGACTATCAATCCTATCAAAGAGATTATTGATCGCGCTCACAAATACGGCGTGCCTGTTCTGGTTGACGGCGCGCAGGGCATCGTTCATCTTCCCGTTGATGTGCAGGATTTGGATTGCGATTTCTACGCCTTCTCAGGCCACAAGATGTTTGCGCCTACTGGAAGCGGAGTTGTTTACGGCAAGGCAGAGCTTTTGGAGAAGATGAACCCGTTTCAGGGCGGCGGCGATATGATTCGCACAGTGACGTTTGAGAAGACGACTTACGCGGGGCTACCGAACAAGTTGGAAGCTGGAACGCCTGCCATTGCTTCGCAGATTGGCCTGGGCGCTGCGATTGATTACCTTAACGGCATCGGACGCGAGCGCGCTGTCGCTTACGAGCAGGAGCTATTGCTTTACGCGACCGAGCGTTTGAGCGCAATCGAAGGCGTCCGCATCATTGGAACTGCGCGCGAGAAAGCGAGCGTACTTTCTTTCATCGTCGAGAACGTTCACCCGCACGACATAGGCACGATCCTAGATCAGGAAGGAATCGCCGTGCGCGCAGGCCACCACTGCGCTCAACCCGTCATGCAGCGTTTCAAAGTTCCCGCGACAGCACGCGCCTCCTTCGCTTTCTACAACACAAAACAGGAAGTTGATACGCTCGTGCGAGCGATTGAAAAAGTTATAGAGGTATTTTCGTGAATCGTAAATGGATGAACAGCTTTCATCCATTTACGATTCACGATTCACGAATATGTCTGAGCTAAGCGAACTTTACCAGCAGGTAATCTTAGATCACAACAAGAAGCCGCGAAACTTTCGTAAGCTTGAGTCGGCGAATCGTACTGCCGAAGGCTACAACCCGCTGTGCGGCGATCAACTCACGGTTTACAT
>Ga0066662_10001083_pt1 | contig 12260 bp, 8 predicted proteins | sample GraSoiAngelo_111_FD_133939 | JGI IMG/M metagenome (GOLD analysis project Ga0066662, IMG submission 133939) | Grasslands soil microbial communities from the Angelo Coastal Reserve, California, USA - 14_0903_12_40cm | ecosystem: Environmental > Terrestrial > Soil > Grasslands | place: USA... | reverse complement strand
TGCGAAGGTAAGGACATTGATAGCGCCCGTTTCGACCGCGCCATTGCGACTAATCTCCGCGGCGCGTTCCTTTGTACACGAGAGGCCGCTCGGGCGATGCATGGTACGCCACAGCGCCGGAAAAACGCCGGCGCTATTGTAAACGTGTCGTCCTATTCCGTTGAGACCGGCGGCGCATTTAATCATGTCGACTACGCAGCCGCCAAGGCTGGCGTCGAAGCGTTAACGGTAGGATTCGCCCGCGAGCTGGCGGGCGCAGGCATCCGCGTTAATGCTGTTGCTCCAGGCACTGTTGACACGGACTTGAGCGCCGGCCTTGTCGGGAGGGTGCGGTCGAAGATCGAAAAGCGTATTCCGATGGGTCGGTTCGGGACCGCCGACGAAGTCGCGGATTGTATCATCTGGCTCTTGTCGCCAACCTCATCGTACGTGACAGGAACCATTGTTGCGGTGAACGGTGGTCGTTAGAACGACCCCTAATCCAGCACGACGCGGCCCGTTTCTTCAAGTTGACCATCAAGGCTGTTGGGGAGCACACGCGTGCGGCTAGTGCCGCACCGCCAGTTTTTGCTCTCGAAGTTGATTTAGACGTTCAACGTTGAGCGACTTTCGTATGCGGAAATGCTCCAAACTGTAGCCCCGCAGATTCCGCAAGCGCCTTTCCAAAAACGTGACTGGATAGAGTTCTCGCTCGTCAACATCCTCGGTTTTGGTGACCGAGAGATAGGCGCGGTTCCACGCGAGGACTTCGACGCACCAATACACGACGGATTCGGTCGCATATTCCTTGCTCGCGGCCTTTTCTATGCGATGCACATCCTTCTCGCTCTTCGCGCCCTGCAGCTCTCCCAGAAGAATCGCATACTTCTCCTTTTTTTGACGATGGAAGGACGCCCAGTTGTTGAGGCCAAAAGCAAAGCTAATGGCTTGGGCGACAACGGATGTCAGCCCAAGGCCTGTTTGCACCCACGGGTAAGGCTGCACGACATGTGCGAAGGTGCCGGATGTAGTGACCATTCCGAAGACCAGAAACGCTCCCGTCGTGAACAGGAAAAATCGCAGGCGCTCGTCGTGGTAAAAGGATTTCGCTAACAGATCACAATGCAACGGGTAGTAGCCCGGGATCTGCATTTCCTCATCAAGGTCGTCTGCAGCGCCAGCGCCCGGCCGGTCGGGGGATCCGCTGAGCTGGAAGCCATTGGTCATGTGCGCCACCTCATCCGGTAATCAGTTCATTCTCGACGAATTACCGCAAGCCACTCTGGTCAGTGCCACGGCCGGGTCGCGGCGGCAGGCGGCAGACGATACATCAGGCCGAGCCTGAGTTCGTTCGTCGTCGCACGAACGTCGCCAAGCGGGGACGGCACGAAGCCGAAATCCTGATGCCGAAATTCGATATTCCCGACGAAGTTTTCCGCGATCGGCAGCTTAAGACCGCCCGAGACGAGCCAGCCGGTCCTTGAAAAAGAATCGCTCGCAAATGGCGTCTTCATTGAGACCTCCACCGTGCCCGTACCGAACCCAAGATAGGGCAGAATGCCGCCGACGCTATATCCGATGATGGCCGTGACGCTGCCGTCCCACCGGTATCTGAACGGCTGAGAGTTGGCCAATCCCGGACCTTGCACCGCAGCTTCCAGCCCAAATGCGAAGTCATTGACGGATCTATAAATCCCCGCAGCAAGGCCGGGTCGGCCAGAGCTGCCGATGGTGCCTCCGAATTGAACACCGGTCCAGCGCTCGACCACTTGATAAGAGACGGCCGTCGGCACGGCGGCGGTTTGCGGCGCAAGCACATTCGGCGATTGTGGCCGGGTTGGGGCGCCGGCACCGGGGCGAGGCGACACAGGCGGTTCCGGCGGATTTGGGGGGGCGGGCCGATCGCTTGGAGGTATTGCCCTAATCGGCGGTTTTCGCGCTGGCCACGGCTCTGGCCGCATTTCGTAGTAGCCAAAGGCGTTACCGGCGCGATCGTGACGGACAGGCGTAAGTCTCTTTTCGGAATTCTGCCTGTGCGAGGGGTGCTTTTTGCCGGAATGCTTAACCAAGGCCGCGCAAGCATCTTTGACGGGCCAAACCGCCATGAGGCTGGCTAAACAAACACGGATGAAGCGGTACATGGTTTCCCCCGCCCGAGAGTGACGTGCCAAGGCGGGTTTTCCCCTGCTCATTGTTGAGCAGGGTAGCGCAGAATATTCACAGGATAAAGGGGCCTGCCCTGTGTCTAAAGCGGGTCAGCTCCCCGCTTTATGCGGCTCGCGAGCAGTTTCAAGACACGGAGATTGTCGCGGACATTCGCAATTTCCGGAACGTGATCAGCGACATACCGGTCGTTTGCTTCCTTGCGCGGAAGGAAACGCACGTCCTCGGGAAGCGGCCTTGGCTCATCACGCAGGCCGGGGACCCTGCGCGTGTAGTTTTCGACCGCAACAATGGCGGTAGGGTCTTTAAGACGCAGGAACCGAAGCTCGTTGAAACCCGCCTTCAGCAGTTTGGACCAGCCCACCGTTTCATCGCGCAAGAATGCGACGATGCCGCCCGAATGCTCCTTACGCCAGTCGGCGTATAGAACCTCGGGCCAAGCGAGGCCCCGCGGCAATTCAGGAAGGGCATCAGGGTTGTCGGTCCCGCTGGTCGCGGACATAGCGCGGCGGCCTTGACCGCTCTTGGCGCACGGACGCGGCGGGCTGTCCTTCTCGGCGACGACCTCCTTGACGGCACGCATCACCTTGACGATCTGCCTCTTGGGCAGTTGCTCCAGAAGCGCGATCAGCTCACGCCGTTCGTCAGCCACATTTCCTACGGCTGCCGCCCCGGCAGGCCGCTCCCCATGATTTAGGTCCCTAGAAGGAATCTTAGGAGCCGAGCGAGCAATTTGAGTTAATTCGGCAGAAGCCTTGGCGCACGGTTTCGCCAATGTTGCGTCAGGCTTTACGCGAGGTAAACGTTGGAGCGGCAAAGCGTCATTGCGACTGCGTCGTCGCTCGCCCGTTCCTTTGCTATGCGGAGCCGGCTTCATGACGCCTTCTTTCCCGCCAGCATGAAGCGTTCGATGGTCTTGCGGTGCCGCGGATCCTTCAGAACCTGCGAGGCGCGCTGAGCTTTTTGAATGCTGATCTTCGAGAGTTTGGCGACGTCGCGCTGGGATTTTCCGCGCAACCTCAAATGAAACGCTTTCCAACGCCTGTTGAAATGGTCAACCTCACCCGTCGTGAACAAAGCTGAAAACAACGCACGCACCTCTCGCTCGGACCGCGCACGCGCAGTCGCCTCTACCAGACTGGTCATCCAAAGATCCTAACGAAAATAAATGCATTGATGCCCTGTGTGATGCCGTACCGATACGCGTACTGCTCGACCGATACAGCTTCTAGCGAAGCCGGCGGCGAGTCAAGCGGCGCCCCTTAGGAAGAACAGCGGATACGGTCCGGCCAGTCACTTTTTCGCCACAGCCCAGTCACTAGGAGCGCTGTCGTTCAGAAAAGGTTTCCCGCTCCGGCACGCCGTTAAACTCCCCGACAGGCAGGCGGGTAAACGTGTATAGGGAGGGAGGGCAACTCTGCCGGTCACCTGGCGACGCACGTGTCAGAGATGTGGGCTGAGCCGGATCTAGGTACCCCGTTGATCGACCCCAAGCCGCAAGCGGACCGAACCGCTTAAGGACAAGAAGGTTATCGGCCGCCTGCACCAGAAGGTAAACCGCGAACGGAGCGCGTGAATGAGATGATGGATTGCCGCGCAAAATCGGATTGTCTTAGCTCGAACAGTCGATGTGCATTCGCGCAACAGTTCGTTGAAATTTTGCTTCCGCTCGCTTTGCGCTTTACCCCGTGTAAAATCCTGATAAACGACCAGAGGTCGAGTAGGGGTGACACGTATGGAGAGCGGAGCGAGAGATTCAGGTCTGGAATGCCTGTCGCTCTTGCTCAGATTCCATCAGATTGCGGTCGACGCTGATCAGATAAGCCACCAGTTTTCGGGTGAGGCGATCGGCGTGACGGAGATGTTGCGTTGCGCGAAGGATTTGAAGCTGAAGGCACGGGCCGTGACCAAGACGTGGGACGGCCTGATGAAGCTTCCGCTGCCCGCGATCATAGAATTGAAAGACAAGAGTTTTTTTATCGTCGGCAAGGTAACGGCGGACGACGCGCTGGTTCAAATACCTTCGGAAAACCGTCCTCACATCATCAAGCGCGCCGAGTTCGAGTACGACTGGACCGGCCGCGTCGTTCTGATGGCGCGCCGCGCCTCGTTGGCGGATGTCGCGCGCCGGTTCGACTTCACCTGGTTTCTGCAGGCGATGCACAAATACCGCCGCCTTCTGGGCGAGGTGTTGATTGCTTCTTTCTTCCTGCAGCTGTTTGCGCTCGTAACACCGCTGTTTTTTCAGGTCGTCACCGACAAGGTGCTGACGCATCGCGGTTTTACGACGCTGGACGTGCTGGTTGTCGGGTTGATTGCGGTCACGATCTTCGAAACCATCCTGAGCGCGTTGCGCACCTATGTGTTTGCGCACACTACCAACCGCATCGACGTCGAGTTGGGAACCCGGCTGTTCCGGCACCTTATCGCGTTGCCCATCGCGTATTTCGAGGCGAGGCGTGCAGGCGATTCCGTTGCCCGGGTACGGGAACTTGAAAACATCCGGAATTTTTTGACGAGTTCGGCGCTCACGCTGGTCATCGATCTCGGTTTCACCTTCGTGTTTCTGGCCGTGATGTTCTACTATTCCCCGCTGCTGACCTGGATCGTCATCGGTTCCTTCCCCTTCTACATTGTGCTGTCTGCGGGCGTGACGCCGGTGTTTCGCCGGCGGCTGGAGACCAAATTCGACCGCGGCGCGGAGAACCAGTCATTCCTTGTCGAAAGCGTCAGCGCCATCCAGACGCTGAAGGCGATGGCGATCGAGCCGCAGATGCAGCGGCGCTGGGAAGAACAGCTGGCGGGATATGTCGGTTCCAGCTTCGACGTGCTGTCGCTGAGCAACTGGACCAGCCAGCTGGTGCAGTTCATCAGCAAGATCGTCACCGCGCTGACGCTGTATTACGGCGCGCATCTCGTGATCGAGGGGCAACTGACCGTCGGCGAGCTGATTGCGTTCAACATGCTGGCGGGCCGCGTCGCCCAGCCCGTGCTGCGGCTGGCGCAGCTCTGGCAGGATTTTCATCAGGCGCGGGTATCGATCGCGCGGCTCGGGGACATTCTGAACACCACGCCGGAGCCGGCATTCAATGCGGCCCGTGCAGCCCTTCCCCCCATTCGCGGCGATATCACCTTCGATCATATCAATTTCCGCTATCGCGTCGATGGGCCGATGGCGCTGCAGGACATCTCGCTGAAGATCTCGGCGGGCCAGGTGATCGGGATAGTCGGCCCCTCGGGCTCCGGCAAATCCACCCTCACAAAACTGGTACAACGGCTCTACGTGCCCGAGAGCGGCCGCATCCTGATCGACGGCGTCGATCTGACGGTGGCCGACGTCGCATGGCTGCGGCGCCAGATCGGCTCCGTGCTGCAGGAGAACGTGCTGTTCAACCGCACCATCTGCGACAACATCGCGCTGGCCGATCCCGGAATGAGCATGGAACGGGTGATCGCCGCCGCGGAGCTGGCCGGCGCCCATGAGTTCATCCTGGAACTGCCGGACGGATACAACACCATCGTCGGCGAGCGCGGCGCCAGCCTGTCGGGCGGCCAACGCCAGCGCATCGCGATCGCGCGCGCGCTGGTCACCAATCCCCGCATCCTGATCTTCGACGAGGCTACCAGCGCGCTGGATTACGAGAGCGAGAACATCATCCAGCGCAACATGCGCAAGATTTCGACGGGCAGGACGGTGCTGATCATCGCCCACCGGCTGTCGGCGGTGCGCCACGCCGACCGCATCATCACCATCGAAGGCGGACGACTGGTCGAGGACGGCACGCACGACGAGCTCATCAAGCGGGCCGGGCGCTACGCCACGCTTCACCAGATGCAGGCGGGTTTCCATGTCGTCAGTTGAAGTGTTGCCAAAGGACAGCGGCGCGAAGCCGGAGCGGCCGCGCTGGGGCGAACACGATACCGCGCGCCAGTTCCTGCCCGCGGCGCTGCAGATCCTGGAGACGCCGGCCTCGCCGGCCGGCCGGGCGATCGCCGCGACCATCATGCTGTTTTTCGTGATGGCGGTGGCATGGGCCGTGTTCGGCCGCGTCGACATCATCGCCACGGCGTCCGGCAAGATCGTTCCGACCGGCCGCACCAAGACCATTCAGCCGCTGGAGACCGGCATCGTGTCGGCCATCCACGTCCAGGATGGCGACAAGGTCACGGCCGGCCAGGTTCTGATCGAGTTCGACCGCACCGTCACCCAGGCCGAGCGGCAGCATATCGCGCAGGACCTTGTCGCGAGCCAGCTGGACGTCGCGCGTCTCGCGGCGTTGCGCGACGGTTTCGAGAGCGGCGTGCCGGGGGAGCTGACGGCGCCCGCCGGGGCGTCGGACGCGGATGTCGCGCGGACGCGCTCGGCAATGAAAGCGCAGGCCGCCGAGCAGCTGGCAAAGCTCGCCTCGATCCAGCGCCAGATCGAGCAGAAGGTGGCGGAAGGCCAGTCGATCACCGCGACCATCGCCAAGATCGATGCCTCGCTGCCGCTGCTCGAGCAGGGCGCCACGATCCGCCGCAAGGCGATGGAGATCCAGTACGGCAACCACATTGCGTACCTCGAGGCGCAGACCCGTCTGGTCGAGCAGCAGAACGAGCGCATCGTGCAGCGGCGGCGGATCGTCGAGGTCGAGGCGGCGCGGCACGCGCTGGAGCAGCAGATCGAGCAGGCGAGATCCGGCTACGAGCGCCAGGTGCTCAACGACCTTGCCGAAGCCGAGAAGAAGGTGGCGCAGCTCGCCCAGGACCTCGTCAAGGCCGAGCAGAAAAGCGCCGAACGCACCCTGCGCTCGCCGATCGACGGCACGGTGCAGCAGCTGGTGCTGCACACCGTGGGCGGCGTGGTGACCCCTGCGCAGCAGTTGATGGTGGTGGTGCCGGCCGACAGCCATCTCGAGGCCGAAGCCATGATTTCCAACCGCGACATCGGCTTCGTCAGTCCGGGCCAGCAGGCCGAGGTCAAGATCGACACTTTCAACTTTACGCGTTACGGGCTGTTGCAAGGGAAAGTTACAAGCGTGTCGCAGGACGCCATCATCCGCGAGAAACCGGCCGCGCGGGCCGCTTCAAGCAAAGCCGGCGGCGCGCTGTCCGATACCAGCGAGCCTGAGGGCCAGGAACTGCTGTATTCGACGCGGATCGCGCTCGACCAGACGCAGATGCAGGTCGAGGACCGGCTGGTGCGGCTCGCGCCGGGCATGGCGGTCACCGTCGAGATCAAGACCGGCACCCGCCGGCTGATCGAATATCTGATGTCGCCGCTGCTGCGCTACCGGCATGAGAGCTTACGGGAGCGATGACAGGACAAATCAGTTCGGTCGCGATATGATTTTGAAGCCTACTCCACGCCCTTGGTCAGACCAGGCATTCAAGCTGCGAAACGCCCGCTCCGAACAATCCAGAGGCAACGACCGGCTATGGCCGTTTCGCGCCGCTCTATTTCTCTTTGGGACGTCGCTGGCGCGCAGAGGCCGCGAAGAGGTCTATGAAGGCCACATCGAGCGCCGTCGCGACTCTTTCGAGCATCTGCAAAGTCGGATTCGCCCGATGGTTTTCGATAAGGCTGATCGCCGTTTGCTCCGCTTCGATCTCCGCCGCGAGGTCATCTTGAGTCCAGCCCCGCTCCTTCCGAAGACGCCGGACGTTTGTCGCGAGCGCCTTGCAGACAGCGGAGCTGCGCGCCGGGAATCTCTTGCCAAATCTTCCGCCTGATTGCGACCGTGCCATCAGGACACGGTCAGAAATGATCTAGACCGGGTCCATATGACAGATCATATATATGCGCCGCGCAGCGAGCAGCTTTACGGGCTCTCGATGTAGGAAGGTTGCTGCCCGTGCTTCACGACGCTTGGTCAAGCTGGTGTCCACCGAGTGAGTAAACGGCGTGGGCCCTGAGCAGCCTTGGCAGCGGCGCCGATAGGTCAGATTGCCAAACACCCCATTCGGCCTCGTCGGCGGGTTTACTGCTGGCCAAGCCAACTTCCTTTTCATGGCTAGCGGATTCGAGTCGGCTGAGGCCGACGACTAGGATATCCGATAGATATGATATATCATATAAGAACGCAGCGAAGGGCTACCGCGGGGATGAACCCATCAGTCGTGCCTGTGTGTACTATTTTACGAAAAGATAGAAACAAAAAATGGAACTCACAAAAATTAATCGCAAAAGTCGAGATTCCGATTGCAACCTGCGCGCGATCAGACATACGCTCCATATCAAACGTATGACCGCGTCCGCATCGCCGGACGGGGCGGGGGCAGTTGCAGTATGTGGGATGCGACCGAACCCGTTCGGACGTTAGTTGCCTGTTACAATCATTGGCGACTTCGAAAATCCTTTCTGCCATCGGGGAGTCGTGCTCGCCGTCAGAGACGCGCATCTTCAGGACTGCGCCCGAAAGGCAGATTTGCTGCTTCTGCATTCGTCCGCACTCAACGCATCTCTGCTTATTGGCCGAAGGCTTGGAACCGCCGGTCGACCTCTCCGGCTTCATTGACAGGAAATACATTGGTACGCCCCGCTGGCATCCGGGTTCGAACGTACCTTTTCAGCTTGCTGGTGACATTGTGCGCGGTGACGGTACTCGGCGGATCAGCGTCGGCGGCGCCTTGGGAAAAGCTGCCAGATGGCAGGTTGATCATTCCGATCAAAGGCCTGCAATTTGCCTTTCCGTCGGCGGGGGGCGATCTCGATTACGTCTGGTTCAGTGACTGGTCGGTGCGGCACCAGTTCATGCTGAGACGCGCGATCGAGGAGCCGAAGTTCGCGCAGGAAATTCTCGCTGAAGATGAAAACTTTATGGTGCGCCTTTCAAATAACGTTGACGCAAAGGATTTATTTCTTGGGCGGTTTGACCGTTCACAGTTTCCTACGCTCGTTCTGGGTTTCGGGATTGGCGACAAGGCGCAAGGCGGCTGTGACGATTGGGAGCGGCTTTATTCCGAACTCAAGAACGGACTTGCCCTTGGTGATAGCCGTGTCGGGCCCGACGGGTGGGCGGAGTTCCAGGAAGGCGAACGTCCGCCCAGCTTCTTGTATGTCCGTCCAGCGCTCGGGGTAGATCCAAGCAATTTCGTTGCGGGAATACAGTGCAACGCGTTCGACGTCTGCGGCTCGATAAAATGTATGAGTACAAATCTCAGCTTCTCCTTCCAATTCAACCGGAAGGTGATCGCTCAGAAGGACTGGCGATCTTTTATTTCAAAGCTCGATGATGTCCTCAGGTTCGTGCTGACCAATGGGGCGAAATAAGGGGCCGATATGACTACAATCACTGATCAAACGACAATCAACGCCATTCAGGTCGCCTATAATAATCGGCAGTGGCAAACGGCCTACAGCCTTGTCTTCGATGCAATCACCACCGTTACGACTTTCCAAGACACATTTTCCCAAAACCCTGGCCCCGGCGTGGACCCGGCTGTCTGGCTGTGGGTTGCGGGCGCCAGAAAGGTGAATGCGAATAGCGGCGCATTCGCGGGGTACATCCGTAACTACACCGCAGAGCAGTATCAATTGCGCACCGGGACCGCGATTCCCGGCAATAGTATTCAACTGGCGTCGGATTCCATCGCACAACGTTTCATCGCGGACATGTTCGGCAAGCTGGGCTCCGACCCTTCCGCAAATCCCGCACCACTAATTTTCGGATCATTTGACTCGCTTATCGTACCTGATCTTAACCGAATCGGATCAATCGACGCTGCCGGCGCGGCAGCTCAAATCTTCATCGACACAACTAAAGACAGGAGCGCGAATTATTCGCCTTGGGCGGGGACACTTTTGTTCACGCGTCTGAACGAGCCATCTTTTTTTCAGAACTGGGTGCTGACTACCGGTACAAGCCAATTCAAAAGAGAAACTGGCACCTATGACCTGGCGACCGTGGCGAAGACGAGCGGGGATCTCGGCGGCTGGGGTTTTTTATTGCAGGTTTTGGCAAGTGGAGAGGGCAGCACGCTGCTTCAGGTCGATCAGATCGGAAGCGCCGCTGTCGCCGCCGAAGCATCAGCTGCAACCTCGTTCTTTAATCAAACGTACGGGTTCACCGAAACGGTCATCGACATAGGCGCCGACATTTTTTCAAACGGAATTTTCCCCAATTCCGCGACCTATGTCGTTGGAACGACCGGAGCGGATGCAGCGCTCAGATCGATCGATGGTCCGGAGTTTCTTAACGCAGGACGGGGTGAGGACAAAATTCTTGGAACCTTCGACGATTCCACCTCGGGCGGCTTCGCCGTCATAGATGGAGGGGAAGGCACGGACACTATCGACTACGGCGATCTGACGGTCTCGACGAATGTCACATTTGAGAAAATCGGCCAGCTTGGCGTGCGCGCCGCAGTAAAGAAAAACCCGGATATCTTCGGACATACAGATTACGTATATCAAGTCGAGAAAGTAAAACTGGGTGCGGGCGCCGACACCGTAAAGGTGTCGAAAGATGCAGATCTTTCGACCATTATGGAGATTGATGGAGGCGCTCAACCGGCCGACACGAAAGACGTGCTCGACTTTTCGCAGTTCGATGCGCCGGTTTCCGTCACGGACACAACGATCGATGGGGCGGGAACAACCTTCAAAAACTTCGAGAAACTGATTCTGTCTGACAAGGAAGATACGGTCAAGATCACCTCGCTTGCCAAGATGGGCGGACTGAACGAGATCGACGCGCGGGGAAATCCAGCCGGCACCTACGACACCGTCGATCTGTCGAAGTCGAATGATGCGATTACGTTCTCCAACAACGCGCTCAGCAGCGGCGGAAAAAAGCTTCAGCTCGACAACTTCGAAAAGATCATCGGCTCCGGCGCGAAAGACACGCTGAACCTCACCAACAGTTCGATCATCTGGGCCGATGGTGCCGCGGGCGACGATGTTCTGACCGGAGGTATGGCGGCCTCGACGCTGATCGGCGGCGACGGCACCGACCAGCTTTTCGCGGGCAGCGCCGGCGACACGCTCGATGGCGGCGTCAGCACCGGCGCGGGCGACAACTATACCGGCGGAAAAGGCGCCGACACGTTTATCATCGGCAACGGCACGCACGCCAAGCAGGGCACCGACGCCAAATTCAACATCAGCAATGCCGGCGCAAACGACCGGCTGGTGCTGCGGCTGTCGGACACCGCCGGCGCCGACAGCGCGTCGGCATTCACCAAGGGGATCCAGCTGAACGGCGGGATCCAGCCGCTGATCTGGTTCAACGACGGAATTTTGCTTCAAACCCCGCATACGCTGGACCCGACCCATAACCATGTCTACGCGGTCTTCTCATCGGTCCTGGTGCAGCCGACGGGGATCACCTCGAGCACCAGCATCGATGGCCATCCATCGGCCGCGATCAACGGCCGGACGCTCGAGGATGCGCGCTCCCAAGTGGGCGAGTTCATCGTCTATTATGACTGGAACAAGCCGGCCTCCACGCTCGACATCAAGATCACGACCGCCTACGGCGATTTCGAAGTGCACGTCGACAATTACAGCGCCGGACAGCTCGGCCTGAATTTCATCGACAAGAACGAGCCTATTGATGGCCTCACGCTGTTCAGCGGCGACGCCGCCGGGTTGGTGCAGGGCAGCTGGAGCGGCTACAATGACGCGATGCGCTCGCTGGTGCAGGGCGCGCAGCTGGTGGATATCCCATCGCCGGGCAACGCAGCGGACGGCGATGCCGATCCCGTCAAGCCGACAACTCCGAAGACCGGATATCTTGCCGCCTTCACCAGTTCCTTCAATCCGGAGGAGGGAGCGGCTTTCGTGGGGTCGGGAACGAGCAATCCGACCGACCCGACCGACCCGAACAATGCCAGCAACCCGAAGCGGGCGCCATTCCTGGACAAGCATGGCAATCCACTGAAGAGCGACCCGCTCGTTCTCGACCTCAGCGGCAACGGGCTGCATCTCACCGCGCAATCGCTCTCCGACACCTATGTCGATTTCAACGGCAGCGGATTCGGCACCCGGTCCGGATGGGTGGATGCGCAGGAAGGCATCCTGATCAACTATGACGGCTCGGCGGCGATCAGACCGGACACCATTCTCGGCGTCCGCTCGGGTGACGGATTCGCTGATCTGGCCGCGCTGGATTCCAATGGCGACGGCAAGGTCGACG
>Ga0066662_10001082_pt1 | contig 12274 bp, 9 predicted proteins | sample GraSoiAngelo_111_FD_133939 | JGI IMG/M metagenome (GOLD analysis project Ga0066662, IMG submission 133939) | Grasslands soil microbial communities from the Angelo Coastal Reserve, California, USA - 14_0903_12_40cm | ecosystem: Environmental > Terrestrial > Soil > Grasslands | place: USA... | reverse complement strand
GAGTATGATACCAGTAGCGTTGTATGTAGGACTAGAGCCTGTGTAGCCGTCGCTGACCTTCCTGTACGCCGATTACAGTGAGTGGCAGAGGCGCTGGCTTGAAGAATGTGAGGTGCTGAAGCAGCAGTTGGCCTACTGGGAAAAGAAGCTGGGGGGAGTGGCCGAGAGCCTGGATATGGCGACCGATTACCCGCGTCCCAGCGTGCAGAGCTTTGCCGGGGCGACACACAGGTTCAGTCTGGATGCAGCCTTGACGGAGCAGTTGAAGCAAGTGGCGGAGCGACAGGGCGGGACGCTGTACATGGTGCTGCTGGCGGCCTTTCAGACGTTGCTGTACCGGTACACGGGGCAGAGTGATATCTGTGTCGGCAGTCCGATTGCGAACCGGCAGTACGGGGAGACGGAAGGGCTGATCGGGATGTTCGTGAACACCTTGGCGATGCGCAGCCAGGTGGAAGGCGAACAAAAGTTTACGGATTTGTTGAGGCAGGTGAAGGCGACCTGTCTGGAGGCTTACGAGAACCAGGACACGCCGTTTGAAAAGATCGTGGAGAGGCTGCAACCGGAGCGTAATCTGGCCATCACTCCCATCTTTCAGGTGATGCTGATACTGCAGAATGCTGATGTAGGAGCGTTCGACCGGCGTTTTCCGCCCTACCGGTTGCAGAGTGAAGTCAGCAAATTTGATTTTACAGCAACATTTCTGGAGACGCCGGAGGGACTTAGAGGATCACTCACCTACAACACGTCACTGTATAAGCCGGAAACGATTGCCCGCATGGCCAATCATTTTGACATCTTATGCCGGGCGATCACGGCCGCGTCCACAGCCAGAGTTCGTGAGTTGGAGTTTCTGGGCGAAGCAGAGGAGCAGCAGTTGTTGGTCGGGTTCAACGACACCCGGGCGGACTACCCAAGCGATAAATGTATTCATGAGCTGTTTATCGAGCAGGTTCGGATCAATCCTGACAAGACAGCCGTAGTCTTTGGCGGGCGGAAACTGAGCTATCGGCAACTTTATGACAAGAGCACCGATCTGGCGTTGTATTTGCAGGCCCACGCAGTTAAGCCGGACAGCATAGTCGGTCTGTGTGTTGAAAGGTCTCTTGACATGATGGTGGGGATCATGGGGATAGTACAGGCGGGTGGCGCCTATCTGCCGTTGGATCCCGATTATCCGGATGAGCGCCTGGCCTACATGCTGGAAGACAGTCAGGCGGCGATTGTCCTTACTCAGGAAAAATTTGCCAATAGAATAAGCTCTTTATCAGGGCAAAGCAGCAGGTTAATCAGTTTGGACCGGCAATGGCCGGAGGTTCGTAACTGCGTTGCTGCTCTAAAAGAGAAGAATGTCGAATTGCTCCGGGAGGTGAAGCCTCACAATTTAAATTATGTGATCTATACCTCGGGTTCTACCGGCAAACCCAAAGGTGTGCTGGTGGAACATAAAGCCCTGGTGAATCGAATTCACTGGATGCAAAAAACGTATCACTTGAGTCCCACCGACATTGTGCTGCAAAAAACACCTTACAGCTTTGACGTTTCTGTCTGGGAGTTCTTCTGGCCCATGATGGCTGGAGCTGCGCTTGTTTTTGCTGCTCCGGACGGACATAAGGACGTACATTACCTGGAAAAACTTATTATCCAAACGAAGACAACAACCCTGCACTTTGTTCCGTCGATGCTGCATACATTTTTGGAAAATGCAGCGGCTCCTTGCCACACGGTGAAACGGATCTTTTGCAGTGGAGAGGCACTGGGTAAACCATCAGTAGATAGTTACAAGACAAAATTTCCCAACGCTGTATTGCATAACTTGTATGGCCCAACAGAAGCAGCTATTGATGTAACGGCATATGACTGCTCAAAGCTGAATTACTCCTTTGTTCCGATCGGCGTCCCCATTGACAATACACAGATCTATGTCCTTGACCAATTCAACCATCCTAAGCCGATCGGTGTGCCCGGTGAGTTGCATATCGCAGGTGATGGTCTCGCTCGTGGATATCTGAATCGTCCGGAACTGACGCAGGCAAAATTTGTTGCCAATCCCTTCAGGCCCGGCGCCCGCATGTACAAAACGGGTGATTTGGCGCGATGGCTGGACGATGGGAACATCGAATTTCTGGGGCGCAACGACCATCAGGTGAAGATACGGGGATTCCGTATTGAGCTGGGAGAGATTGAGGCTCGCTTGCGGGAAGATGTCTTGGTCAGGGAGGCGGTTGTGGTGGCGCGGGAGGATGAGCCCGGGGAGAAGCGCCTGGTGGCCTATGTTGTGCTGGCAAAAGAAGAGGCGCATAACAGCGGCTCGACGGAGGAATTGGCCAACGATGTGAATGGCCTGGCTGGGAGACTCCGGACACAGCTGAGCGCCTGCTTGCCGGAGTACATGGTACCGGCAGCATTTGTGCAGCTTAATGCGCTGCCGCTGACCTCCAGTGGCAAGCTGGATCGGAAAAGCTTGCCGGCGCCACAGGGAGATGCCTATGCGGTGAACGCCTATGAAGCGCCGGAAGGGGACTTTGAGGAGATGTTGGCTTCCATCTGGGAAGAAGTGCTGAAAATCGAAAAGGTAGGAAGGCGGGACAACTTTTTCTCGTTGGGCGGCCATTCACTAATGATTTTGCGGTTGGTGAACAGGCTGGAGCAGAAAGGCATCAATATCTCGGCTGTGGATGTTTTCAAGCATTCAACCATTGAATCATTGGCGGAATCGCTGACGGCCACAATTGAGTTTCAAGGCAAACATGCCTCCACTGAACGAGCAATTTGCCTGAGAAAAGGCAACTCGGAGTCTCCTCTCTTTTTTACGCATGATGGATCAGGCCAGTTAATTTATGTTCCTATGCTTGCTCCCTATATGGATCCAGCTATTCCCCTCTATGGGCTGCCCGCCAAGCACGCGTTTGAATCTCAACTGCAAACCATAGAAGAAATGGCCACGCGAATGGTGCAAATGATCCGCGCGATACAGCCGACAGGTCCTTACAGAATAGCTGGCTGGTCATTCGGCGGATTGACGGCTTATGAAGTAGCGGCGCAACTCACCGCTGCAGGAGAAGAGATTGAATTCCTGGGATTGATCGATACTTACTATCTTGCGCCTCGCAGGGACTCTGTGGATTACCAGAGCGACTTTAACGACAAGAAGGACCTGTTGGGCGCAATCAAGACGATCATGCGACACCTTCAAGTCAGCGAGGATCAGCGGCTTCAGGCGATTAACGATCTGAATGCGGTGGCCGCAAATGGAGATTTTGCGGCTCTGGTAGATAAGTGCCGGAAAATGGGATTACTGCCAGACAGATGGGTTGATCTTACAGCGGTTCAATTCCGGCAATCTTTAGCTCGCATTCATGCCCACAACCTGGCGAGTGCGCGGTACTGTGCGCCTCAAATTACGATTCCCGTGCATCTTTTCCGCGCGCAGGAAGACGATGCCGATTCTCCCTGGCTGGGATGGAACACAGTTCTGCCTGAAAACCAGATTCGCGTGACGCAAGTGCCTGGAACACATTTAACCATGATGGAGAAGCCCAACATCGAGTTGTTAGGCCAAGTCTTGTCGAATGCGGTTCGCAATGTAACCGAGAATTTAGAGCAGTGGCCGGGAACCGGCATACTAACTCAACTCCCTTCCAGACCAGATCAGGCAGGGCCGCCCTATTTTTCCGCAGGCTCGGAGTGAGCTAGCTGCCAGCAGATGGCACAGGATTGCTAGCGGCTTTCCCCATCATCTCAGGAATAGTAACGAACTCATAGCCTTCATTCAGGTAACGCTGTAGCAGGTTATCAGTGGCCCGCACTGTCTGCGAGCGGTCAGCGCCCATTCCCTTGTGCCCGCCATCATGCAGCAGGATGACATTGCCACCGCGGATTTGCTTGCTGACTTTTTGCTCAATCACGGCGGCTGGGGGAGCTTCCCAGTCGAAACCGGCTGCGTTCCACAAGATTGTTTCAAGACCTAATTTCCGGCTTATGCGCAGGACGGCAGGACGTCGTCCTCCGAAAGGTGGCCGGAACAGGCGCGAGGGCTCACCGATCACATCACGCAGTGCGGCGCGGCAATCGACTAATTGATTGCGAATCTCAGCGCTGCTTTGTACTGCCAGCAGAGGGTGCGTGAAGGTGTGATTGCCGATTACATGCCCGGCATTTGCGATTTCACGCACGATGTCCGGACGCTGCCGCACGTATTGCCCAATCAGGAAGAACGTTGCGTGTACCTGATGCCTGGACAAGACCTCAAGCAGGTGAAGAGTATGGGGATCGTTGGGACCATCATCGTAGGTGAGGGCGAGTTGCTTCGATCCGGCGGGCAGTCCTGTGAACGTGCGGCCATACCAGCGGGCCGTCGGCCACATCGCCTGATATCCAGCAGCGACAGCAGCGCCTGCAATGGCGGTGCCGCCTACAACCAAACCAAGCATGACACGATTGTAAATCAATCCTAGCTTTGCTAACGAGCTTACGCGTATGCAGAACAGTCATTTACAACATCTGAGACAACTCGAGGCGGAAAGCATATTCATCCTGCGTGAAGCCGTGGCAGAATTCGCGCAACCGGTGATGCTTTATTCCATAGGGAAAGATTCTTCCGTGATGCTGCGGCTTGCGCAGAAGGCCTTTTATCCCGGCAAGATACCTTTTCCTCTGCTTCACATTGACACCAGCTACAAATTTCCCGAAATGATCCAGTTCCGGGACGATTACGCCCGGGCCATTGGCGCTGAACTGATTGTGCATTCCAATCGGCAGGCGCTCGAAGAAGGCGCCAACCCTTACGCCCTGGGAACCCAGAGATGTTGCGGATTGCTCAAGACGCGCGCCCTTCTCAATGCGCTGGCCGAAGGTGGCTTTGATGCTGCATTTGGTGGTGCGCGCCGTGATGAAGAGAAATCACGGGCCAAGGAACGCGTCTACTCATTTCGCGATGCGTCCGGACAGTGGGAACCCAGAAATCAGAGGCCGGAACTATGGGAACTGTACAATGGCCGCCACCACCAGGGTGAGAGCATCCGCGTCTTTCCTCTTTCCAACTGGACTGAGTTGGACATCTGGCTCTACATCGAAGCGGAAAAAATCCCCATTGTGCCTCTCTACTTTGCCCAGGAGCGGGAGGCTGTGGAACGCGGAGGACAGATTATTCTCACTTCATCCGGAGTGCGAATGCTGCCTGGAGAAAAGGCCAGAAAGGTCCGCTGCCGTATGCGCTCCCTTGGCTGTGCTCCGTGCAGCGGCGCAATTCGCTCCGATGCTGATACGGTGCCCCTCATCATTGAAGAGATGATTGCCTTTCGCCGCTCTGAGCGGGAGAACCGCGTAATTGACCACGACGAAGAAGGTTCCATGGAAACCAAGAAACGTGAAGGATATTTCTGATGTCTACTGCGATAGTAAACTCGCCAGCCACTGCCTTGCCTCTGGTTATGACGGTCCAGCTTCACACCGCAACGCCGGAGAAGTCGCTGCTTCGCTTTACAACAGCCGGTAGTGTTGACGACGGCAAATCCACTTTGATCGGGCGTCTCCTGTACGATTCCAAAGCGATCTACGAAGATCAGATCACTGCGGTGCAAAAGAGCGGGATCAACCGTTCAAGCGCGCCCATAGACCTCTCTCTCTTTACTGATGGACTGCGGGCAGAACGGGAGCAGGGCATTACGATTGATGTTGCTTACCGTTATTTTTCCACGCCAAGAAGAAAATTCATCATCGCGGATACACCGGGGCATGAGCAATACACACGCAATATGGTCACCGGCGCTTCCACTGCCAATGCTGCCGTGATCCTGATTGATGCAACCAAGGGCCTGCTTTCCCAGTCGCGCCGTCATATTTATCTGTCAGCGCTTCTGGGAATTGACCATGTCATCGCTGCCGTGAACAAAATGGACCTGGCAGGCTACGACCAAAATGTTTTTCAGAGAGTGGAGCAGGAATTTCAGGCATTTTGCCGGCAGTTCGGCATTCGAAACACATGTGTGATCCCTGTAAGCGCTCTCCAGGGCGAAAACGTAGTCGAACACGGCGAGCAGATGCAGTGGTACGACGGGCCTACCCTGCTGGAATTGCTTGAAAACATCCCAGACACCAATGCTCATCACTCCGCGGCACTGCGCTTTCCGGTGCAATATGTAATCCGCCCTGATGCAGCATTTCGGGGATTCGCCGGGCGGGTATGTGCAGGGACCTTGCGGCCAGGCGCGGCTGTGGTTGCGCTGCCTTCGGGAGTGAAAAGCAGGATTAAATCCATCATCAGCTACGATGGCGAACTCGATTCGGCCGGTACTGGCAGATCGATCACTATTACATTGGAGGACGAAATAGATCTTGGGCGAGGCGACCTCCTCGCCTGCCCGGATTCAATGCCCCAAGTTGGCACACGGCTACAGGCCAATCTCGTATGGCTTCATTCTGATCAGATGCGGCCGGGAAAGACTTTCCTGCTGAAGCATACGGGACGCACCATGCGCGCCACTGTCTCTTCGATCCAGCACTGCATTGACATCAATTCATTTTCTACCGTCAATGCAGCAACAACACTTCGCATGAATGACATTGCTTCAGTGATTCTGGAAACTACTCAGCCTTTGTACTTTGACCCCTATCAGCAGAACCGGACCATGGGCAGCTTCATCCTGATTGATCCAATGCACAATGCCACAGTTGCAGCGGGGATGATTGTTACTACTACGGGGCCGTCATCCAGCAGCAGGTCGCACGGAGAGGTGCAGTTACGTGAGCGCATACTGCGCAACGGCCATCCACCCGCCGCTGTCTGGCTGGTTGACCGGCCTGATCTTGCGGCGGCACTGGAAAGGGAAATCTTTGCCCGTGGCTGGCATGGCCAGATCCTTTCTGATGCCGAATTCGATCCTCATCAGTTAAAGGCCGTGGCCAGGGCGTTCCGAAATTCAGGAGCCATTACGGTACTGACAATTTCCGCCGGGACATACGGCATCCGGCATGAAATCGAAACCATTTTCGGCAGTGAGCATTTTATCGCTCTTTCTTCTTTGCCGGAAAAGCAATGCGATGCTTTAGCCGTGCTGCTACGGCACTTGCAGGCGGTCACAGGAGATGCGAATGAAAACCAAGTTGATTGAGATCGCTGAAAACTACACGGCAGAATTGTTAATGGATGCTGTCCTTGAGCAAAACCCAGGCAGGGCCTGCATTACCTGCAGTTTTCAAGCCGAGGATATGGTTTTGCTGGATTTTGTGCGCCGGCGTGTAGCTGACATCCCGGTCTTGTTTCTTGATACCGGATATCACTTCTCTGAGACTTATGCCTACCGCGATCGTATGGCTGCAGCATGGAATCTCAATCTGATCAATCTGCTTCCTGCCATTAGCGTGACAGAGCAGGAGCGCTCATTCGGGCGGCTGTTCACACTTGATTCCACGCGCTGCTGCCAGATCCGCAAAGTGGAGCCGCTGATGAGCACGCTCGAAAACTTTGACGTGTGGTTCACTGGCTTGCGCAGAGAACAATCTTCCACGCGAGCACATCTGAAGAAGATCGAACAACACCAACTGCCCAGCGGCAAACAGATTCTGAAAGTCAGCCCTCTGGCGGATTGGAAGTGGAGCAATGTCCTCCACTATACGGAGGAGCAACGCATCGAGAGAATTCCACTGTACGAGCAGGGCTATCTCAGTATTGGCTGCGAACCGTGTACCAGTCTTCCGGCAACGGGCGGCGATGCCCGTTCCGGACGATGGGCAGGAAAAAAACTTGAATGCGGCATTCATACCTTTACCGGGAGAAATGGTTAATGCAGGTTTTGATTGGATTTGTTATTGCGCTGATGGTAGGGCTCACCGGAGTCGGCGGAGGCAGCTTCACCACTCCCGCTTTGGTGTTGCTGGTGGGAATCTCTGGCGCCGAAGCGGTGGGCACGGCGCTGGTTTTTTCCACAGCAGTGCGCCTCATTGCAGCGCCGTTCTACATTTCGGGGAAGCAAGTTCATCTGCAATATCTGGGCTTGATGCTCCTGGGCGCCATCCCCGGAGTGCTGGGAGGAACCTATCTTCTGCGCAGTGTTACTGCGCGGCTTTCAACGCCCCTGGTGCTCGTAGTGATTGGCGTGATTCTGATCAGCTCCAGCCTGTTCACGTTAATGAGACGAAGATCGCCCGACAGCCCAGGCCAGAAACCCGCTTCGTGGCTGGCCTGGATCGGGCTTCCCATTGGGATCGAGACAGGGTTTTCTTCGGCAGGCGCCGGAGCTCTGGGGACTGTATTGCTATTCAACTTTTCCGGCCTTACTGCCGCTGAGGTGATTGGTACAGATCTGGTTTTTGGGATTGCGCTCGCATCCCTGGGGGCTCTCCTGCATTTTACTTTTGGTACGATCAGCGGCACGGTATTAAAGGCGCTGTTGTGCGGTGGAATACCCGGAGTCTTGCTCGGATGTGTTCTGGCCAGGCACGTACCATCTCATAGCCTCCGAAAAGCTATCCTCCTGTTGACCCTCATCATCGGCCTGCAACTCATTGTGGCAGGTGCGAGATCACTGCTTTAGTTCAGAAATCATTTCAACCCACAGCGAGAGCTGAAATCATGAACAGACGCATCGAAACTCCCTTCAACAGCATTGAAAATGCCCAGCACTATATCAAGCTCCTGGGCGAGACTGTCGCCGAAGCTAAAGGCGACATTGACCATGAGATTGAACTCGCCACGACTCAAAAGTCACAACGCCACGTGCAGGCCCTCCGTTTGGTGGAATACAACCTGGAGAAATTAGAAGGTTATCTGTCTGCTGTTGGCCGTACCTTGAATGACCTGCGTTCTTTACGGAGACTCTTACTGGAAGAAAAGCCAGTCGCCAGGAAAGCAGAGCATCCCCGACCAGCCACAATCTCGCAGCCGGCCGCGAATCCAGCCCCGGATTCGATACCACTCCGTTTTGGGAAATGGGGACGCTTGCAGAACGTCAATACAATACCGAGTGCTCGCATACGCGGACTGTGAATTTTATGATCTACATATCTGGTGCAACTTATCCAGACTTAACTCGCAGATCACCTGATCGCCACCTGACCTTCCAAATTCTGCGTACCACCGCAACCGGTTTTTGAGCCTGGCCGTCGAGCGTTGCAAGGTCATTGTCAGATCCTGCCTTCTGCCGCTTCTGAACCGCTATGAAAGGCTGAAGTATCTCTATGGCAACCATGAGTGTTGCTGCCGCAACTCCCATCACGCACCATCCGCTTCGGGACCGCTATTTCCGGCTCTGGTTCACAGGCAGCACCATTTCCCTGCTGGGCGACCAGTTCTATTACGTTGGCTTGCCGTGGCTCGTCATGCAGCAGACGGGCTCCGTAATGGCCATGGCAACCATGATGATGGCTGGCGCAATTCCACGTGCAGTGCTCATGCTTTTTGGCGGCGCGCTCAGTGACCGTATATCTCCGCGCAAAATCATGATTATGGCGGCGCTGGCACGCACTGTTTTTGTTGTGATCATCGGCATGATGGTGCTCTTGCATGTTTCATGCATGTGGCCGATGTATGTGCTGGCGGCGGCGTTCGGAGTTGCGGACGCATTTGATGCGCCCGCTGCCCAGGCTTTGCTGCATTTCATTCTGGAACCGAAACAGTTGGTGGCGGCCTCATCCGTGAGCCGGGTACGTACTCAGTTGACCTCCATTGTGGGGCCGGCGCCAGCCGGATTCGTTGTTAGAGTGATGGGGCCTTCCTGGGCATTTTTTCTGGACGCCGTCAGCTTTCTTTTTGTTGTTGGTACGCTGATCCACTTGCCCGATCCGCCGCGCGTCCAGACGGAAAAGAGACCTCTTCTGCACTCCGTCTTCGAAGGCTTCCACTATATAGGCAAAGATGTTCAGCTTCGTTCGGTCGTACTCCTGTCCCTGACTATGAATCTTTGCATTACTGGACCGACCCTGCTGGGCCTCACTTATCTGGCGAATGCCAGGTTTGGATCGGCTGCAATCATGGGCATTATGCTGTCTTTTTTTGCGGCCGGTAGCCTTATTGGCGCGCTGCTGGCCGGAATCTTTAAGCTCCGCCGCCGCGGAATCATGGTGATTTTAGTTTCTCTTACTCTTGTTTCGCAGCTAGCTGCCATGGCGCTGGTGAGCAGCCGCTGGACTATCACTTCTATATTGCTGGTGATGGGAATCAGCACAGGCCTGGCAAACGTCCACGCCATGGCCTGGATCATGGAGCGAATGGATGCTACGGTTCGCGGACGTGTCTCGAGCGTGCTAATGCTTTGTTCCGTCGGGATTGTTCCAATCTCGATGTTTTTAGCAGGCTTCCTGCTTGCCATCAGCCTCAAATTCATGTTCCTGCTTGCAGCATTCATATTATTGCTGGTCACATTAGTTGTAGCAGCACAGGCAGAAGTTCGCCGAATCCAGAGTGCGTACCCCTGAAGTGTGACAAAGCACCAGCTATACCAGATTTGAAGCGTGGCATCTAAATACCACGCTTTTTTATGGCCCCACTATCCAGGTTCTGCGCCTAAGCCGTTTTCGAAGCGTTAGACCGTTAGAGCGTTAGACTCTGCGCCAATGCGGGGATTTCCCTAACGCTTGGAGAATTCCTAACACTTTGAGTGTTAGGTCTGCCGGCTGGAGAGGGCCGGCAGAAGCGGAAGCATTTTCCGATGCGCTTACAGCGGAGGACAAGGCAGCGGTCCCGGGCAGCGAGAAAACTTTCATAGCGATAATCTCGGGCGGGCTCGGCATTGTTCCAATCAAGACAGCTTGGATATGCGGAGGACGAAGCTCGTGGGCCGAGGGCATGGAGCATCACGATGTTAGTAAACATATTATAGAAATATTACTATGTAAAGAAGAAAATTTCGGGGGGCAAATTGTGGATAACCGTCGACACGGAGCCAAAGCTTCGGCACAAACGCTAAACGCACTCCCGGTGCCACGCAAAAATGGCTGGTCACTTGTACGAGTCTCATCGGGACGGGACTGGTGATTCTGCCGATGCGCAGGTCAGCTCCACAAAATGTTCTTGTAGGTCGTTAACCAGCTTAATGGTCTTGCCATCGCCGGGAATGCCGTCCATCATCAAATTCATCCCGGCATGATGTTCGGGGGATTGCAGGACAGAGATGTGATAAACCGTTTCCCGAAAGCGGTAGTGCACCTTAAACTCTGTCCACTCCGCTGGAAAACACGGCGTTAAGGAGAGCTTATCGTCTTCCACTCGCAGACCTAATAATGACTCAATTATCAGCGTGTACATCCAGCCGGCAGATCCCGTATACCAGGTCCATCCGCCACGGCCAGTGTGCGGCGCGACTGCGTAGATATCAGCCGCCATCACATAAGGTTCTACCTTGTAGACTGCCATGGCTTCACTGGAAAGCGAATGATTTACCGGATTGATCATGCGAAACAGCTCCCACGCGCGTGTTCTGTCGCCCAGGGCGGCGAATGCCATGGCGGCCCAGATGGCCGCGTGCGTATACTGTCCGCCGTTTTCCCTTACTCCTGGAACGTATCCTCTTATATAGCCGGGATCAAGGTCAGACGTGTCGAAGGGCGGCGCCAGTAATTTGATCAGGCCATGCTCGCGGTCCACGAGCCGCTTGTCCAGAGAATCCATGGCGATGCGGGAACGTTGTGCATTGCCTGCGCCTGACAAGACAGACCAGCTCTGCGCGATGGAATCGATCTGACATTCGGGATTGGTAGCCGACCCCAGCGGCGAGCCATCATCGAAATACGCCCGCCGGTACCATTCTCCGTCCCAGGCATTTTGTTCCAAACTCTGGCGCAATTGGGCTGCTTCCGACAGGCAACGTTCGCAGAAAATGGAGTCACCGCGGCGGCGGGCCAGATCAGCGAAGCGCGTCAATACTTCATGCTGGAAAAATCCCAGCCAGATGCTTTCGCCGCTGCCATGCTCACCGACCAGGTTCATGCCATCATTCCAGTCACCGGAGCCGATTAAAGGAAGCCCGTGCACGCCTCTGTGGAGGCCGGCCTGAATCGCCCTGACGCAATGATCGTACAAAGTACCGGTGATTGCTGATCGTCCCGGAAGATCATAATAAGAATCTTCTTCCGGCTGTACCGGGCGGCCTTCAAGGAAGGCGACGGCTTCATCCAGCACTCCGGTATCGCCTGTGGCAACAACGTAGCGGCAAACCGCCAATGGCAGCCACAAATAATCGTCTGAGCAATGGGTGCGTACTCCCCGGCCGAAAGGGGGATGCCACCAGTGCTGGACATCTCCTTCACGGAATTGGCGCGAGGCGCAAAGCAGGAGCTG
>Ga0066662_10001081_pt1 | contig 12275 bp, 6 predicted proteins | sample GraSoiAngelo_111_FD_133939 | JGI IMG/M metagenome (GOLD analysis project Ga0066662, IMG submission 133939) | Grasslands soil microbial communities from the Angelo Coastal Reserve, California, USA - 14_0903_12_40cm | ecosystem: Environmental > Terrestrial > Soil > Grasslands | place: USA... | reverse complement strand
TTTTCCCGCGAGCGAAGAACATTCTTGCGCTTCATTCTAAGCAATGAAACAACAAACAGTTAACTGGATCAAGAGTTTACTCAGGGGGAGAATCAACTTTATAAAATTATGTAGAAACTCCAGGCCCCGGACTTTAGTCCGGGGAGTGGGCTTTCAAGCCCACGTAAATGTACGGGCGAAGATCAGCGCTTTAGCGCTGGTGGCACTGCAGCGCTTCTGCTCCTTACACTAAATGTTAAACCGCTATAGGTTGCGAGCAGCAACATTGTTCACGCTACCTTTCTTTCCTTCTCTCTGCCTTCAGCGAACAATCGAATCATCTCGCGGTTGAAGACGGGGATGTCGTCTGGTTTGCGGCTGCTCACCCAGTTGCGGTCGCGCAGCACCTCGCGATCTTCCCAGTTGCCTCCGGCGTTGCGGATGTCGTCCTGAACGGTGGGCCAGCTTGTGATGATGCGGCCTTTCACCAGTTTCGACGAAACCAGCAGCCAGGGACCATGGCAGATCACGGCAATTGGCTTCCCGGCCTGATCGGTTTTGCGAACGAATTCCTGCGCCTGCGGGATGATGCGTATGGCATCGGCATTCAGCGCTCCACCGGGGAGCAGCACCGCGTCAAACTCTTCAGGATTGGCTTTGTCGAAGGTCAAATCCACGGGAATCTTGTCCGCTTTATCGTGGTGCTTGAATCCCTGGATTTCTCCCGGCTTCTCCGAAATCACCACCACCTCTGCCCCGGCTTCCTCCAGGGCTTTCTTTGGTTTCAGAAGTTCCACCTGCTCCACTCCATCCACGGACAGAGCGGCAATTTTCATTCCCGACAACTGCTTATCGGACATTTCTTCCTCCTCAATTTTTCAGATGCCGGGGAAAGGATGCGGTTTTGCCGCCGAGAAAGGGAGCAGTCAACAGTCAACAGTCAGCACCCAGCCCATGAACAGCTTCGCCCGCCTCAAGTTACATGCGAGCTGGCGCATTCAGTCTTTACGGCTAAGTGCTAAGTACTAATTTCTAATTACTGACAGGCGCTGACGGCTTCTGGAGGATGCTGAACTTGCCGATCATGCCATTTGTGGGTTCACCTTTGTCACCGCTGCGGGCGATGGCTTCGGCGAGATGCTGATGCAGAGAGTTCTGTGTTTCGGCATCGACGGTTGCATGGGTCGCGTCAGTGGTGGCGATAGCTTCCTTCAAGACCTTTACCGCTTCGGAATATTCGCGACGGGCCAGATACACGAAGCCCACTGTATCGAGGACAGCGGGATTTGCCGGGCTGTGGTCCCGCGCAAGCTTCGCCAGTTCCAGGGCGCGATCGAGGTTCTGGCCTTTCCAGGCATAGAGCCAGGCCAGATTGTTGGCGGCTATGCCGGTCTGCTCTCCCTGGCGAAGCGCCAGTTCATAACCGCTCATGGCCTGATCGTCGCGGTGTTCTTCCTGGGCCTTGATGGCGCTCAGCAGCGCGTCGGCGCTTCCACCAAGTCTGCCGGCGAGCGGCTGCAACTGCTGGAGCGATTCATCGGATTGCCGCGCTACGGTGTTCTCGGCCAGGGCCACTACCGCAGTGCCGCGCTGGCGGTCAATTTCAAGGGCACGCCGGAAACAGCGCGCGGCATCGTCATACAGGTGGCGGTCGCGATAGAGGCGTCCGGCGATTTCCATCATCACGGAGGAGCGCGGCGGAGCATCGGCTGAGTGTTCCAGGCGGGCGATCAGCTGCGGCTTGAGCGGGCTTTGACGGTAGACCTCTATGAGTCCATCGAGGGCCTCCTGCGAACGCGGATCGAGCAACAGGGCCTGATGAAACTCCAGCAGCGCCAGCCCTGCTCTGTGCTGCTTCAGTTCGATCTCACCCAGCACGACATGCGGCCCGGCGGATTGACGGGCTATGGCCAGAGCACGCCCGGCGATGGAGCGCGCAGCTTCATAATCGCCGCTACCGGCGAGTATGCGCGCATAGAGCAGCAGGGCATTCAGGTTCGCCGGTTCCTGGCGCACTACTGCGGCAGCTTTCTGAGCAGCTTCAGCATATTGCGCCGCAGCATATTCGGCCTGGGCTACAGAGAGAAGGGCCGGACTATAGGCCGGATCCTTGCTCAAGGCCGTCTGCCATTGGGCGAGCGCGCCGGCTTTATCACCTTTACTTCTGTTCACCTCTCCCAGAACAAAGTAAGCAGCGGCAGAATCCTGTCCCTGGGAGACGGCTTCACTGGCTTTAAGCGCCGCATGATTCAGGTCTCCTTCTACCAGGGCGATCTCGGCTTCGAGCACGGCCAGCGTGGCCGGATCGAGTTTGGGCCGGTAAGCATTCAGATGAATTCGCGCGACTTCGGTTCGCGCTGCCGGTCCGCTGTTGCTCAGGGATTCAACGGGAAGCTGTTCCGCAGTATCCAGGTCTGCCTCGATGACGCGGGCTGCCAGAGCTGCGGTATGAGAGGGATCCCTGTTCTGCAGCGCAGCCAGATAATGCATGGAGGCGCGCACACCGCGTCCGGAGCTGAGCTCGAAATCAGCCAGCGACGTGGATTCCTGCGGTTTCTGGCTGTCGGCATGGCTGAGAACCTCTTCGGCCTCTTTCACCCTGGCGGCGCGAAACAGATTTTGGGCCAGGCGCAGGTTGGTTTCTGGCGTGTCTTGGGCACGGACAGCGTTGCGGTAAGCATCCTCGGCAGCCGGGGTGTTTCCCTGCTCCTCTTCCAGCCGTCCGAGAGCCAGAAATGCGAGCGCCTCGTGCCTGTTGGCGTCTGCGGCCCTGAGCAGCACCTGGCGCGCTCTTTCTATATCCCCCATCGTGCTATACAGCTCGGCCAGAGCCACAGCCGGGGCCTGATGGTCAGGCTGGAGCGATAACGCAGCCTGGAATTCCTGCTCGGCTTTTCCGATAGCGCCGGTAGAGATGTAGACCGTGCCCATCACGGCATGAGCTTCGGCATTCCGGGGTTGCTGCTCCAGCACTAATGCAAGATGCTGCCGGGCGGGTTCCGGGGCGTTGGCCGATGCCAGGAGCTGCCCAAGGCGCAGATGAGCCAGCACGTTGAAGGCATCGAGTTCTGCTGCTTTTTGCAGTGCGGCAAAGCCTTCCTGCACGTGGCCTGCATGAAGCAGCACGTCACCTAAACGTGCCTGAAGAATGGATTCCTTCTGCGGCTGGCTGGCATAACGGGGTAGAAGCTGCCGGTAGGCAGTGGCCGCTTCCATGTACTTGCCCTGGTCTTCCAGTTTCCGGGCCTTCTCGACCTGGCGGTGGGTGGAGCATCCGCAGAGCAGCAATAAAGCTGCAAAAAGATAGATAAATACAGCGGCGCCAGAAGCAACTCGCATGTGAATAAGGTGCATTTTGGGTTGGCTCAGTTGCCAACGGAATCGGTTGAGATTTACCGCTAAGGACGCGAAGGTAAAAAACCGCGTGCAACACAGGAACAGGTGAATGGAGGAGGTAAAAAACCAAAAACAGATCACGGAGAAAAGCTGGTAGGAATTCCCTGGATTTTCCCGATATTCGTTTCTTCACGCAGACCAGAGCCTTAGCGCTCCTTAGCATCCTTTACGATAAGTCCGGCAACCCATCCTCCCATGAGGAGGAGACATCCAACTCAGTAAATCCCCTCTACAGCGAAAGGAAACATACTCATGAAGAAGAGCCTGATCATATCTTTGCTCAGCCTGGGATTACTGGCAGTGGGTTGCAGCAGCAACAACAAGGCCGCCACGCCAGAGAACAGCAGCTCGTCCAGCAGTTCAGCGCAACCTGCAGGCAGCAGCGATAATTCCAGCAACGCCAACAGTTCGAGCAGCAACACCTCCAGTTCCGCCTCGACCAGCAATGACGCCAATTCCGACCAGCATTTCATTACAGACGCTGCCAAGGGCAACCGCAAAGAGGTTCAACTGGGCCAGATGATGGTTTCCAAGGCCAGCGATCCTAACGTGAAGAAGTTCGCCCAGATGATGGTGGACGATCACACCAAGGCATTGAATGAGCTGCAGCAGATCGCGCAGAACAAAAACATCACCTTGCCGGATGGAATGCCGGACGACGCCAAAGACCTTCAGGACAAAATCAAGAGCGAGTCGGGCAAGCAACTGGACAAGGACTACATGGATGCCATGGTGCAAGACCACCAGAAGGACGTGCAGGAGTTCCAGGATGCATCCAAGAGCGCCCAGGATAAAGACGTAAAGCAATGGGCCGGCAAGATGGTTCCCAAACTCCAGCAGCACCTGAAGAAGGCACAACAAGTTGATTCGAAGGTGGGCGGCAACGCCGGGAATAATGCACAATAAACGCTCAGGGGGGGCCGCTCCATCGACCTCCCTCATTTTTCTTGATCGCGAACCAAGCCACTGAGATCACGGAGAAGGATCTGATAAACCCTAATTCCTGCCGGGGTTCTTTTCCGCGGTGGCAGACCCCTGTTGGAAGACGGCCTGCTGTTCGTCCAAAGCCTGCACTTTGCTGAAAAAAGCTTTCAGATTGGGAAACTTGTCGGTCTCGAAGAAGATTCCATTGAAGAGCAATGTACGCGTGGTGACGAGCTGGCCATCGGCGAGTTGGCTGGTATTGTGATAGCGGGCGTAGGGCAGCAAGGCATCGTCTTTGGCGGGTACGCTTTCAGCCGTAAAGCCGGCAGGCAATTTGAAGCTGATGGTATCCAGCTCAGAAAAGGCGAAGGGGAAATAGAGCGGGTATTTGCGGGTTTCGTGGTTGAAGGCGTCTTTGCGCTTGGGCAGAAACAGATAAGACGGCAGCAGCAGGCGCTTACCGGCGAATGACGCAAAAGACGGCACCTCCAAGTCAAAGGATGCAATCAGAGGCTCGTCGGTTCCGGTAAGGCCGTGCACGTCCTTGAGTTTGACCACGGCATTGGAGGGCAGCCATGCTTTGACCTCCTCCTCCAGGTCCTTCTTCGTTCCAGCATCATCGTTGTCCATGGCCTCAAGCCGGTGTTCGAGGGCTTCAATACCTTCAAACTGAAGAACCAGGCTGCCTTTCACGGAGCCATCTTCGGCGACGGCCATGGTGGCGTTTCTGCGGATCACCGCTTTTTCCTGGCCGAATGGCGGAATATCCACGAAGTTTGCGCCCCATGTGGATGGTCTTAGTCCCTTGGTAGAGGTCTGCATCCAGCGCAGGAGACCATAGGGGCAGAACCTGGTGCCGGGATCCAGATAGGTGTGCTGGCCATTCACAATCACATCGGCGAAGAAGGAATCAAATTGCCCCAGTGAAAGAACTTCCTGGTTGAAGAACCTGCTCCTGCGGCTGGAGACCATCACCATGGCGGCATTGAAGCCGACAGCGCGAGCCAGGGCAACAAAGAGAATATTGATTTCATTGCGGTTGCCATAGCCCCTGGAGAGCACCTCAGAAGCATGCTTGTTCTCCTTGATATCTTCGCGTTTCTCTTCCTGGCGGCTGAGGCGTCTTTCATAGCTGAGATTGCGTACCTGCTGGGCCCGCGCATACAGCAGCTTCAGTTGTTTTTCAGAATTGGTCTCGCTGCCAATCACTCGCTGAGCTTCTGCCTTTGTCTCCTTGGAATTTCCCGCGAAGTCTTCAAAGAAGTAGCTGAAGCCGCGCGACATCTCGTTCCAGAAAACGTCGGGGTAGGTGTAGTGCTGGGGCAGATAAAAAAACCTGATGGAAGGCTTATAGTTGTACTCCGGCGGCATGTATTCTTCCGGAATGAAGGCAGGGATATTTTCCAGTTTCAGCGAAGTGTTTTCTTTATCCGCGGGCGTGGGATTCGCTTCCGTGGCCAGGCGCACCCATTTGACCTGATGCTGAGGTGATGGCGGCTCGGCGCGCAGGTTGAACTCTTCTTTCACGGTGAAGAGATCGTGCTGGAGAATCCAGTAGTCGGAGCCACCCTGGTGCTTCCATTCGATCCTGTACTTGTACTCAATGATGCTGCCCACCGTGACCTCAGGCAGGGTGAAGGTCAGTTCGGTCAGTTTGATACCTTTGCCTTTGAAGACGGTCTTTTCAAAAGGCGTGCCGGAAAAAGGCACGATCGAGCCATCCGGATGAATGGTGCGTGCCTGCAGATCTTTCAGGTCTTTGACTCCCCAGGATTCCCCGCTGGCAATTTCAACGTTGGCATATTTCAGCCCCTTGTTATTCAGTACCTTGATGCGGTAGTAAAGGGACTCATTCTTTTTCTTGTGGTCGATGAAATCGGCATAGTAGAGCTGGATTGCAGAGGCGCCGGGATCACCGGGCACTTCCTTCATCTGGAGGTCCTGAGGAGTCACCGGAAGCCAGTCCTGGGGTTTATCGTCGGCAAAACACAAAAGCGAAGAGCACAGCAGCAGGGCGAGAAGACATCTCTGGATCATGAAAGACCTCCGCGGCATTTACCGCAGAGTGCGCCGAGATGGCAGAGGGAATGCACAGAGCGGGATTGTTGCGTAGAGACGTAGCATGGCTACGTCTCTACGGCTTACGTCATATCCTAGTTTGCTTTCTTCAGCACGGCCATGTTCTTTTCGTCCGTGTTGATCTGCAGGAAAAGCTTCTTTAACTGCTCGATGCTGCCGAGGGGCACTTCGGTGGCTGCCATTTTGTACTCGCGCGAATATTTGAGCACACTTCCTTCAGCCTCAGTCTTGCTGGTGTATTGCCCAAAAGAAAATGTCGCCTTTGCCGGTTCCGGCAATTCATCTACCTTGAATCCTTCAGGCAAGGTTATTTCGACCGAATCGATATCACGGAAGGGCGCTGGGAATTCATAGGAATAGTGGCGAGGCTTGGTGGAATCAAACGCTCCGGCCTTTTCACCCACTACTCTCGGCCTTACCAGCAGGAGCGGCCCGGCATTCTTGGCGTAATGATCGGCCTTGAACGTGTAACGCAGGATCAGATCCTTGTCGATGTCATCGCTGTTGACGATTTCAAACTTGTCTACCTGGAAGTTGCCCATGGCGCGGCCCAGGAAGTGCTCAATCATCTTCTTGCGATCATTCTGGGTAGCCTCCTGAAGGTACGCCCGCTCCATATGCGCATGATAGCCGGAGCGCACCTCTTCAATCTCCCCTTCCAGAGTTCCATCCGGCAGAAGTTTCAGCTTGGCCGTGCGCTTCAGTTCGTTCATATCCGGATTGCTTACCGGGAGGTGAATATAGTCGCCGCCATTCTCTGTCACCATCAGCGCATAGCTATTTTGTTCGTAATAAGGCAGGCTGCCAAATGGAACAAACTCGCTAGTGGGATCAAAGATGAGAAGATGGCCCAGCTTGGGATGCTCGTAGATCGCAGGAAAAGTCCTGGCCAGGCTGCTTTCAGGAAGTTGGATCGTGAGAATGACGTGATTGAAATATGAATTGGGCGGCGTCTTCTCGGTGAAGACTCCCCGCGTGGCATGCACCAGCGTGAAATACGACTTCACGCCAATCTGCGCGAGCATGGTGTGGAGAAGAATGGCCTTATCTTTGCAGTCACCATAGCGATGCGCCAGGATTTCAGGAGCAGGATGAGGTTTCATACCGCCGATGCCAATCTCAATGGCGGCATAACGGATATCATGCTGCGCAAACCGGGCCAATGCCTTGATTCGCTCCAGCACGGGCAGGTTCGCAGGGGCCAACTCCATGACTTTCTGCTGAAGCGCAGGGTTGGAATCACGTGAACCGGCGATGAGTTGGGCCGTCCATGCTCCGAGTTCGTTCCAGTCTTTGAAGGTCTGATTTTTGGCCCTTTCTGAGAAGTAAGTGACCAGCATGTGTCCAGCTAACGCCCGCCAATTGGGACTGCCATATTCATCTTCAATGCGAGGAATGTCGCTCAATTCCCAAACGTAGGTGCCATTCTGGGCGAGCGGAGCAACTTCCGCATGATTTTCCCATGCGGCTTTATATTCCCAACCGGAGGATATCTGCAGAACAAACCGCGCATGCTCCACAGGCAGTCCATACTGAAAGCCCCACAGGCTCTGAAACAGATAAGGGCGCTCCTTCTGCTCATATTCAAAGCCCACGACTGTGCCTACATCGGCCCCGGGAACTGGCAGGATTTTCTCCTTATCGTCTGAGAATATCTCGTAGGTGCTGGTGCTGCGCTCGAAAGCATCCTTGTCTTTGGCTTCATATTCCTGTCCCCTGGCAGTGATGCTCCAGCCGTGAAGGAAGTTGACCTTTTCTTCGCTATCGAAATATACCTCTTCAGTGGCCACTCCTCTGCCTTCAGGACGAAGAATCCTGTACGCCACACGGGTGCGCTTGACGATTTCCCCGCTGTCCTTGACGGTTACTACCTCTTCGCTTAAAAGGACCACCGCATCCACGTCATCGGCATAATGCTTCTGCGGCTGCTGGGCGAGACTGCGGAGCCACTCTGGAGTGCCAGCGGCCGCGCTCATGGGCCACAAACTCACCAGAAGCAAGAAAACAACCGGACTAATTACTTTTTTGAGCATCGGTACTGCCTCCCACCTTAAGTACGGCCTATTGTTCGTCACCTGCCTGTACTTTACTGAACAATCCTTTTAATTCCGGGATCGCCCGGAGCTTCCTTCATTTGCATTTCCTCGGGTGTGCGTGAGCCAGTCCTCTTTTTTATCGGCAAAAGCCAGACCGGCAACGAGCACAACCAGGAGCAAAGCGGCGGTTTGAAGATTACGGGTCACAGCATCTCTCCTCATCAGTTGCCCTTTTGCGCACCGGCATTTCTGTTTTGCAAGATGGCCTGCTGTTCATCCCCGGTCTGCACCTTGTTGAAGAACCCTTTCACTTCAGCGTACCGGGAGAGGTCGATGTAGAACGCATTGAAGAGCAATTGTCTCTGCGTGAGCAGTTGCGAGCCGTCAAAGTTGCTCACGCTCTGATATCCGGCGTAAGACAGCCGCGCCTCCTGCTCGCCGGGAACGCTTTCTACAGAGAAGCCGGCAGGCACCTTGATGCTCACTTCGTCCGTCTCAGAAAATGGATAAGGAAAATAGACCGGGTATTTGCGTTCATTCTGCTTGAATGCGGCGTTTTGCTTCACGCGAAAAAGATAAGAAGGGATCAGGAGCCGCTTGCCCGCTATCGAAGCATAAGAAGGAATTTCCACGTGGAATTTGGCCACCAGAGGATCGTCTGTAGCATTCCAGCCCTGCACATCCACCGCCTTCACGCTTGCTTCCTTGGGGAGGGAGTCAAATAGCTCATCTTCCAGGGACTTCTTTCTTCCAGCTTCATCTTCATCGATCGCATCCAGCCGGTGTTCGAGAGCTTCGAGGCCTTTAAACTCCAGCGTGATTTCGCCTTTCAGGTCGCCATTCTCAGCAACGCTGACCACGGCTGACCGGTGCGTAACGGCTTTGTCGTACTTGTTGGTAGGAATTTTGACGAAGGCGCCGCCCTTTTTCTCAAGCTTCAAGGCATCGCTGCCCGTATGCGTCCAGCGCACCATGCCATACGGACAGAATTTAGCTCCAGGCTCAAGGTACAGTTCGGCGCCGCCAACGTTCACCAGTGCGACCATAGTGTCGAGCTGGCTGAGTGACGTCCACTCTTTATTGAAGAAGCCTTCCTTGCGATTGCCTGCCTGTAACACGGCAACATCAAACCCGGCGGCTCGCGCCATGGCAACGAATGCCAAAGTGATCTCGTCGTCTCCGCCGTACCCACGCTTCAGAACATCCGAAACACCGGTGTTGCCTTTCAGGTTCTCCTTCTTGGCTTCTTCCTTGGTCCGGTCGCGCTCGTAGGTGAGATTTCTGAGCTGCTGCGCTTTTTCATAGAGCTTGCGGAGCTTCATTCCAGGCTCGGTCTCATCGCCGATCGTGGCTGCCGCTGCCTCTTTCACGCCTTTGTTCTTGGATAAGAACGTCTCTACATCTTCATAACGGTTTTTCGCAAGTTCCTGCCATCCTTTATCGGCAGTGGTATTCCCAATACGGGTGTAGAAGAACCGCGTGACAGGCTTGTAGTTGTTCTCCGGAGGCATGAATTCTTCAGCCTCAAAAGCCGGAATATCCTGAAGCTCCAGTTCGAAATTATTGCCTTTGCTCTTGGGCTGCTGCTTGAGGTTGGAACTTACCGAAGCCACCTGCGCTCCCCCCTCTTCCCAGTAACCCCTGCCTCCGCCGCCTTCGAAAGGCTTGAAGTAGAGGTGCTCTTTCACGGTGTACAAGTTGCTTTGCATCACCCATACATCCGTGCTGAAACTAAAAAACGGCGAGTTTAAATAACTGAGCTTGTATTTGTATTCAACGATGCTGCCTACACTGACCTCTGGAAGGGTGAACGCCTTGGCAACCGCCTTCAGCCCCCGGCCTTTAAAGATGGTCTTTTCAAAGGGCTTGCCGATGAAGTCCACGATGGAACCATCGGGCTTGATGGTTCGGGCCTTGAGATCGCTGATGGTGACGCCGGGCAGCATCTCTATCTGGACGTCGGCATAGCTATTAGGTGGTGTCAGAGCGGCGCTAGTCAGGATCTTGATACGGTAATAGTTAAATTCAGTGGAAAGATTGTCATCGATATAGTTCGCATAATAGAGCCGGACGGCGGATGCACCAGGCTGGCCGGGCACCTCTTTCATCTGAAGATCCTGCGGGGTCACAGGGAGCCAGTCTTCTTTCTGAGCAAAGGAAACTGCTGCAGTGAGCAGAGACGCAACTAATACGCAGTACCGAACAAGACGCATTCAATCACCTCATACGAGAATCTTGCACAACCAAAGGGGGAATCCAAGCAGGGCGGCGGGCAAGCGATGCCCCAATATATACACCATTACAGCCTCTTTGGCCAGAGTTCCTGCTCGCAGACTAATGCCCGGCGGCTTCTTTCAGCGAAACGCCGCGATCGATGTTCCTCCTGTCGCCCAATGATGCCGGGGCAGCCACAATCTGTTCTTCGTCAGAAGCCTTGAGCCTGCTGAAAAATTCTCTGAGGTTGCCATACTGGTCTGGCTGAAAATAAATGCTATTGACTACCAGGGCTTTGGTCTCCAGTACCGTCCCTTCTTCGGCTGATCTGCTGGTGATGAATCGGGTGTTGGAAAGCTTCACATCCTGCCCGTCGGGAAGGGTTTCAACGGAATATCCGGGCGGCAGATGAATGGTCACGTTATCCAGCTCTTCATACGTATAGGGGAAGTACAGCGGATATTTACGATCTTTAGTCTCGAAGGCACTCATCTGCGGCATGCGGAAAAGACCTGTGGGAATGACCAGGCGCTTCCCAACTACGGAGGCAAAATGCGGCACTTCAACCTCAAATTTTGCGACCAGGGGGTCTTCACTGGAGTTCCATCCCTGGGCTTCCAGAAAGAGCACGCCCGAGCCCTGCGGAAGCCAGCTTAGCAGTTCATCTTCCAAATCTCTGGTACGGCCGGTGGTGTCGCTATCGAGCGCCTCAAGCCGCCGCTGGAGAGCATCGGTTCCCTTGAACTCCACCTCGATCTGGCCCCGCAACGAACCTATTGTATCCAGTTCAAGCTGCGCCACCCTGTGAATCACGCTCTTCTCGGCACTGGCTGTAGGAACCACGATCCGGACGCCGCCGTTCCTGTTGAGCTTCAGTGCGGTGGTGGAAGTATGGATCCAGTGAACGGTCCCGAACGGGCAAAATTTTGTTCCCGGATCGAGGTACAACGCCGAGCCTTTCAGCATCACTTCCACGATCTCCACATCGAGTTGATCTTCAGAAAGCATTTTGATGTCAAAGATTCTGTCTCTGCGGCTGGAAACACGGAGCATCTCCGCCTGGAATCCTGCCGCACGCGCAAGGGCGGCAAACAGTTCTGCAATTTCATTCTGATACCCATAGCCACGGGCGAGCACGTCTGCCACGCTGGCATTGGGCTTGAGGTCTTCCTTCCTGTCTTCCGTGCTGGTGCGCGCCCGTTCAAAGCTGAGATTGCGTATCTGCTGCGCGTACGCATAGAGGTTTCTCAGCTTCTGCTCGGGATTCGTTTCCCCTCCGGCAATGTTGGCGGCTGCGCGCTTGATCCCGGAATAGCTGCCAATAAAGCGCTCGGATTTTGCATACCACCGATGGCCCAGGTTGTTCCAGAACACTTCAGGCGATTCAACCTCATGTCCTCCATAGAAAAAACGCACCTCTGCCTTGAAGTTGTCTTCCGGAGGCATATATCTTTCAGCCTTGAATGCGGGCACATTTTCCAATTCGAGTTCAACCCCGGCGCTGGTATCTCTGGGCTGAATGCCTTCCGGCATGTTGGAATACACGAACGAAAGTTGGGTCCGGTCACCTGCCGTAGGAGTGCTCAGAGGACCTTTATAAGGACGCAGCCAGAAGCTCTCTTTCAGCGTGAATAGATCGTGCTGCAC
>Ga0066662_10001078_pt1 | contig 12287 bp, 15 predicted proteins | sample GraSoiAngelo_111_FD_133939 | JGI IMG/M metagenome (GOLD analysis project Ga0066662, IMG submission 133939) | Grasslands soil microbial communities from the Angelo Coastal Reserve, California, USA - 14_0903_12_40cm | ecosystem: Environmental > Terrestrial > Soil > Grasslands | place: USA... | reverse complement strand
CCGACACGTAGCTCGAGAGCGGATCGGCCAGCATGACATAAGCGGTGGCGAGTTCCGCGGGTTGGCCCGGGCGTTTCATCGGAACCTGCTTGCCGAAATTCTTGACGGCTTCAGCCGGCATTGTTGAGGGGTCAGCGGGGTCCAAATCGGTCCGGGCGCCACCGCATTGGCCCGAATCCCCTTCTCGGCCAACAACTGCGCCAGGCCGGCGGTGAAATTATGGATGGCACCCTTGGTCGTCGCATAGGCCAGCAGTGTCGGGTTAGGCATGTCGGAGTTGATCGAAGCGGTATTGATTACGCAGCTTCCCGGCTTCATGTGGGGCGCCGCGGCCTTGGTCAGGTAAAACATCGCGTGGATATTGACCTGGAATGTCAATTCCCATTCTTCGTCTGTGATCTCCTCAAGCGATTTGAAGGTCGCCTGATGCGCTGCGTTGTTGACCAGGATATCGATGCCGCCGAGCTCTGAAACGGCCTTCTCGATCACGGCTCGGCAATGGTCTGGCTCTTTGAGATCGCCTGGAACAAGTATCGCTTTGCGCCCAGCATCCTTGACCAAGCGTTCGGTCTCGCGCGCGTCACCATCTTCGTTAAGGTAAGAGATCAAGACGTCGGCGCCTTCCCTTGCAAATGCGATCGCAACCGCTCGGCCGATCCCACTGTCTGCGCCCGTGATCACGGCCTTCTTTCCCTTCAGCCGATGGCTTCCCTTGTAGGATGTCTCACCGTGGTCCGGTACCGGCGTCATCGCGCTGGTTTGGCCAGGCTCGGGCTGGTGCTGCTCTTTGAACGGCGGTCTGGGATAATCGAGCATGGGTTTACTCCGGGGAGGGAACCCCGCGCTGGCTCAGCTTGATGCGGACGGGCGGGTGGCGGGTTCGGATTTCCAACATGGGTTGGGGAGTTTCGTTCCGGAAACCACCAGAGCTGCGGTCGATCAACGTTCCGGGGCATCAATGTGCGTCGCATTGTGGCCGACATAGGCTTGCCACGCCGCCGAAGCCAAAAGCCGGGAAGGTCCGCTCCTGCAAACCTTCTCGACCGCGTCCACCATGTCGGCGCTGCTGGCTTGTGACTGCTTTTGCTCGCTCGCCGCCGCGACGTAGTTGAGCCCGCTCCAGAACCCGTAGATCCAAACCGAGCCTTCCAATTTGTGACTGGAACTGGAAAGCCAGTCGCTGCAGGTTTTGGCGCCGAAGCCAGCGACGTTGACCGCTAATCGGTCAGCGCCGCCGGCATCTTCGGTCTCTCCAGCCGCGCTGGCCGCAGCGGTCCAGATCGCCAGCGCGATCATCGGCAATATTCGTGTCCACATTGGTCTGCGCCGCTTCCATCTGGGCGCCCGAACCCGCGGCGTCGGGTTCGAATAATTCGCCCGACGTAAATTAGTTCTATTGCTGCCCTGAGCCGACGAAGCGCTGACCGCACGCGCTGCACCATCGCCTTAGCTGGAACGGTTCCAGCAGACGAGCGTTTTCGTGGCAAGGAGGCGTACATGGGCGTGGCTGAATACAAGGTGGTGCCAAGAGGAAATGGCTGGAGCGTGCTTCACGATGGAGCGACCGCCAACGACTATGCCAGCAAGGAAGCTGCTTTCGAATCCGCTGTTGCTGCGGCCTCGCTCGCATTGAGAGAGGGACATGAGATACGCGTCAGCGTGCCCGGCCGCGAAGCCGGCAACCGCACGGCGCTTGGCGTAAAGGATCAATAGAGCGCATCGTCGCGCCTTCCATTTGTCCAGAAGACCACTTCGACGAGGATGCGTCCGCGTTTCGCTGTGCATGTCTGCTTTCGGCGCCGGGTGTCCCCGCTGTTAGCTGAACGGTTTTTCATCAAGATTAAAATTGCATGGCAATCACTTCCGCCAAGCCAATTCCGGCAACTCTTTGCGACCGAAGCTCATTAATCCGCATCACAGCTTTCCTCGAAAGGAGAACAACATGAGAAAAGCAGTAATGGTGTTGGCCACCGCGGCCACGCTTGGCTTGACAACGATCGCCGCCCCAGCCCCGGCGCAAGCGCGCGGCTTCGGTCATGGTTTCGGTCCTGCCCTCGCGGGAGGCCTGATCGCGGGAGCTGTCATTGGTGGCCTCGCATCCAGCGCCTACGCCTACGGACCCGGCTATGATTACTACGGCTACGCCCCGGCCTATTACGCACCTGCGTATTACGACGCCTACGACTACGCGCCGGCGTATTACGGCTATGGCTATCGCCGGGTGGTACGTCCGGCATTCGCGTTCTACGGCGGCCCGCGATTTGGCTGGCACCACCGTTGGCACCGCCACTGGTAACGAGCTGGCGCTAGCTACACGGAGCCAATGCTGCAATCACTCCCCGCCTTGGGTGGCGGGGAGGAGAGCTTTGGACGCAACGCACATGAAAGACTTTTCCTACGCTTCTTTCTCACCAGAAATGATCAGCATCATGAAATCGGCAATGGATGCGGCGGTGGCCACCTTGCCGGAGCCGGTGAGTTCCAGGCATGTGCAGTCAATCGCGGAAAGCATTCTGCGCACCGCGCAGACTGGCGAAACCGATCCGAGGGTATTGCAGCGGATGGCGTTGCTGGAACTGCAACTCAAGCCGCGCGATTGAGCATGATCTCAGCAGTTTCGGTATTCATCTCGAGGACAGGCTGTTGCTTATGCGCGTGACAACATCGTCCCATTGCCGCTTCTCCACCGCAGGATAATTGATCAGCACACAGTTGATGAAGCGGCCGCTGAAGTTGCAGCGGTCGTACCAAATTTTGTCGTTGCGGAAGCTGGAGACGGCGAAGAACCTGGGAGTGACTCTTTTGTACACAATGTCGGACGGCGGTTTTTTCCTGGCCAAGAAGCCGGCAGGCGTATCGCCTGTGTCATTTGGGACGGACTGAACGGTCAGGTTCGCGCGGCGGTCGAAGCTCAAGAAACGCCTACCGTAACCGGTTTCAGTTTGTCCGGCGTCGCTCGTAAAGACCGTCGTCGGAACGTCGACGCTCGCTCCGGTTTCGGGTATGGCGTATCGCTGCCAACGAAGCGGCTGTGCCGCCGCCGCACCGCACAAAGAGGCGACAGCCAACGCGACGAGATAAGCTTGCGGTCTCATGCATTTCACTCCGTGCCAGCATCAATTGCATGGCAGGAAGTTCGTTCCTTAGCTCAGTGAGCCGCAGGGGCGCAGCGCGGCGGGCAGCCTGGCGGACAATCGTTTCTAATGAGCTCGTCTTTGCGCGTCGAAGTCAGCAGGCAACGGTGCTCCCCGTATTCGCCCGGACTTTTTGAGGATCTTTTCGATCGCGTGCTGCGCGAACATGATGGCCGAAGCCCGGCTGAAGGCGCTGCCAACCCTCGCGCGCTTTTCGTCTAGCCATACCGTCCATTTCCAGCCGGTCGGGCTTGCGGTTTGGACGACGCTGTATTCAAAGCCCTTATATTCCATCGACTATTCCATCTCGATAAAATCCGAGGCCAAGGGCGGTGCTTTTCTGTCAAACTCGCTTTGGTTGATGTTTCTGAACCGGCAATCTGCGGTTAGAAAGCGAAACAGTCAAATGAAAAATGGTGAGTTAGAAGAAAGCGGTCTCCCGCTTTCGGTGCTGTCGTCAGCGAGCAACTCGACATCGACTGCGCGCGTTAGCGCTCGCCAGCGCGGGACCTCGCGCGCTGTGTGGTTCAATTATTTACCTGTGTGGTTACTTACACCGGCCAGTTCCGTTGCAAAAAATTTTTTGACGCGCTTTTCAGATTCGACTTGGATTCAGAAAAATATCGGGCATTATTTTAGTGGGCATTTGAGCGGGGGTTTTGCTGTCATGGTAGAACGAGGGCGCAATTTCAGCACGCTGGAAAAAATGTGCCTTGAACGCGCAAGATTGGCAGAGCAGGAAATGAAGTACTGGTTGGCGGAAGCGGAGGAGTGGGGGCGGCTGAAGAACGCCACGCCGCCTTTTGCAGATGTCGCCGCCACTCAGTTGGACTGCTTCATCGAAATGGGCAATCAACCGCTAAGCACCTGAACAGCCGCCGCGCCTTTGCGAGTGCGGGAGCGCTTCAAGATAAAACTAGCTGCCGCTTTTCGCACCCGTTGGCTATTCTCGCGCGGACGTCGCAGCTATATTGTCGCGCGGACCGGACCCACGGGTCGCTAAAGCTCTCATCTCAGAAGTGATATCTTGCCAGAAGCCTTGCAACCGAACGCCTTGCAACCTGAAGCTTTGCAATCCGCTACGGTAGAATTCGACTACGTTATCGTCGGTGCGGGATCGGCCGGCTGCGTGCTTGCCAACCGGCTGAGCGCGGATGGCAAACACTCGGTGCTGTTGCTCGAAGCGGGTCCAAAGGATCGCAACATCTGGATCCACGTGCCGCTCGGCTATGGCCGGCTGTTCAAGTCGACAACCCTCAACTGGATGTACCAGACCGAGCCAGAACCTGAACTGGGTGGCCGGACGGTGTTTCAGCCACGCGGCAAAGTGCTGGGCGGATCAAGCTCGATCAACGGCCTGCTTTACGTTCGCGGCCAGCATGAGGACTACGACCGCTGGCGCCAACGCGGAAATGAGGGCTGGGGCTATGAAGATGTGTTGCCATATTTCAAAAAAGCCGAGCATCAGCAACGCGGTGCGGACGATTTTCATGGCGTCGGCGGGCCGCTGCCGGTCTCCGATTTGAGCCACGCGGACCCGCTCTCGGCAGCTTTTATAGCGGCTGCTGCCGAGACTGGTATTCCCAAAAATTCGGACTTCAATGGCGCCACGCAGGAGGGCGCAGGATACTTCCAGACCACGACGCGTTTTGGCAGAAGGGCGAGTACAGCCGTCGCGTACCTTCGCCCGGCGAAAGGCCGAAAGAACCTTCACGTCGAGACATCGGCGCTGGCCCAACGCATTGTCTTCAATGGAAAACGTGCCGAGGCGGTCCAATACCGCAAGAAAGGCTCGTTGCGGACAGCGCGGGCGCGCAAGGAAATCCTGGTCTGCAGCGGCGCGTATAACTCGCCCCAATTATTGCAGCTGTCGGGCGTCGGTCCCGCCGAACTGTTGCGAAAGCACGGCATCGACATCGTGCTCGACGCGCCGGGTGTCGGACACGACCTTCAGGATCACATGCAGGTCAGGGTGGTCATGCGTTGCACCCAGCGTATGACGCTCAATGACATCATCAACAGCCCGGCGCGCAAAATTCTGGCCGGCCTGCGGTATGCCGCATTCCGGACCGGACCGTTGTCGATCGCGGCCGGAACATCGGGCGCCTTCTTCAAAACCAATCCGCGGCTTGCGACTCCCGATATCCAGATCCACTTTCTACCGTTCTCCACCGACAAGATGGGAGAAAAGCTGCACCTGTTTTCCGGGTTCACGGCCTCGGTCTGTCAATTGCGCCCCGAAAGCCGGGGCTCGCTGCGTATCAGGAGCGCCGATCCGGCCGCTCCGCCGGAAATTCGGATCAATTATCTTTCGACCGAGGTGGATCGCACCACGAATGTCGAAGGCCTGAAGATGCTGCGAAAGATTTTGCACGCGCCGGCGCTCCGTCCGTATGTAGTCGATGAGGTCGATCCCGGTATAAAGGTGTCGACCGACGCGGAATTGCTGAATTACTGCCGCGAACGCGGCAGCACGATCTATCACCCGACATCGACATGCCGAATGGGCAGCGATCCGCTCGCCGTGGTCGATCAGCGGCTGCGGGTTCGTGGCCTGGAAGGATTGCGCGTGGTCGATGCCTCCATCATGCCGGATCTGGTGTCGGGAAACACCAACGCGGCCATCATCATGATCGCCGAAAAAGCCGCCGACATGGTCTTGCGGGACGCTCGGTGAACCTCAAGATCGCGACGTGTCGTTTGCATTGCAGCAGCGGCTCGCTCTATGTTCCCATTGCAGTCGTGCTTCCCGTGCGGCCAAAGGCAACGTGAATGGCGGCGACTCGAATAAGGATCGGCACACGCAAAAGCGCGATGGCTTTGGCCCAGACCGAAGAAATTGCGAGGCGGCTGACCGCGGCGGTTCCTGATATCGACGTGGAGATTGTCAAGTTCGAAACTTCGGGCGATGCGGACCAGACCGGCAAGTTGCTGCCGCATGGCGGCAAGGGAGGGGCATTCGTCGCTGAAATCCGCCAAGCCGTGATTGCCGGGCAGTTGCATGCGGCCATGCATTCTCTAAAGGATATGCCGGGCAATGAAGACACGCCCGGCCTGGTGATTGGGGCGACGCTGTCGCGCGACCCGCCCGGCGATGTTCTGGTGCTCCGGCCGGGGGTTTCCGTTGACGACATCAGGCGTTCGCTGGGTCGCGGCTTCAAGCTCGGTACTAACGCGGTGCGCCGCGCCGCCTATACGCGCCGGTTGTTTCCGGAAATCGAGGTGATCCACTATCGGGGCGCCGCGGACACGCGCGTGCGCAAGTTGGACAATTCGGAAATGCAGCGGCTTCCGGGCAGCAGTGCCGTCGGTCCGGCTGACGCGCTGATCATGGCGCGCGCCGGATTGGAGCGCGTTGGGCTGGCTCACCGGATCGCCTATGAGTTCTCGATCCGCGAAATGCTGCCGGCGGTCGGGCAGGGCATTGTCGCTGTTGAATGTGGCGTCCAGGATTGGCAGACCCGACACATCTTGTCGTGCATCGATGATCCCGCCTCACATCGAAGCGCCGATGCCGAGCGCGAGGTCCTGTGGGTCCTCAACGGCCATTGCAATTCGCCGATCGCGGGATTTTCAACGATCCAGGGTACCGAGATGTCGTTGACCGCCTCGGTGCTGGATGAGGCGGGAGCCCTGATCCTGGAGGTGTCGCGCTCCGGGCCCGCGAACCGTCCACGTGAACTCGGCCGCGCCGTCGGCCTCGAACTGTTGGCCAAAGGCGCCGCGGCAATCATTGAACGCAGTCGGCCAGTGTAGCGCTTCCGATCAGTGGGCCTTACCAAGCTGGCGTGGCTCACCCTTTGCGCAATCAAGTATCCATCGCCTGCTTTGGCGGAATGGTCATTGCGGCGACGCCAATGACGACACAGGCGAGCCCGGTCCACGCGGTCGGGCTCGGCCGTTCGCCAAGGAATGCGACTCCCAGGGCGACGCCTATCGGAACACGCAAATAGGCCTGCGCCGTGGTCCCAACGGATCCCAACGTTCTTATCAGCCGAAAATAGATCACGAATGCGACCGCGGTGGAGAACGCCGCAAGGCAGACGAGCGCCAACACCGAACTCGTTGAAGGCGCGAGAGCCCACGGCCGCTCGATCAACAGGCTCGCCGGAATAAGGATCGCCGCGCCGCAAAGCAATGATCCCGCGGCCGGCGCCATGGGGTCCAGCTTTTTAAAGCCACGACCGAAGATGGCCGCACCGGCATAACAGACCGCCGCAATAACGGTGAGCATCTGCGCGATAAACTGCTCGCCAAAGCCGGCCAGCGCCTGCACTCCCACAATAAGGCAGATGCCGGTCATTCCGACGAAAACTCCGAACAGCTTTCGCAAGGTGAGAGTCTCAGTTCGCGAGATGCCAAGCGACAGCAAAACGGTGAAGATCGGCGAGGTTGAATTGAGAATGGTGGCAAGTCCGGCTTCCAACGTTCTCTCGCCCCACGCCAGCAGCGTCCATGGGATCACGCTGTTAAGACAAGCCTGGAACAGAAAACGCCGCCAGTTCGCGGCATCTGTCGGCAAGCGCAAGCGGCGCCAACCCATCAGAGCCATCAAGAGTGCGGCCGCGATCGCGGTGCGCGCCGCGATCAAGGTAATCGGCGGGATGGTAGCCACACCGATCCTGATGAAGATGTAAGACGCGCCCCACAGCATCGCGAGCACCAGCAAAAGCGCAATTTCGCGGGCTAAGTTTTGCTGCCGCGGATCGGAAATCATGCGAGGTGCCCCAAATGAATTGTTGATCGCAGGATATTTGTCTTGCGCCATTCATGCTTCGAGATGGGTCGAATGGTGTTCGCGGCAGATGCCGGCTTTGAAATGCTGGGCTTAGCCCTGGTAAGCCCGCACTCGCTTCAGCATCTGCTCGACATGGGCAATCGGCGTTTCCGGCTGGATGCCATGGCCGAGGTTGAAGATGAGTCGGCCCTGTCCGAAGTTCGCCAGCACGTCGTCGACCGCCTGATCGAGCGCAGCCCCGCCCGCGATCAGCGCCAGCGGATCGAGATTTCCCTGAACGGCAACGCGGTTCTGGACGCGCTCGCGGATCAGCGACGGCTCGGCTGCCCAATCGATGCTGACCGCATCGACGCCGGTTGCTTCGACATATGCCGGCAGCAGCCCGCCGGCTCCCCTGGGGAAGCCGATGATTTTCGCGTTCGGTGCTTTTTTGCGTACGCCCTGCACAATGCGTCGGGTGGGCTCAATTGACCAGCGCGCGAATTCGCGCGGCGGTAGCACGCCGGCCCACGTGTCAAAAATCTGCAGCACGTCCGCACCCGCGTCGAGCTGCCCAAGCAGATATTCAATCGAGTTCTCCACCAGCACTTCGATGATGCGGGCGAACGCTTGGGGATAGCGATAGGCCATCATGCGCGCGGGTGCCTGGTCGGGCGTGCCCTGTCCGGCCACCATATAGGTTGCCACCGTCCATGGCGCGCCGCAAAAGCCGATCAGTGCGATGTGGGGATCGAGTTCGCCGCGAACGCGGCGCAGGGCTTCATACACCGGCTCGAGCTTGCCGAAATGAGCTTGCGAGGCGAGCGCTGCAACTTCCTCAGGCGTATCCAGTGGCTGTAGGCGTGGGCCTTCGCCTGCTTCGAACCGCACCTCACGCCCGAGCGCGTATGGAATCACAAGAATGTCCGAGAAGATGATTGCGGCGTCGAAGCCGAAACGCCGTATCGGTTGCAGCGTCACCTCTGCGGCAAGTTCCGGCGTGAAGCACAGGTTGAGAAAATCTCCCGCCCTGGCGCGCACGTTGCGATATTCCGGCAGGTAACGCCCCGCCTGCCGCATCATCCAGATCGGCGGAACCGGCTGACAGCGGCCGGAAAGCACTTCGATAAAGGGTTTGACGGTCTGAACTTGGGTCAAGCGCTGGTTTCCGCTGGCCATGGGCGAGGGCAAGATGATGCCCTGATACACTGTCGATTCGGAATTGGCCAAGCGGCGAAGCTGCCGCTGCGGTAACTGCATCGAGTTTCGCAGGCAAACGGGCTCGTTTTGGTCGCGAGTCCGGTCTTGCCCGGACATTTCGGCCCATCGCGTGGGAACGGCCGGATAGCCGGCGCGTTGAACTTTTGGATGGAGGCTTACCATGGCCAAAAAGTTCAATCCCGCGCCCCCTGACAAGCACGCCCAAAATCCGCGTGAAGCGCTCGCAGCCGATCGCGATGTTCACGCGAAGCTCGAGTCCGGTCTGATGGACACCTTTCCGGCATCCGATCCCGTCAGCGCCGCCCAGCCTTCCCCTTCAAAAGCCGACCACGAGAGCGAAAACCCGTCTCTCTGGGACAAAGTCCGGCGCGTATTTCGATCAACGAGCGAGCTGACTTAATAAGATAAGGGAGCCAACGGGAAGGCGCGAAGTGCGCCAGGAACTCAATCGCGCCGCCAACACTTCGCCGCGCAGCGGAAGCTCGAAATGGCTGTCACCGCGGCTGTGGTGCGGCATTGTTTTGGCGTTCGTGCTGGTCGCGATTTGGCTTGCGATGCATCCATAGCGTTTCGAAAGAGGCAGCGCTGTGTCTACGGCTAGGGTCGCCTTAAAGCGCTGGCAGAGATTTCCCTAATAATGCGGCGGCGGCTCGTCGCCTTTTTCAGGTGCTTGAGCTTCGCTCTCGTGCAGCCGTTGACCTAGCGCGATAACCTGGCGTGTCAGCACGTCGATCTTGAGCCATTGATCCGTGATGGTCTTGTTCAACGTCTCGATGGTTTCATCCTGGAACATCAGCCGGGTCTCGAGCGTATCGATGCGCTCGCCGAGAGCTTTCAAGTCACTCATCTGATTTTCCCGTCACGTGCTCTCTAAGGCCGTGACCGAGCGCGACGCGGTCGTCAAAGACGAAACATTCGCCGCGCCAGCGGCTCTCGGCCTTCGGCACTCGCTCCAGATAGCTGAGAATGCCGCCCTTCAAATGATATACCCGCGAAAAGCCGCGCGACAGCAGATAGCTGCTCGCCTTTTCGCAGCGAATTCCGCCGGTGCAGAACATCGCGATGTTGCGGTGCCTGGATGGCTCGAGGCGGACAGCGAAATCCTTGAATTGCCCAAAGCTTTTAATTTCGGGATTGATGGCGCCCACAAACGTTCCCATCGCGACCTCGAACGCATTGCGGGCATCGATCAGAACGGTATGGGCGTCCGCAATCAGATCGTTCCATTCGGCAGGATCGACGTAGATGCCGACCTGCCGGGTCGGATCGCTCTGCTGATCCCCCAGCGTGACGATCTCTCTCTTCAGCCTCACCTTGAGGCGGCGGAACGGCATCTGCGAAGCATTGGAAAATTTCAATGCGAGGCGGTCGAGCCGGCTTCCGAACATCTTGCCGCTTTGTAGTTCTGTCGTTAATGCGGCAATCGCATCCCTGCCGCCCGCGAGAGTGCCGTTGATGCCTTCCCCGGCCAGCAACACGCTGCCCTTCAAGTCCAGATCGGCGCACAGCGAACGCAGCGGCTCGCGCAATTCGCGATAATCCGGCAGGGATACAAATTGATAGAACGCGGCAACGTTGTATGGCATGCCCTTCGATGTATCAGGACAGCGGCGGAGGGGAAACCCGGCGCGTCGAGGAAATGGCTGCGGCAGCGTCTTTGAAGGGCTGCTACGCGGCTTCGAGCATTGCCCAGCCCCGCACGAATGTGCCAAGTAGCCTTGAGCCGGGCCGTGCACGAACAGCGGCATGGGGCTGCAAAAAACAACGTTAAAGCGAGCAAAATTGGCATGAGGAATTTCCACCTGGCCGGCCGGTCGACGGTCCACGCCCAGAACGCGATGGTGGCGACGTCCCACCCGCTGGCGGCGCTGACCGCAATCGAAACCATGCGTTCCGGCGGCACTGCGGCCGATGCCGCGGTCGCCGCTAGTGCGTTGCTAGCCGTCATTGAGCCGCAATCCACGGGGATCGGCGGGGATTGTTTCGCGCTGCTGCAGCCAAGAGGCAACGGCAAGATAGTGGCCTATAACGGCTCGGGCCGTGCGCCCAAGGCGGCCGAGCCATCCTGGTATCTCGAACGCGGCATGCGTGCGATCCCGCTGACCTCGGCGCACGCCGTTACGATTCCCGGTGCGGTGGACGCATGGGCGACCATTCTGCGCGACCACGGCAAGTTGGGACTGGATACCCTGCTGCAGCCGGCGATCAAGGCCGCGGAAGGGGGCTACGTTGTCAGTCCGCGTATCGCGTTCGATTGGAAGAACCAATTCGAAAAACTGAAGAAAGGCACCAACGCCGAGCGTTATCTGCTGCCTCGCGGTCAGCCGCCGGTGGCCGGAGACGTCATCAAACAACCCGAACTCGGAAAGACGCTGCGGGCGATTGCGAAAGACGGGCGTGACGCCTTTTACAAGGGGCCGATCGCCGATGACATGGTCGACACTTTGCGCGGCATCGGCGGTCTGCACACGGCGGACGATTTCGCCGGCCACACCACCGAGACCACCGTTCCGATCGGCACCATCTATAAAGGGCATGACGTGTGGCAATGCCCGCCAAACGGCCCGGGCATCACCATGCTGGTGATGCTGAACATCCTCTCGCGGTTCGATCTGCCCAAGTTTCCGGCCATGAGCGTCGAGCGCTTTCATCTCGAAGCCGAGGCCGCGCGGATCGCCTATATGATGCGCGAGCAGCACATCGGCGACCCCGCCCATGTCAACGTCGATGTAGCGAGAATTCTGACGCCGGAATTTGCCGAGGAGTACGGCGGTAAAATCCGGATGGATCGAATGCTCGACCTGCCGGTGGTGACGCCGCCGATGAATCCGTCGACGATCTACATCACCGTAGTCGACCAGGACCGCAATGTCTGCTCATTCATCAATTCGATCGCGCACGCTTTTGGCTCCGCGATCGTGTCGAGCAACACGGGCGTGTTGCTGCAAAATCGCGGCGGCGGCTTCCGTGTTCAGCCGGGTCATCCCAATTGCATCGCGCCGGGCAAAAGGCCGCTGCACACGATCATTCCAAGCCTCGTCACCAAGAACGGCCGAGCCGTGATGCCGTTTGGCGTAATGGGCGGCCAATATCAACCGGTCGGACAGACGCATGTGCTCACTAACATGCTCGACTATGGCTGCGACGTGCAGGAAGCGATCGATATGCCGCGCGGCCTGCATTATGAAGGCGTCTATCAGTTGGAGGACGGGGTG
>Ga0066662_10001076_pt1 | contig 12292 bp, 11 predicted proteins | sample GraSoiAngelo_111_FD_133939 | JGI IMG/M metagenome (GOLD analysis project Ga0066662, IMG submission 133939) | Grasslands soil microbial communities from the Angelo Coastal Reserve, California, USA - 14_0903_12_40cm | ecosystem: Environmental > Terrestrial > Soil > Grasslands | place: USA... | reverse complement strand
ATCGACCGCGCCCGGCAAGCTTCCCGGCAAATAACGGTCGACCGGTGAGCCCGGCGCAAGCTGGTCCGGTTCATTGCCGATGATGCGGCGGAAGTTCGCTTTGGTGGTGGTCAACGTCGCCTCGGCCGCGAGTAGCTGGGTCTTGCCGGCCGCGAGCTGCGCTTCCGATTGCGCGACGTCGGTGCGCGTCACCTCGCCGACGTTGAAACGATCGCGGGTCTGCTTCAGCGTCTGCTCGAGAACGCGCACGTTGCTTTTCTGAACCTCGACGATGGCCGCGTCGCGCAGGTAATCCATGTAGATCGTGGCGGCCGAAAGCAGCACGGCCTGTTCGAGCACCCGCAGCGCTTCGCGTGAGCCCGAGACCTGGCTTTCCGCGGCGCGGGTTCTGTTGGCGGTCTGCTGACCGTTGTACAGCGTCTGCGAGACCGTGAGGCCGGCGCTGCGCGGCGCGTTGGTGCCGTGAATTTCGGTCCTGACGATCGCGGTCGGAGTCCCGCCGGCGGTCGTATTCGTATCCTGGTATTGATAGCCGGCGCTGGCGGTCAGCGCGACGCGGGGACGATAGCCCGATAACGCCTGCGGCACGTTTTCGTCGGTGGAGCGGACCTGGGCGCGCTGCGCGTTGAGCTGCGGGTTGTTCTGATAGGCGCGCACCAGCGCGGCCTCAATGGTGTCGGCCAGGACGGGCGTCGGGCCCATATATGCCATTAGCAGGACCGCCGCCGCGGCCCCGGTAAGTGACCTCACCCCACGCATTCCTGACAATCCAATCATTCGTTCGCCGGTTGAGCCGCGCTTCAACCGGGTTACCGCCGTACTTCGAGTCAGCATCCCGCCCACCTTATTCGGCACACGGGCTGGACGGAACCCCGACCCCCCACCGCGCGCACGAAACTCTTGACGTGCAGCATCCGGGCCACACTTCTGATTCCCAACGAGATTTAATGGTCAACCAAGGCTAGAAAACGAACGCCGGACGCCGCTCCAAACCGGGGAGAACTGGCGCGACCGCGTCAAAAAGCACCCGGCTGCCGAAATCACCGTGAGAACGCGTCACGATCATGGCGCGAGCGGGGCTGCTCATCGCGAAAACTCCAAGCAGACGGCCGCCCTCCTTTAGCTGCGAATAAAGCTGGTCCGGCCTGATTTCGGTCGCGCCCTCAAGCACGATCACATCATACGGCCCGTTCTCCGGATCTCCCTCCGCGGGAGCGGCTGCCTTGAATGTGACGTTTGAAAGCCCGAGCTGCGCAAGAACTTCCCCAGCACTCGAAGCTCGTGACGGGTCGCTTTCGGTCGCAATGACCTCACGCGCGAGCCTCGCCACTATGCTGGCCGTGTAGGCGGGCGCGGAACCCGCGACCAGGACCTTATCGGTCTCCTCGATATCAGCCGCCTGAAGCATCTTTGCGGTGACGGCCGGCTTGATCAGGAAACCGCTCGCAGCACCGCCTTGGCGCAGATCGAGATCGCGGTCGAGATAAGCGAGCGGGCGCAGCTTCTCGGGAACGAATAGCTCGCGAGGCGTCGCGAGCATGGCATCGAGAATTCGGATGTCGGTAACATCGCTGGTGCGCACCTGGCCATCGACCATCTTCTGGCGTGCGCTCGCAAAACCGGACATTGGCGGACCCTGGAAGGCGTGCGGGCAGTGCCGCTGGGACAAGCTTCAGCAGCGCCATCTCTGGTACAAACTTCGCCCAAACGCAACGGCCATTCCAGACAGACACGGCCGGCAACCAGTTCCGCGAAGTTTATTCGATCGTGACGGCTAATCTCCCGATCAGCCTCGCCACTTCCTCCAGCCTGTCGGGGTCATGCCGCTCGAGGAATTGCGCGAGCCGCATCAGGCATTCGTCATCGCTCAGGGGCGGCATTTTGGTCGGAGCGATCGAGGGCGCCGACTTCAGGAGACTGGTCTGAATGTGCTGCATCGAATCACCTCTGCCACTAGCTTGCACAATCAGGGGCGCGGGAGAATGACGTTTTTGCGCTGGTTTCGTGGCGCGACGCGACCGGGCCGCTCCAGGCGCGGAGGAGCGTCCGTTGGGTCGAAAAGGTCAGCAAACGCTTGGCCTGCGGCAAGTTCCTGCCGGTCCTGAGAGAGGCGTCCGGCCGGAATATTTGGTCCTTTGCAAGGCTTAAGGGCTTTGTTATACGCTGCCGCGTGCGAACGAAGCTTTCGCCTATTCCTCGGTAGCTCAGCGGTAGAGCATTCGACTGTTAATCGAATGGTCGCTGGTTCGAATCCAGCCCGGGGAGCCAATTCTACGCGAGCGTCGTTCGCTCCCGCTCAATAACCTCCGCCGCCTTTGGTGACGATGTCCGTCACATCTCTGCCTTCGGTCGGCGCGCGACCGGCAGCGTTCGGATAGGCCGTCCTCGGCACCCTTGCTTGCGTGTTCCGTCCTGCGGCATAGGCGGAGCTGGCCGGATGTGCCTTCTTGCTTTTGGCACGCATCTCGTGACCCGGTGCTTTGCCGGTCACGCCTTTGGCAAACACAGGCGCGGCCGCAAAGAGGGTTGCGGCAGAAAGTGCAATGATCGCTGTCTTCATTTCAGTTCCTCCCTGAAGCCGAGCAGACCGACCTGCTCCGACGGGTTCTACAACTGTAAGGAAAACAACCCCACGCCCGCCGTTTTATTGCCGAACAGATTTTCCTTTGCGCCGCATTTTGAAAGTCAATCCAATATCTTTCACTGCGGGTGATTGACTTTAACCCGCGTGGAACGCGGTAGTTGGCGGCGAACAAAAAGGCGGTGTCTGGAATTTCAGATATCGTCGCAATATTGTCCTTTATTGATTTCAGTCGGCCAGCCCATCGCGCGCATCGGCAGACGTTTATGGATATTCATACGAGTGGCTTTCGTTGTGTTGAGGTCAGGATTTCTCGCGGCAGCTCTGCTGTGCATGCCTATTCAATCATTGGCAGCCGATGGGCAAAGCACCTGCATCTTCGAATGCACCGAAACCGGCAGTGGGACAGACGAGATCGCGGCGCAAGCCCTCCAACTGGTGATCGGCCAATACGGGAATAGCCAATATGGCGATAAATGTCTCAACGCGGATTGCCCCGCTAACAACTCCGACGCCCCGGAACGGGTTACGGTGGCGTCCGCGGCGCCGGCGCGCCGGTTAAGCAGTCCCATTCGCGAATTCTGCGGCTGGGCGATGGTGCTGCTGGGATTGGGGATTATCGGGTTTGCAACATTTCGGCGGAAGGTCTCGCCGGTGTTTACCGCTGGAGCTTAGCGGCGGGCTCGGGTGCAGTGCTCCGCTCGTCCTTCGTGCCGCTGCCGCTCGCGACGCGAGGTGAAACCTCGCCCGTCATTTGCTCGAGGCGGTTGCTCACCTCGCCCGTGCCTTAGCGCTGGAAGCAGGCCTGCATGCTCGCTCGCCACCGATAGCCAGAAGGACACGGTGGACGCGGATGAGCCCCGGCGGGGCATTCGTTCCAGACCGGTGCGGCAGTACCCCAGCCGTCGACGACGCAAGCCCCGCTGGGCGTACTCCGACAACCGGGGCCGCAACCGCCAGTGGCATTGGCTTGGCTGACGCCGGTCAGGATGGCGAAAACTGCCACGATCAGAAATACTTTCATTGGCCTCGTCTTTTTCTGGAGAATGTAAGCTCTGTTATCGCCCCAATCGGCCTTCCTTCTTTGCCATCCCGCTCTCTCCTTTTCCGGAAAACGAACGCCCGGCAATCGGCTGAAGTTCCAGCGCCGTGCACTGCAAGGCGGGACGGCCGGACAGCCTCAGGCTATAGTCAGGAATCCGCCGGCCGCCGGATTTGAATCCGTGGCCGCCGCTGCCCGAATTAACTTGCATTGACGGCCCCCAAGAGCAGAGTCGCGAGCATCATCGGCTCGGCTCTGTCCGTAGGCGCCGGTGGCTGAGAGTTCTTTGCACTCCCGCCTGCTCAGGCCAGGAGTGCGGTCGTGCCCCACCGAAAGAATTTCCTGCTAGGGCGGCTCGAGCCGGGCCTCCTAGCGCAAATTGAGCCGCACCTTTCCCGGGTTGAGTTGCACCACCAAGAGGTGCTGGCCGAGACTCATCAACGCATCGAGAAAGTCTACTTCCCACATTCCGGCATCATCTCCTGCGTAGTCGAGCTTGTTGGCGGCGGCGCGATCGAGACCGGCATGATCGGCCATGACGGAGAATTCGGTGCGAGCCAGGCGCTCGATGACAAGGTGTCGCTCAATCATGTTGTGATGCAGATTGCAGGCGTCGCGTCAGTCATATCCTCCGACCGCATTCGGATCGTTGCCGACGAGATCCCGGCTTTCAGAGGCTTGTTGGTCAAGTACGAGCAGTTCTTTGTGTCCCAGGTCCAGCAGACAGCCGCTTGCAACGCGGTTCACAGCATTCAAGCCCGCACCTGTAAATGGCTGCTCAGGATGCACGATCTCGCAGGCGTCGATCTGGTGCTGACCCAGGAATTTCTGGCGCAGATGATGGGTGTCCGACGCACCAGTGTGACCGAGGTGGCGGGCGATTTGCAGAAAGCCGGCATGATCACCTACAGCCGCGGCCACATTCACATCGTCGATCTCGAGCAGGTCAGGGCGTGGGCGTGCGAATGCGACGGCGACATCCGTTCGCACTATCGCCGAATATTCCAATCCAACGAGAGCAGCCCGAACTGATCACGGCCGCTGTGGCGGGTGACGGAACCCTCGGCACAGCTTCGGATTACGTTGTCAGGACATTGAACCGACAGCCTGGCTCGCACGGCCTCGCCTCCAATCGAACACGCCGAGCGCAGCCGGGCTTGATACCGGGAGCGCGTCATGAGCTTGACCGACGAACAGATACGAACCCGTGCCCACCAGCTTTGGGAAAAAGCTGGAAAGCCCGAAGGCAGAGAAGACGAGTTTTGGCATCTCGCCGAACAGGAATTACAGAACGAGGACAAATCCTCGCCATTGCGCACGCCGGACAATCTCTGAGCTACAAGCTGCCGCCATTAACCACGATCGACCTGAACCGCAGGCGCGCCCGTCATCTGGCGATCAGTCCGTGGGACTTCCGGACTCGCTCACTTCAAGCTAAAACACACCCGCGTTTTCCACACTCTGTTGCAGAACCGCGACAGTTGAGCTTCACCGCCGTGCTAACTTCGATCGCTCTATCGGTACCGAATCCTGTGTTCGTGCCGGTGGTTCGCGGAGGGGCCCCGAATGAACCAGCGCATCCGATCACTGGCGTGCTTCGTCGCCGTTGCCATGCTCGCGGTAGCGTCAGACGGCAGGACCGCATTCGCCGGCCATAAGCATCACCATGCGAAAAAGGCGGATAGCGCAAAGTCCGGCCATAAGCGCCACTCGGCGCGGAAAAAAAGCCGGCATGATGCGGTGGCGCGGCACAAATCGGAGCCCCCTGCCATTAGTGCGCCTGCCGTTACGCCGGTGATCGCTTCGCTTACCCCCGAACTGGCCGCTGTGAAGCAAGCGATCGATCTGGTCCGCAGGTCCAAAATCGATGAAGCCACGGCCGTAAAACAAACGACCGACGACGCGGTGGCTCGTAAATTCATCGAATGGTTCATTCTTCGCCATCCGAACAGCGAGGCCAGTTTCAACCGGTACGCGGCGTTCATTTCCGACAATCAAAGCTGGCCGAGCATCCGGCTGCTGCGCCGGCGCGCTGAAATGCGCCTGTGGCAGGAACAAACCAACCCGGCGACGGTGCTTCGTTTCATTGATGCGCGACCTGCGAGCGGTCTCGGCCGGTTTGCACTTGCGCGGGCGCTACTCACCTCGGGAGACCGTGAGGCGGCGGCACGCGAAGTTCGCGCCGCCTGGCGCTCGGACGAGTTGTCGGAAATCTCGGAGACACACGCGGCTGATGTTTTCCACGATCTGCTTACGCCCGAGGATCATCGGGCGCGCATGGACAAGCGCATCGGCGCCAAGGATTTTTCCGGTGCCATGCGTGCCGCGCGTCGGCTCGGCAGCAACGATGTATCAATCGTCAAGGCCTGCGCCGCCACCATGGCGAGCACAACGAAGTCGCGCGAGCTGCTCGACGACGTTCCGACCGAGGCGCGCCAGGATCTCGGTTATGTGCTCTGCCGGATTCACTGGCTGTCGCATCATGATCGGTTTGCCGATGCCACCCGTCTGATGCTCTCCGCTCAATCGGAGGGCATGGCGCTTCAAGACACGGATGAATGGTGGCGTGAGCGGCGCGTTCTCGCCCGAAAGCTGCTCGACCTCGGTGAGTTCGATAACGCCTATCAAGTGGTTCGCAACGCCGCGGTGCCGGCCAATGAAAATTACCGGGCAGAATTTCATTTCGTGCCGGGCTGGATCGCGCTGCGCTACCTTAATGATCCGGACACCGCGCGTAAGCATTTCGCCCATATCGACGAGGGGTCGACCAATCCGATCGTGATTGCGCGGGCGAATTACTGGCGAGGACGCGCCGGCGAGGCGCTCGGCGATGCGGACGGGATGCACGCCTGCTATGAAGCGGCCGCCCGCCACCCGACCGCGTACTACGGACAGCTCGCGCGCGCCAAGCTTGGTGCGGCCAAAATTGAGCTACGGACGGCTCTGGAAAACGGACCCAGTGGGCACAATGAAACTGCCAAAGAACTCGTTCATGTCGTCGAAATGCTCTACGCGCTGGGCGAGCGCGACCTGGTCCTGACGTTTGCGAAGGATTTGGCCGAGGAGAGTTCCGATAGGGCGACGCTGGCGGCGCTTGCAGAAAGTACCGAACGCCACGGCGACGCTCCCGCCATGTTGCAGATCGGCAAGACCGCGCTCGCCCGCGGCCTGGCATTGGATCTTTACGCCTTTCCCGCCATCGGGGTGCCGCCGCACAAGCAGTTCGGCCCCGAAGTTGAACGCAGCGTGATTTATTCCGTCGCCCGCACTGAGAGCGCATTCGACCAGCGCGATACCTCACCGGCCAAGGCGGTGGGCTTGATGCAGGTGACGCCGGAGGCTGGACGCGATACCGCCAAACGGTTTGGCGTCACCTATGACTGGAATCGGCTGGTTTCCGATCCCGTTTACAACACGCAAATGGGTGCGGCCGAACTCGGCGCGCTGCTGCGGGAATATGGCGGCTCACACGTCATGAGCTTCGCGGCCTATAACGCCGGCCGTGGCCGTGTCCAACAGTGGATCAAGCAGCACGGCGATCCGCGCGATCCCAAGGTTGACGCTGTCGATTGGGTAGAGCGCATCCCGTTTGCCGAAACCCGCAACTACGTCCAGCGAGTGATGGAAAATCTGCAAGTCTATCGGACCCGGTTCGAAAGCGTCATCCCCATGGTCTCCAAGCTTTATGAGCAACGCGCACCCGCGCAGGACCCGACCTCGACCTCGATATCGCTTCGCTCGAACGCTTCGGGCGCCGAGTAACAAGGCAGACGGCCGCCGCTGAGGTGGCCCTCTCCTGCCCTGTTCAGGTGCCGACCCGAAGCGATGTGCGCAATTTGCGAAGGTAGGCGATAACCGAGAGCGCAGTGATCACTCCGGTCTTCGGGTTTTCCGACGGGACATTTTCAATCGCCATCGAAAAACTGGCCGAGTCCGACTCGACCTCGATCCGATGGGTGTTGCGCGTCAATGTCGGGTCTGCCCAAATCTCGATCCTGGTGAGGTCAGGGCCTATTCCCGCGAGCGAAAGCGCCACCGCTACGTTGACGTTTGCCGGAAAGCCTTTCGCGGCCTCGCGCGCAGTCCCATCGAATATCTTCCGGGCACCGGTTATTGTTTCGATATCGATGTTGTTTTCGACGATGTAGGGAGCGCCGGCGAGTCCCCTGACCGGCTTCCGGGTTATCATCCGCACTGAGTAAATCTTGCCGACCGCGGCGGCGGTGACGGCATCAAGACCGATCAGCGCGCCGGTCGGGACAACGATCTGGCCGCCATGTTGCTTCGCAAGCTCGACGAGGTCTTCGTTTTCGAGAAGTGCACCGGCGCTAAGAACGACTGCGATCTTTCCGTTCGCGACAAATGGAGCAACGATCGATCGCATGAGCGTGCTCGGCGCGCACTCGACCACAATGTCTGCAACGTCGGCGAGCGCTTCAATCGGCAAAAACCGAGCCGGCTTTTTCAACTCGTCCAGCCGCGCCCTGTGCTTTGCGGGATTTTGCGCGGAGACGGCGGCAAGCACCAATCCGTCTATGCCGCGGTCCAGCGCCTCGACCACCCTGGTTCCGATAGCCCCCAGACCGGCCACCGCAACCCGCAAATCCGTTCGTGATGTTTCCAAATTCAATGACCGTCAGCTTGCTAATAGACCATCATGATCGGCCGGGCTGCACCGCACGCGGCTGATCGTCCAGGCGCATTGATCAACTTGTCATATCCTGGCTTTGATGTCCGCAAGAAATGCCACGAGGGCATCATCGACCGACGCTCCGTCTTCGGGCGTTAAAAGCGTAATTCCCCAGTGCTCGAGAAGCGCCTCTTGCAAGGGGTTGGACGAGGGCATGAATACGAACGAGCGCGGACGATAATCCTTGTGGCCCGATCGTTCCCAGGTCTGCCAGATACTATGCAATAGCAGCCGGATGTTGGGATCCGACACGCTGTATCCGATAAACAGGATGGTGCGGCCAAGAGCGTCAGCCCGAAACTTGATATCCAAAGGGGAGTCAAAGGACAGCCTGTTCAGGAAATCGGTCTCGGTAATGACCAATGAGGAATCGTCGTCGAAGTCGCCGTGATATTTTATGATGTGCGTGACGCCGTCCGGGGCGTCCGCAATCTGCTTGGCGTTCGCAATTTTTGCGTAAGGTTTCTTGTGCACCTCGAACGCTGTTTCGAGGTTACGGTCATAATTGGTCGTATAAATCGTCGGGAAATCGAGTTCGACGATCAGCTTATGAAGCTGGGACTCGGAAACGCGATCCGAAGCGACTTTCCAATTTCGATCCAGCCAGCTTCGTAGCGGACCCATGCCGCCCTGCTTCAGGCGGTAGAACTCGGCCAACATCTGATAGCCGTCGTTCAATCCTTCGATGACGTCGGCTTCGAGATCGAGCTCTTTCAAGAGATGCTCGACAAGGGTCCGCCACGACGGCAGCCCGACCGACATCGAAACACCGGCGCCGACGAACAAGATGGCGTGACGCCTTTTGATGGCATCTGCCAGCAAGTCCCTGGAAGATAATCTGCGCGCCGCTGCCGCGGATTCCGAACACCTCATCCAATTTCAATTGGCTTGTGGGTGGCTCTGTTCCCGCTGGGATGGCCTTTCCGAGGGCAGCTCGGGGCGCGCCAATGCCGCTCTGTGTCCGGTATCGGACTTGTGTCGGAGCCTTCCGGGTCGTTATGAAGTTTCAGCGCTCCGCAAACGCCTTCTCGACGACGAACTGGCCCGGCTCGCCGTGATTGCCTTCGACAAAACCCTTGGCAAGCAGCAGCGCCCGCGTGTCGCGGACCAAAGCGGGACTACCGCAGATCATGGCACGATCATGCTCGGGCGCGAGCGGGGCAAGATCATTGTCACTGAACAGTTTGCCCGAGGTCATCAGGTCGGTGATCCGGCCGCGGTTGTGGAATGGGTCGCGCGTGACGGTCGGATAATAAATAAGCTGGTTGCGGACCAGTTCACCTATCAGATCGTCCTTTGGCAATTCTTGCGTGATCATCTCGCCGTAGGCGAGTTCGGCGACCCGCCGGCAGCCGTGAACCAGTACGACCTTCTCGAAGCGCTCGTAGGTCTCCGGATCCTTGATGACGCTGAGGAACGGCGCTAGTCCGGTGCCGGTCCCGACCAGGTACAGATTACGGCCCTGCTCCAGATTGTCGATGACGAGCGTGCCAGTCGCCTTTCGGCTGACGATGACTTCGTCACCTTCCTTCAGGTGCTGCAGACGGGAGGTGAGCGGGCCATCCGGCACCTTGATCGAAAAGAATTCCAGCCGGTCCTCGTAGTTGGCGCTGGCGACGCTATAGGCCCGAAGCAGCGGCTTCTGGCCGACGTTCAAGCCGATCATCGTGAATTCGCCGTTACGGAAGCGAAACGACGGATTGCGTGTCGTGGTGAAGCTGAACAACGTATCGGTCCAGTGATGGACACCCAAAACGCACTCCTGATTGAAATTGCTCATCTCGGTGCTCCGCAAGCTGGCAGACAGCGGTTGTTCTGGAATATTCGTTCGTATACATTCATTTGTGTACAAATGAATAATCCAGCTTGATCCCGCTGTCAAGCCGCGCGCAAGATGGCTTTCAGCGCCGCGGAAGACATTGAACAAAAAGGACAAACCCATGGCTCACGACGAATCCCAAGCCGCCGGTCCGACCAAGCTGGTGATCCGCAACATCGGGCGGGTGCTAAGCGGGGCCATGGAGAAGCCGATCCTCGATGCCGATACGATCGTTGCGGAAAACGGAAAGATCACCGGGATCGGCCGCGCCAAGGACTTCGACACTGACCACGCCACCACCATCGTCGATGCCAACGGCACGACAGTTCTCCCCGGGCTGATCGACAGCCATGTTCATCCCGTGGCAGGAGATTGGACACCACGTCAAAACCAGATCGGCTGGATCGACAGTTTTCTCCACGGCGGCGTCACCACCATGATCTCCGCGGGCGAGGTTCACATGCCTGGCCGCCCACGTGACGTCGTCGGCCTGAAAGCGATGGCCATTTTTGCGCAACGCGCGTTCTGGACGCTGCGCCCGGGCGGCGTGAAGGTCCATGCCGGTGCACCCGTCATCGAAAACGAAATGGTCGAGGAGGACTTCAAGGAATTGGCCGCGGCCGGCGTCAAGCTGCTCGGCGAGGTCGGGCTTGGCGGCGTCAAGGATGGCCCGACCGCGCGCAAGATGGTGGGTTGGGCGCGCAAATATGGCATCCAGAGCACGATCCACACCGGCGGACCGTCGATTCCGGGGTCCGGCCTGATCGACAAGGATGTGGTGCTTGAAGCCGACACCGATGTGGTCGGCCATATCAACGGCGGTCATACCGCCCTGCCCGACGACCAGATCCGTTGCATCTGCGAGGGCTGCAAGCGCGGGCTTGAATTGGTGCACAATGGCAATGAGCGCTCGGCGCTCTATACGTTGCGCATTGCGCGCGAGATGGGTGACCTCAGTCGCGTTATCCTTGGGACCGATGCGCCGGCCGGGTCCGGCGTACAGCCGTTGGGCATTCTGCGCATGGTGTCCTTGTTGTCATCGCTCGGCGAGGTGCCGGCCGAGATCGCCTTCTGCTTCGCTACCGGCAACACCGCGAGAATGCGGGCGCTGGACTGCGGCATTGTCGAACTCGGGCGATCCGCTGACTTCGTCATCATGGACAAGGCGCAGCATTCCGCCGGCAAGGACATCCTCGATAGCGTGAGGCTTGGGGATCTTCCGGGTGTGGGTATGACCATCATCGACGGAATTGTGCGCACACAACGCAGCCGCAACACGCCGCCGGCAACCAGGATACCGATGATCGTCGGCAGCTAAATCACCTCAGTTTGCTCAACAGCGCGATCAGCATCTCCCGCTCCTTGGCGTCGAGAGGCGCAAGCGTCTCTTTCGTGATCGCGAGCGCATTCGGCACCGCTTTTTCCGCCAACTGCTGACCCGCGCGCGTGAGACTGACGAGCAGGCGCCGGCCGTCCTCCGGATCGGGGCTGGTTTCAGTCAGCCCCCGGGCGGTCAGCCGGTCGATCACGCCTTTGATGGTCGCGACATCCATCGCGGTCAATCGCCCGAGCTGGTTTTGTGAGCATGGTCCGGTTTCCGTGAGCTTGGAGACCGCCGCCCATTGCGTCGGCGTCAGATTGGTCCCCATCTCGCGGCCGAAAATGGTGGCGTGGCGCTGCCACACTTGGCGCAGAATGAACCCGATCTGCTCCTCCAGAACATAGGCTGGGCGCGGCTTCGAATTTCGTCTGGCTGAAACAGTTCTGTTCATTGCCCTTCCCCCTCGTTCAGCCCGGATCAGAGCGCCAGATGCGCATCGCGAATATCCGGACGGGCATCGAGCTCGCTCATCGCGCCGCTGAAGCAGATCCGCCCGCGCTCGATGATATAGGCGCGATCGCAGATCAGCCGCGCGAAATGCAGGTTCTGTTCCGAAACCATAATGCTAAGGCCTTCGCGCTTCATGGTCAGGATCGCATCGACCATTTGCTCCACGATCTTGGGCGCCAAGCCCTCCGAGGGCTCATCCAGCAGCACCAGCGAGGGGTTGCCCATCAAGGTCCGGGCAATCGTCAGCATCTGCTGCTCGCCACCGCTCATGCGCCCACCCGGGCGCCCCCGCATTTCGGCAAGGTTGGGAAACAGCGAAAACAATTTTT
>Ga0066662_10001075_pt1 | contig 12294 bp, 10 predicted proteins | sample GraSoiAngelo_111_FD_133939 | JGI IMG/M metagenome (GOLD analysis project Ga0066662, IMG submission 133939) | Grasslands soil microbial communities from the Angelo Coastal Reserve, California, USA - 14_0903_12_40cm | ecosystem: Environmental > Terrestrial > Soil > Grasslands | place: USA... | reverse complement strand
TGATCGTCGGCGCCATGGCGACCCTCGGCGTCGTCGCGGCGGCCGTGGTGGGGTATACCCTGCACGGCCCCACGGACACCCACATGCCGCTCCACGTGCTCATCGCTCTCGCGTCGAGCCTGCTGCTGCTGTTCTCCCACTGCTGGATCATGTTCTACCTGATCGGCACCGGCAAGGCGATCAAGGACGCGGTGAAAGAGAACGCCCTCGAGACCGCCATCGTCGAGGAGACCAAGCGCTTCAAGAACGCCTCCTACCCCTGGCTGATGCTCGCCATGGCGCTGGTGATGGCCACCTTCATCCTCGGCGGCGGCGTCGCCACGGGCTCCGTCCCCACGTGGGTCCATCACGTCCTCTTCTATCTGGCGGTGGCGTCGCAGGTCTACGCCCTGCGCGTCGAGTGGCGGGTGCTGACCGACAACGAGCGCCTGATGGGCGACGTCGACCGCCGCCTCGCCGCGGCGCCGGCGCTGATTGCGAAGTGACCGCGAAGTGACCTGGAAATGACTGCGAACCTCGTCTTCACCACCGCCGTGCAGCTCCTCCTGCTGCTGCTGGCGGTCTCCGTGCACGGTGCCGCCCAGGCGCGGGCGGCGGAGCTGTGCGGCGATCCCACGGCGAGCCAGCTCGGAGCGGCCAGCCTCAACCCGCTGCGCCACTTCGACGTCCTGGGGTCGCTGCTCTTCCCGGCGCTGCTGCTGGCCTTCGGCTTTCCGGTCCCGGTCTTCGGCTGGGGGCGGCCGGTGCCGGTGGTGGACGCCAACCTGCGCCGGCCCGGGTGGGACGGCATCCTCGTCGCCGCCGCCGGGCCGGCGGCGAACCTCCTGCTGACCGGCGGCGCCATCGTGGCGCTGATCGTCTGCGTCCACCTGCTGGGGGCGGAGGGGCGGCAGGCGGCCATCGCCGCGCTGACCTATCCGGCGGGGGCGGAGAAGCTGCCCGCGGTCTTCCCGGCGATGTTCACCCTGGTGCGGATGGCCGCCATCAACGCCTGCGTCGCCGCCTTCCAGCTCCTGCCGCTGCCGCCGCTCGACGGCGGCCAGATCGCGCTGCGTCTGCTGCCGCCCGACTGGGCCGGGCGGCTTGCCGCCATGCGCCCCTATGGCTTTATCATCGGGGTTCCGGCCGGACTGGCGCTGACCGTGCTGCTGCTCCTGCCGCTCTACGGCATCCTGGCCGTGGTGATCAACCTCGCCTGAACGAAAGGGGACCTGGGAGTGACCGAACAGAAGATTGTGCTCTCGGGCATGCGCTCGACGGGCAAGATCCACCTGGGCAACTACTTCGGGGCCCTCAAGAACTGGGTCGGCCTGCAGGACGGCTACCGCTGCTACTACTTCGCGGCCGACTGGCACGCGCTGACCAGCGACTACGCCGATCCCTCGCAGGTCGCCGCCAACACCCTGGAGATGGTGATCGACTGGCTCGCCGCCGGGCTCGATCCGGCGCGGTCGACGATCTTCATCCAGTCCATGGTGCCGGATCACGCCGAGCTCCACCTGCTGCTGTCGATGATCACGCCCCTCGGCTGGCTGGAGCGCGTGCCCACCTACAAGGAGCAGATGCAGCAGCTCGAGAACAAGGACCTCTCCACCTACGGCTTCCTCGGCTACCCCGTGCTGCAGACGGTGGACATCGCCGTCTACCGCGCCCACTTCGTGCCGGTGGGCGAGGACCAGGCGAGCCACCTGGAGATCAGCCGCGAGATCGTGCGCCGCTTCAACTATCTTTACCAGCGCGAGGTCTTCCCCGAGCCGCAGGCGCTGTTCACGCCCACGGCCAAGGTGCCGGGCATCGACGGCCGCAAGATGTCCAAGTCCTACGGCAACGCCATCAACCTCTCGGACCCGCCCGACGTCATCCGCCAGAAGTGCATGCAGATGTTCACCGATCCGCAGCGCCTGCGCCGCAGCGACCCGGGCCGCCCCGAGGTCTGCAACCTCTATGACTTCCACAAGCTGGTGTCGCCCCCCGAGGTGCAGGAGCGGGTGGCCCGCGAGTGCCGGGCCGCGACCATCGGCTGCGTCGACGACAAGAAGCTGCTGGCCCAGATCCTCATCGACTACCTGGAGCCCTTCCGCCGCCGCCGCGAGGAGCTGCTGCAGGATCGCGACACGGTGTACGACGTCCTGGTGGAAGGATCGCGGAAGGCGCGGGAGCGCACTGCCGAGACGATGGAGCTGGTGCGCGAGGTCATGGGGCTCGATTATCGCAAGGCCCTGGCCCTGGCGGAGAAGGTATGAGCGACGAGACGCCGGGCCTTCAGGATCTGACGGATCTGTCGGATCGATCGGATCCGTCGGAGCTGCCGCCGCTTGACGTCGCGGACGAGGAGTCCGACTCCGCGCTGCCCGCGGCGTGGCGGGTCCACCTGCCGATCTTCGAGGGGCCGCTCGACCTGCTGCTGCACCTCATCAAGCTCAACCGGGTGGAGATCACGGACATCCCGGTGGCGACGATCTGCGACCAGTTCCACGCCTACATGGCGCTGATGGAGGAGCTGAACCTCGACGTCGCCGGCGAGTACATCTACGAGGCGGCGCTGCTGATCCATCTCAAGTCGAAGATGCTGCTTCCCCGGCCGCCGGGGCTTCAGGGCGAGCCCGAGGAGGACCCGCGCCAGGAGCTGGTGGAGCGGCTCCTCGAATACCGCCGGCTCAAGGAGGTGGCGCAGTCGTTCGCCGAGGTGGACCGCCTGCGGCTGGGCATCTGGACCCGCCGGCCGCAGCCGCTGCCGGCGGCGCCCGAGGACGAGGAGCAGCAGGTGGACCTCGGCGAGGTCTCGCTGTTCGACCTCATGGGGGCCTTGAAACAGGCGCTCCAGCGCTATGAGAAGGAGCATCCGCCGCCGCTCCAGCTCTCGCTCGAAGAGTTCTCGGTGCGCGGCCAGTTCGACCGGCTGGTGGGCATCCTGGACGCCGGCCACCCCTTCGACCTGGTGGCCGACCTCAAGAGCCGTTCCTGCCGGGCCGAGGCCATCGCCGTGTTCCTGGCGGTGCTGGAGCTGGCGCGCCTCAACCTGGTACGCATCCATCAGACGGAAGCCGGCGACATCCTCCTCTATCGCACCACGCGCGATCTGGCGGACGCCGAGCGGGAGGCCATCGGTTCATGACCGAGCGCAGCGACATGGAGGCGGCCATCGAGGCCGTCCTCTTCGTCTCCTCCGAGCCCGTGCCGCGCACGAAGCTCCTGGAGCTGTTCGACGAGGACGAGCGGGAGCAGGCCGCCGCGGCCTTGGAGACCGTGTTGGCCCGCTATACCGAAAGCGAGGGCCGGGGCGTGCTGGTCGAAGACGTGGGCGGCGGCGTGCGCCTCGCCACCCGTCCCGAGGTGGTGAGCTGGCTGCGCCGCTTCTTCGACGTCGCCGGCGGCAACAAGCTCTCCATGGCCGCCCTGGAGACGCTGGCGATCATCGCCTACCGCCAGCCGATCACCGGCCCGGAGATCCAGGAGCTGCGGGGCGTCAACCCCGCGGGTGTGGTCAAGACGCTGCTCGAGCGCCGCATGGCGCGCATCGTCGGCCGCAAGGAGGTGGTGGGCAAGCCGTTCCTCTACGGCACCACGCGCGAGTTCCTCGTGCACTTCGGGCTCAACAGCCTGAAGGACCTGCCGCCCCTGGAGGAGTTCGAGGAGACCTTCGGCAGCGGCGACGCCTCGGCCGTGGCGGGCCTCGCCGAGCTGGCCGGCGGACCCCAGGACGAGTCGTCCCTGAACGCCGCGGACGCCGACAGCGAGGAGCTGTTCCTGCGCGAGGTGGCCGAGCTCGAAGAGCGGCAGGACGCTCTGCCGGTGGAGGAGACGTAGTGAGACGGGAGGCGAGCCCATGAGCGAAGAGCGCCTGCAGAAGATCCTGGCCCGGGCCGGCGTCGCCACCTCCCGCCGCAAGGCCGAGGAGCTGATCCAGGAGGGGCGCGTCACCATCAACGGCAAGGTGGCCGGGCTGGGGGAGAAGGCCGATCCCGAGCGCGACGCCATCAAGGTCGACTCCCGGCGCATCCAGCCGCTGCAGGAGCATCACTACTTCCTGCTCAACAAGCCCAAGGGAGTCATGTCCACCGTCACCGATCCCGAGGGGCGGCGCACGGTGATCGACCTCGTGCCGCCGGGGATGCGCAAGGCCCTGGTGCCGGTGGGGCGCCTCGACTTCAACACCGAGGGGTTGCTGCTGCTCACCGACGACGGCGAGTTCGCCCAACGCGTCGCCCATCCGCGCTACGGCAGCGTCAAGACCTACGAGGTCAAGGTGAAGGGGACGCCGACCGAGGCCCAGCTCGAACGGCTGCGCGCCGGCGTCGTCCTCGACGGCCAGCGCACGGCGCCGGCGCGGATCACCTCGCGCGCCCCGTTCAAGCCGGCCGGGGCGCGCCGCCGGGGCGAGCCCGAGAGCGAGAACTCGTGGTGGATCGTCGAGCTGACCGAAGGGCGCACCCGCCAGATCCGCGAGATGTTCTTTCACATCGGCCACTCGGTGCAGAAGCTCCGCCGCATCGCCATCGGCCCCCTGCGCGACCGCGACCTGCCCGTCGGCGCCCTGCGCGAGCTGACCGGGAAGGAGGTCCAGCGCCTCCTCAAGTCGGCCGGCCGGCCGGCGGAGAAGAAGCAGCCGGCGCGCAAGCCGGCGCCGAAAAAGCCGGCGCCGAAAAAGCCGGCCGCGAAAAAGGCTCCGGCGAGACCGGCGGTGACTCCGAGGCGGGCCGCGGCGCGAAACGTCAAGCGGGCCGCGGCCCGGAAGGCGGCGCCGAAGTCGGGGCGGCGATGACGGGCGAAGACGGCCATCCCCTGATCGTCGCCATCGACGGCCCCTCCGGCGTGGGCAAGAGCACCGCCGCCCGGCGCCTGGCCGAGCGGCTGCGGGTGCCGTTCCTCGACACCGGCGCCATGTACCGGGCGATCGGCCTCAAGGTGCTGGAGAGCGGCGCCGATCCCCACGACCGGAAGATGGTGGTGGCCCTCTCCGACGCCGCCGACGTGCGCCTGGGCCGGCGCCTGGATGGCAGCTTCGAGGTGCTGCTGGATGGCGAGCCGGTGGAGTCGCGCATCCGCACGCCCGAGGTGGGGGAGGCGACCTCTGCCATCTCCACCTATCCGGAAGTGCGCCAGCGCATGGTGCGCCTGCAGCGCGAGGCGGCCACCCATTTCGGAGCCGTCCTCGAAGGGCGGGACATCGGCACCCGCGTCTTCCCGGACACGCCCTACAAATTCTTCCTCGACGCCCGCGCCGACGTCCGCTTCCGCCGCCGCTTCGAAGAGCTCCAGGCCACGGGCCAGCCCGTCACCTACGCCGGCGTCGAAGAAGACATCCGCCGCCGCGACCTGCGCGACAGCACGCGGAGCGATTCGCCCCTGACGCGAGACGACTCCTACGTCTTCATCGACGCTTCGGACCTCTCCGTCGAAGAGGTGGTGGAGCGGATGGCGCGGGAGATCGAGGGGGGGTGAGCCTCACCGGCAGAAAGCCAGCAGCAGGGACTCCAAGGACGACAGGGACTCCAGGGACGAAGAGGGTGCCCGCGACGGGAGCTCTTTTCGTCCCTGCAGTCCCTGAAGTCCCTGCTGTCCCTGTCGCAGGCTCCTACGGCGCCGCCGCCTTCAGCGCCAGGAACTTCGCCGCCGACATCGCCTTGCCGTCGAACACGCGGAGCACCAGGCCGGAGCCCTCGGCGGTGGCGGCGCAGCCGGAGAGGAGGAGCCAGGTATCCCCCTGGGGGACGAGCACCTGCGTCACCGGCAGGTGCTCGTCGTTCTTCGTCTTCACCTCGCCCGGCGACTCGGTGAGGCGGAGCCACTCGCCGGCTGTGCCCAGGCGGGTGAGGACGAGCACCTCGTCCGAAGGCCGCCGGCGGTCGAACCAGGCGAGGCGCAGCGCGGCCCGGTGATCGCCGGACGGGAGGTCGACCCAGTAGTCCTTGCCCTGCCGCCAGATGCCCACCGTGTCCTTCGACTCCCAGGGGGTCCAGGTGGAGCGGCGCCAGGCCTTGCCCGAGTCGTCCGAGAGGTAGACGACGCCGTCGCCCGAGACGTAGGCGGCCGAGCGGCCGGTCAGGGCGACGAGCTGGCCGCGGCGCGCCGCCGGCAGGCTGGGGAGGCCCACCACCCAGGCTTCCGGCGGACCCGAGGCGGAGAAGAGCCCGGTGCCGGTGAGGATGCCGTCCTTGCGCTGCGGCGCCGGCAGGGCCTGCGGCTCGCCCACCGCCGTCACCTCCGAGGAGCCGCGGCTCTGCCAGACCCGGTTCTCCAGCCGGTACGCCCAGGCCTTCTGCTGGCCGGCGGTGGCGCCGTGGCCGTAGAGCAGGAGCCAGGGCGCGCCGGTGTGATCGTACGTTGCCCCGACGGTGACCGCCTCCGGCGCCGCCAGGGTATCGCCCAGCGGCTCCCAGGCGCCGCCCTTCCACTGCACCGGCTGCAGGCAGGAGGCGCCGCAGGGGTGGGTGGCCACCACCGGGCCGGGACCCACCGAGCCGCCGAAACGCCCCTTCGGATCGTCCGCATAGACCCGCGCCTCGCGCCCCTCGCCGTCGAGCTCCACGATCCACGCCGCCAGGCTCGCGCCGGTGGGCGGGATGGAGAACAGCGTGCGGCCGGCCGCGGTGTCCATGCCGATCAGCGTCAGCACCGTCGAGCCGTCGCAGATGGGGGAGCCGGCAAACGCCGGGAGCGCCGGGCCGGCCGCCAGGGCGAGGCCTAAGGCGGCGGCGTGGAATCGGGTCCGGATCGGCATGGCTGTCCTCCTAGATCCCGCTAGATCCCGGCCGCGCGCCGCTGCACCGACCGCACCCAGTGCTGGCCGCCGAGGGCCTTGACGCGGGCGATGCGCTCCTCGGCCAGACGGTCGGCGGCGAGGGCGGTGGGGATCGCCTGGGCGCGCGAGATCTCGAACACGCGCGCCATGTTGCCATGAATGCCCCGCGCCATGCGCATGGCGGTGTCGCGATTGTAGCCGACGAGCTCGCTGTAGACGCTGATCAGGCCGCCGGCGTTGATCACGAAATCGGGAGCGTAGAGGATGCCCCGCTCGTGCAGCTCCAGGCCGTGGCGCCGCTCGTCGGCGAGCTGGTTGTTGGCCGCTCCCGCCACGATGCGGCAGCGCAGCCGGGGGATCGACTCGTCGTTGAGCACGGCGCCCAGGGCGCAGGGGGCCACGACGTCGCACGGCACCGCCAGGATCTCGGCCGTGGGCACGACCTCGACGCCGAGCTCGTCGCGCGCCCGCGCCGTGGCGCCGGCGTCGATGTCGGCCGCGAACACCTTGGCCCCGGCCTCGCGCAGGAAGCGCGCCAGGTTGTAGCCGACGCTGCCGAGCCCCTGCACGGCGACCGAGCGGCCGGCGAGCGAGGAGCCGTCGCCGGACTGAAAGGCCACGGCGGCGAGGATCCCCTGGAGGACGCCGAAGGCGGTGACCGGCGAGGGGTCGCCGCCGCCCCCCAGCTCGGGCGAGACGCCGGTGACCCAGCGCGTCTCGTGCTGGATGACCTCCATGTCGTCGATGTCGGTGCCGACGTCCTCGGCCGTGATGTAGAGGCCGTTGAGCGAGTCGACGTAGCGGCCGAAGGCGCGCAGCAGGGCCTCGGTCTTGTCCTTTTTGGGATCGCCGACGATCACCGCCTTGCCGCCGCCGAGGTTGAGCCCGGCGGCGGCGGCCTTGTAGGTCATGCCGCGGGAGAGGCGCAGGACGTCGGTGACCGCCTCCTCGGTGCTGCCGTAGGGCCACATCCGCACCCCGCCCAGCCCCGGACCCAGGACGGTCGAGTGGACGGCGATGATGGCCTGGAGCCCCACGTCGGGGTTCGAGCAGACGAGCACCCGCTCGTGGCCCATCTCCACCATCTGCTGGAACAGCTCCATCGGAATTCCTTTCTCGTTTCGCGAGCGAGGAAGTGTAGCCGAAGGCGCGGTCCCGCGGCGGGTTCAGCTCGGCCGGCCGTCCCAGTCGTCGGGCTGGGCGGCGCCGGCGAGCAGGCTGCGCAGGACCAGGGGCTCCACCGGCTTGACGAAGTGGTGGTGGAGGCCGGCTTCACGGGAGCGGCGCCGGTCCTCCGGCTGGCCGTAGCCGGTCATGGCCACCAGCAGGGTGTGCGCGAGGCTCGCTTCGTTGCGGAGCTGCCGCGCCACCTGGTAGCCGTCGAGGCCGGGCAGGCCGATGTCGAGGAGCACCACCTCGGGCTTCTGGGCGCGGGCCGCGTCGAGGGCGGCGCGGCCATCGTGCACCACCTGGACGTCGTGGTTCCAGAGCCGCAGCAGGGTGGCGAGGCTCTCGGCGGCGTCGAGGTTGTCCTCCACCACCAGCACGCGCAGCGAGCGGTCCTGGGCTCCGGAGGGCGCCGCGGCCGGCTCCTGCGCCGCGGCCCCGGCACCGGCCGGCAGGCCGGTGGGCAGCCGGACGACGAACTCGCTCCCCTGGCCGAGCCCCGGGCTGTGCGCCTCCACCCGGCCGCCGTGCATCTCCACCAGGCTCCGTACCAGGCTGAGGCCCACCCCGAGCCCCCCCTCGGTGCGGGCGAGCGATTCGCCGGCCGTCTGCACGAACGGCTCGAACACGCGGTCGAGCACGTCGGGCGGCACGCCGATGCCGCTGTCGCGCACCCGCACCACGGCTTCGCCGTCCTCGCGCCGCGCCGTCACCCCGAGGTGGCCGCCCGGCATGGTGTAGCGGGCGGCGTTGTCGAGCAGGTTGGAGACGATCTGCTCCAGGCGAGCCACGTCCGCGTCCACCAGCAGGGGCGCGGACGGCAGGTCGACCTCCAGCGTGTGCGAGCGGGTCTCGACGAGCGGCCTCACCCCTTCGACGGCGCGGCGGATGATCGTACCCAGCTCCACCGGCTCCTTGCGCAGGCGGACGTTGCCGTGGGTGATGCGGGAGACGTCGAGCAGGTCGTCCACCAGCCGGGCGAGGTGCTTGACCTGGCGCTCCACCATCTCGCGCGACGGCTGGAAGCTGGGGTCGAAGGTCTCCACCTGGCGCATGAGCTCGACGGCGTTGCGGATGGGCGCCAGGGGATTGCGCAGCTCATGGGCGAGCATGGCGAGGAACTGGTCCTTGCGGCGGTCCTCGGCGTTGAGCTCCTCGGTGCGCCGGTGGAGCTCCGCCTCGAGGGCGCGGTGGCGCTCCTCGGCGAGGTAGTGCTCGGAGACGTCCCTCAGCACGAAGAAGGCGCCCCCCTCGCCCGGATCGCCTGCCGGCAGCGGCTCGCCCACCGCCTCGATCCGGCGCTCCAGCCCCTCGGGGGAGAGGAGGATGGCGCGCTGGATCGCGCCTTCCGGCGCCAGGCCGGCCGGCTGATGATCCCTCTCGTCGAGCAGCGGCAGGACGTCCTGGAAGAGACGGCCCGCCGCCGCCGCGGGGCTCACGCCCGCCAGGCGGCCGGCCGCCGGATTCATGAAGGTGACACGGCCCTCGGCGTCGACGGCGACGACGGCGTCGGACACCTCGGCCAGCGCCAGCCAGGGCCAATCGCGAGGACCGGAGTTGCTGGAATCCCACATGGTCTGAACACTCCCTGGGAGGCGATTCCCGGCTTCACCCGGAGAATCGACAACACTTCCTACACCGAAATTTTCGGCCCTCCGGCTGCCAAAACGCAGCACGACTCATGCCAATCGATGAATGAGTGGGGGCCATCCCTACTGCCACGCCCGCGTCGCCAGCTTGGGCGCCTGCATCACCCGGTAGTAGGGCAGGAGGCCGATGGTGTCATCCCAGTAGGGCGTGCGGCGGAACCACCATTGGTAGCGGGCCTGGGGATCGCCGGCGAGCTTGTCGTCCTTCAGGGCGGCCTGCCAGTCGGCGGCGGTCTTCGGGTCCTTCAGCATCTCGGTGACTTGGGCTTCGAGCACCCGGGGGTCGATGTACTCCTTGCCCTCGAAGACGGTGGAGAGGAGGCCCCAGCCGAGGAGCGAGTCCGGGGCCTCGGGCTCCAGGAGCTGCACGGCCACCTCGAAGTCCGGCTGGTCGGCCGGCACCCAGAGCGCTCCCGCGGGGACCTGCCGCCGCTCCACCGCGCGGGTGACCTGGGGCGTCACCCGCGTCAGCCCCTGGTACGGCGCAGGGGCGTACCTGGGCTGCGCCACCCGCATCGACTCCACCTCGATCTCCGCCGGCTGCATCAGCCGCTCGACCTTCAGGGCGTGGCCCCGCAGGCGCGCCTCGATCTGCGGCCAGCCGGGGAGCACCAGGTAGCCGCGCGGACGGGGGAGGGACTTCACGATCCGGGCCTGGTGGATCCACGGCACCTCGATCTCCCGCACCTCGCCGCGGTGGAAGAGGAGCAGGGGCTGGCCCGAGACCACCGAGGTCTTCGTCTCGCCCGCGTAGACGGGGAAGCGGATGCGGTCCGCCTGCTCGCCCGACTCGACGTCGACCGCCACCTGGGAGGGCGGCGCGCCCGGCCGCCCCAGGGCCACGGTGGCGGCCTCGGCGTCGGCCACGGCCCTGGTCAGCGACGCCGGGTCGCGGGCGATCTCTTCGAGCAGGGCGACGAGGAAATCCCGGTTCGCCATCACCCGCTGCTCATAGGGCTTGTAGGAGTGCATCTCGACCAGCACCGAGGGCCGGTTGCGCAGGGGGAAGTAGCCGGTCGAGTAGCGCGGCTGGCCCACCCAGGAGTTGAACCCCTTGGCCGGATCGTTGCGGTCCACGAGGTCGACGTAGGGGCCGTTCTTGTGGCCGGCCCTGGCGGTCGCGGCGAGCACGGCCGGCATGTGGGCGCGCAGCCAGGCGTCGATCGGCGGCGGCGCCTGCGGCGCCTCGGCCCAGGTCCAGGTGAGCACCCAGTCCATGTCGACGCCGTCGGTGACGTGATCGTCGACGTGCAGGTGGGGGCGCCAGGCGTTGACCAGGGCGATCAGCGAGCGCGCCTCCTCGGAGGAGAGCTTGAGATAGTCGCGGTTGAGGTCCAGGCCGTTGGCCGTGGCGCGGAAGCCCATGCCTTGGCGCGGCCCGTCCTGGTTGGGTCGGTTGTAGGGCGAGACCCGCTCGTGGCCGTCGACGTTGTAGATGGGGAGGACGACCAGGGTGACCTTGTCCAGGATCGCGCGATGCCGGCCGAGGGCGAGGTCGCGCAGCAGGAGCAGCGAGGCGTCCTTGCCGTCGATCTCGCCGGCGTGGATGCCGTTCTGGATCAGCACGATGGGCTTGGGCAGCCGCTGCGCCTTGCGGCCGGTGAAGGCCTTCTCGGTGGAGACCACCACGAACGGCAGCGGCCGTCCCTGGCCGGAGGTGCCATAGAAACCCAGGTACAGCGAGGGGAAATGGGCCTGGAGCTGGCGCAGGAAGGCGAGCGTCTCCTCGTAGCTCCCGGTGGCCTCGAACCTGGAGGTCTCGGCGCGCGTCTTCAGCTTCTCGATGGCCTCCGCCTCCGCGCGGGAAGGCCCCGCGCTCGGCGCCGCCACCGCGGGAGCCTCGTCCTCGTCCGGATCGCGGGGAGGCTGGGCAACGGCGGCCCGGGAGACGAGGACGGCAAGGGCGGCAAGGACGAAAAGGATAGGGAGACGACGGTTGCGTTGGGCCATGATGGCCGCGACTCTAGCAGACCGGTCCGGCCAGGGTAGAGACGCTCCCAGCCCGTCCACGAGAACCGTCGCAGGCCGACGTCGGCGAGACATCTCTCTGCTCTCCGCAGGCCCTCAACGGCGGGACGTCTCCGGAGCGGCGACACCGGTCCGCGCCAATTCGACCGCGGGCGTCACGAAGGAGCCTGCCGAGGAGGGTCGTGCAGCGGAGCGTCGTGGTGACGCCCGCGGTTGATGGTGGCGCGTGGCGGTTTCGCCGCACCGGAGACGTTCCGCCGTTTCCTTGGTTGCGGGGTTGACCTGAAACGGGCTGGAACGTCTCTACGGAACGGCCGGTGCAGAGCGCAGACGGCGCGACGCGGGCGCCCTCGGTATTTGCCGCTGATCAACAGGTATTGGCGGCTCAGACCTCGGTCTGGACGACTTGCACGTCCAGCGGACCTCTTCGGGGGTCGGTCTCCAACCGTGGCGGCTCCCTCGACCTCAGCTACGAGCTGCTGAGCGAGCTCCAGCGGCGGCTCTGGCGCCTGCTGGCCATCTTCCCGGCACCTTCGACGCGCCCGCCGCCGCCGCCGTCTGGGACGGGGCGCGATGCGCAGGAGGAGGGCGCGGGCGTCCTCTTCCGGCAGCTCGTCCAGGTTCCGGACGACGAGCCCGGGGAGGGTGAAGTGGAAGCGGGAGGTGACGAGGAGGAGCAAGCCCGCGGGCGGTGATTAAACGAGCTGGCGGCGAGCGAGCCCCTGGCAAGCGATTCGCAATACCGGGTGGCGGGCCTCCCCTGCATGC
>Ga0066662_10001071_pt1 | contig 12322 bp, 11 predicted proteins | sample GraSoiAngelo_111_FD_133939 | JGI IMG/M metagenome (GOLD analysis project Ga0066662, IMG submission 133939) | Grasslands soil microbial communities from the Angelo Coastal Reserve, California, USA - 14_0903_12_40cm | ecosystem: Environmental > Terrestrial > Soil > Grasslands | place: USA... | reverse complement strand
TTGAGCGGCACTCTCGCGACCACGTTGTCGCGCACTTGTTTGGCGGCTTCCTCGCCGCGTCCCTTGGTGAACCAGGGCGTGTCGATGTAGCCAGGACAAACCGTGTTGACCCGGATCAGGGGCGCCAGCGCGCGCGCCAGTGAAAAGGTCATGGTGTTGAGCGCGCCCTTGCTCGCGGCATAGGCAACCGAGGAACCAAGGCCACCGATCCCGGCGACCGACGACACGTTGACCACGGCGGAAGCGCGCCCCGAAGCTTTCGCGCCGGCCTCCAGCAGAGTTCGCGCCGCGCGCACCATCTGAAAGGGCCCGATGGTGTTGACCCCGAACATCCGTTGAAAATCCTCCGCTGACAGTCCATCGAGATTATCGTGCGCCACGTGTTTGGTGGTGCCGGCGTTGTTGACCAGCGCGTCAAGACGGCCCCAGGGCGCAGCGGCCGCCACGATTTTCTTGCAATCATCGTCTCGTGATACATCGCCCTGCACCACCACGACGTCGGCGCCGGCCGCGCGACACGTATCGGCGGTCTGCTCGGCTTCCTTTTTGCTGGAGGAATAGTTCACCACGATCCGCGCCCCGCTTTTGGCGAGAATGGCCGCGGTCGCCGCTCCCAATCCCGACGCCGAACCCGTTACGATCGCGCACAATCCATCCCCAGACATCCGCATTTCCTCGTGTGATTTTCGGCCCGCTGCTGCCGGCGCTCTAGCATATCGTGCGGTGGAAGGCGCGCCAAATCGCCAAAACTCCGTTGCGCGGAATTAATGCTCAGGCCCACCGCCGCATACCGGCTGTGCAGGCAGCCTTGCGGACAGCGCTTGTCACGGCGATGGCTTTTGCTCATCATGAGGTGCAAGAAAAGGCTGCGGTCGAGGCAATTCGGCTGCGCGAAAAGCCGGAAACGAAAGCTGGGGAACGCTGTGGCGGAGACTGACAACATCGTCGCGGAGACCGCAGAAAAAATCTTTGCCAATCTCGCCGACGCTCAAACCATCAACTCCGACAAGAACGGCAAGTGGAAAGCGCCGCTATGGAAGGCGTTGACCGAAGCCGGCTTACCGCTGGCATGGGTCGCAGAAGAGTGCGGCGGCTCCGGCGCCAGCCTGGCCGAAGGGTTTAGCGTCTTAAGCGCGGCCGGGCGTTTCGCGGTTGCCGTGCCGCTCGCGGAAACCATGCTGGCGGGATGGCTACTGGGGCAGGCAAAGATTGCATCGCCCGACGGTCCGATGACGGTCGCACCCGCCAATCCCAAGGACCGCATCGCGCTCAATGCCGACGGCTCATTGTCCGGACGCTTACGCGGCATTCCGTTCGCCAAGGATGCAAAGCACATCGCCGTGCTGGCGCAAGGCGCGAATGGGCTTTCGATCGCGCTGGTCGATGCGGCCACTTGCCGGATCGAGGCCGCACTCAATCTGGCCGGCGATGCCAGCGACACGGTCACGCTCAACCAGGTTCAGCCGGTGGCGATCGAACCGGCGCCCAAGCCGTTCAACCAGGCACAGTTGATGCTGATGGGCGGCGTGGCACGCAGCCTGCAGATCGCGGGCAGCCTCGAATCGATGCTCGAGGTTAGCGTGCGCTACTCCAACGAGCGTGTCGCGTTCGAGAAGAAAATTTCGAAATTCCAGGCCGTGCAACACAATCTGGCAAGACTTGCGGGCGAGTCGGCGGCGGCACTGGCCGCGGCCACTTCGGCTGCCGATGCGATCGCCAACTGCAAGTCATTTGATGACGAGGTTTTCCTCGAGGCAGCGTCCGCCAAGATCCGCTGTTCAGAAGCCGCCGAAAAGGGTTCGGCGATTGCACATCAGGTGCATGGCGCCATCGGCTTTACCATCGAGCACATTCTGCATCGCTATACTTTGCGGGCGCTGGCATGGCGTGACGATTTCGGTTCTGAGAGCTACTGGGCGGTGGAACTGGGCAAGCTGGTCGCCGCCCGCGGCGCTGACGAGCTATGGCCGTTGGTGGCGTCACGCTAATCGTTGAAAAATTCGTCTGTCCGAAACTTGAGTATTGAACATGACCGCAGCCCTTCGTTTTGACCCGATCCGCCTGCCTCCCGAATGCGAAAAGCTGCGCAAGGAAGTGCGCGCGTTCCTCGCCGAGGAAATCGGCGCCGGGACCTTCGATCCGCACAAGCCCAATCGCGAAGACGCCGATGCGCGGGAATTCAGCCGCCGTGTCGGTCAACGCGGCTGGCTCGGCATGACCTGGCCGAAAAAATATGGCGGCCACGAGCGTTCATTCCTCGAACGTTATGTGGTGACCGAGGAAATGCGCGTCGCCAACGCGCCCACCCGGCGTTTTTTCGTCGCCGACCGGCAGAGCGGACCGGTGCTGCTGAAATACGCGCCCGAGCACATCAAGATGGACATCCTGCCGCGCATCTGCCGCGGTGAGGTCTGTTTTGCGATCGGCATGAGCGAACCCAATTCGGGCTCCGACCTGTTCGCCGCCAAGACCAAGGCCACCAAGACCGAGGGTGGCTGGCTTATCAACGGCACCAAGATCTGGACCTCATCGGCGCACATCGCCGATTACATGATCGCGATTTTCCGCACCTCGCCGTCGACCAAGGAAAATCGCCGCCACGGCCTCACCCAGTTCCTGGTCGACATGAAGACGCCTGGGATCAAGGTCAACCCAATCGGCCAGATCACCGGGCAGTTCGAATTCAATGAGGTGGTATTCACCGATGCTTTTATGCCGGATGATCATGTGCTGGGCGAAATCGACGGCGCCTGGAAGCAGGCGACCAGCGAACTCGCGTATGAGCGCAGCGGGCCGGAGCGGTTCCTCGAAACTTACTATGTGCTGACCGAACTGGTTCGCGCCGTCGGGCCGAAGCCGGACACCCGCAGCGCTGAAGGCATCGGCCGCTTGGTGGCGCAACTTCACACCATGCGGCGGATGTCGGTATCGGTCGCCGGCATGCTGCAGGCCGGCAAGGAGCCGGTGGTCGAAGCCTCCATCGTCAAGGACATCGGTACGGTCTGGGAACAGCAGCTGCCGCATCGGGTTCGCGATCTGGCGGCGTTCGTCGATCCCGATGCTTCCAATCACGAAACGCTGGAAAAGCAACTATCGTTCGCGATCAAGACCGCGCCGAAACTCACCATTCAGGGCGGCACCACGGAGGTGCTGCGAGGCATCATCGCGCGCGGGCTCGGCCTGCGCTAACGCGAAGGGCTGGTGCAGGGTTGAGCGGCCCGCGCCAGCGTTTTCGAAACTCAATTCACGCGAGGACAGTTCATGAGCAAGTTTACCGATATCGGTGTCGAAAAAACCGGTCACGTCGGCACCATCGAAATCCGGCGGCCGCCGCTGAACTTCTTTGACATCTCGCTGATCAACCAGATCGCCGATGCGCTGGAGGAATTCGACGCCGATGTCGAGATCCGCGCCTCTGTGCTTGCGGCGCAAGGCAAGGCGTTCTGCGCCGGCGCCAATTTCAACGATCCGGCAAGGCAGGAGCAGGAGGCGCGCACCGCCAGGGGCGACCCGGCCGACAGTCTCGGTCAGATCAATCATCTTTACGTTCAGGCGGTCCGGATTTTCCGCAACAAGAAACCGATCGTCGCGGCGGTTCATGGCGCGGCGATCGGCGGTGGCTTGGGGCTGGCGGTCTCGGCTGATTTCCGCGTCACCTGCCCGGAGGCGCGGTTTTCCGCGAACTTCACCAAGCTCGGCTTTCATCCGGGGTTTGGTCTGACCGCGACGCTTCCCGAACTGGTCGGCAAGAACAACGCCGAATTGATTTTTTACACCAGCCGCCGGGTCACCGGCGAGGAAGCGACCCGAATGGGGCTCGCCAATGTTTGCGTGCCGCAGGAACAGGTGCGCACCGAGGCGATGAAGCTGGCCCAGGAAATTGCCGAATGCTCGCCGCTCGGCTTGCTTTCGACCCGCGCCACCATGCGCGCAGGGCTCGCCGATCGCGTGCTCGCTGCCACCAACCATGAACTGGCGGAACAAAGCCGGCTGCGCGCGACCGAAGACTTCAAGGAAGGCGTCAAGGCCACCGCGGAGCGCCGGGTCGCAAATTTCAAGGGGCGCTGACCAAGGGCTCGCAAAGGTGATACCCGCTCGCCGTTACGCCGTGAGATGAAAACTCACGCCGCCGAGTTCAAATGTGTCGTCTGAGACGGCATGACCCCTCGCCTTTGCGGCCTCCCGCACGGCTGCGATATCGCGCACCCGAAACGTCAAGCCACTCATGACGTCGCTTGCGCCCTTGAGAAAGCGAAAGCTGCAGTTGGGAAGCTTGAGCTCGGGCTCGCCATTTTGATTTGTGCCGACGGGAGCGCCGATGATGTTGCCCCAGTGCTCGGCCAATTGCACCGGCTCCGGACTCTCCATCTGCACGCCGATTAGAGCTTGCGTGACCTCCTTGCGGATGGATTTTTGCCAATCCGGCCCGGCTGGTGGATAGGGGCCGAGAATATCGTCGCTGCCGGCGGTGTGGTTGAATTCGATGAAAGCGGCGCGGCAATCGCGCGGATGCAGCTGCACGCCATGGTAGGGCGCATGATCGATGACGTTGGCGACGCGCACGCCGATCTGCTTGGCGTGCCGGGCGCGTTCATCGGGATCGTCGCAGCAGAAGATCGCCATGTAGCCGCCACGGCCGTCGGTCTTGTCGAGAAAGCGGCCAGCAGCAGTGCCCTGCTGGATCGGCGCGACCACCTCAAGCAGGATGGTATCGACCGGAAGCAACGCGTTCTCCAAACCATATTTGGCGACGTTGCCATCCCGATAGCAAACGTTAAGCCCCATGATCATCGCGATATCGCTGATGAGCGGCTCCAGATGTGGCGCTACCAGACAGATTTGCCGCAGCCGCACATAACTCGTCATCTCAATGACCCCGATGTCTAGCGGCCTTCAAACACCGGTTTGCGCTTTTCGACAAACGCTTTGGCGGCTTCCTTGTGATCGGCGGTCTCGCCCGCGCGCGAGTGATGGATCGCCTCCGCATCAAAACAGGCTTCCAGCGACAAATGTTCGGCATTGTTGATGTTGCGTTTGATATAGCCGAGCGTCACCGAGGGGCCTTGCGCCAATGACATCGCCAGATCGCGCGCGGCGGCTTCGACCTCGGCGTCGGGCACCACGCGGCTGACGATGCCAAGGGCGAGGGCCTCCTGCGCGCTCAGCACCGGCGACATCAGATAGAGTTCGCGCGCCTTTGCGCTGCCGAGCAGATGGGTGAGGAAGTAAGTGCCGCCGTAGTCGCCCGACAAGCCAACCTTTGCAAAGGCGGTGGTGATCTTGACCGATGTAGAGGCGACCCTGAGATCGCAGGCCAAGGCGATTGAAAGCCCCGCTCCGGCCGCCGCGCCGTCGACCTGCGCCACCACCGGCTTTGGCATTTCATGCAGGATGCGGGACACTTCCATGCCGCGACGCAGATTGGCCATCTTGGCTTCGAACGGCAGCGGCGCGCGGCTCTCCGCCATCGATTTTACATCGCCGCCAACACAGAACGTGCCGCCGGCACCCTTGAGCAGAACCGCGCGGACCTCGTGATCTTCCGCCGCGCGACGCGCCGCGTCGACAAGGCCGCGCGTCATCTCCGGATTGAGCGCGTTGCGCCGATCGGGACGATTCATGGTGATCGTGAGCAGTCCGGAATCGAGTTGCTGCAGGACGATGTCGTTGTTCATGAGGTTTGGCTTTCGCTGTTGTTAAAGGACGCGCATTCGAATTTCCGCTGCCCCCGCCGTCAAGACGCAGCGCTGCGGTTCGCCGTTACTTCTTGACCAATGGACAGCGCGACAACTCCAGCGGCTGGAAAGCCTCGTTGCCTGGAATGGTTGCGAGCAGCTTGTAATCGTCCCAGCGGCCCTTCGACTCCGAGGGCTTCTTGACGTCGAACAGATACATGTCATGCACCATCCGGCCGTCTTCCCGGATCTTGCCGTTCTTGGCAAAGAAGTCGTTGATCGGGGTCTCCTTCATCACTTTCATCACGGCGGCTGCATCGGTGGTGCCGGCGGCCTTCACCGCCTTCAAATAATGCGTCACGGACGAATAGACGCCGGCCTGTACCGAGGTCGGCACCCGCTTGACGCGCTCCATGAAACGCTTGGAAAAGGCGCGGGTGTCGTCGTTGAGGTCCCAATAAAAAGCCTCCGCGAGCAACAGGCCCTGGGCCGTCTCCAGCCCGATGCTGTCGATATCGGTCACGAATGCCAGCAGCGGCGACACTTTCTGCCCACCTTTCATGATGCCGAATTCGGCCGCCTGCTTGATGCCGTTGACGGTGTCGCCGCCGGCGTTGGCAAGTCCGATCACCTTGGCCTTGGAAGCTTGCGCCTGCAGCAGAAACGAGGAGAAGTCGGATGTATTGAGCGGATGACGCACGCTGCCCAGCACCTTGCCGCCGCTCTTCAGCACCACATTGGTGGTGTCCTTTTCCAGGTCTTGCCCGAACGCATAATCGGCGGTGAGGAAGAACCAGGTGTCGAGACCCTGCTTGACTGCGGCAAGCCCGGTCACGTTGGCCTGAGCGAACGTATCGAACACGTAGTGCACGGTGTAGGGACCGCAGGCTTCGTTGGAGAGCCGGATCGAGCCGGGGCCGTTGAAGATCACGATCTTGTTGCGTGCCTTGGCGATCTCGCCAGCCGCCAGCGCTGTCGCCGAGGCGGCCACGTCGAAGAGCATCTCCACGCCCTGATTGTCGAGCATGTCACGGGCGATGTTGGCGGCAAGGTCGGCCTTGTTGAGGTGGTCCGCCGCTATCACCTCGATCTTGCGACCGAGAACCTCACCGCCGAAATCTTCCGCCGCCATTTTGGCGGCTTGCTCGCTCCCGGCGCCGGTGATGTCGGCATAGAGGCTCGACATATCGAGAATGCCGCCGAGCTTCAGCGGAGGCTTGCTTTGTGCGGATGCACCGGTCGCGGCCAATGCCAGCGCCAGGGCGAAAACGCCGGAAAGAACCCGTTTCATGAAAGCCTCCCTTTGACGAGCCGCATTAAGTTGCGGCCTTTGTTCAATTGGACCGCGATCATGCCGCATGCGCCTTCGACCGGCAACCCGGGAGCGAGTTGAGCGTGCGAGCGATAGACCAGGCGTTCGCGATCGAGCCATTCCGCTTTGCGGAAAATACGTCGGGGCCAACCAAGCCTGCCCAAACATCAATCGCCGGCCGCGGGGGAACAGGGTAGACATCTAGCCCGATGAATCGGCTATCCATAACGGGCTGTCGCCCGCCCTTTTCACTACAAGTCATCGCTTGCAACCTGGTGCTGGTTTGCGCTTTCGCCGGCTCTCGCGCAATCGCCGCAGGCTGCGCGTTCGAATCGCAGGGCGAAGGCCGGGTCAGCGCGGTTCTCGATGCGCGCACGTTTCGGCTGACGGATGGCCGCGAGGTACGGCTGGCCGGCATCGAACCGGCTTCGCTGGACAAAGCAAAGGCAACGGCCGCGCTATCGGCGATACTGGCCGATCGCGAGGTCATCTTGCGTGCCGAAGACGACACACCTGACCGGTATGGTCGCCAGACCGCTTTCGTGTTTCTCGCCGCCTCCGAAACCCCGGTGCAGGCGGTGCTGCTGTCGCGCGGCGAGGCGCTGTTCTCGGCTGCTGTGACAAACAAGGAGTGCGCGGCGGTGCTCGCCTCGGCCGAAGCCAGTGCCCGCGGAGGCCGGCAAGGGACCTGGGCCGATCCCGCCGCCATAAAAAACGCGGAAAGTCCGGGCGATATTTTGGCGGAGATCGGGCGATTTACGGTGGTTGAGGGTAGGGTATTATCGGTGCGCCAGGCTGGGGCAACGACGTACCTTAATTTTGGCCGAAACTGGACACGGGACTTTGCTGTGACAATTGCAAAGCGTACGCTGGCGGCCATGGAGGCTGCTGGGCTCGTCGTCAAGTCTTTGGAAAATCGACGGATTCGCGTCCGTGGCTGGGTCGAGGCGCGCACCGGGCCGCGCATCGAGGCGCTCCGGGCAGGGCAGATTGAAGTGGTGGGCGAGAAGTAGCTCGCGGGGCATATACGAGTACTTGTAGTGGCGAACTTTGCGGGAGGGCGCGAGGGAAGGACGGGGCGCAGCCTATGGGGCGCGGCCATCGTCGCGTGCGTGGCGCTTGCGCTCGCCGCCTGCGGGGACATCAACCGGTTTCAGACCGCCGCTCTCCCGGTCGGCCCTGCCAAGCCCAACCGCGCCGTCGCGCAAACCCCCGCAGCCGAGCGCGAGCACGAGCGTATTCTCGCTTCCTATGGCGGAGCTTATGCCGATCCGAAGCTGGAGACTCTCATCACCAAGACGGTTGAACGGTTGGTGGCGGCATCGGACCGTCCCGATCAGCCCTACAAGGTGACGATCCTCAACTCCGGCGCTGTCAACGCGTTCGCGCTTCCAACCGGTCAGCTCTATGTGACGCGCGGGCTGATTGCGCTCGCCAGCGACACCTCGGAATTATCGTCGGTGCTGTCGCATGAGATGGCGCACGTGCTCGCCAAGCACGCCTCGATCCGCGAGGATCAGGCGCGCCAAGCCGCGGTCGTTACCCGTGTTGTGACCGATATGGGCAACGATCCCGATCTCACCGCGCTGGCGCTGGCGAAAACCAAGCTGACGATGGCGAGCTTCTCGCGCGCCCAGGAATTCGAGGCCGATGGCATTGGCGTCGGCATTTCGGCGCGTGCCCATTTCGATCCCTACGGCGCGGCGCGCTTCCTCACCTCGATGGAACGAAACGCGGAACTGAAAGCGGGCAAGACCTCGATCGATCCACGTGCGCAGGACTTCCTGTCCTCGCATCCGGCGACACCGGAGCGAATCCAGAACGCCCAGAATACCGCGCGCCAGTATGTCTCGCCCGAGGGCGGCGAGCGCGATCGCGAAACCTACCTCACGGCCGTGGACAACATCGTGTACGGCGAGGACCCGAGCGAAGGCTTCGTTCGCGGCCGACGCTTCCTGCATCCCAAGCTCGGCTTCACCTTCGCGGCTCCGGAAAACTTCACGCTGGACAATACCGCGCAAGCCGTGATCGGGGTGCGTGAGGGCGGCACGCAGGCGATGCGCTTCGATGTGGTGCGGGTACCCGCGGAACAGACGTTAGGCGATTATCTCAATTCCGGCTGGATGGAGAACGTCGACAAGTCGTCGACCGAGGAGCTGACCATCAATGGTTTTCCGGCGGCATCGGCCAGTGCGCATGGCGATCAATGGCAGTTCAAGGCCTACGCCCTTCGATTCGGCAGCGACGTCTACCGCTTCATTTTCGCCGCCCGGCAGAAAAGCACCGAGAGCGAACGCAACGCGCGCGAGACGGTGAATTCATTCCGCCGGCTGACGCTCGAGGAAATCCAGGCCGCCCGTCCGCTGCGGATCAAGGTCATCACCGTGCAGCCCGGCGATACGGTGGAATCGCTGTCGCACCGCATGGCCGGTGTCGACCGCCCCGCCGAGCGCTTTCGGATTTTGAACGACCTGGACGCGCGCGCCCAGGTCAAGGTGCGCGATCTCGTCAAGATCGTGGTCGACTAGCCTCCGACCCGCAAACTTTCAAATAGCCAGACACCAAATAGCCAGACTGCGCACCTGCTCGTCATTGCGAGCGCCCGCGAAGCAATCCATCACAGACATTGGCAAGCCGAAATGCTACACCGCGCCTTCACCTTGAAGGACCTTTTAGCTTGCCTCTGACAATCCGACCGCCGACCCTTGATGAGTTACCCGGCCTTTCCGATCTGTGTTTCAGGTCGAAAGCCATATGGGGCTACGACGAGGCGTTCATGGAAGCGTGTCGCGGCGAGTTGTCGTTCCAGCCGCGCGATTTGGAGTTGACGCCAATCGCGGTTGCCGAACATGACGGCAAGCCTATCGGAGTAGCCCAGCTAAAAGTCGTCGATGGCGAGGCTGATTTGCTCAAACTGTTCGTCGAGCCCAGCGCGCTTCGCAGCGGCACGGGTAAGGTGCTGCTCGCTTGGGCTATCGATGTCGCGAAAAAACAAGGCGCGACGCGCCTGACAATCGAGTCAGATCCCGATGCGGCTGCCTTTTACCGCACGATGGGCGCTTACGACCTCGGCCTAGCGCCGTCTGGCTCGGTGCCCGGAAGGATGTTGCCGAAACTGGCGATAGAACTTTATGCCGACTGAGCGCGCTTACGCGGTGGTGTCCTTGAGGAGGACGCGTCCGACAGGCTGAAGCCCGCGGAGTCCAATTATGGTCGGCGAGCACGCAGATGCAGGAACAATGGCAATCTCTGCCAACGACGCCCGGCTGGTGAGCTAACGGCTTCATCGGGTACACGGGGCTCGCGCAATGCCTCGACCAAGAGACCGGCCTCCTCAAGCGCAACGAAATATGCCTCAAGCGGCCGATGCTGACTATGGAATGTCATCGAAAGTCCGCCGCGCTCCTCCGGCTGCGAATAGCGAAATCCACCAAGATAGTCGCCTTGAATGATAAAACGGGCATCAGCCGCCGATGCTTCAAAGCGGCCGCTCGAATTGATCGGATGAACGATCGCTGCACACAAGCGGCCGCCCGGCACAAGAATGCGGGCAATCTCATTGACCGCGGCCGCCATCGCATCGACATCATGCAGGGACATGAAGGCGACGGCCAGGTCTGCGCACTTGTCTCGTAGCGGGATAGACGCGGCGTTGGCCAGTACAATGGCCATAGAAGGATCCATTTCGCGGGCAGCAGCGACCAGCGACGGCGACGAATCGATCCCGACGACAGCATGTCCGAGTTGCTTCAGGTGCCGCGTGAGGCGGCCCTCCCCGCAGCCAATGTCTACGGTCCGCTTTCCCGGCGGCGGCAACAGGCGGATAAACTGATCGCGATGGTGCCGCCAATAGCTGTCGTGCCCGGGTGTGCGGGCCCATTTGATCCATTGCTCGGCTTGAGCCTCCCAGCTTTCACTGAGATTCATGCGGTACATCTCGTTGGTCGCTGGAGCCTTGCGTCGAAATCGAATTGTACCTGTGTTTGTAGTTGATGCGAGTCCGTTGCTGGAAGTTGCGAGAGCCCCGGACCGGTTTAGGTAATCTCCGCTTCCCCAGGTCGACCCGAAGTGCCCGGCCGCGATGAGGCGATTGAGCCAGCCCGCAGGCCCGGCTCGATTACCGACGCGCAAACAGGCCAGCGAGACCCATTCCACTGCGCGCATTTCCCTGCTGTAATCGGCTGACTTCGAGGGCTGGATGTAGCGTGCTGCCAGATGGGTCGAGGGCAATGAAACGGCGCGGGTTCATCACGCTGTTCGGTGGAGCGGCGGCGACGTGGCCGTTTGCAGCAGGCGCGCAGCAACCGAACGGGATGCGACGCATCGCCATGCTGACAAGTGCCAACGGAGAGGATCAGGTATTCAAATCCGGTCGCGCCGCACGCGGGCATTCAAGGGAGACGCCATTGCCTAGGACGGTCACTTTTCAAGCCGCGCTAGTACTGATGCTTTGGTGCGCCGTAGGTGCGCTGACGGCTGATGCATGGGCCACACCTCTGGAGCGCGTAGAGTTTGAGAGCGCTTCTCAGCGGCTCGGTTCGAGCGCGTTCAGTGCCGGCGACCCCATACAGGGCTATCTGGCCAAGCCCGATGGTGCAGGCCCTTTTCCCGCTGTTATCGTGCTGCACGGCTGTGCCGGGATGCATGACACGACAAAGCGAAAATTGGTCGATGAACTTGTCGCCTGGGGCTATGTCATCCTGCTCGTCGACAGCTATGCTACGCGTCGCATCGACAACGCCTGCCTATCAACCGCGTTTGCCACCTTCTTCAGGCGCAGGCCGGACGCCTACGGAGCTCTGGTCTTCTTGGGCAGCCAAACCTTCGTCGATCCACACCGTGTGGCTGTGGTCGGCTTCTCGGCAGGCGCCTGGGTTACCCTCTCTGTGGCGGAGCCCAATTCGTTCGAACTGTTCGAACCACCAAGCAACTTGCGGTTTCGGGCGGCGGCTGCGTTTTATCCTCCATGTGGGTTGGCTGGGGCGCGTCCGGGGATACCCACGCTAATTTTCATTGGGGCAAGCGACGATTGGACCCCTGCGGCACACTGTTCCAACAAGGTTGCCGGCTGGGGCCAAGACGGGCCACCAGTCGAGCTTGTCGTCTATCCCGGCACGTACCATGGATTCTATTACCCCCAGCTCCAGCCCGGCAGGATGATTTTTGATCACCGGCTGGAATACAATGGCGCGGCAACGGACGATGCAAGTCAGCGCCTGCACGAGTTTCTCGACCACCATCTTAAATGAAAGCATCCCCTATAGCGCTAACAGTGGCCGCTTGTGGCACGAAACGGATATGCCGACCGCTCGCGTGATATCCGCTATTGGGGGTA
>Ga0066662_10001070_pt1 | contig 12322 bp, 10 predicted proteins | sample GraSoiAngelo_111_FD_133939 | JGI IMG/M metagenome (GOLD analysis project Ga0066662, IMG submission 133939) | Grasslands soil microbial communities from the Angelo Coastal Reserve, California, USA - 14_0903_12_40cm | ecosystem: Environmental > Terrestrial > Soil > Grasslands | place: USA... | reverse complement strand
GGCAACCACGGCGTGTCGGTCAAGTCCGTCGTCCAGAAGGGCCTCGGCGACGACGCGCGCCTGGAGATGGTCTTCCACCCCGTGCTCGAGTCGCACTTCGAGGCCGCCGTCGAGCAGATCGGCGCGCTCGACTTCATGCGGGCGCCGCCGCGCGTCATCCGCGTGATAGAGGAGACGTTCGAATGACAAGCAGTCGGATCGAACCCGCGCGTCGACCGCCGGCGCGACGCGCGCCCGTCGACGACGACGACCGGAGCGTCTCAGCACCGGCGCTCGCGCCCCGCTGACCGTGACGACCGCGTTGACATCGTCGTTGTGGCGCTACCGCGACCGCCTGCCGGTCGACCCGCTCGTGACGCTCGGCGAGGGCGGCACCCCGCTCGTCCCGGCGCCGGCGCTCTCGGAGCGCGCCGGCACCGATGTCTGGCTCAAGCTGGAGGGTCTCAACCCGACCGGGTCGTTCAAGGACCGCGGCATGACCGTCGCCGTGTCGGCGGCGCTCGCGGAAGAGGCCGAGGCGATTATCTGCGCCTCCACCGGAAACACAGCCGCCAGCGCCGCGGCGTACGCCGCCCGCGCAGCGCGCCGCTGTGCAGTGATCGTCCCGGAGGGCAAGATCGCGACGGGGAAGCTCGCGCAGGCTCTGATGCACGGCGCGCGCGTGATCGCCCTGCGCGGCAACTTCGACGAGGCGCTCGCGCTCGTACGCGAGCTGACGGACCGGCACGCGATCGCGCTCGTGAACTCCATCAACCAGTACCGGATCGAGGGCCAGAAGACCGGCGCCTTCGAGATCTGCGATCAGCTCGGCGAGCCGCCGGACGTGCTCGCCATCCCGGTCGGCAACGCCGGCAACGTGACCGCCTGGTGGCAGGGCTTCACGGAGTACGGCGTGGCGCCGGAGCTCCACGGCTACCAGGCGGAGGGTGCCGCGCCGCTCGTGCTCGGCCGGCCGGTCGAGGCGCCGGAGACGGTGGCGTCGGCGATCCGCATCGGCCGCCCGGCGCGCTGGGAGGAGGCGACCGGCGCGATCGCCGCGTCCCGCGGCGCGATCCGCGCCGTCTCTGACCGCGAGATCCTCGACGCCTACTCGTTCCTGGCCGCGCGCGAAGGCGTCTTCTGCGAGCCTGCTTCCGCCGCCGCGGTCGCGGGCCTCTTGAAGTACGGCGCCGACGGGCGCGTCGTGTGCGTACTCACAGGACACGGCCTGAAGGACCCGGCGACGGCGCTCGAGCGCGCCAGGCCGGTCACCCCATGCGAGCCGTCGATCGAGGCGGTCGAGGAGGCCGTGCTCGGCGATGGGTGAGCCCGCCGTCGCCGTTGCGCGACGACTCGTCCTGCGGGCGCGCCGGCGCAGCGTGCGGCGGAGCCGCGTGCAGTGAGGCGCCGGCGAGTCGTCCACGTCCCGGCGTCGTCGGCGAACCTCGGCCCGGGCTACGACTCGCTGGCCACGGCCCTCTCGCTGGCGCTCGAGCTCGAGGTCGAGGAGACCGGGCAGTTCTCGGTCGAGTGCGATGTGAACGGGGTGCCCTGCGACCGTTCGAACCTGTGCGTGCGCGCTTTCGAGTCACTGAGCCCCGCCGACGGCCTCACGTTCAGGATCAGCTCCGACATCCCGGTATCGGCGGGGCTCGGCTCGAGCGCCGCGGCAATCGTCGGCGGTCTCGCCGCGGCCGACCACATGTTCGAGCTCGACGCCCCCCTGTTCGAGCATGCGCTCGAGTTGGAGGGCCATCCGGACAACGTCGCAGCGGCCCTTCTCGGCGGATTCGTCGTGTGCCCGCCCGGCGAGCAACCGGTCCGCTTCGATCCGGCCGCGGGGCTCGAGGGCATCCTCGTGACGCCCCCGGGCGGCCTCTCGACCGAAGCCGCCCGCCGCGCGCTCCCGGCGGAGATCCCGCTCGGCGACGCCGTCCACAACACCGGCCACGCGGCCCTGCTGGTGCTCGGCCTCGTGAGCGGCGACCTCGACCTCGTCGCACGCGGCCTCAGCGATCGCATCCACCAGCCGCGGCGCGAGCACCTGTACCCGCGCTCGATGGAGCTGCTCCGCCGAGCCGCCGACCTCGGCGCGATCGGCGCCTCGATCTCCGGCGCCGGCCCGACGGTGCTGTTCTGGTGCCACTGGGAGCAGACCGGCTCGCTGTACGAGCGTCTGCGCGCCGAGGCGCCGGAGTGCGACGTCCGCCGCGCCACCTTCTCCCCGTCCGGGGTGGACGTGCGGGCGCTCTGAGCGAGCGATCCTTCACCCCAGAGGTAACGAGGTGCCTGCCGTCCGCGTGGACATGCGCCGCTCCGATCGCAGCGTTCTTTTCCGCAGGTGAAGAATTGCTGCGCAGTCGTCGACGCGATCTCTAAGCTGTTGTGTCTTGGCCACGAGACAGCCCACCCGCAAGGAGCGACGTGAGCAGGCACGTCAGGAGCGGCTCGCGCGGGAGGCCGCCGAGCGTGCCCGCCGGCAGCGCCAGCGCCGCCTCTGGCAGATCGGCGGCGCGCTCGTGGTGGTCGCCGCGATCGCGCTCGCTGCCGTTGTCATCGCCACGTCTGGCGGCTCGAAAGGCACGACCGTCAACAACGGCGGCTCCGGCGCGACCGCCGGGCTGCAGACCGGCCCCGCTCCGTGGCCACCGGAGTACGGTCATCTCGCCGAGCGCCTGCAGGGGCTCGGGCTGCCCGGCCAGAGCGACCAGATCTACCACGTGCACGCGATGCTCCGCGTGTATGTGAACGGCCAGCAGACGCAGGTTCCGGCGAACCTGGGCATCGACCCGAACGGCCAGTTCCTCGCCCCGCTCCACACGCACGACACGAGCGGCGTCGTCCACATGGAGGCCGACCAGCCGTACCCGTTCACGCTCGGGCAGTTCTTCACGATCTGGGGCGTCAAGTTCACCCCGACCCAGCTCGGCGGCTACACCACCGGCAACGGCAACGTCGTCGCAACCTACGTCAACGGCAAGCAGGTCCCGAACGGCCCCGCCTACGTGATGAAGCCGCACGACGCGATCGTCGTCGCATACGGCAAGCCGGGCTCGTTCCCGACGAGCTACAAGGCCGTATTCGCGCAGGGCCTGTAGGCGGCTGGCCTTTTCGCGTCCCGTCGTCGTCGAAGCGCCCGATCGCGGCGGTCGCGAGCCTCTGGCTCGCCGGCATCCGCTCCGGCCTGCACGGGGCCTGATCAGCTTCGCCGATCAGGCAGGGACCAGCGCGGCGCGGAGGTTCGCGAGCCGCTCGCGTTCGTCGTCGAAGCCGAGCCGGTCGAGCACCTCGTCGGCGAGCGCCAGGTAGTCGGCGCCGAGCTCCGGCCGGTAGTCGAGGATCGAGACGCCGCGCTCGGCCGACTCGGCGTAGCGGATCGACGAGCGGATGACCGCGTCGAAGAGCTTGTCGCCGAACCGCTCCCGCAGCTGCGCAAGCGCCTCGCGCGAGTGGATCGTGCGCAGGTCAGCGATGTTGAGCACGACCCCGAGCCAGTCGAGATCGGGGTGGAGGTTGTCCTTGGCGAGCTCGATCACCTCGAGCGCCTGCTCGACGCCCTGCAGCGAGAAGTACTGCGCCTCCGTCGAGATCAGGGCGTAGTCCGCGGCCACGACCGCGTTGACCGTCAGCAGCCCGAGGGCCGGCGGGCAGTCGATCAGCACGAGGTCGTAGCGCCGCTTGACGTCCTTGAGCGCCCGCCGCAGCGTCATCTCGCGGCCCATCTTGCCGCCGAGCACGAGCTCCGCCTCGGCGAGGCCGAGGTTGGCCGGCAGGATCCCGTTGTGGATCGCTTCGCTGGCGCGCGCGCGGCCCCCCAGCACGTCCGCGATCGTCGGGTCGGCGTCGGCCGGGACGTCGAAGTAGTCCGACAGGTTCCCCTGGGGATCGAGGTCCACGGCGAGCACTTGGAGGTCGAGCCGCCGCAGCACGTCCGCGAGCGTGCGCACGGTCGTCGTCTTCCCCGTGCCGCCCTTCTGAGACAGAACCGCGATCGTCGTCGCCATCCGGTCGCGACTATACGCAATTGCCCGGCTGGCCCGTGGGCGCCGCCCGACTCGGCGGGCGAGCGCGCCGGCGTGGCGCTCGCGGAACCAGACCCGGCCGTTCCCCCGGCCACCGTGCCGTGAGCGACCACGCCGGTTGGGCCGCGACCAACGCCCGTGCATTACCGAGCACGCGGCGCCGCAGGCGCTGCGTGCTATGCGACGGGCGAGTGGTGCGTGTCACGAGAACGGAACGGCTCCGCCGGTCCGTGCTCGTCGGATTCGAGCCGCAGCAGGTAGAGGCGGAAGCGCCCGACGGTGATCACGTCGCCATCCCCGAGCTCGCGCAGGTCGATCCGCTCGCCGTTGACGAACACGCCGTTCAGGCTCCGATCGTCGAGGATGCGGATGGTGCCCTGCTGCAGGTTGACGAGCGCGTGCCGTCGCGAGACGGTCGGATCGTCGAAGCGGATGTCGGCGGACAGGCTGCGGCCGATCCGCGTCCATCCATCGCACAGCGCGATGACCCTGAGCTGCCCGTCCTCGTCGAACGCGAGGTAGTCGCCGGCACGCTCGAGCGCGCGGCGCGTCTCGTCGAGCCATGCGGGCGGCGCGGCGGACGGCGCGGCGACCGGCTCGTGCAGGGACAGGTCACCGAAGATCGACGAGCGCTTGAAGTCCTCGCCGCCGCAGTGGGGACAGTTCGGAACCTCGTCCCCTTCGTGGAGCGCGACGGCGAACCCGCACCCCTGACAGCGAAAGCAGCCCGCGCCGGCGAGGGTGCCCGACGCGAAGCTCTCGAAGGGCTCTCCTTCGCGCATCATCGGCGAATGATAGACGCATTTAGAAGTTTCTCTTGAGCGCGCAACGAAAGACCCGCTCAGGGGAGGAATCGCGGCGGCCGGCGCGAACCTGAACCCCTGATGCCGCACGAGATCACCTCGTTCCTTTTCCGCAAGAGCGTCGGCGCGCTCGGCGATCACGCTCGGCGATGCTCCGGCTGCCGGCGCGTGCCGCTCCCAGGCGAGGTCATCCACGAGCTCGAGAGTCACCACGTCGTGTGCGAGCTGTGCCTCGGAACGCTGCCCGAATCGAAGCGCGCGACGATCGGCTCGGAGCGCGTTCCGGTCACGGAGCGCCGTCTCAGCGTCGTTCCGCGAGCGGCTTAGCAAGCCCCAACGCGCACGCCGGCGGCCGGGGTCCGCGCACGTTCGCGAGCGTGCCGCGTCCGCGTAATTAGAATCCCGCTCCGCCGATGGACCCCTTCACCGTGCACGCGTACGTGTCCGCTTCGCGCGAGGACGTGTTCGACCTCATCTCGGATCTCGCCGTGCGCGAGGCGTTCGCCGGTCGCTACATGCGCGACTTCCGGCTCACGCACCCGAAATCGCAGGGCGTCGGCGCGGCCGCGCGGTACCTGCTGCCGGTGCCGCTCAACCGCCACTACGTGGAGACCCAGATCGTCGAGGCCGAGCGCCCGTTGCGCGTGACCGAGGCGACGCACGGCGGCCGCGGCGGGCGCAGCCGCGGCGAGATGCGGTGGGAGCTCTCGCGCGCGACCAACGCCGTCACCGAGATCGAGCTGACGGTCGTGTGGGAGGCGGGCACTCCTCGCGAGCGTCTCAAGGAGCGGCTCGGCACACGCGGATGGATGCGCCGGCGGACGAAGCGCTCGCTCGAGCGGCTGCGCGACATCCTCGAGGAGTCGCCGCGGCGGCCGCTTGCGCGCTCGACGATCGCCGGCTATGAGCCGCTCAAGGCGCCGCGCTTCGGCCTGAGCCTGCCGGCGGCCAAAAGGTAGACTGCCGCGCCGGATGCTCCCCCGACGCCTCCGCAGCACCGCGCTCGTGTGTGCGCTCCTGGCGAGCGCGCTCGTCGCGTCGGGCTGCGCGAGCGGCCGCGAGGGCGGCGCCGGCCGCGAGGGTCGCCCGGAGCAGATCGGCCACCTCGCCTACGAGGTCTACATCACGCGGCAGCTGAACTTGAAGGACGTCGAGGACTCCGGCTACTACCAGGGGCCTGAGGCACCGCCCGGTTACGCGCTCTACGGCGTCTTCGTCAACGTGTGCAACGAGTCGCGCGGCGGCCCCGCGTACCCCGCCGCGCCCGCCAGCAACTACAAGATCGTCGACACCAACGGCGACCAGTTCTCACCGCTGCCGCTGCCGGCGACGAACGTGTTCGCCTATCACCCCGCGAACGTCAAGCATCGCGACTGCATCCCGCGCACGGGCAGCCTCGCCGCCAGCGGCCCGACCGGAGGCGCGATGCTGCTGTTCCAGCTTCCGCTCCAGGCGATCGAGAACCGTCCGCTCGACCTCGTCATCCACGGGCCGCCGGATCCGGCCACCGGACGCTCGTACGGCGTCAGGACGATCGAGCTCGACATCTAGCGCTTTTCGGCCTCCGCCGAAGCGCCGAGTTTCCGATCACGTCGATGGCGCCGTTTCGGCGTCCGGCCGATAATCGCTCGACCGCATCCGGTGGCGCGCTCGGCGAGGTGCCACGGCCTAAAGCGTTGGCCGGAGAACGCTCGGGACCTTCGCGGCGCGGCGGATCGACTATCCGCGTAGCCCGGCGAGCAGCACGCTTCGGACCGCCGGCGCGGCGACGTCGCCGCCGGCGCCGGCCTTCACGAACATCGCGCACACGGCGATCCTCGCCGCCCCCGCGGGTGCGAACGCGGTGAACCAGGCGTCGGTGTTGACCTGCGACCCGGACAGCTGGCCGGGGACGCCGTTGCCGAGCTCGGCGGTTCCGGTCTTGCCGGCGACGGGCACCGAGCCGATCGCCGCCGCGGTCCCGGTCCCATGCTGGACGACGCCGATCATGAGGCGCGTTATCTCGGCCGCGACCGGGGGGCTCACGGCTCGGGTCGGCGCTGCGATCGGCGCCGCCAGGGTTGGGCGCCGGTGCAGGCCGCCGGACGCGATCGTCGCTGCCGCGTTCGCCATGTCGAGCGCGGTCGCGAGCACGCGCCCCTGGCCGATCGCCGAGGCGCCGAGCTCGAGCTTCGACTGCATCCGGTGGGGGATCGTGCTCGGCGCGGCGTTCGGCAGCGCGGGCGGGGCGTTGAAGCCGAAGTGCTCCGCGGTGGCCACGAGACGCGTCGCGCCGACCTTGACGCCGAGCGGCACGAAAACCGAGTTGCACGAGACAGCGAACGCGTTCGCGAACGTCCCGCCGCACGACTCGCCGTTGGCGTTCTCGAGCGGCACGCCGTCTACCGTCGCGTGCGTCTCGATCGGGAACGTCGTCGTCGGCTTGACGGCGTGCGCCTCGAGCGCGGCGGTCGCGGTGATGATCTTGAACGTCGAGCCAGGCGGCTGGTCGACGGTCGCGATGCCTGCGAGCGCGCGGATCTCGCCGGTCCGCGGGTCGAGCGCGGCGATCCCGCCGAAGCGGCCCGCGAGCGCCTCCTCCGCCGCCGCCTGGATGTGCAGGTCGAGCGTTGTCCGCACGGGACGGCCGGCCACGGGGGCGCTCCGAGCGAGCACGCGCTTCCCGGCGCGGAGCGTCCCGCCGGGGCGTCCCCGGACAGTGGAGTCGAACGTTCGCTCGAGCCCGGTCGTGCCGGTCGGAGACCCCTGCGGGAAGCCCTGCGCGTACAGCGCGGCGCGCGCCGCGGCCGTCTGCGGCTGGGCGACCGTGCCGGCGATCCCGGCCGCCGGGTTGCCCGGGGGCGAGAAGCGCCCGCTCGCGGGGCCGGACACGATCGTGTGCCCGTCGCGGGCGAGGATCGCGGCACGCCGTGGCGCGGTCGTCGTGCGCGTCAGCGCGGCGCCCTTGTCGAGGTCCGGGAACACGAGGTTCGGCTGCCACTCGACGCTCGAGCCGCTGACCGGGATCAGGACGTTTCCGCGGATCGTGCCGAAGATGCGCGTCGTGACGACGACGTCGACCCGTGCACCGGGACCGTCGTCGTGCGCTCCGCGCACGCGAATAGTCGTCGCCGTGGCCGTGCCGGCCGCGGCTTCGTACGCGCTCTTCAGCGCGGCGGGAGACGTCCGCTGACGCGACGTCTTCGAGAGCATCGCGTACATGCCGGTGTAGTCGCCGCGAGCCCAGGCGTGCGCGAAGCGCGACGCGGTCCCGGCGGCGTCCGAGCCTCCCGTGACGCCCACGATCACGCCCAAGACGAACGCGAGTCCGGCGAGCAGCGGCAGCGCGCGGTGGGTGAGGCGGCGACGCCGCTCGTGAGAAGCTCCTTGGAACGCCATTTGCAAGCGCATTAACGTCTCCGGGGGATGACGCCGGTCGATTGGATCATCGCCGCGTTCAGGCTGCGGATGGCGGTGTGGGGCTACGAACGGGGCCTGATCGTCGGCGCGCTGTCGCTCGTCGGCTTCATCGGCGGCGGCTTCATCGGGTCGCGCCTCGGCCCGCTCGTGCTCAACCAGGGCTCGCGCTCACCGTACGCGCCCGTGTTCGCGCTCGCCGGTGCGTTCCTCGTCGGCGGCATCCTAGCCTCGGGCCTCGAGGTTCTCGGCTTCAACCTGCGCCGCCGCCTCGGTCGTACGCTCGGAGCCGTCGACGGTGTCGGCGGCGCGGCGCTGATCGCGGCCGCCGGCCTCTTCCTGTGCTGGATCGCCGGCGCGGTCGCGCTCCAGACGGCCGGCACCGGCTCGTTGCGCCGCGACCTCCAGCGCTCGCGCATCCTCACGGCGCTGAACGGCGTGCTCCCGCCCTCGGGCGCCCTGCTCAACCTCCTCGCTCGCTTCGATCCGTTCCCGCACATCGCCGGGCCCACGCCGCCCGTCGCCCCCCCGCCGACGGGGATCGCGCGCGCGCCGGCGGTGCAGGCGGCAGGGCGCTCGACGGTTCGCGTGCTGGGGACCGCCTGCGGCCTCGGGATCGAGGGGTCGGGCTGGCTCGGGCGGCGCGGCGAGGTCGTGACGAACGCGCACGTGGTCGCCGGCGAGACGGACACGACCGTCCAGCTCAAGGGCACCGGCCCCCACTACAGCGCCCAGCCGATCTGGTTCGACCCCCACAACGACGTCGCGATCCTACGCGTCCCGGCGCTCGACGGCGTCAGGACGCTCAGTCTCGCCACGAACGCTCCGCCCGGCACCGCGGCTGCGATTCTCGGTTACCCGGAGGACGGACCGTTCGACGCGCAGCCCGGCCGTCTCGGCCCCACGGCCGTCTATTCGGCGCAGGACGCGTACGGTCAGCCCGCCGACCGCCGCATAACGGCGTTGCGCGGGCTCGTGCGATCCGGCAACTCGGGGGGGCCGATGGTGGACGGTTCGGGGCGCGTGGTGACGATGATCTTCGCCTCGACGGTCGGCGCCGGCGCCGCGAGCGGCTTCGGGGTGCCGGACTCGGTGATCGCCGGCGCGCTCGCGAGCGCGCAAGGACCGGTGGGAACCGGTTCTTGCGCGCACTGACGCGGCTCAGCCCGACCTCCCCGAGCCGCCGGGTCGGCACCGGTCCTTGCGCGCACTGGGCCGGCACGGGCGGCCGGTCTCCGCGGGCCGCCCGGCTGGTACCGGTCCTGGTACGCATTTGACCGGGCGCAGCCGCCCGAGCCACCCGACCGCTCTCAGCACGGCGCGCGTCAGCGCGCCGTGCAGTGGACAGTCCGACCGCGGCACGCGTATCGTGGGACGCCATGTCCAAGACGCTCGTCATCGCCGAGAAGCCGTCGGTCGGCCGCGACCTCTCCGCCGCGCTGCCCGGCTCGTACAAGCAGAGCCGCGACAAGACGCACCTCGTCGGCGACGAGTACGTGAGCACCTGGGCGGTCGGGCACCTGGTGGGGCTCGCCGCGCCTGACGAGTACGACCCCAAGTTCAAGCGCTGGCGCTTCGCGGACCTCCCGATCCTGCCGTCGACGTTCAAGCTCGTTCCGAACGACGAGCGCTCGAAGAAGCAGCTGGAGGCGATCCATCGTCTGATCCGCTCGGACGAGATCGACCTGATCGTGAACGCCTGCGACGCCGGTCGCGAGGGCGAGCTGATCTTCGCGTACGTCTACCAGACCGCAGGGATCGAGAAACCGGTCAAGCGGCTCTGGCTCAACTCGATGACGCGCAAGGCGATCCAGGACGCATTCGCTCAGCTGCGCGACGGTGACGAGATGGAGAAGCTCGAGGCGGCGGCACGCTCGCGCTCCGAGGCCGACTGGGTCGTGGGGATGAACGCGACGCGGGCGGCGTCGATCCGGCTGCGCGCCGCGTTCGACGGCGCGGTGTCGCTCGGGCGCGTGCAGACGCCGACGCTCGCCCTCGTCGCGCGGCGCGAGGAGGAGATCCGCGCCTTCAAGCCGGAGCCCTACTGGCTCGTCGAGGCGGCCTTCGAGGCGTCCGGGCCGCGCGCCTACCGCGGCCGCTACCTCGGCGGCAAGCGGATCAGCGAGCAGGACGCGACGCGCATCGTCGAGGAGGTCACCGACCGCGACGGCGAGATCACGAAGATCGACAAGAAGCAGGAGCGCGAGCGGCCTCAGCTGCTCTACGACCTGACGTCGCTCCAGCGCCACGCGAACACGCTCTACGGGTTCTCCGCGCGCCGGACGCTGGCGGCGGCGCAGAAGCTGTACGAGGAGCACAAGGCGATCACGTATCCGCGCACGAACTCGCGCTACCTCCCGAGCGACCAGATCCCCGAGATCCGCCCGACCGCCGAGCTCGTCGGCCGCAACGCTCCCTACGCCGCCGCGGCGCGCTACGTGACCGCGCTCGACGAGCTGCCGCTCGGGCGCGTCGTCAACGATGGGCGCGTCGACGACCACCATGCGCTGATCCCGACCAAGGCCGAGCACCAGCTCGACAAGATGGGCCCCGACGAGCAGAAGGTCTACGACCTCGTCACCAAGCGCTTCCTCGCGATCTTCCACCCAGACGCCGTGTACGAGCGGACCCGCATCGAGACCGTCGTCAACGAGCACGTGTTCCGCACGAGCGGGCGGGTCCTGCTCGAGGCTGGCTGGAAGTCCGTCTACGGCCAGGAGGTCCAGTCTCCGGAGTCCGCCGAGGACGACTCCGGCGGAGACCAGGTGCTTCCGCGCCTGGACCGGGGCGAGCAGGTCGCGACGCGCTCCGTCGAGTCGATTCGCAAGGAGACCCAGCCGCCGCGGCGCTTCACCGAGGCGTCGCTGCTCGCCGCGATGGAGACCGCCGGCAAGGACATCGAGGACGCCGAGCTGCGCGAGGCGATGAAGGACTCCGGCATCGGCACCCCGGCCACGCGCGCGTCGATCATCGAGCGGCTGATCGACGTCGGCTACATCGAGCGCGACGGCCGCGCCCTGCACGCCACCGAGAAGGGCGTCCAGGTCGTCCGGCTGCTCGGATCGCACCCGCTCACGTCGGCGGAGCTCACCGGCGACTGGGAGCGCCGCCTCGGCGACATCGAGCAGGGATCGGACAGCCGCCCGGCGTTCATGGGCGACATCGCGCGCTTCGCGACCGAGACCGTCCAGGAGCTCGACAAGCTCAAGGACGTCAAGATCGAGCGGGCGAACCTGGGACCGTGCCCGGTCTGCTCCCGCGACGTGATCGAGAACCGCAAGGGCTATTCGTGCTGGACCAAGGACGATCCGGGCTGCGGCTTCGTGATCTGGAAGAAGAAGGCGGGCAAGATCCTCCCGGTGTCGGTCGTGAGGGAGCTGATCGAGAAGGGCAAGACGGAGAAGCCGGTGAGCGGCTTCCGCGGGCGCTCCGGCCGCACCTTCCGCGCGAAGCTCCGTCTCGAGCAGGCCGAGGACGGCAAGTGGCGCGTCGAGTTCGACGAGGAATGGGCGAGGGAGCCCCGCGAGCCGGCTCCGTCAACTGACGGCGACGGAGCAGCCACGAATGGTGCAGCCGTGCCCGCCGAGCCTGCGGCGAGCTGAGTGCTGACGTCCGGGCACCGCGCACCGGCGCCGAGCTGAGCGTGACGTCGAGGGACCGCGCGGGCGCTGCGGGGGCGACTCTGGCGAGCTGCGCCTGACGTCCGGGGACGGGCACCGACGCTGGGCCGTGGGCCCGCGCCGAGCGATTCCAGGCGACCGATTCCGGGTAGATCGAATCGGCTGGAGCGGTCGGCGGCATCAGGCCGGGGAGGGGTCATGTGGGTGACGGTTGGGTCGGGCGACGGCAAGGGGCTGTCGGTGCGCGTCGAAGGCGCACGCTTCGTCGTCGGCACGGCGCCCGAGTGCCAGCTGATGATCGGCGACCCCAAGATCAGCCCGCTCCACGCGTATTTCGAGGTCCTCGAGGACGGGCACGTGTTGCTGCACGACCTCGGGTCCGACGCGGGGACGTTCGTCGACGGTGAGCGCGTCAACGGCGGCCGCCGGCTATCCGGCGGGGAGGAGATCCGCGTCGGCGAGACGACGCTGATCCCGTCGCTGGAAGAGCCGGGACGCGAGG
>Ga0066662_10001067_pt1 | contig 12338 bp, 16 predicted proteins | sample GraSoiAngelo_111_FD_133939 | JGI IMG/M metagenome (GOLD analysis project Ga0066662, IMG submission 133939) | Grasslands soil microbial communities from the Angelo Coastal Reserve, California, USA - 14_0903_12_40cm | ecosystem: Environmental > Terrestrial > Soil > Grasslands | place: USA... | reverse complement strand
GGCCCACAGCTTTTGCGACCGCTCATAGAGATTTCTGAAGTCGGTTTTGAGGGGTTCCACCTTGGGCGCAAGAACCTGTTTCCAAGAGTCGCTTCCGGTTTTCAGCACAAAATTTCTGAGCGGCAGATTTCTGAGCAGTTCTGAGAGGCTCTTTCCGCCATCAAGCGCCTGGGCCATCTTGTCGGCGTCACCACTTGAAAGCTGGAAACAAACGTGAGTGCCGATTGCAAGCACAGCAGAACGCAATTGCGGCGGGTATTGATCGAGATACTGGTTTGCGGCAACAATCCCTATGCCGAACTTGCGAAGTTCTGAAAACATCACTTCGAGTGAAGATTCGCTTGAAACCAGATTCTGGATTTCGTCGGCGTAGATGGTGAACAGATCGCGCTTGCTTCTGGCGAAGGCCGAGTTCTTGAGTTTTGCAAGCAGCACGCTTGCAATGAGTGCGGTCTGCTCACCGAGACGATTCTTGGGAAGAGCCAGAATGATGAAGCAGCCAGCATCAATTGCTTCAATCAAGGAAAAGGTTGATTCCTTCTGTCCCAGGATGTGCCGAAAGTGCGGGTCTGCGGTAAATGCAGAAGTTTTGTTCAAGACCGGATTAGTCATGCTCCGCCGCATGGCATCCGAGGCCTCCCCAAAGCGATTTTCAAAGTACGAGCGGACTTCTGCGTTGCTCACTCTTCCCATGAGCGAGAGCCGGAAGGCGCTGTTGGTGAGAAACGGGGCAAGCTCAACAAGGGTTAAGGAATTGTCCGAAAGGACGTGCAGTGAATTCCTGAGCAGTTCTTCTGTCTGCGGCCCAAAGTTTTCAAGGTGCGCGTGGTTTCTTATTACGCTTGAGATTTCTGCAATCTGGATGAATGCTGAAAGGCCTGAACGAATTTCGAGCGGGTTCAACCCTAGGCAGTACTGTGGGTCAGAGGGGTCAATGATGATTGTTCTGTCGCTTAGGTCACGACCTGTGCGCTTTTCCTGCTCGGCAATGGCGGACAAAATGCGCTTGTGGTCGTCGTGGAACTTGATGGCAAGAAATCCTCGGCCTGCCTTGATGTCCTGCTCAATCAGGCAGTCAATCAGGCTTGATTTGCCTGTGCCGTTCCGCCCAAGCATCAGCGTGTGCCGCGCCCTTTGCTTTTGGCTCAGGTAAACCTTGTACTTAGTCGGGAGGTCATCGCGAATGAGGAATCCCAGGAGCAGCCCCGCTGAAAGCGCCTTGGGCTTTTTCGTAAAAGCCCAGTTCCAGAGTTTTGAAAAGATTTTTTCCAAAAATCCACTCATGGCGTTGAATGCTTGAATTGTTAGGCTCTGTTTGCTTTGACTTTGCAAGGTGTTCATCCCTGTTGATTTCTTTCTCAAGCAGGATGAAACAAAGGTGGGGTGGATATGTAGAGTGACCCTATGCGTTTTTTGTCACACCGGGGAAATGAGAGGAAAAATCAGAGGTTACGGAGAGCATTAGCGCGCAGGACTTGCTTGATCCAGCGGCTCTTTTGGGTAGGCGTAAGCTTGAGGTCGGGTGTAATTGAAAGAAGTCTTGAAACCGTGGCTTGCCTGCCGAACGGATCTATGAGGGAAGCATTGGAAAGCAGGAGCTTGAGAGCGCCCTGCTCAACCTTGGAGTCATTGGTCAGAAAGCCTGCGGCAGTGGTGTAATTGACATTGATCGCATATTCCAAACTGTGTTTGCCGAAGGTCTGTTTGACTTTTGAAAGCAGTTCCTGCGCTCCGTCCCAATTCGGCGTTTTTCCAAGCAGGTTAAGAAAGCGGCTGCCGATCATCTGGACATGGTTTTCATCTCGCGCCTCGGCCTTATCGCTTGCTCTCTGCATCGCCTCAAGAAAACACTTTTTGGCATCGTCTTCAAATCCGAGATGGAAATATGCGGAGCCGCGCTGCCGGAAGTGTTCTGAGCCTCTTGGATTCTTTGCCGCTTCTGCTGCTTGTTCTGCAAGCCAGAGGATAGCCAAAGCATAGGATTCGCTTCTGTCCTGGCCTTCGGCTGAAAGATGCGCCGCCATTGAGACAATCAGAGCGGTTTCAACGTAGCGGTTTAGATCAAGGCTGTCCCAGGAATCTTTGTAAGCCTTTCTTGAAAGCCACATCGAGAACTGGCCATGATTGAGTGCGCTTTTGACCTTTCCTTGCTGGACTTCAAACCATGCGATGAGATGGTGAATTCGCGCCCTGAGCCTCACCCTCTTTGGATTGGTCGGGGCACTGACCAGATCTAGCAAGCCCTTAAGCACCCTCGCGCCTTCTTCAAACTGATACGTGCTTGCATACTCATTGAAAATCTCTTCAACTTGCCATTCAAGTGCTTCAAAGGTTTTGCGCTTTTTGCCATAAAGCAGGAATTCTTTGAGTTGCGCCTGCCTGATTGGTGGCGCAGGCACTTCAAGTGGTATTGGGTTGGGATGTTGTGCCCTCTCGCTGATCTTGCGAATATTGACGGCGCTTTCGTTTAGCAGGTCTGATATTCGTTTCGCAGAAACACCGAAACTTCTAAGCAGCTCGATCTCCGGCCCCATGTTCCGGGCTGCTGTCGCCGCCTGCTGCTTCTTTCTCACCATCGGTTTTAACGCTCTGAGTAATCTGATGTTCTGCGGCAGGTTCTGGATTTTTCAAATCTTGCAGCGCGGTGCTTGACGCTGCATCTGAAACTCCCGGCGTTCTCCCCTTGTCAACCGTGGCAATGGGCAGACTGTAATTGGAAATTAGGACTTCTTTGTAGAGCTTGCCTGCCTTGCGCTGTGAGCTGTAAGAAAAAGTCAGGCCGTGGATTTTGAAGTCTACAAATATCTCGCGGATTTCAGGGGTGTCATTAAGCGAAAGCAGGAACCGGCCTTTAAGCGCCTTGAGCAGGTTTGCAAGCTCAATGTAGTCGTCTTCTGTGAAATTGAATTTGTAATATGGGCGGTTAAAGTACGGCGGGTCAAGATAAAAGAACGTGGTCTCCCTGTCATAGCGTTTGAGGATTTCCTGATATGGCAGGCATTCAAGCTGGACCTGAAGCAGCCGCTCATGGGCAAGGTGCAGCACCATTGGAATACGGTGCGGGTTGTAATTGGAACCGTCCTGGACGCTGACTGCAAAATTCTTTCTGGTGATCAATCCTCCGTAGCAATTTTTCTGAAGATAGAAGAAACGGGCTGCGCGCTGGATGTCTGAAAGCGTCTTTGGGTCTTGGTTCTGGAATAGCTCAAACCATTTGCGGCTGGCAATACAGAACTGCAAATACCGGACAAGCTCCTGATGATGAAGCTGGCAGACCCGCAGGAAATTGAAAACTTCCTCATCAAGGTCATTCAGGATTTCAACCTGGGATGGTTCTTTGTGAAAGAAGACCTGAGCGCCGCCGCAGAAAGGCTCGATATAACAGGTATGCTCAGGAATGAGTGAAATTATTTTTTGGGCAATGCGGTTTTTGCCGCCTAAGTAGGCAAGTGGGCCGACCATTTGTTTGAAAAATTAATTTTGAGAAAGCAGGCGTTCGGTCTGAATATACAGGCCGATCAGCGCCGCATCGAGCGCTGGCAGTTGTTCCTTTGCAACCTGCGGCCAAAGCGAACGGGCAATGCTCCTGAGTTCATGCTTTTGCGTCAGTGCCGGAGTTGCATAAGCCTCAAGCAGTTCCCTATCACTCACCTTCCAGACCGGAATCCCCTGCTCCCGCAGGCGGCTTTCGACAATGCCCGTCAAAACCTCTGCCCGTAGCTTGTTGTCGTCTTCATCGGTTGCCAGTGCCGCAAGTTCCGGGTGGAAATTCTCAAGAATCCAGCCGACAAAGCGGTGGACTCCCTCGCTTGCTGATTTCGGGTTATTGGAAAGATGCTTAATGTCTATGTACTCCAGGCCGCGCCCGGAAAAAATAGCAGCAGTAGCTGACCTTCTGAAAATCTTGAAGGCCGCAAGTCTTGATTGCATGAAAATTGTTTCTTAATTGATTTCTCTAAGCTGAAACATGAAGGCCTCGCCTGTGAACTGCCCTTCTTTTGCGCAGCGGCGGTAAATGTCAATCAGGCGGTCTTCCGGGTGGTGCTCAAAGAGAACCGCGTAATGCCGGACTGACTGGAGATCATTTAGCCTTTTGGCGATTTGCAGGGCAAGGTATTCTCTGGGTTGTGCGGGACGGAAAGGGCCAAACGAGTCAGCCATTTTCTCAAGAATGTTGCTCATACGTCTTTGGAGAATTTCTGTTTGAGCTTTGTCTCTTTGACCTGCTCGACCTCGCCTTGCCACTGCTTGTACTCCTTTGGAAACATGTCGCGCCCGTCGGCATCAAAGACCATCTCCAATTTTGATTCCACTGGAAAGGAAGGCAGCACCTGTCCATGCTCGTACTTTGAAATCATAGTGCGGTCTTTCAAGCCGACAAGCGAGGCAATCTGCTTTTGCGAGAGATGGCGCAGCTTCCTAAAAAAGCTGAGGCGGTTTGGATATTGCTCTTGGAGCATCCGTAATTGTCCTTTCTATGATTAGTGGTAATTGAAATTTATCAGGTGGTGGAATTAGGAAAAGACGTGAAAACGTGAATACAATTCAACAAAGTGGGGATGAACTGTGGAGATTTCAGAGCTGGAAAACTGAGTATATTAGCAAAAATACGCGAAAAATCAAGGGCAGGGCCTCTGCTCTTGCACTGCTAATGTTTGGAGATGACTCATGAATAAGACGGAGAATATTGAAGCCCGCGAAGCAACACATGGCGAGAAGATGATCGAGATCAAAATTCGGTTTTGGACAGACGAACTTTGTGAACGAGGCAAGGTGGTTCCGAAGCACGGTTTAACGGCTGGAGTCGTTCGCATCAAACCCAACAAGACGCATGGAATAGCGCCCGGTAAGGCTGTTCCATTTAACTCTTTGCTTGATCTTGGAGCTGCCATTGAAAAAGTTTTCAAGCAACATGGCATTGTGCTTCACATCGGAAGTGGTATGAAGACTTACCTTGCGCCCCACAGCAGCAGCTTCACGGGAAACAGCACGAAATAATCCCGAGGATGTTGAAGGTGATTCACCTTTTCACGTCTGTTTCCTTCTATGTTTTCTTGCTTTGATGTTGGAGCATGGACATTCTTTCCGCACAAACCGAAGACCAGATCAAAGATGATCTGGTCTTGCTGCATCGTATTTATCCCGATCTTGATCGCAAGCAGCTTCTTGAGGCCAAAGAGAACTTGGACCGCTATTTTGACTTGGCAGTCCGCATTTTCCTGCGGCTGGAGCAGAACGAATCTCCGCAACTGCTTGACCCCACCGAAGAGAATTCCTAAGATCCAGCTAAAGGTCGAATTCCTACCTAATCATTAAATTCACTTAACGCATGTGAGCAAAATTTACTATGCCTATACCCGCGTTTCAGACTCGCGGCAAGGTGAGGGCGTTTCCCTCACACAGCAGCTTGATGCGATTGAGCGGTATGCTTCCAGGCAGGGTCTAAAAATTGTTGAGCATTTTGAAGAGCAGAAAACAGCCGCCAAACGCGGACGGCCAGTTTTCTCTAAAATGCTGCGCCTGCTGAAGGCTGGAAAAGCCTCTGGCGTGCTGATGCACAAGATTGATCGCTCTGCCAGAAACCTCAAAGATTGGGCCGAACTGGGCGAACTCATTGACAGTGGCACCGAGGTTCACTTTGTCAACGAATCGCTGGATTTGAGTTCTCGCGGCGGCAGGCTCTCTGCTGATATTCAAGCGGTGGTCGCAGCTGATTACATCCGTAATCTTCGGGAGGAAACAAAGAAAGGTTTCTATGGAAGGCTCAAGCAAGGCTTTTATCCAATGCCGGCTCCGCTCGGTTATCTCAATGCTGGCGCAGGAAAACCCAAGACTCCCGACCCGGAACGCGCACCGCTTATCAAGAAAGCCTTTGAACTTTATGCCACCGGCAGGTACAGCCAGATGGCCTTGGGAGAGGAGCTGTACCAATTCGGACTCAGAAAGAAGAACGGCAAGCGCCTTGACCAAAACACTCTTGGCCGGATTCTCCGCTCCCCTTTCTACATGGGCCTGATTCGCATCGAGAAAACCAACGAAACATATCTTGGGCTTCATCAGCCGCTAATCTCAAAGAGACTCTTTGAGCAAGTCCAGAAAGTGCTTTCGGGCAATTTCACCGCATCAAGAGTCAGGCACGACTTTCCTTTCCGGCAGCTCTTTTGGTGCAAGCTCTGCGGCAGAACACTCATTCCCGAGACTCAAAAAGGCCATGTATATTACCGCTGTCAGAACAAGCAATGTCCAACCAAGTGCATTCGCCAGGAACCGCTTGAAAAAGGAGTACTTGAAAAGCTTCTTGGAGTTGATCTCAGCCCCGAGCAGCATGAATACCTCAAGGGAAAGTTTGACGAGTTCCAGCAGAATCGGGGGCAGAAATGTCGGCAGGCAATTGAAGCGGCAGAAATACAGCTTTCCCAAGTCAAAGACAGGCTCAACCGTCTGACGGATGCCTATCTGGACAATGCTGTTGACAATGAAATATTTGAGGAACGCAAAACGGCGCTCCTGATGGAACGCCGTGGCATTGAAGACCGGATTCAAGATTTGAAGAACGGATCGCCTGATTTGCCAAAGAAACTTGATCGCTTGCTCGAACTGCTCAAGAGCCCATATTTGCAGTATATTTCTGGCTCTCCGGACGAAAGAAAAGAACTGATTCAAAACGTCTGCTCGAACCGGACTTTAGCTGAGAAAACCCTTGAGATTTCGTATGCTTTGCCGTTCGATCAGGTCGCTTTCTGCTTAAAAAATACATCTGGTGCCCCGTCTCGCCGTAACGCTCGAATGTGGGACAAGCTCGCGCTATTCCTATTCAACTTTGTGAAGAAAACAGAGGAAGGAAGAGAATAAATTGATGGGCTGGACCTCCAGAAAGAAAATCCAGCACCATTAATCTGATCGACGCATAGATCGACAGCCTACCATGACAAGATTATTTTGATCGCGATAGTGGTCTACCTTTCGCCTGGTTTCCATATAAGTATCGCCTGTAAATGTTGCTACGAGCTCCCCATCAGGCACCTCAGAAGGCCCAAGCGGATCCTCTGCATTGTCCCAAGCTTCGGTGTAAACTTCATAATCAAACATCCTGTGGGGACCGCGATAAAGCTTATATATGCCACAACGATCGCTGTCTATCATGGTCCGTCTCCACGTCTTTCTCCATTCCTCCATACATCTCTCCTCTCAAATCACTTTAGAAATTCACCATCGTGATTTTGATGACGAATTTCTTTTGAAATTCAAGAGGTGAAAAGTTGAATAAAATTCAACATTTTGGTGCCCCGTCTCGCTGTAACGCTCGAATGTGGGACAGCCTCGCTGAATTCCTCTACGAGTTCTTTCTCAAAGGTCGAGATGTGAGAGCTTGATTGTCCGGTAAGCTGCAACATCGTTAATACGCAGTCGCCTGCGGGGGGCTTTGAGTGTAGGCTTACTCTAACTTTGCCAGAAAAGCGATAGCCGATCAAGGCGTGAAAACTTGAACAGAATTCAACAAATTGTTTATTAGTCAGCCTAAAGCAATACCTTCGTTTTCCAGTCTGGAAACGGCTGGTGTGAGCATTGGCGGAACTGCAAGATGAGACTGCGCACACTCAATTGTCGCTTGTACAAGGATTCAACCAAGCAGCAGAGACCGTCGTGATCATATTGATACCATTCCGGCGGGATTTCAGAAGCAAGATTCCAGAGCACGGTGCAATCAAGACTCTCGATTGATGAAAGTGTCGGCTCGAATGATTCCCAACCATCGACACCGGAGTATACATAATACTGGTGATAGGTTCCGAGCAAAGGCAAGTCTGGAAAGTTCCACGCTGCCGCATTGAAGCAATACCCGTGGTCAATAAATGTGGCTTCGTACTGCTGCCCATTTGAGCGGCGTATGAACAGAACCTGTCGAGCATCGCAGTTCCCAAGCCATTTATCGAAAGCCAGAATTCGCCAAAAGTCCTGCCTATTTATCACCCTTTCAAATGCAGCTTTCGGCAAATCTTCAAATACCCGGTCTTGCCAAAGATCAGCAGCATACCGTGTACCTAATTGCAGTCCGCTTAGGCAAGGAATAATTCTGCCTTCTAGCTCGATTCTCAGCCTTGGATTGTCCTCGACAAGATTCTCTGGTACGGCAATGATTTTCACCTCTGAGACTGGAAGACCAAGAAGACGAGCGATTCGCATCGCAAAGAATTCGTTGGCAAGAACCCTGATGTGCTGCGGATTATTCTGGAACTTCGTTATGTAAAGATGGCCATCAGATGCAGCTAGGAGATGAGCCTGGCTTCCGCCGCGCATTCTGCGAATGTGCTGAACTGCCGTAGGAGCCGCGTAAGGTTGTTTCCAGATACTCGGATTGGGAGCCTGATGAGCCGCCATTTCACCCATAATCTTGTCCGCTTTGAAGTCCACCAAAATTATGCGATTTTCGTGGACGGTTATATACGGCAAGAGGTCTGGATGCTACCGCGAAAGAAAAAAGAAATGCAAGAGGTCTTCAGAAAAAATTGTGCCTTTACCCAAACGAGCCTTGGTTTTCCCTGACAAACTACACCGGAACTACGAGTGCCTGCACCGAACCCGAATTCAATCTTGCAGATACTTTAACAGGACGTCGCGGCAACCGTGTCCCATCGCTGGAATTCCACCAAGCTAAATCCTCAATGGCTTCGTCATATGCGACAGAATTTGTGAAAACTCTATTGATTACTGATTTCTGAGGAATACGCATATTCGGAAAGATTTTCAGTTTTGCATTCCGTGCAGGTTCATTGGTAGAAATTTTCACCGCTCGTAACACGGGCTGGGGCTGCTCCTTGAATTCAAACGAGGATTGATTAAGGCCAAGCCTGTCCTGCTTCCGCAATGCTGGAGATGCATCAATCAAAACGCATGGAGTAGGCCAACTGTGAGTAAAACCAATCACGGAAGCCTGATTACTTGCCTCTGGACAAAGCCGATCCTTCAACTCTTGAATCTTGTTGAAAGAAATTTCACCCGACGCATGTTTCTGGACTATTTCAGGCAAGAACCCAAGCTTCCCGGCAATCACGTCCATTACCGCCTCTTCGGGGTCTTTTTGGTTGGCAATAGAATGGCTCCGGCAGAATTTAAGGCGCATTTGTGGCGTGAGGGTAAACAAGTGAGCGAGCTCGTGCCACTTTGAGAAGTAACAGCGCCAAGCCTTAGTGCCACGGAAGTCAATGAGTGACACAAATTTCCGATCATGCTTCTTGGGATTCAAGAGTCTAAACGTGATGGCATACACATCGTCAGTTAATTGAAGCTCAAGGTCTGCAAAGCCTATCTCACTGCGGGTCAAATATTTTGATTTGATCTCTCCCAGATCTGCGTCTGATCGAATTTCAATAAAATGAGTATCCAGCCGTGCCGCAGCCATATCAAGGCTCTCCTGCAACGTGCTGCACGGAAACTCCCGCAGGAACTGTCCCATTTGCTTTCTGGCAAACTCAACAATTGCGCTTACGGGATCATCCTTAGGTTTAAGACCCAAGTCTGTGGCCAACTTCCAGACTTGGGGTGATTTCGTAAGACGAGAATTCATTTGTTGTACACCTTTTTTATGGCTTCATGCAGCTGCTTCCACTCTTCCTTGCTGGGTTGACGTTTGAATGTGTTTCCTCGATTGCCAACAACAGAATTATGAGCAGCCAACACTCTCATAGTCTCATTGAATGACCAATGCTCCTCAGCAGCAACAGCAGATAACGTTGGGGGAATTTCGACAGGTTTTCGTTCCCGTTCTTCCTTCCCAATTTCGCCCTTCAATAAATAATCAAGTGATACACCCAAAGCATTGGAAATCTTCAGTACACTTTCAGCGCTTGGGGTTGCTTTGTTATTCTCCACTTCGCTCAGAAAACTCCGACTGAGCCCCGTTTTTTCTGCAAGTTTTTCTAACGTCCAGCCACGCTCCTCTCTGACCTCTCGGATTCGGTCGCCAAGAGTGGGCATTCGGCTCCTCCAATTTGTCCGGCTGACCCGTGATCGTAGCACGAATATTGTTCGTAATACCGCAAGTTTTTACTTGACGGGTTTATGGCATGTTCGGTATAAATGTCAAAAGTTCGCTATAAGCGAACAACTTTGATCCCACAGCTGGTCAAAGAAGTTGTTTTCTCGCTTGGGAATCATTCGGTGAGATTTGGAGGAGGTATTGAGTATGGCTGTTCATCAGGTTACCTGCATTAACAAAAGGGGCGGTCATTACAATCCCCACGAGCGAATCCAGTACATTGGCAACGAGTCAGGTGGATGGCGGTTGTCGGAAGACGCTGCGATAAGACGGATACTGAATAGCACGGATTCCTTTTACACATTCGTCAATGGCAGGAGAGCTAATGTGATCGTCGCGGAGCATAATGGTCGTCGGTACCTGAAAACTGATGCGGACGGATATGCGCCAGACAACCTGCTCAGCTTAGGAGAATGCGCAGGTGCATGCAAGATAATTGAATAATCAAGGCTGCTAAAAGCAGCATCAGGGAGGTTACTAGCTATGGACAGATATAAAGTCCTGAAAGGCACTACGGAAAACGCCCTTCAACAGCAGCTTAACGAGGCTGCCAAGCAGGGCTTCAAACCCGTGCTTATGAGCTGTTCTGACGGATTTGGCATCGTGGTGATCTTGGAAAACGAACGCCCGCAACACTAGGCAGGTACACAACTTTATTAAACAGCTATCTGATGCTCGATAAACAAGGAGGATTCAATGAGCAAGCATTGTGAAACTGGACTAGATGGTCGCTGTCGTGATGCAGATGGCGAAATTCGGCATAAACGCGGAGATACACTTGTCGGCACCTTACGTGACGAATATGGGTCGAATTTCGCTCCCGGTGTCCGCTCAGACATGCGGCTGGACACATTACTTGAGCAAAGTGGAGCAAATTCACTCAGCGACTATTTGCGAAATCAAAACAAATGACAAACTAGCAAGAATCGGAGCATTGGTCTCTTGAGTCGGGTGTAATTGAACCGCGAACAAGTGGACGTGCATGCACCTAATGATCCGCACGTAGAAATAAAGGAGAGATTCAATGAGCAAAGGCAGTAAAACTTTGGCGATGCCAGCAGTACTGGGGGTCAGTGGCATTCTCTTGATCTGCTGGCTTCAGTCGAATCCGAATTGTGATAAAGGATGCCGCACGCAGCTGGAACATCTCAAGGAACATTTGGCCGTGGACTTGATTAAGCTGTTGCTCGCTCAATTCGGTTTGTGATTCTGTTGTTGTTGCGAAGTGTGAAAACTGCCACTCATTGGGAAAGGCGCGCAAACTTTCTGAAAGATGACTCAGAAAATTCGATATAATTGAGCAAATTTTGCCAGGTTAGGAGAATTTTTGTGCCAAAGTACACTCGGAATACAGGTAAACAATGGAGTCCTGCGGACGTTAAGCAATTGAAGCAACTAGCCAAAGGCAACACCCCAACGCGAGTTATTGGCTTGAAATTGGGACGTACCGAAGATGCTGTTTATAGCAAAGCATCTCAAGAAGGCATCAGCCTCTCACCAACGAATCAATCACCATACGGCACTAAGAAAAAGTAATTGTGGAGGTGAATCGTGGGGTTTGAAATCAGAGGATTAGACGAATTCAAAAAATAACTCGATAGTTTTTGCCAAAAGGTCGAGCGGTTAAACGGCTCACATCAAGTCCCGATTGCAGATTTGCTGACACCATCATTTCTGACAAGGTGCAGTCGTTTTGGATCTTTGGATGAAATGATCCAGGCAAGCGGGTTCTCAAAGTTGAATCCGGAGCAACACTTCATTTGACAGTTGACGCGCGATGCTTGAGTCAGCCGCTGGTGACTGGACAAGAAAACAACTTGAAATTTGATTTTTTCGGCAAACTCCTCAGTCTACTTCCTACTCCTACTTTAATTTTCAAATGAGAACTTTTCGGAATTCCTCCTGGAGCAAATTCGTGAGGAAAACAGTGTCGCATTTTTACCTACGGCGGGATTTTTCAGGACTTCGGAAGGCTTGTAAGTTACTGAAAATAAATGGTCGGGGAGAGAGGATTTGAACCTCCGACCCCCTGGTCCCGAACCAGAGTTAATCGCTTATTGAATTCTATGAAGTTTCCTGTTTCTAAGTGATTGATATTGAATCCTTTGCGTGCCGCTGGAATCGGATTCGCAATCGGCGCTGCCCGCCTCCCATGGCCCGGATGGTTGGTTGGCCTGGTGTTCGGATTGCTGCTGAGTATCCCTGATGCCATCATCACGAAAGCCTATGCGCCCATTATTGGCATGGGCGCAATCGGGGGGCAGTTATTGGATTTCTTATATCAAGATTCGGACACTAGATG
>Ga0066662_10001066_pt1 | contig 12347 bp, 6 predicted proteins | sample GraSoiAngelo_111_FD_133939 | JGI IMG/M metagenome (GOLD analysis project Ga0066662, IMG submission 133939) | Grasslands soil microbial communities from the Angelo Coastal Reserve, California, USA - 14_0903_12_40cm | ecosystem: Environmental > Terrestrial > Soil > Grasslands | place: USA... | reverse complement strand
GCGTCCGCGACGATTCCTTCCAACAGCGTTCTGAAATGCTCCGCAAGACGGCCAATAGTCGAAGCGTCGAACAGCGCCGTCGCGTATTCGAAGATCCCGCCGATACCCTTTGGACCTTCGTACAAGTACAACGACAAATCCAATTTTGCGGCCTCGGTCTCCAGGAACACCGGCGTCAATTCCAAGCCCGGCAGCCGAAAGCCTTCCCAAGGCATGTTCTGCAGCGCAAACAGCGCCTGAAAGACGGGCTGACGCGACAAATCGCGTTCCGGCCGCAGAGCCTCGACCAGCTTCTCAAAGGGTAGCAACTGGTGCTCATAGGCCCCAAGGGCCACTTCCTTGACGCGCTTGACAAGATCACGAAACGACGGATCTCCCGACAGGTCCGTGCGGAGCGCGAGCGTATTCGTGAAAAACCCGATTAGTGGCTCTGTCGCCTGATCCGTGCGTCCCGCGATCGGCGTCCCGACAACGATATCCTCCTGGCCGGACCATCTGGCGAGCAGCACCTGAAGCGCCGCGAGTAAGACCATAAAGAGAGTGGCGCCCTCCGACTTCGCCAGCCCGTTTAAGCCTGTCCAGACGTCGCGCGACAGAACAAACAAATGGCGCTTGCCTTCGTAGCTCTGGATTGCGGGCCGAACCCGATCGGTCGGAAATTCCAGCGCTGTGGGCGCACCCGCCAGCTGCATTTTCCAGTATCGAAGCTGTTGGTCGAGCACCTCCCGGGTGAGCCTCTTTTGCTCCCACACCGCGTAATCACCGTACTGGATCGCCAAGTCGGACAAAGGCGACGGCTTCCCCTCGAGGTATGCTCCATACAGTGCGCCGACCTCCTGGACCAAAATGCCCATCGACCAGCCGTCTGAAACAATGTGGTGCGCCACTATCACCAGCAAATGATCGTTGTCCGACAATTTCACGAGAGCAACGCGCAGCAGCGCATCGGCTTTCAGGTCGAATGTCTCTCGAATGATCTCCGCCGCCCGTCTGTTTGCTTCCGTCTCTCGTTTCTCAGCCGGCCACCCGCTCACGTCCGCGATGGTCAGCCTGATGTCACGAGCTGCATCGACCACCTGCAAGGGATTGCCATCGACGATCGCGATCCGGGTTCGCAGTGCCTCGTGTCGGCGGACCACCTCGGCAAAGCTGGCCTGCAACGCAGCCGGCTCCAATGTCCCTCGCAGCCGGTACACCAGCGGGACGTTGTACTCGCTGCCGCCCGGCCGAAGCTGATCCAGCACCCAGAGCCGCTGCTGCGCGAACGACAGGCGCACCGCGCCGCGCTCCCGCATCTGCGTCAGTCGCGGCTTTTCCCGGGCAGCCTCACGCTCGGCCTGCATGAGCAAAGCGATGAGCTCAGCGCGCTCCGCCTCCGTAACCCCGGAGGTCCAGCTATCATTGCCCAATCCGGTCACCTGATGCCTCCCGCCTCAGTTCCCGCAACATCGACCGGACCTCTTCCGGCGACAGGGCGGAAACTTTGCTGTTCAGATCAGCAGATCTCTTCGAACGACTGATGTCACGATTCCGGTCGATGCTGCCGGCGAGCTCCGCTATTGTCGGTGTCTCGAACATCGCTCGAAGCGGCATTTCCACGTTCAATTCGCCTCGCATCCGCGCAATTACTCGGGTCGCCAGCAGCGAATGTCCGCCGAGTTCGAAGAAATTGTCGTCAATTCCGACCCGCTCAACGCGCAGCACGTCTCGCCAAATCCTGCAGAGCGTCTTCTCAAGCGACGTGCGCGGCGCTTCATGCTCAGCTGGCGGAGCGGCAACGCGACGAACAGACCGGCCGAACGTCGCGGCCCTATCGTCCACCGAGCCATATTCGGCCGCTACTAACCGGCAGAACCGTCGATGCGGGGCCACGAGATCCGCACCTGCACCGGTCGGTCTTTGTTGCGTGGATGCGCGCTCTGCTGCGACATCTCGGGGCGCCGTGACCGGATCGCCGCTTCGTCGCCGCTCAAGGGCACTCTTGAGGCTGTGGATTGGAAAGACGTTGGTGCTCAGGAGACATTCGGTCAGTCCCCCAAGTCTTTGCAGGGATAACAGGAAGCGTTCCGCCGGCGCATTGCGCGGCGTTGCCCGGAAGTCGAACGCAAGACCCTCCACGAGCGCCGCGCTCGATTTTTCAACCAGTTGTTCGAGCACCTCGAACTCGACATCGCGGCCCAGCACCCTGCAACTCAGTGCAAATAGGACCACCCGCCAAATGGGCTCGGACCGATCGACAACAATTAATCCCGATCTTCCGTAGTCTCCAAAGCGATCGCTCGCTGTCACGATGAATGCATCGGTGTCGGGCGCCACGACGATCGCCTTTGCATCGGCAAGCGTCAGTCGAACGCCCGACGTGTTGAACTGAGTGGTGCGTTCCGCAATCTGCACCATCCGTTCGACATCAGACGCGGAGCTGATGCCGAGGCTCACTCGAAGCCCAAGGCTCTTGATGAACTCGCTCAATGAGGCGGCCTGTTGCTTCGCGGTGCTCCGCCGCCGTTCCTCGACATAGCGCTGCGTTCGTGCCCGATCCTCCGATGTGGATCCGGCACCGTCAAACATCCACAAGCGATTCAAAAACGATCCGATGGCGTCGTCGTCGGTCGGCACTTTCAGCGTCAGGACTTCGGGCAGCTGCGCCTCCATCTTGGCGCATTCAACCGCGTCGTCATCGAGGAACACGAAGCTGTCCAGTCCCAGATCGAGCTCGTCGGCAAGCTCGGCCATGGCCTCACATTTCGCATTCCACCCGATCCGGTGCGCGACGATCTCGTCGAGCGAAATGACCATCCCCGGGTTGGTCTGGAATACCGCAAAGACGTCCGCTTCGTCATTGCGGCTGCACAGGCAAACCAGAATGCCTCTTTTAACCAGCTCAACCAGGACTTCCTGAAGCTGCCGACGCCCCGGCGTTACCGTGACGCCGGCGGCGCCGTCTTCCCCGCAAATGCCCAGCCACAATGTGTTGTCACAATCGACCACCAGCACCTTGCAGGGGCGCGCCGTTGTTGAGAGCACCGAGCGCATGATGGCGGTGGCGGCGGCAAAAAAGAAATTCTCCGAATACGGGATCCGCGCCATCTCATCCAGATAGCTGTCGTGAAATGAAGAAACGCCGAACGCCTCCAGGGTCGTGGCAACGGGCACGATAAGGACTCGCGGAAGATCTTGTATCGCCTTCGTCAGCCGCGCTTCGATAACAGCGAGCTGCGATGAAAGCGCGCTTGTGACTGTGCCCGGGGATTGCGGACAAATTCCGACCAGACAGTAGCCGCGGCCGATTTGGCTCGCGACGCCCAACCGGTCGACGAACTCGAGGACGTTCCGCTCGACCAGATCGACGTCGATCGTCATTGTTCCGTCGCCCGATCCATTGCTCCCCTCTTGGCGGCGTCCCCAATCCTCCAGGCGAAGAAGAATGACGTGAAACTGGTGCCTCTCCTGGGTAAACGATGGTGCCGCAAGCAGAGCCTGAAACACCTGGTCGAAGCCGGTCATGCGAACACTGGATGTCAAACCGATACGTTCCGTCCACTGCAGCAATGGGTCCACGGCAACGTCAGCTGTGAACGAGCTGGAGATGGCAATCTGGACACCCAACGGCGCAATCGCATTCCAGAGATCCACGAGAGGCCGGCGTGGGGCCGCCACAACCGCTTCGAGCACCGCCCTGAAGTCCAGAATCATTTGCTCTACTGTCGATTGAGAAAACAGTTCGGCCGCGAACTCGAAGCAGCCGCTCACCCCCTCTTCCATCTCATAGAGATAGACCGATAAGTCGAACTTCGAGGTAACGCTACTTATGTCGGTCCAATTCGCGTCCAGCCCTGACATTTCCAATTTGTCGACCGGTACGTTCTGCAGTGCAAAGAGAACTTGCACCAATGGTTGGCGCGACAGATCGCGCCGGGGATGCAACACCTCGACCAACTTCTCGAAGGGCAGCTCATCATGGCTATATGCATCAAGCGCTACTTCTCGTACCCGCGCCAAAAGCGCGGTGAACGACGAATCCGGAGAAATATCGACCCGTAGGACCAGTATGTTGGCGACGAGCCCGATAAGGCCCTCGAGCTCAAGCCGGGTTCGATTGGCTACCGGAGTTCCGACCACGATGTCGCGTTGACCGCTCCACCACGACAAAAGCACCAGGAACGCGGAGAGCATGAACATGTACGGGGTGACCGCTTCGCTCGTCGCGACATCCTTGATCCGATCGCTGAGCTCGCGAGGCAATTGCAGGCTGACCCTGTCCCCTCTGAAGCTTTTTACCGGCGGCCGAGCCCGGTCTGTTGGGAGATCGAGGAACGGTGGCGCGCCGGATAACTTGGCGCGCCAGTAAGCGATATGTTCCGCTATGACCCGCCCTTGCAGACGCTCTCTCTGCCAAATGGCATAGTCGGCATATTGCAACGGCAATTCGCTCAACGGAGATGGAAGACCCAACGAATAGGCGGAGTAGAGTGCGGCGAGCTCGCGGCTCAACACGCCACGAGACCAGCCGTCGAAAACGATGTGCTGGATGTTGAACAGCAGAATGTGTTCATCGACGGACAACTTCACCAGATGAGCACGAAACAGCGAGCCATCAGTCAGGACGAAAGGCTCGCTCACAAAGCCGGAAATTCGTTGCGCCAGCGCCGCCGCCCGCTCGCCCTCGCCCAGCCGCGACAGGTCGGTCGTATCGAGGCAGTACGCCGCTGGCGCGTCAATGATCTGCACCGGATCATCGGCCGTCGGATCGATACGCGCCCGGAGTACATCATGCCGCCGGAGAATCTCAGTGAGGCTCCGTTGCAGAGCGTCAGCATTCAGCGAGCCTTTCAGGCGGATGGCCATCGGGATGTCGTAGGCGGATCCCAGGTCCTCCACCTGGCCAAGTACCCACAGCTGCTCCTGGGCGAAAGAGAGCGGAGCCTTTTGCCGCCGAAGCGCGGCAACCGAAGAGGCCTCCGATTGGAGTTTCGCCCCGTCAAGGAACCCGCAAATTTCGGCCTTCAGCTCCCGCATTTCGGCCAATTGGTCGGGAGTGATAACTCCCTTCGGAGCTTCAAATCTGAGCACGTTGTTCTCGGTCCAGAGACGGGCCCCGCCCTGGCGCAAGCTGGACAGCAGCCTGAGCACCCGGCTCATATAGCGCCGACCTCTTGGTCTGAGCTGAACGGCTGATGGCCACTGGCGGCCGACGAGCCTGCCTGCGCCGCCCATTGTAAGGTGTCGATCGCATCGGCCAGGTCAGCCAGCTTGGGTCGCTCGAACAGGATACGGAGAGGAATCTCCAACACGAGCTCATCGCGCAGCCGCGCCACGACCTGGGCACCCAACAAGGAATTGCCGCCCAGCGCGAAAAAATTGTCTTCGCGCCCGGGCTGACCGCTTCGCAGAACTTGGCCCCAGATTTTCGCCAGCAGGGTTTCCGCGTCGGACCGCGGCATTCCATGTCGCCCGCAATGCTCCGAGGCTAGCTCGTCTGGGACGGACGGGGCGCGCGGACCGGGCACATCGCCCGAGCTTGGATATCGCGCGTTCTCCTCGGCCAACTGCCTTTTTGCGACCTTTCCCGCGGAAGTCTTGGGCAGCGCGGTGCGGATCTCCATGTCCAATGGAAGCTCGTATTGGGCGAGCTTGTCCTTGAGGAACATGCAGAGATCGGCGTAGCCGAACGATACATGGTCCGGATTCAGGACAATGAAGGCCTTCGCGATTTGGCCAAAGCGCAGATCGGGTATGCCGATGACTGCAGCTTCCGCGACCCAAGGATGCTCGTAAATTGCTTCCTCGATGATGCGAGGATAGACGTTGTGGCCGCCACACAGGATCATGTCCTTGAGCCGGTCCACGAGGATTAGGTAGCCGTCGTCCAACAGGACGCCGATGTCCCCGGTGTGAAAGTGCCCACCGCGAAACGCGTCCGCCGTTGCGGCGGGATTTTTCCAATAGCCCTTCATCACATGAGGACCGCTGATGCAGATCTCGCCCTGCTTGCCGGCCGGAAGTCGCAGTCCGGTGTCAACATCCACGATCTCGAAGAAGGCTTGCGGCAGCGGTAGTCCGACCGTGCCCGGCCGCGACTGATCTTGGATCTGAGTGGTTCCGACACTGGTGGTCTCGGTCAGTCCATAACCTTCGCCGGCTGTCGTCCCGCCCATGCGCTTGAACCGTTCGAGTACGTCTGCGTGTAACGGCGCTCCGCCGGAGCTCCACACCCGTACGGACGAAAGATCGTACTGTCCGGCATCGGGATCGTTCACGAGCGCCGCGTACATCGACGGCACGCCGGAAAATACGGTGACCCTCTTGCGGCTTATGTCTGCAAGAACGCGCTTGGGGTCGAAACGTATGTGAAGGACTAGCTGACTGTTCAGAGCCATAGCCAGGAGCATCGCGCAACAAAGACCAAATATATGGAACAGCGGCAGCACGACGAGCGCGATGTCTCGTTGGTTCGAATCCGCGGATCCGATCCAACGGGCATAGGAGTGCACAGCTGCGGAAAAGTTGGCATGAGTCAGCATCGCGCCCTTCGGCTGACCGGTGGTCCCCCCCGTGTATTGTAGCGCGGCAAGCTCATCTTCGAGGCGACCGCGAGGATGGCGTAAAAAGATGCCATCGTTGTTGATCAGGTCCGAGAACGCTATCTCGCGGCCGGGTCCCGGAACAAACCCTATTGTCGTGCCGCCAAGGGCGGCCGCGACTTCGCCGGGTATAAAGTCTTCGAGCCGGCACACAATGATCGTTTCGAGTTTCGCCGTTCCCTTGAACGCCGCGATTTCGGGATAGAGCGTCGGCCAAGCCAGCGTCACCATCAATTCGGTGTCGGAATCGCTCAACTGATATTTCAGCTCCCGCGCTCCGGCGATCGGACTGAAATTGACGACACGCCCGCCGGCCATCAGGATGCCGAAGAAGCAGATGATGAAATGAGGAACGTTTAGCAAGTGCAGTCCGACGTTAACGCCGGGACGGACGCCGGCAGCCTGAAGTCCTGCGGCCGCACGCTTGCTCAGATCGAGAATCTCGCGAAACGTCAGCGTGCGATCGTAGAAGTCGGTCGCGACTTGATCGGGCCACTTCTCCGCCGCGCTTTCCAGAAAGCGTTCGACCGGCACCGGTGCAGGGAGTGGATCGCGCCACGATACGCCGGATGGATATGTCCCTTCCCAGACGTGATACACCATGGACCGTCCTCGCACTTAACCTTGCGGATCAGCGCCGTTTCGCGCCGCTGCTAATCGAGCCCTTCTGTTCTCGCGATCGCGATACTCTGGTGCGGTGCGGCGCTGCTCGTGTCCGGCCCGACACGAGAAAGGCGCGGCGGTTAGCGGCTAACCCGATCCGGAGAACACACTGTAGTTGATGGTAATGCCAATAGCAATCTTGGCGCGCTGCTTGATATTTTGCAGCGCGCCGATCCGGTGCTTCGATGTCGCGTGCTACTCAATAGATATCGCTGCGCTTCCGACACGCACCGCCGTCGAACGAACTGCTCGAAGCTATGTGGCGAGCGATGTCAAAGGATATGCCAAGCGCGCGTCGCCCCAGTATCGCGTCTCGCGGTCGAACGCGCGCTTAAGGCTTAGTCCGAGCTCGGGATCGGAGGCTATCTCGTCACTGGCGACGATGTCGCGCACCCGCTCGAGATCGGCAGTCGACAATCCCTGCATCAGAACAGCTATAAGTTCTGCGACTGCCCGCTCGTGTTCGCGCTTGCTCGCAGCTGCACTCGCGTTGATGTGAGCAGATAGCGCCGATCGCGCGGACTTTTTTTGTTCTTTCCGTGCGTTCGGCCGGAACGCCTTGAGCTCTTCCCGAATGGCCGACGGAGCAATGCGTTCACCAGCCTCGAGCCGGCTGATGACGTCAACCACATAAGCTTCGGGAACGCCATCGGAAGAAAGCAGGTAAAGCGCTGACGGCGCCAAATGCGCGACTATCGCGCATTTGCCCGAAGCCCAACTCGCCACTCGCATGTATCCTTGCGCGGTGCGGACGGGGATTCCAACCTCCGCCTCCACCCACCGAAGAAATCCGCCATGCGACAGATGACGTTTGGATTCGATCAACGCCTTACCGACCTGTATCACGGAGCCGGTACATTGTCGTCGAATGCGCTCGGCTTGTCCTCTTAGGAATGTCGCAACCGAGGATGATACGGAGTCATAATCGAACAGGAGATCGCTCAACGCACCTACTCCTACCGATGGGTCAGTCTTCTTGGCTCAGAAGCCCTTATCGACAGAGAGTCCGGGTACCATACATTCGCTCGCGTAATCAACCTTTAGTTTAGTAGCGCCGCGACCGCTAAATTTTATTGCAATGTGGTCTCGCGCAATCCGCTTGAACGCGGTCAGTCATCGCTGTTTCGAAACGGACGCTGTGACTATCGTCGTGTGGCATGCCACGATGTTCGCGAAAGCGTGGCGATCGTCGACAGCACCTCGCAATCTAGCAGGGCCGACTACGCGTTCGAGAATTTTTTTCTACAGCGCTGCGATACGACCGCTGAAACTTTCCTGGCTGCGGTCTCTCTGCGTTAGCCTTCGGCCAAGTAAAGCCAGGCGTAAGGCGTATTCGCCTCGCGGAGTTCTGACGCTCCTGGCTGGGTCGACCACTATGCCTGCATCATGTCCCGGCCAACAGATCGCTTCTTCAAGATCGGCGCGCGCCCTCGATCCAGAATCAGGAGTTTGTCTGCGGCATCGAAATATCGGTCATCGTGGGAAATCACGATGACCAGCTTGCCATTCGCGCGCAGCTCCTGAAGAATCTCCTTGTAGAAAATATTCTTGAATGCCGGATCCTGATCGGCCGCCCATTCGTCGAAAATGTAGATCGGTCGATCTTCGAGATAGGCAACCAGCAATGCGAGCCGCTTGCGCTCACCCAGCGATAGCGCGGTCGTACTGGCAAATCGTCCCTGATCGATGCGGACCCTGTCCTCCATCCGGAGCTGGCGGAGCAGGCGCGGCACGAGGGCGTAAGTGTCCGGCGAATCATTCTCAATCAATTGATCGAACAGGAAAAAATCGTTGAAAACGGCCGAAAAATTCTCTCGATATTGCTGTACTGCGGAATCGCTTACGGGACATCCGTTGATCCTGATTTCGCCCGCCGCTGGCCTGTACAACCCAGTCAGCAGCTTTGCAAAAGTGGTTTTTCCGGCCCCATTTCCTCCCGTGACGAAGACAATCTCGCCCGAATTGAGCGTCAGATCTACGGGACCGAAGGTGAATTTTCCTCTGCCGGCATCGGTCTCATAGGTGTGCACCACACCGACAAACTTCAGTTCCCGGAATGGCACGATGCCTGGCTGATCGCCGCTATTATGCACGAGCGCGTCACCAACCGCGCCGTCCAGTTTCAGGCCCAGCGCGTGGAGTCGAGCCAGTGCGACATTGGCTTCACGCAATGCTTGCCACTCCTGAACCAATCCCTGCAAGGGCGCCAGCATCCAGATCGTGGCAATGACGTACCGGATGTCGGTCGGATGTCCCGCTGTTTCGGTGACGTTAACGACGGCAGCGCCCAGAATGACGAAGAACAACAGATGTACACTGCTCGCGGCACCGCCGAAGAGCAGTGAATGTAGATTAGCCGAGCGTCTCACGTCGCTCGCGTGTTCTGCAAACTTCCCGGTTGCCTGTTCCCGCCGTCGAGCGTTTAGTTTGAGTTCCTTGACGCCATCCACGATACCGCGGAAGCTATTCAACATGACGTCCCATTTGGCGCGCGAGATCTGGAATTGTTTTGTCGCTGCCTTGAGAAACAGGTTTTGGGCCACAAGCCCGACTGCAATCAGGGCCAAGGAGACCAGAAGTTGTTTCGGCGCGATCCAACCAAGGTAAGAGAGGCAGGTCGCCAGAAACGTTATATTGGCGCATAGCAACGCGAGGTTCGGCAGGGATCCAGCCACGCGATTGACGTCGTCCACCATCGCGGTCATCAATCTCGGGCCGCCGATGCGCTCGAAGTCCGACAAAGGAGCTAGCACGGTCTGTCTGGCAAATCTCACGCGCAGTTCATGAATCGCCTCCCAGGCGAGCCGCTGCATGAGGTTTCTCGCGAGAGCCCGGCCGGAAACCGCGACAAGCGCGAGCGCCAGGAATGTCCAGATCAGCGATTGACCGTTAACGGGGGCCTGAAGCCAGCGAAAGATGACGAACATGATGCCCATGGTCGCCGCACCGCTGAAGAAGCTGACAACGACCGAGAGGGCGAACACTGCAGGTCGCTTCGAGAGAAACTTGACCAGCATCATAAGCTAGTGGCCTCACGAATACCCTGCCGACAACCAGGGAGTGCGCGACGGAACTACAATCATATAGCCGCCCGGGCAGCAAAGATACCGGATAATAGATCGCGCCCAGTTCGAGATTTGTTGAGAGGCTTGCAGCTCACAAATTTGACCACTCGAGCCAACTATTCTTCATGCTGCCGCTCGGACAATGTACTCCTCTGGTGGTTTGAAGTCCGATTTACGACCGATTGACTCTCGTAGTGGTCGATCTCAAATTCCTGTCGCGTGGATACTCCTAAGTTTCGTGGTCGCGCGATCGGCGGAAGCTTGAACTTCTCTGCCACCAAAAAAGCCGCGCGACTTCCGTGGCAGATTTGCTGACGCGTGATATAATGCGGTTTGGCTTGTTTCGTCTGAACCAGTGGTGTCGCATTTGCTGTTGAGGAGTTACGAAGATGGCTTCGGAGCAGGATGCCGATGCGACGATCTATTCGGTCGTCGTCAATGATGAGGAGCAATATTCGATCTGGAGGAAGGATGACCAGGTTCCCCGCGGTTGGCGCAAGATAGGCAAGGATGGTGTCCGGGAGGAATGCCTGAAATACATCGATGAGATCTGGACGGACATGCGGCCACTCAGTTTGCGTCGGACGATGGCCTCTTCTCCAAGTCAATAATGGAACCTCGGCAGGTGCTTTCTGCGCGGTCGACATTGAACAAGCCCCTTGGCGATTCAGGGCTCTGCGACCTGACAACAGTGCTCAGGCAGATGCTCGGTCCGGGCATTGCTGCGGCGACCGCCGCTCCGCGGCTTGTCTGCGACGAACTTTTCTCGGACGAGCTGCGATACATCGGCAAAGCCGTCCAGAAACGCAGGGCGGAGTTCGGAACGGCACGAGTATGTGCTCGGCACGCGCTTTCCGAGCTTGGAATCGAGCCCTGTTCACTTGCTCCCAATCCCGACCGCTCGCCTAGCTGGCCTACCGGAGTTCGAGGAACGATCGCTCATAGCGCGCATCGTTGTGCGGCCGCGGTTACAAACTTGCCCGAGATCACCGGGATCGGACTTGACCTCGAAGAGGACACGCCCCTGCTCCAAGATTTGGAAAGCGTGATCTGCACGGCCGCGGAACGGCAGTGGCTTCAACGCTTTTCCCTCTCAGAGCGCGCAAGACTGGGGAAGGTTTTTTTCAGCGCTAAGGAGGCTTTCTACAAATGCCAATACGATACGAGCAGGGCCTTTATTACCTTTCAGGATGTCACCCTCGAGCTGGACAGGTCGGCCCAGTCCTTTCGCGTCGGCGCCTTGCTGCCTAGCGGCAACCCATGGGACCGGGTCAGGTCGGTGACTGGACGCTTCCATCGCGAGCATGGCCTTGTGATCACCACCGCTTTGCTGGTGTCCCGCTGAGAGGTTTCGCGGCGTTCAAGCTCGCAGAGCAGGCGGGGCTGAAGCTAGATGCAAGAACACGACGGCTCGTAAGCGGCACGTATTTCGCTCGCCGGATAACCACCACGTGCTTAAAAAGCTTGGTGGTGTGCGCAGTCATATGCGAACCGGTCTCCTTCAACATTCGCCTGATAACTGGGAATTTTTAGCGAAATTGGTCAAATAACAGGCTTGCCGCGCGTCTGATACCGGCTTTCGGTTGATATTGAGGAGTGACCCCAAAGGCTTACAGACGACGTGCTGCACTTTCCAGTTAATGCGCAAAACAGGCCTGAGAAGCGCAATGCTGGCCCCGAGAAGCGCGAGATCAGGCGTTTGTAAGGGTTGAACTGGTCACGGCAATTAAAATCGCTCATAAGCGAGCTAGCAACATCGAATCAAGCGACATCCCTGGTCAGATTTGCTGCCTTCACCGAATTAGCACTCTGAACCCGCCTCGCTCTGAACCTGCCTCGCCCTGAACCTGCCTCGCCCTGAACCTGCCTCGCCCTGAACCTGCCTCGCCCTGAACCCGCCTCGCCCCGGCCCCCGCCTCGCTCTGAACTTGCCTTGGCCTGAACAAGCCTTGACCTGAACCCGGCTCGCCCTGCACTCGCTTCGCGCTGCACTGGCTCGACCCGCCCTCGCCCTGCCTCGCCCTGCCCTGACTCGTTT
>Ga0066662_10001065_pt1 | contig 12352 bp, 10 predicted proteins | sample GraSoiAngelo_111_FD_133939 | JGI IMG/M metagenome (GOLD analysis project Ga0066662, IMG submission 133939) | Grasslands soil microbial communities from the Angelo Coastal Reserve, California, USA - 14_0903_12_40cm | ecosystem: Environmental > Terrestrial > Soil > Grasslands | place: USA... | reverse complement strand
TCGGGAGGATTGGCAATCAAAATCAATTGTATTTAGGTCGAAGAGTGGTTCTCCCCGCCAACTCTGTTTTCAAATGCGATTGCCCTGGGTTCTCCCCGCCAACTCTGTTTTCAAATGCGATTGCCCTGCTAAAATTGCGGTATTTCTTTAGCGTAAAGATACTCCTGAAAAAAGCAGCTTGCTTATTCAGATATTGACCTAATCTGGGAAGTGGACGAGCAAGCCTATCCAGAAGAGATCGCACGACTGCGGCGAGAGAATAAGAAGTTGCGGGCGGAAATTGCGCGATACGTAAACTCCTGGAAGAGGCATTGCGCAGCAGCAAACGCCAAGCGACTCCGTTCTCGCGCCGCCATCCTAACGCCCATCCGCAAAAACCAGGACGCAAGGCGGGTAAGAAGTATGGCCGGAGTTGCCGCCGCGAGCGTCCCCAGCTTATAGATCAAGTCATCGATGTACCGCTGCCCAGACATGGTCCGCATTGTGCTGGAGACCTGGAAGAAACCGGAGCGGTTGCCCAATAGGAAAGCGCAATTCCCGAGCCGCGCGTGGACATGCGGAATTCGCATTCACCTGGGGCGGTGCCGCCATTGCGGACGGCGGGTGCAAGGACGTGACCGGCGGCAGACAGAGAGGTGGGCAGTGCCAGTTCGCAATTGGAACGCGGGCGTCGACCTTGGCCATTCTGCTGAACAACGGTTTGGGCTGCCCTATGGTAAGACGGTGGCGGTGCTGCAACAAGGCTGGGGACTGCTATTTTGAGCCCATATTTATTGAGCACAATTGCCCCCACAACAAACTAGGAGTTGTTTGGCATTATGCACTCCCACGGAAGAATGAAATTGGGGCTTTACCCCTTTTCAGTTTCCTCGTGGAGGTGCGCGTAATCGGGAAACGCACGATCCGGATCAATTCTCTATTGCCATTTCACAGGTTGCAACAGCCAATTAAATCTGAATCGGTCTGGATATTTTTCCATATCCTCCAACAGAGCAGAACGATGTTCTTTCAGAAAGCGCACATTCGGCCAAAGATCAATAAGGCGATTCAAACACTCAAGGTCACCGATGTCTAAAGCCGTTTTAGAGGAGATTGAAAGCACCACAGCGAGCGATTGCTGATAAAAGTCCATGAATGTGAGTCTACCCTTGAGGTCGTTATGCTCCCAACAGCAACCGATACAGTTACTGGCAATGTAACCTTTGTTGCAATCGAATCGGTCAAGTCCGTTGTAGACGTATGAATTCTTGGCTTTCTTGTTTACCTTTCGAGATGGGGGAGCTGCACAGAAATAACAAGGCTGGCTGGTAAGCTCAAAGAAAATCTTTTCAGTCAGAGTGAATTCTAAACCCTGCTTGGCCGCTCGCCTTTTATAGTTGTTGTACAGGCGCTTGAAACTGGCAGCATATCCATCCCTATTTTTGTATGTCAGTGGGTCTGGACATGTGACCTTTGCAATTCCGAATGGATAACCACCGATTTTCGTCAGGTGGGGGTGACCCTCAGGCCACTCGCCGTATGTTATTGACATGAACGTCTTCACCCCGTTTCCTTCTAATACTAGATTGCTCGCCAATCGTTTTCAGCCCAACGTTTTCATGCTTGAGGAACAGCCCTAGCCTCTATGCTAGCCCTTCGGATGAATTTCTGATCCGAGCCGTGCTTTTGCAAGACGATTCCGGTACACCGATGCTGGTGATCACCAGGCGCTCTCGGAGAACCTTGGCCAAATGCTGCGGGGCTGGGCATTTGGTACGACATTGGCGCAGGAACGCGTGACCGGCTGGACTTAAAATAGGTGGAAAACTGATAGCTATTCCCACGAGCATTTTAGAGATTGCTAGTCTTCACGCAAATGAAATCCTCTCCCGCCTGTCAAACGTAGAGCGTAGCGTGGGCCGTCCGACGAATCCGACCGTGTATTCTGCCAGAGAGTTCAAGCAGAAGATCGCGAACGGAAATCATTTCTTAAACGCGGTAATGAAGGGCAAGAAGGTATTCCTGATTGGAAGCGAGCATGAGCTTAGAAAAATGGCTGGAATACGGGTGGGTAAAACGCGAGGCCAGCAGTCCAAATGAAATAAGGTCTCCTGAGTATTGTGAAGCGCAGCTTGAATGATTCCAAGGTAACCGCCATCTCGGCAGACCTTCGCTTTACCGCTGCCTTCAATGCCGCGCTGGCTGCGGCCACTACGGCGCAGGGCATCCGGTTATCGGGCTCCCAGCCAACCGGGGCACCACCTGAATATGTCTTTTTGAAAACCGGCTACTGTGGGGTGACTACCAGGGGCGCTACTGCACCGATGGAGGTGTCACCCTGTAGTCCCAGCATCTGAATCGGCTGGGCGGAGGTGATGCGCACTGAGGCTCCATTCACGAAAATGCCCAGGGGAAAAACCTCCAGCAGATCGCGTGCCACCCTGGTGCGTGATTCCAGTAAGAAGTTGAGCGACTGCAGCACCTGGTTGGTGGAGGAGAGCAGTTCCAGCTTTACCGGGGCGGCTGTGGTGTTTGGATTCTGCAGGGCCAGGCCAGTGAATACCGTCTGGCTTTTGGTCCAGGGCAATGTGGCTGAAGTATATTTCTGGCTGGAGAAGATGGGATAGCTGGCGGCCAGCAACGGACGCAAGCTCTGTCCAACTGCGTTGGCGCGCAGATAGGAGTAATACGTAACTTTTTCAGCCGTGTTCTTATCAATAACGCGAATACGCGTTCCTTGCAGTTGTATGTCGCGGTCGAGTGTGACATCAATCCGGCTGGAAGATACGGCATCGGCGGTCACGACAGTGGCTCCCTCCACCTGGACTTTCGGCGCTGCGGGAAGATTCATCCCGGTGATCGAGAACGGAGTGCCTGCCGGAATGAGCCCCTCTCCAGGCAGCACGTCTGTAATCGACATATGCCCGCCGATCGTCAATTTGCCGGGAGCGCTTTCCTGCGGATAAGGCAGGCCGGTTGCCGGATCGATGAAGAAGGACGAGTTGAGGTCGATGTTGAGCGGCACTTGTGTGCCAACCACGGCATCCGTTTTTACGGGAAAGGTGATGGTCAGAATCGGATAGTCGATTGCGTTTGTGCCAAAAGTAAAGTTGGGCGAGATGAAATTGACCTGCAGGCCGCTGGCGCCCTGCACAGCCACACCACACGCCTGACCTGAAGGATCATTGAGGGAGAGGCCGCGCGCCGGTCCGGTGCTGGTAGTCGGGATCGTAGGAGTGGTGCTGCCGCGGCCCATCGGCTTGGGCTCGGTTAAAAGTAATTGATATTGAAAAATTCCGCCCGGAGGAACAGTTGCATCGTTCACGCTCAGCGATACACCGGCAAAGGGCGCTGGGACTGGTTCCCCGGCGGCCGCAGCCTTGGCCGTTTTGGCAGCCGCTGTTGGTTTGGCGAAGAACGACAGATCGCGCAGTACAGTACCAGCAGAACATAAGGTGGCTGCGCAGAGAAACAAACCTGTAACTGAAACGATCCTTCGCGAATGCATCCACTGCAACATTCTTACTTCTCCTCAACGGTTACGGCTTTACGGTTCCAACCCGAAAATGTTCGCGGCTGGAACTGACAACCGCCTTACCTGAAGCATCCAGAGCGGTCACCTGCCAGTTGTATGGCTTTCCCGTATGGATAAGGCTCTTCCAGTCTGGTGTCACGGAAAGGACGTTTTGGTTGACCGTCTCTTGCCGCACCAGAGTGCCATCCACCTCGGTCAGTTCAACCCGATACGATGTTGCACCGGGATAAACATCCCAGCGGAAATTTTCCGGGAGACCCTTGAGGTCGCCTGATGGTCCGATCAGCCGGATACTCTGCGACCTCAGGATTTGGCCAGGATTAGGATTATTTAATCCTGCATTTAATTGGGGTGCGGCCTGGTGCTCAGAAATATAGAGTGAAACACTAAAAATAATAATCAGTGCAACTGCTACTGCTGCAATAGCATACGAATTACGAAAGAAGTTACGGAAAAAGCCCAGGCGGCCCGCAACTGCCGTCTGCGGGGCTGATTTCAAGGAATTGCGGCCTAACTGGGCGGTAATCCAGGCGACGGCTGCGCCTTCATCGTGCGCCGGAGCCGCCGATTCAAAGTTCTTCAGCATGGCCAGCTCGGTCTGGCAGCGTGGACACTCGGCGAGATGCGCATTCAATTTTTCATCCGGAAGAGGAACGCTTTCCGCCAGGCGCTCCAGATCATTGATAGAAAGACAGTTCCCAGTCGTGGACACGGCTGCGCGCCACGCCTCCCGGGATTTATTATTATCGGCCATTGATCTCACCTTCGATCGCGCCTTGTGCGCGGGCTTTCCATCGACTGACTGCTTTCTCCAGTTTCCGTTTAGCGCTCACCAGGTAAGCCTTGGCGCCGCTGGCGTTTTCCAGTTTGAGTACCCGCGTGATTACATCCAACGGAAGTTCTTCGGAAAAATGGAGTGTGAAAACCACTTTTTCTGTTTCTCCCAGCGCTTCATTCATGATCTGCCGCGCCAGGTCTGCCGCTTGCCGGCGTTCCAGGCCGGCAAATGGGTCGTGGCCACCCATATCCGGAAGCGTGTCTATTACCTCTTCTTCCGAAGTCATGTTTGGAGCGTTGCCTCTGGCTCTCACTGCATTGAGACAATGATTGCGGGCGATGGAGAACAACCAAGTGGAAAATTTTGACTGGCCTTTGAAAGAGGGAAGATTTTGATAAGCCTTGGCGCAAATTTCCTGGGCCAGATCGGCCGCTGACTCGCGGTCGCCGGTGAATCCCAGGCACCAGCGCGCCACCTTTACATGATGGCGGCGAAAAAGCTCATTTAAATACAGTTCTGCGGAGGAACTCCGTTCCTCAGAACGGTATCGGGCAATGAGTGCTTCATCGGAGAGGTCTTCCCACTGCATTACCGGGATTATAGCAATGGCGGAACTGGCCCGTTCCGGCACAGAGACGCTGGAAGGAGAGCTTGCCAACGCCTCCTGGCCGGAACGGATACAGCGCTTCTCTTCAAAACGGTCTGGAATGCAGTCCGTCTGTACGGGATAGAGTTGAAGCGCCGTGCTGGGTTGAGCAGCCAACCTGGATACCTTCTATGGAGTAAGACACACACACCCACTCCTGCGGAACAACTTTTTTAAATGAGGGCTCAAGGATCAGCGTGCCTTCAAGTCTTCCAGTTCTTCCAATGTACGTGGCCAGTCTTTGCCGAGCAGGCGGCTCAGGGAACGGTCGGCCAGCAGCTTCCCTTGGGTCTGGCAGGGTGCGCAGTAGTTGGTTTCATTCGAGGCGTAGCGTATCCGCTGGATTTTGGCGCGGCATCGCGGACACGGCTTCCCATACTTTCCATGGACAGCCATGGCTTCATGAAACGCAGTAACCTTTTCCGGGAACTTAGCTCCCGACTGCGTGCGCAGGTCGTGAGTCCACTTGTTCAGCGTGTGGCGTGTTGCTTCGAAGAGCCGGGTGATCTCTGCTTCATTCAGCCGTTGGGTCAAAGTTACCGGTGAGAGCTGGGCAGCATGAAGTATCTCGTCAGAGTAGGCATTGCCGATTCCGCTGAATATATGCGGATCGGTAAGGGCGCGTTTCAGCGTGTGGTTGGTGGCTGTAAGCGCCGCTCGAAACTGCTCCAGCGAGGCGGCAAACACGTCAATTCCACCGGGATCGAGCTTCGCCAGCCCGGCCTCTCCCGCCACGAGGTGCAGTGATGCGCGTTTGCGCGTGCCCGCTTCAGTCAGAGTGAGAGTGCCTGAATCGAAATGGAGTGCCGCAAGCGTGCGACGGCCATCCGGAGTTACGCGGCGCCGGCTCCAGTGCAGCCTGCCGGCAATCATGAGATGAAAGACCAGCCAGAGATGGTTTTCGAAACCGAGGGCAATCCGTTTTCCTACGCGGCGCAGTTCGGTTATCTTTTTGCCCTGGATTGATTCAATGGGAGGATCGACGGTGCGCAGCAGAAAAGGCCCGCGAATCTCCGCCTGCTCAAGAACGTGGTCTTGAATACGCTGCTCCAGCGCTTCAAGATAGACGACGATGTCCGGCAGTTCCGGCAACTCGCACCTACCAAAACATTAGAACCCGCCTGCCCAAGTGTCAATTCACTTTCTCAACCTGCTATAACAACATCAGTGGTTTATGAACAGCAACCATTTCTCTTCCCTCTTCAACGTGCGTTATCCCATCATTCAGGCGCCCATGGCAGGGGCATCCACACCGGAGATGGCGGCTGCGGTTGCGAATGCCGGTGGCTTGGGATCGCTGGCCGCCGCTTATTCCACGCCTGCGCAAATCGCAGAGATGGTGGCACGCATGCGGCAACTGACTGACCGGCCATTCAATGTGAATCTGTTCGCCATTGAGTTTCCTCCGGCTCCCGATGATGTTTCGGCAGCACTGGCACTGATGGCGCCTTTTTATCAGGAGCTTGGAATTGGAAAGCCGGAGCGACCCTCTGCCGGTCCCACATTCGAAGAACAGACACGGGTGCTTCTTGAATTGGATATTCCCATCTTCAGCTTCACCTTTGGCGTGCCCTCGCCGACGATCCTGCAGGCATTCAAGGCCAAAGGAACAAAGATCATTGGCACAGCGACCACGGTGGCTGAGGGAAAGATCCTGGAAGCAGCAGGAGTGAATGCGATTGTGGCGCAGGGCAGCGAGGCCGGGGCACATCGCGGAACTTTCAATCATCCGTTTGAACAGGCGATGGTCTCGACTATGGCGCTGGTGCCGCAACTGGTACGCAGTGTCTCTTTGCCGATCATTGCTTCAGGCGGCATCATGGATGGCAAAGGCATACGCGCTGCTCTTGAGCTTGGAGCGGCTGCGGTACAGCTTGGCACAGCATTCCTCGTCTGCCCGGAATCGAGTATTCCTGAGTGCTACAAAAAGGCTGTCCTGAATGCCACGGATGACAGCACCCAGATCACGCGCGCTTTTTCGGGAAGACCAGCCAGAGGCATTCGCAATCGCTTCATGCTCGAAGGTGAGGCTCATCCGGAGGTAATACTGGCATTCCCCTGGCAAAATAATCTCACGCGTCCTATGCGCAACGCGGCTGCAAAGGCGAACAATCCAGAAATGCTTTCGTTATGGGCAGGACAAGCCGCTTCACTGGCCCGCCCGCTGAAGGCGGCTGATCTGCTCAGGACGCTGGTGAATGAAGCAGGATGGTAAGCAGCCGATCAGTTCATCTGTGTTGATCGGTGGTTAGATTCTTGTTTTTCAGCGCACTCAGCGTTCATCAGCGGCAAAATTAGAATTCCGGCTCTGTTGTGATATTTAGTTGGCGCTCACCGGACATGCTATAACTTTGCCCGGAGACTCCCTGCATGTTACGAAGAGCATTTGTTTTCCTGCCCGCTGTTTTTCTGCTGTCACTCACAGCCTTTGCACAGAAACCGCCACTCCTGCCGGAGCAGGATGTAAAGGCGCTGGCGCAGGAACTCTCCGGCGAAACCGCCATGCGCAACCTGGAGGGAATCGTACGCAATCACCGCCAGCGCGGATCACAGGGATTTCATGCCGCCGCTGAACTGGTGGCGGAGCGGGCCCGTGCCTACGGCCTGAGCGATGTGACCATTCTTCAGTTCCCTGCCGACGGGAAAATCTTTTACGGCACGCAGCGCTCGCGCATGCCCTGGGACGCAGAGTTTGCCGAATTATGGGAGATGAAGAAAGAAGGCGAGCAGTGGAAGCCTTCGGTGCTGATGGCCAGCTATGAGGCCGTCCCGGTAAGTTTGGCCGAGGACAGTGAGAGCGCGGATGTGACTGCCGACCTGGTTGATGTAGGCAACGGTACGGCAGAAAACGACTACACCGGAAAAGATGTGCGTGGCAAGATGGTGCTGGCGGCGGCACAGCCCGGCGCAGTGCAGGAACTGGCTGTCGATAAATTCGGCGCGGCTGGCATCATCAGCTATGCCCTGAATCAGCCGCAGGCATGGCGCGGTGAAGATGAAAACCTCATCCGCTGGGGCCACCTGGAATCATTTCCGAAAATCAGGACCTTTGCTTTCATGGCTTCGCTTAAAATGGCGCGAGCGTTGCGTGAGCGGCTGGCGCATGGCGAGCAGGTGCGGCTTCATGCTGTGGTCCGCGCGGGACAACATCCTGGAAGTTACGAGATTGTGACCGGCACGATTCCGGGCGCCGATCCCAAGCTCAAGAGCGAAGAGATCGCCTTCAGTTGCCATCTCGATCATCAGCGGCCGGGAGCCAATGACAATGCCAGCGGATGTGTGACCATTCTCGAAGTCGCGCGCACGCTGCAAAAGCTGATCAAAGAAGGCAAACTGGCGCCGCCGCAACGAACTATCCGGTTTATCTGGCCGCCGGAGATCGAGGGTACCGAGACGCTGCTGAATGCCAAGCCGGAATTTGCGCAGCGCATCAAGGCTGTCATCCACATGGATATGGTAGGTGGCGGCCCAGTCACGAAAGCTATCTTTCATGTCACCCGCGGACCGATGAGCCTGCCGTCGTTTGTGCACGATGTGGCGGGAGCATTCGCAGATTTCGTAAATCGGGAGACGGAAAAATTTGCCAAAACCGGTTCAGGCGGCTATCCGCTGATCTCACCTGAAGGCGGCAAGGAACCGTTGCGCGCCGAATTCGCACCTTATTCCATGGGCAGCGATCATGATGTTTACCAGGAAGGCGGCTTCCGCATCCCGGCGATTTACCTGAATGACTGGCCCGATCGCTACATTCATACCAATTTCGATTCTGCGGCCAATATCGACCCTACCAAGCTGAAGCGGGCAGCGTTCATAGGGGCGGCCAGCGGATATTTTCTTTCACGGCCAGAGTTTCAGAGTGCGCCGGACTTTCCGGGTTCAATCCTGCTTTCAGAAGCACAGAACATGATTGACTCTATGCGCAGGGCAAATGGCCTGAATAAGGATGAAACGGTGAGCATGGTGCGTGCTCATTACAATTACATGCAGCAGGTAGTTCAATCGCTGAGTACATCGCTTGGGCTAGAAAACGTGGAACTTCCAGGTACACCGCCGGGTTTACCGGGAGTTCAAAACCTGCCTCCTGAGAAGCCAGCCAGCGGTGACGGTCTGCTCATCTTCACGCGCAACCCTCAGCCGAAAGGACCGCTGGCCGTTTTCGGTTATGACTATTTTGAAGATCATTCCGGTAAAGCAGGAATTGCGAGACCCAAGCTGCTCGATTACCAGGGACTCTGGGGTGCAGGCGAGGAATACGCTTACGAGACGCTGAACTTCGTGGGCGGCAAGCACAACGCGCAACAGATTCGCGATGCCGTGTCTGCCGAGTACGGGCCAGTGCCCCTGGCAATGGTAGTGGAGTATTTGCAGGCGCTGGCCAGGATCGGCGTTCTGGTGCAGCAGCATTAGTCATACCTGCTAGAATTTCAGTAGAGACTTACACGGATATGTTTGGCCACCACTTGCTAATTGTGTGTCCTGGTCAAACAAGGAGAGCAGTATGGCACTCATGAAAACTTCGAATCCTGCATTGAACGACAACACCTTCAGAGGCGAAGGCGTTGCATTTGGCGATACCATGACCCTGAGCGGCACGGTCAACAAGACCGGCTTGCTGCTGATATGCGCGATTGCTACAGCCGCCTGGTCGTGGAATGTCGCTACCACCTCACCGGATCGCGCCATCGGGCTGCTGCTTCCGGGCTTGATCGGTGGACTGATCGCCGCCTTTGTCACCATCTTCAAGAAATCATGGGCACCGGTGACCGCGCCCATCTACGCACTGCTGGAAGGGCTGGTGCTGGGCAGCATCTCTTCCCTCTTTGAACAGCGCTATCCCGGCATTGCCATTCAGGCGGTGGGTCTTACTTTCGGCACGCTGCTGGCGATGCTGATCGCGTATCGCGCAGGCATGATTCGTGTCACCGACAAGTTCCGACTGGGCGTGGCAGCAGCCACTGGTGGCATTGCCCTGTTTTACTTTCTCACATTTATTCTGGGTTTCTTCGGCATCCGGTTCACCTCGCTCTACGGTTCAGGAATGATCGGCATTGGCTTCAGCCTATTCGTGGTGGTGATTGCGGCGCTGAACCTGGTGCTGGATTTCGACATGATCGAAAACGGCGTCAACTCGCGAGCGCCGAAATACATGGAGTGGTACGGCGGCTTTGCGCTGCTGGTCACGCTGATCTGGCTGTATTTTGAAATCCTCCGCCTGCTGGCCAAGTTCCGCGACCGGAGATGAAGACAATTAGTAAATGAGTAATTTGGTAATGGGTAAACGAATTGGAAGGGAGATGCGGTAAACGTCTCCCTTTTACTTTAGGTGATAGCGACAGACTAACTTCTCATGGAGCCCATCTCACATTTTTTCTATTCCGACCGTCTGAAGTTGCAATTCTGGGATTACGGGCAGGATGGCAAGCCGTCACTGGTGCTGGTGCATGGCGGACTCGATCACGCCCGCATGTGGGACTGGGTAGCACGTTCCCTGCGCGAGCATTATCACGTCTATGCCCTGGATCTGCGCGGACACGGCAACAGCGCCTGGGCTCCGGGAGCGATGTACGGCGTGGCCGAGCATGTGCTTGATCTCTCGGCGCTGCTCGATATTATCGGTGAGTTCCCGATTCGGCTGGTCGGCCATTCGCTGGGCGGCATCATTGTTCTGCACTACGCGGGAATTTATCCCGACCGTGTGCGTAAAGCCGTTTCGGTGGAAGGCATAGGGTTTCGCGCCGGCTATCGCGTACACGGCCCGGCATCGCAGCGCCTACGCCGCTGGATTGAAGATGTGCGCGGCCTGGAGAAGCGGCACCAGAAGAGTTATCCCGATCTGGAGTCTGCCGTGGCGCGCATGAAAGAGGCCAACCCTCATCTTTCCGATGAAGTCGCCCATCATCTCACGCGCCATGGAACCAACTTCGATGCGGACGGCTCCATCGTGTGGAAATTCGATAATTATGCGCGGGCCATCTCTCCTTATGGTCATCACATGGAGGACGTGGCGGAACTCTACTCGCAGATTACCTCCCCCACGCTGCTCTTCTGGGGACTCGAAAGCATCGCCCCTGTGCCTGAGGATGATGCGCGCGTCGCAGCTATCAAGAATCTCCGCTTGATCAAAGTGCCGAAAGCGGGACATTGGGTGCATCACGATCAGCTTGGATTGTTTCTGAATGAAACGACGGAGTTTCTGAAGTAACATTCAACCCACAAGCATTCCCGTCTACCGCAAATGTAATCCGGACAGATGCACTTTCTGATTTACCGCAGCGTGGCGAGCCACAACCAAAAACCTTTTACCGCAGAGGACGCAGAGGAAGCAAAAGTAAGTTTATGTGTATCTGATCTGGCACTGTTTCAGTTCCTTAAGACTTTTTCGTCGCCAAAGCTGGAGTGGAAGGGGGGGTAAAAGCAGCATGAAATTCTTCTCAGGAAAACAAGAATTTTGGATATAGCAATGCAGAGGGCGCAAAGGACGCAGAGGAAGAAAGAAAAAAGAGACCAAGAACTTAGTTCCCAATCATGTTTAGGGCTGATTGCTGAGTACTTTAGATCACCACTCCATCCATACGAAAGACGCGCTTGGTCGGTTTGAATATGGGAATCGGTTTAGGTTCGATCAAAGTCGCGCCTTCCTTCCAGAATGCGCTGAACTCGCCTTTATCTCCGGTGCGGTAGAAGTGCAGCAGGTAAGTCTGGTCGGCAGCCGTATAGTTTGAGAACCACTGGTCAACATCCGTAATGCCCATCTGGTGAAGCAGGGTCAGTCCATAGCGGGCCGCCTCACCTTCATAGGCCAGCACGTCGGGAAAGAGCGCCTCATCCACCGGAGGCTTATATTGACGGCCCAGATCGAATGCGCTCTCATTCACATTCCACTGCACCGTATGGCCGAACAGGTGGGCCAACAGAAACAGACGCTGTTCCGGGGTAATGGCATAATCCACGTCGATCTCCGCGCCATCCAGATCGCCGGTGAGCGGGTCGGGAATGTCACGGGTAATGACCGGAATCCCGTAATCGCGCTCCAGGTGCTCCTGCACCCGTTTAGCATAGTCGGCAAAAGGAAGTGTTGGCATGGAGAGATTGTACTCAGGGAACCTACTTCTATCCGATTTTTATTCCGTTGCAGTGCAAAGTGCTTTCAAATTGAATTCCGGGGATTCATTGATAATTTGCAGGGCTGTCTTTGGTTACGACTCTGCTGCGTTGCGTCCTTATGTATTACTATTCGTCAAATTCTTCTCGACTCGCGAAGATTTATCCCCGCAGCCGAGGGCGGCTAATATCACTTACTTTGCACATTCGAGCATGAATTTAAAAGAATTTTCGCACGGGCGGGCAGCAGCGGGGCAGATTCCTCCGCCCTACTCACGCGCTGAAGAAAACGCGCGTGAGCTTAACGGGCGTT
>Ga0066662_10001064_pt1 | contig 12360 bp, 11 predicted proteins | sample GraSoiAngelo_111_FD_133939 | JGI IMG/M metagenome (GOLD analysis project Ga0066662, IMG submission 133939) | Grasslands soil microbial communities from the Angelo Coastal Reserve, California, USA - 14_0903_12_40cm | ecosystem: Environmental > Terrestrial > Soil > Grasslands | place: USA... | reverse complement strand
TCATCTGCACCAACCGTGGCGATGAGTTCACCGCGTCGTTCCTGGGCATGGGCACCGGACCGCTGCACGTGCCAAAGCTGCTGGGCATCCCAGGCATCGACGAGTTCACCGGCCACGCCTTCCACACCAGCCGGTGGGACTACGACTACACCGGTGGCGACCCGCTCGGTGCGCCGATGGACAACCTGGCCGACAAGCGCGTCGCCATCGTCGGCACCGGGGCTACGTCGGTGCAGTGCGTGCCGCACCTTGCGCGAGCCTGCAAGGAGCTGTACGTCTTCCAACGAACGCCGTCGTCGGTCGACGTACGCAACAACCGACCGACCGACCCGGAGTGGTTCGCCGAGATCGCGACCCCGGGCTGGCAGCAGCGCTGGCTGGAGAACTTCACCGCGAACCAGACCGGAGGGACCGCCGACGAGGACCTCGTCCAGGACGGCTGGACGGACATCGCACGGCGGATCCGCGCTCGCATCATGGCGTTGCCGGCTGACGAGCGGACGCCGCTGAAGATGCTGGAGGCCTACGAAGACTCCGACTACGAGAAGATGGAAGAGATCCGCGGCCGCGTCGATGCGATCGTGCAGGACGGCGAGACGGCGCAGAACCTCAAGGCGTGGTACCGGCAGCTGTGCAAACGTCCGTGTTTCCACGACGAGTACCTGCAGTCGTTCAACCTGCCGGGCGTGCACCTCGTCGACACAGATGGGTTGGGTGTCGAGCGCATCACGGAGACGGCGGTTGTCGCGGGCGGCCGCAGCTACGAGGTCGACTGCATCATCTATGCGTCGGGCTTCGAAGTCGGGACGGCGTACACCCGTCGCGCCGGCTATGACCTGGTCGGCCGTGACGGCCAGAAGCTGTCGGAGTACTGGGCGGATGGGATGCGGACCAAGCACGGCATTCACGTGCACGGCTTTCCCAACGCCTTCTTCGTCCAGCCGACGCAGGGCGCGAACCTGATCTCGAACGTGCCGCACAACCTCACTGAGGCTGGCCGGACGATCGCCACGATCGTCAAGCACGCCCTGGACAACGGCTTCCAGGAGGTCGAGGTGACCAAAGAAGCCGAAGACGCCTGGATCGAGCTGCTGCTCTCCGGCCCGGGAATGATGCTCGGCTCCCCGGACTGCACGCCCGGCTACTACAACAACGAAGGCCAGGACCCGGGACCGGCGGCCAAGCTCAACGTGGGCTACCCGCTGGGCGCGATGGCCTACTTCCGCTACCTGGACGAGTGGCGGACGTCAGGGGCGTTTGAGGGGCTCGCGTTCAGCTAGCGCGTTGAACGCGGCCCTCGTGTACCACTCGGCCGCCCGAGCGCGCAGCTGCTCATCAGCCTCGCGGTCGAACAACCACCACGCGGCGACAAGAGCGCGCTCGACATCAGCAGGCGGCACCGTCGGAAACTCTTCCGACAGCCGTGCGCCGATCTCGTCGAGCGTCGACTTTGACCTCACGTTCGGTTCGTCGGCAGGGGGCGAATCGGGACAGACAGCTATCCGGCCTAGTCCGACATGACCAAACCGCGGCGACCGGCCCAGCGCCCTGTCGCCCTGAACGGTCGCCCTGCCTATATCGCAATCGACCCGAGTCGGGGACGGTGAACAGGTGTCCTCGAACCCGTCTGTCACGAGCGAGTTCCTGGCTACCCGGGAATCGTTGTCGGGGGCGATTGCTGCGGGCCAGCTGATCCAGCACTACCAGCCGATCGTCGATCTCGCCTCCAGCTGCATGGTCGGATGCGAGTCACTTATGCGATGGGAGCACCCACTCGAGGGAACCGTCGCTGCCTGCGAGTTCAGCGAGCTGCTGGAGCGCACCAGGCTGGTCGACACGCTCACGGCCAGGCTGATCCACGAGGCGTGCCTGCTGGCTGCCGAGCTGTCCCCCGCAGGTGCTCGGCGGTTCGTGTCCGTCAACATGTCCCCGGCGCAGCTGAGCGACCCGGCGCTGGTCTCGCTCGTCGACCAGGAACTCGACGAGGCAGGTATCGAAGGCGATCAGCTGACTCTGGAGATCACGGAGTATTCCGCCTTCGACGACATCGACGTCGCGGCGAAGGTGCTGGCCCGGCTCCGCGAGCTGGGCGTCAAGATCGCGCTGGACGACTTCGGCACCGGTCACTCGTCACTCATCAAGCTCAAGCAGCTACCCATCTCGGTGCTGAAACTTGACCGGCAGTTCGTGACGAATCTTCCAGACGACACCGACGACATCGCGATCGTGGGCAGTGTCATCAGCCTCGCCGCGTCTCTCGGAGTGGAATGCGTCGCCGAAGGTGTGGAGACGAAGGAGCAGGCTCAGTCACTGCGCTTGCTCGGCTGTGACCGCGCACAGGGGCATCTGTTCGCACCGGCCCTCCCGCGGCAGACGCTCCTTGCCGGGGTGGGTTATGACAACCGCGCCCGCCTCGCCGGCTAGCCGGACGCCAGGTGCCGGCCGATGACCATCCGCTGGATCTGGTTGGTGCCCTCGAAGATCTGCATGACCTTCACCTCGCGCATGTAGCGCTCGACGGGGAAGTCGGTGGTGTAGCCGTAGCCACCGAGCACTTGTACGGCGTCCGTCGTCACCTTCATCGCATTGTCTGTGCTGAACAGCTTGGCCATCGACGCCTGCGGTCCGTATGGCCGACCCGTATCACGCCGCCGTGCGGCTGCGAGGTACAGCGAGCGCGCCGCTTCGACGCCGGTCGCCATGTCGGCCAACATGAACGCGACGCCTTGGAAGTCGACGATGCGCTGACCGAACTGCTTGCGCTCGCGTGCGTACGCCGACGCGGCATCGAGCGCCGCCTGCGCCACACCGGTTGCGACCGCGCTGATGCCGAGCCGTCCGCCGTCGAGCGCGGACAGAGCGATGCGCAGCCCGTCCCCTTCGGCACCGATCAGCCGGTCGGCGTCGACACGTGCGCCGTCGAGGACGATCTGCGCGGTCGGCGAGGAGCGCAGGCCCATCTTCTTCTCCGGCGGCTGGGGCAGCAGCCCTGGAGTGGCGGCGTCCGCCAACAACAAGGAGATTCCACTGCGAGCGTCGTCGGAGGTCCGGCAGAAAACGTCGTAGTAGTCGGCCACACCACCATGGGTGACCCATGCCTTGGTTCCGTTGAGGATGAACGCATCGCCGTCACGTCGCGCGCGCGCTTGCAGCGACCCTGCGTCCGACCCGGAGCCCGCCTCGGACAGGCAGTACGCACCGAGCAACTCTCCGCCGAGCATGTCCGGGAGCCAGCGCTTCTTCTGCTCGCCGGTGCCGAAGTTCACAATTGGGAAGCAGGACAGCGTGTGCACGCTGACGCCGAGGGCAACGGCGGCCCAGCCGCTCGCCAGTTCTTCGAGCACCTGCAGGTAGACCTCGTACGGCTGGCCACCGCCGCCGTACTCCTCGTCGTACGCGAGCCCCAGCAGGCCTGCTTGACCGAGCAGCCGGAACAACTCACGCGGGCACTCGCCACGCTCCTCGAACTCGGCTGCCCGCGGAGCAAGCTCGTCCACGGTGAGCTGCCGGGCGAGAGCCAACAGCTCGCGCGCCTCCGAGGTCGGTGCGTCGCGGTCGACCGGCACAGTCCGTCCCTACGCAGTCAGTCGAGTACGACGAGTTCGCGGCTCACCGTGTCGAGCCGCTCGACGCCTTCCGCGGTCACGGCCACGATGTCCTCGATGCGCGCACCGTGGCGTCCGGACAGGTAGATGCCGGGCTCGATGGAGAACGCCATCCCTGGCTCGAGGACGACGTCGTTGCCCGCGACGATGTAAGGCTCCTCGTGCTCTTCCAGGCCGATGCCATGACCGGTGCGGTGGATGAAGTGCTCGCCATAGCCGGCGTCGGCGATGACATCGCGTGCCGCCGCATCGATGCTCGCCGCCGACACGCCCGGCCGCACGGCATCGCAGGACTTCTTCTGCGCCTCCAGCAGGACCGCGTAATAGCTCGCGAACCCCGAGTCAGGTTCGCCGCCCGCGACATACGTGCGAGTGCAGTCCGAGCAGTAACCGTCGGACATCGTGCCGCCGATGTCGACGACTACCGGGTCGCCTCGCTCGATGACGCGCTCGGAGGTGTCATGGTGCGGGCTCGCGCCGTTGGGGCCGGAGCCGACGATGATGAAGTTCACCGTCACGTGACCGGCGGCAATGATGGCGTCCGCGATGTCGCGGCCGACTTCGCGCTCCGTCCTGCCGGGGCGCAGCCACTCCCCCATCCGTGCATGCACTCCGTCGATGGCCTGGGCCGCTCGCCGCAACGCGTCGATCTCATCCGGCTGCTTGAGCAGCCGTAGCGGTCGAAGCACCGTGCCTGCCGTCACCTGCTGCGAGCGATCGAGCTCGCGGCGGAATCGCAGCACCTGCTCGGCCCACATCCGGTCGGAAAGGCCGACCAGTGACGGATCGCCCTGGAGAGCGTCGCGCAGCAGCCCGCCCGCCAGCGCGAACGCGTCGTCGGTCTCCTCGTGCGTGACGATCTTTACGAGGGACCCGGCGCCGGAAGCTTCCGCGGCGGCGTGCTCGAGGCGAGGCACGACGAGGACCGGCTCGCCCCGCGCCGGTACGACCAGGCAGGTGAGGCGCTCGAGCGGCTTCGCGTCATAACCGACGAGATAGCGCAGATCGGCTCCCGGCGTGATCAGAAGCGCGTCGATGCCGGCGTCGGCGGCCGCCTGCGCGGCGCGGCGCAACCGGCTGGTCTGCTGCTGGTCGGAAGGCAACTGGGACACGCTTGCACCCTAACGCGCAGGACATAAAGTGCCGGCGTGAGCGGACGCCGTGACTCGCTGTTGTTGCTGGACACGCCGTCGCTGTATTTCCGTGCCTACTACGGAGTGCCGGACAGCATCACCGCGCCCGACGGCACGCCGGTCAATGCCATCCGCGGTCTGCTCGACTTCATGGCGCGTCTCATCCGCGACTACATGCCGACGCGAGTGGTGGCGGCGATGGACGCCGACTGGCGGCCGCAGTGGCGGGTCGACGCGTTGCCGTCGTACAAAGCCCATCGGGTGGCCGCGGGCGGCGGCGACCAGACGCCCGATGCGCTCGCGGTGCAGGTGCCTGTCATCGAAGAAGTGCTCGCTGCGCTCGGCATCGCACAGGTCGGGGTCGGCGGCTACGAGGCGGACGACGTCATCGGCACGCTCGCCGCCACTGCGGGCTGCGCGGTCGACATCGTGACTGGCGACCGCGACCTGTTCCAGCTGGTGCGCGATGACCAACCGGTGCGCATCATTTACACGGCGCGCGGCGTTGGAAACGCGACGCCGTGGGACGAGGCAGCGGTCACGGCGAAGTACGGCATCCCCGGACGGCTCTACGCGGAGTTCGCCACCCTGCGCGGTGACCCGTCGGATGGGCTGCCGGGAGTTGCCGGCATCGGTGAGAAGACTGCTGCCGCACTCGTCAACAAGTTCGGCACGGTGGAGCAGCTGGTGGAAGCTGCCGCTTCCGGTAGCGACGCCGGATTCCCCGCTGGCGCGCGTGCCAAGGTGCTCGCTGCGAGCGACTACCTAGCCGTCTCACCGGTCGTGGTGCGGGTGGCATGTGACGTGCCAATGCCGTCGTACGACGACCGGCTGCGACCCGAGCCAGGTGACCCGCAGCGTCTGGTCGAGCTGTCCGACCGTTGGGCCCTGGACTCCGCGCTCAACCGGCTGTTGTCCGCGATCCGTCAGGCGACAGCCGAATAGGCGACGACGCCACGGCGCAGCGATGCGACCGCGCGCACGGCGGTGCCTCGGACGGGCGAGCCCTCCGGTGCGGCATCGCCAATTTGGTCCAACAGGTCGATGAGCTGTTTCATCCAGCGCACGAAGTCTCCCGGCGCCTGGGAGGCGTCGAGCAGCACTGCGTCCAGCGGGTCACCTTTCGCCCAGCGCCACGCGACCCATGCGAATCCGAGATCGGGCTCGCGCAGGAAGTCGACACGTGCGTCGTGCTCGGCCTGCTCGAGCGACGCCCACAGGCGGGTGAGCTCCTCGATTGCACGCCGCACCCCTCCGGGCGGAAGGCGCGGTGACGGGTCGTCGTCGCGGCGCGCCTCGTAGACCAGGGTGGACGCCACCGCGGCGAGCTCCTTCGCATCGAGCCCGTCCCACAGTCCGTCGCGCAGGGCCTCTGCGATGAGCAGGTCGGACTCGCTGTAGATGCGGGACAGCACTCGGCCGGCGGAGGTGACCTCGTCTCCGTTGAGGTAGCCGAGCGAGGTGAGCAGGTCGCAGACCCGGTCGAACATTCGCGCAATCGTGTTGGTGCGGGTGGCCACCTTCTCCTCGAGCGCGGCTGTGTCGCGAGCGAGCCGGTCGTGACGTTCGGCCCAGCGCGCATGATGTTCGCGGTCGTCACAGCCATGGCACGGGTGACGACGAATCGCAGTGCGCAGACGGGCGATCTCGACGTCGTCGGCAGCAGCCGCGCGATTGCGCTTCGGTCGGCCACCCTCGTTGTCGAGGCCGAGATTGCGCAGTGACGAGACCAGGTCGCGCCGTGACTGTGGCGAGCGCGGGCTGAAGCCCTTCGGCAACCGCACCCGTCCGAGTGACTCCACCGGTGTCGGGAAGTCGACGACAGACAGGCGCTTGACCTGGCGGTCGGCCGTGACCACAACCGGCTTCGGGTCACCGGCGGCGCCGCCACCGTGCGGGTCGATCACGACGGCAAGCCCCTGTCGGCGACCGGCAGGGACCCGGATGACGTCACCGACCTTGAGCCGGTCGAGCGAGGCCGCAGCACTGGCTCGGCGAGCGGCTGCGCCTTCGCGCGCCAGTTGCGACTCGCGGTCCTTCAGCGCGCGGCGGAGCCCGGCGTACTCCTCGAAGTCGCCGAGATGGCAGTGCATCGCCTCGCGGTAGCCCTCTAGAGCCCCCTGGTTGCGTTTGACCTGCCGCGACAGCCCCACGACCGCACGATCGGCCTGGAACTGCGCGAACGACGACTCCAGCAGCTCCCGCGAGGCGGCGCGCCCCATCTGCCCGACCAGGTTGACCGCCATGTTGTACGACGGCCGGAACGACGAACGGAGCGGGTAGGTGCGGGTAGACGCGAGACCCGCAACGTGCTTCGGGTCAAACCCGGGCGTCCAGAGAACGACCCCGTGTCCTTCGACGTCGATGCCACGGCGCCCGGCGCGACCGGTCAGCTGCGTGTACTCCCCTGGCGTGAGATCGACGTGTGCCTCGCCGTTCCACTTCACCAGGGACTCGAGCACCACGCTGCGCGCCGGCATGTTGATCCCGAGGGCGAGGGTTTCCGTGGCGAAGACGACCTTCACCAGGCCCTGGCTGAACAGCTCCTCGACGATCTCCTTGAACACCGGGAGCATGCCGGCGTGATGCGACGCGACGCCGCGGTCCAGTGCATCCGCGAACTCGCCATAGCCCAGCACGCGCAGGTCTTCATCGGGAATGGATGCTGTGCGCTCCTGCACGACGCGCCGGATCACCTCGCGCTCGTGCGCGTCGGTCAGGCGCAGTCCTCGCCGAAGGCACTGCAGCACAGCGGCGTCGCAGCCGGCCCGGCTGAAGATGAAGACGATGGCCGGCAGCAGACCGGCGCGGTCGAGTGTGTCCACGACCTCGGGACGGCTGGGCACGTCGATCCGGCTGCGTGGTCGGCGATGCCCACGTTGCGGTCGACGATCCTCGTGGATGCGCGCGAACCGCGCATCGTCGGAGGCCAGTCGGAGAAGCTCTGCATTGACGTCTTCGTTCGCGTCGTCCGTGAACAAGTCGTACAACCGGCGGCCTACGAGCACCGACTGCCACAGCGGAACTGGACGGTGCTCCTCGACGATGACACGGGTGTCGCCGCGCACTTCCTGGAGCCACTCGCCGAACTCTTCGGCGTTACTGACCGTCGCCGACAGCGAGATCAGGCTGACCGTGTCGGGCAGGTGAAGGATGACCTCTTCCCACACCGCACCTCGAAACCGGTCGGCGAGGTAGTGGACCTCGTCCATCACGACATACGACAGCCCGCGCAAGGTCGGTGAGCCGGCGTAGAGCATGTTGCGCAGGACCTCGGTGGTCATCACGACCACCGGCGCCTCACCGTTGACGGAGTTGTCCCCGGTCAGGAGACCCACCTTGTCAGCGCCGTGCCGCTCGACGAGGTCGTGGAACTTCTGGTTGGACAACGCCTTGATCGGTGTTGTGTAGAAGCACTTGCCACCTGCGCGCAGCGCCTGAAAGACGGCGAATTCGCCGACGACGGTCTTGCCGGCGCCCGTCGGAGCGGCGACGAGCACACCGTGCCCGTCCTCGACCGCCTCGCACGCCGCGATCTGGAACGGATCGAGGCCGAACTCGTAGCCGGCGGCGAACTCACGTAGCGCAGTGCGTCCGTTGCCCCTCCGCTTGGCGGTGGCATACCGCTGAGCGGGGCTGGTCACCTCACCAGGCTACGTCCGTTGCTCAGGCCAACACCTGAACCGCACCGGGCACCGTCTCGCAGGTGACCGGCAGGTCGGCGAGGTATTCGCCGTCGGCGTACGCCGTGACACCGGGCGAGGACAACGAGACCACCTTGGCGCGACGGATCGTCACCGCCGGATGCGTGATGTGGGTGCCCTTGAACACCCGAGGGAACGTCTTCAGGAATTCGGGCTTCGACACCGGACCGAGCACCATCACATCGACGACGCCGTCGTCCACCTCGGCATCGGGCGTGACCTTCATGCCCGCGCCGTAGGACTTGGCGTTGCCCACCGCGACCAGCATCGCCTCGGTCTCCCATCGTTCGCCGTCGAGCTCGAGGACGAAAGGCAGAGGCCGGAACACCCGCAGCTCGCCGAGGATGGCGAGGTTGTAGCGCTGCCGTCCCCGCGGCCATGACATCCGGTTGGCGCGATCGTTGACCCGAGAGTCAAAGCCGGCGCCCAGCACCGAGCCGAACCACTTGTCGCCCACGCGGACCGCATCCATGACGCGTGCTCCGCCGCCGGAGAGCCGGTCGACGACGAGTGCGGCCGCGGCAGCCGGGTCCTTCGTGGGCAGCCGCAACGTGTTGGCGAGGTCGTTGCCGGTGCCCGCCGGGATGATGCCCAGTGGCGTCGTGGTTCCGGCGACGACGTTGAGCGCGAGATGCACCATGCCGTCGCCGCCGAGCGCCACCAATGCGTCGACGCCGTCCGCCATTGCCTGCCGTGCCAGCGCCTGCGCGTCGGCAGCGTCGGTGCCGACGAGGATCGCGACGTTGCTGCCGCCCGCACGCATGCGTGCGGTCACGTCTGCGACGACGCGCGCGGCTCGTCCTTTACCGGCGGTCGGGTTGACGAGCAGCGCGATGTTGTGTGCAGCCGGGCTCATGAGATCGGACTCATGACACCGGTGCTTCGTCGTCGAGTGGCGACAGCTCGTCGTCGGCGAGATGGGCGTAGGGCGAGGTGTCGCCGCGCCGAGCGGCTCTTCGGTCGTGCACGAACGCGAACGCTAGCGACAGCCCATACAGAGCCGTGATCGGCACAGCCAGGGCGAGCATCGTGAACGGGTCCTGCGTCGGAGTCGCCACCGCGGCGAAGGCGAAGATGCCGAAGACGACACCTCGCGTCCAGTGGCGCAGTCGTTGGTAGGACAGGACATTGACCACGTTGAGCATCACGACGAGCAGCGGGAACTCGAACGACACAGCGAACACCAGAACGATCGCCACGACGTAGGACAAGTAGCTGTCGAACGTCAGCAGCGACGTCAAGCCGCCAGTGGCGAAGCTGAGCAGGAAGTGCAGGCCCTTCGACAGAGTGAAGTAGGCGACCACACATCCGGCGAGGAACAGCGCCACTGACGTCGCCACGAAGATGACCGCATAGCGGCGCTCATGCTGGTGCAGCCCCGGAGTCACGAACTTCCAGATCTGCCACAACCACACCGGCGAGGACAGCACCAAGCCGACGTACAAGGAGAGCTTCAACGTGACGGTGAACGCGTCGAGCACCCCGGTGACCACGAGGGTGCACCGCGTGCTGTCGAAGCGGTAGGACGGCGGCAGGTTGCAGTACGGCCGGGTCAGGACGTGCAGGATCTCGTGGTGGAAGACGAAGGCGACGATCGTCCCGACGATGACGGCGAGGACGGAGATGATGAGTCGGCGACGCAGCTCGGCGAGATGCTCGCCAAGACTCATCCGGACGTCGTCGGGGTGCGACCGGGCACCACGTAGGACCGCCATGGTCGTCGTCGTGCCGCAGCGGCAGGACTAGCGAGCTTCGTGCTGCTGCTGCACGGCTGTCGCCGGGTCCGTCGGTTCGACGACGGGAGGCGTGGCCGCGGGAGGCGCAGCGGCGGCGCCGGGGGCGACCGGAGGCGTTGCTGGACCCGCCGTCAGAGAGGCGGGGGCGGCGGCGGCCTGGTTGCTGCCCTCGTCGGCCTTGTCGCCGTCGCCGAGGCCCTTGACCTCGGTCTTGAAGATGCGCAGTGACCGCCCCAGCGACCGAGCGCCGTCGGGCAGGCGCTTCGCGCCGAAAAGCAGCACGAAGACCCCTGCCAGGATCAGCAGGTGCCAGGGACTGAACTCACCCATGAGATTTGTCCTCTCGTGCCGGTAGCTCGAGTGTAGGCGCGTCAGCGCTTCGGAGCTGCCCTCTGCATCTCATCGGTGACCGTGGCGATCTTGGCGCTGGCGGCGCTCACGTCGCGCCCGAGCTGTCGGACCTGTCGGTAGAGCCGGACGGTCAGGGCGCCCAGGACGGCAATTCCCGCCGCCCCGAGGAGCACCCCGAACAGCACCCAACTCAGCACGCGGCCAGCCTAGTGCGACGACCGTTCTCCCTCGTGATCATGGATGAGGGCGGGGCGGTGCGGGGCCGGAGAATTGCGTCGGCCCCCCGCCGCTTGACGCGACGAGGGGCCGAAGTGCGAGATGGGGCTCTAGCGGTGCGCCGGGGCCGTAGCGCGGGCGGCGAGCATGTCGTCGCGGCCGAGCTGAAGGACGAAGTCGAGCAGGTCGTCGTAAGAGAGCGCCGGGCCGGGCTTGGGCTCGAGCGCCTCCGCGGGGACCTCCCAGACCTGAGCCTTGACGCCGCCGGACATGAGCAGCGACACGATGTGGTCGTCGGCCGGCTTGCGGACCTCGTCATTGCAGGTCGGGCACTGGAACGAGTAGTACGACAGCGGCGCGTGGTTGCAGACCCGCAGGCTGATGTCGGCGCTCGTGAGCTCGACCTCACCGCAGGTGTGGCACGAAGCCTTGATGGTGGTCACAGCCGCCATCCCCTTTCCGCATCGCTACGTGATGACGGCTTCGGCAGACATGTGCGAATGCTGAACGGGACAAATCGGAACGCTGTCCAAACGGACTAGTCCGCGACGGCATAAGGGGCAATGCGGACGCTAATCCGTGGTTCTTTCGTACGCCGTCAGCGCCAGGCGGGCCTCGTCACGGACCGCGGCGGCAAGGTCCGGTGGTTCGACGACGCGACCCAGCCCGGCCAGACCGAGTGCCAACCTGCGCAGCCAGGCCTCGTCACGAGCCCGCAGCGTGACGGTCAGTCCACCGCCCGGCCCCTCCGCCGCCGACTCGTACGGGTAGTAGTCGGCGACCCAGCGGGCAGCCGGCGCGAGCTCCAAGGTGACTTGGCGGTCTTCCGGGGCGGGTGTGAACATGCCGGCGTCCAGAGCGCGCGTCCTAGCCTCCTCGGGCACCTCGGCGGGCATGTTCGTGACGCTCACTTCCAGCGCCCGGTCGAGCCGGAACGTCCGCAGGTCCTCGACCAGGTGGCACCAGCCGACGAGGTAGGGCACGCCGTCAGCGGTGAACATCCGGATCGGGTCCACATCCCGCTCGGTCGCCTCGTCCCGCGCCGGGACCCAGTAGGTCATCCGCAACCGGCGACCCCCTGCCAGCGCACCCGCGACGGTCGCGACAACCGCCGGGTCGGCCAGCACCTCCGGCGCCACCGTGACGTCGCCGCCGGTGACGACGCCCCCGGCCGCGGCTTCCAGCTTGGCCAGCGCCCTGTCGACGGCGCCCGTATCGACCAGGCCGGGCACGCCGGCGAGGGCGCGTAGCGCAGCGACCAGCGCAAGCGCCTCCTCCCTGGTCAGCCTCAGTGGCGTGCCGATCGTGTCGGCGTTGGACAGCGAGACCCGGTCGCCGTCGTAGACAACGTCCATCAGGTCGCCGGGGCCGTGGCCGGGCAGCCCGCACATCCAGAGCAGGTCCAGGTCCTTGCGGATCTGCCGCTCGTCGACACCGAAGCGCGCGGCGACGTCGCCGACGGGTGTGTCGGGATGGGCGAGCAGCCACGGCACCAGAGCAAGCAGCCGCGGCAGGTGGTCGGTCGCGCCGCTCATCCGGCAACCTCGGTCGCTGGGATGTGGGCGAGCGCACGCAGCCGGCGTACGACGACCTCCACGGCTTCGGCGGGTTCCAG
>Ga0066662_10001056_pt1 | contig 12386 bp, 12 predicted proteins | sample GraSoiAngelo_111_FD_133939 | JGI IMG/M metagenome (GOLD analysis project Ga0066662, IMG submission 133939) | Grasslands soil microbial communities from the Angelo Coastal Reserve, California, USA - 14_0903_12_40cm | ecosystem: Environmental > Terrestrial > Soil > Grasslands | place: USA... | reverse complement strand
CACGAAATACGACACGCTCAAGTCCGAGATCCACGACGAGCTGATGCGCCGCATCGATCCGTCGAAGATGAGCCGCGCGACGGACGAGCTCGCGAAGATCCAAGAGCTGCGCGCGCACGTCGACGCCGTGGTCGGGGAGCTGCTGCTAGGCCGCGACGACGCCGGCTCCGCCGAAGAGTGCGCGCGGCTGAAGCTCGAGATCGTCGACGAAGCCGTCGGCCTCGGGCCGCTCGAAGACTTGCTGCGCCTGCCGGACGTCTCGGAGATCATGGTCAACGGACCGAACAAGATCTACATCGAGCGCAACGGCCGCGTCGAAGCGACCGCGAAGCGCTTCAGCAACGAGAAGCACCTGCGCAGCACGATCGAGCGCATCATCGCTCCGCTCGGCCGCCGCGTGGACGAGGCGTCGCCGATGGTCGACGCGCGCCTCGCGGACGGCTCGCGCGTGAACGCGATCGTGGAACCGCTCGCGCTCAACGGGGCGGTCTTGACGATTCGCCGCTTCGGTACCAAGCGCATCACGGCGCAGGACATCTTGAACCTCGGCGCGTGCGCGCCGGAGCTGCTCGACTTCTTGCGCGCGTGCGTCGAAGCCCGGCTCAACATCGTCGTCGCGGGCGGCACCGGCTCCGGCAAGACCACGTTCTTGAACGTGCTGTCGAGCTATCTTCCCAGCCACGAGCGCATCGTCACGATCGAGGACGCCGCGGAGCTGTCGCTGGTGCAGGAGCACGTCGTGCGGCTCGAAGCGCGCCCGCCCAACATTCAAGGCGCCGGCGAAGTGCGCATCCGCGACCTCGTGCGCAACGCGCTGCGCATGCGGCCCGACCGCATCATCGTCGGCGAGTGCCGCGGCGGCGAAGCGCTCGACATGCTGCAGGCCATGAACACGGGCCACGACGGCTCGCTCACCACCATCCACGCGAACAGCGCGCGCGACGCGCTCTCGCGCATCGAGACGATGGTGCTCATGGCCGGCTACGACCTGCCCGTGCGCGCGATCCGCGAGCAGGTGGCGGGCGCGGTGGACATGATCATCCAGCTCAACCGCCTGCGCGACGGCTCGCGCAAGGTGACCAACGTGTGCGAGGTCGTCGGCCTCGAGGGCGACGTCGTCACGACGCAAGAGATCGCGCGCTACGACCAGCGCGGAATCGACAAGGAGAACAAGGTCCGCGGCGCGTTCGTGTTCACCGGCGTGCAGCCGGGTTGCCTGAAGAAATTCGCCGAGTACGGCATCACGTACGACGTGCGCACGCTGTCCGAGATGGAGCGCGTCGCCTCGTGGTAGCCGCGCTCGCGCCCTACGCGATCGTGCTCGGCGTGATCGGCACGATCGGCTTGAGCGTCATCGCGACGTGGGACCGCGTCGAGCGCGCGCTCGAGAAGTTCGCCGGCGGTTTCGGCGTGGACATCGACCGCGCCGATCTCGGTCTGTCCGCGCAGCGGATCGGCGCGATCTTGGGCGTCGCGTCCGGTTTGCTGTGGTTCGCGCTGATCGTCGTGCTGCATCCCGACATCCTCAACGCGCTGCTCTACGTGCCGATGGCGTTCGCCGCCGTCGCGTTCGGCTTTCGCACGTGGATCCGCGGCAAGGTCGCGAAGCGGCTCAAGGCGTTCAACGACCAGTTCGAGCTCGTGCTGCGGCTGATCTCCAGCGGTTTGCGCGTCGGCTTGAGCCTGCGCCAAGCTGTCGCGCTGGTGATCGAGGAGTCGCCCGAGCCCGCGCGGACGGAGTTCGCGCGCGTCATCGCGCGCGCCAGCATCGGCGTGCCGATGGACGTCGCGCTGGACGACCTCGTCAAGCGCGTGCCCAGCGACGAGCTGCAGATGTTCGTGGACGCGATCGACATCCAGTCCAAGACCGGCGGCAACCTCGCGAAGATCCTCGACCACTTGGCCAACACCATCAAAGCGCGGCGCAGCATCCAGCGCAAAGTTCGTTCGCTCACGGGCGAGGCGCGCGCGAGCGGCTGGGTGATCGCCGCGCTGCCGGTGGGCCTGGGCGTGTTCATCATGGCCACGCAGCCGCCCATGCGCGAAGCGATGTTCACGACGCCGATCGGCCATTTGAGCTTGATCACGTTCGTCGTGCTCGAAGTCGTCGGCGCGGGCCTGGTCAAGGCGATGATGAGGCTCGACGTCTGATGGGCATCGTCCTCGTCATCGCGATCCTCACCACCGGTGCGCTGTTCGGCGTCGGCTTCGCGCTGCTCGACCGCGGCGACGACATGGAGCGGCGCCTCGCCGAGCTCGAACGCGCGCCCGCGACCGACAACGAGCGCGGCGGCAAGATCGTGCGTTCGCTGGTCGACGAGAAGGAGCGCGTTGCGCTCGGCACGCGCTTCGCCGAGGCCGGGTGGTACTCGACCACGGTGGTGTCGTTCACGATGTGGCGCATCAGCCTCGCGCTCGGCTTCGGCGCGCTGTGCGCGCTCGCCGGGCAGCTCACCCACGTGTCGCTCGTGAGCATGGCCCTCATGAGCGCCGGCGGGCTCGCGCTCGGCTTCGTCTTCCCGTCGTTCGTGCTCGACTCCGCGTCGCGCTCGCGCAAGGCGGCGATCTCGCGGCGGCTCCCCGATCTGCTCGACATCGTCTCGACCACCGTCGAGGCCGGCACCGCGCTCAACGGGGCGCTCGGAATCGCGGTCACGCGCATGGAAGGCCCGCTCGCCGACGAGTTTCGCATGACGCTGTCCGACATTCGGGTGGGCATGTCGCGCACCGACGCGCTCACGGCCATGGCGCGGCGCGTCAAGCACATCGACCTGACGGCGCTGGTGACCGCGCTCGTGCAAACGGAGCGGCTCGGCGGCAACATCGCGCACTTGCTCGACGAACTCGCCGAGGAGACGCGCAACCGCCGGATCGCGCGCGCCGAAGAGCTCGCCGCGAAAATCCCCGTCAAGATGGTGGTGCCGATGGCGTTCTTCATGCTCCCGGCGCTGCTCGTCATGATCTTCGGCCCGGTCGCCGCGCAGTTGCTGAACCAATGATCACGATCTTGCTCGCGACCGCCGCCTTCGCCGCGATCGCCGCGCTCGGTCTCGCCGCCGCCCGCGGCGTGTGCGGCCCCGCCGGTGAACCGCTGCCCGGCGGGCCTCCGGTGGGCGTGGTCCCCCAGCAGGCGCTCATCGCCGGCTCCGCGCTGCTCGGCGCGATCGCCGCGTGGCGCGGGCTGCCGCTGCCGGGGCTGGCGATCGTCGGCCTCGCGTGCGGGCTGCTGACCGCGATCTGGGCGTCGGACGTCGTGCGCGGCATCATCCCCGACGTCTTCACGGTCGTCCCGCTCGGCGCGATCCTGCTCGCCGCCGCGCTGGCCGGGCATTGGGAAGTCCCCGCCGCCGCGGTCGTGCCGGCGCTGCCGTTCGCGTTCCTCGCCTGGCGCTCGCGCGGACTCGGTCTGGGCTGGGGCGACGTGAAGCTCGCGATGCTGGGCGGCCCGCTGATCGGCATGCAGAACGCGCTGATGGCGTTCGCGCTGGGATGTCTGGCAGCGGTGGTCGTCGCGCGCGTGCGCAAGACGTCGCACCAGCCCATCGCGTTCGCGCCGTATCTGGCGTCGGCGATCGCACTCCCGCTCGCGCTCGTCATACGGGGTCACTGACGGTGGGCGTTCTCTACAACCGGTCGACGAGCGAGATCCTTTCCGACCGCGTCGACCTCGTGCGCACGCCGTTCCGGCCGATCGCGGCGCTGCTTCCGCGCCGCCGTCCGCCCGACGACGGCGGCTTATGGTTCGACGACTGCGACGCGTTCCGCCGGCTCGGCACCCGCGCGCGCGCCGATCTGATCTTCCTCGACCGCGACCTGTGCGTCGTGCGCCTCGAGCACCGCGTGGAACCGGGCCGGCCGATCCTGTGGTGCCGCCAGACGGACTCGGTGCTCGCGATGAGCGACGGGTTCTTCGCCCGGGCGGACGTGCTGGTCGGCGACCTGCTGTGGTTCGAGGACTCGCTCTCGACGCTGCTCTACGCGGTCAAGTCGCGCACGGCGTGAGCCGTCACCGCGGACGGCGCCATGCGCAGGTACACCGTCGCGTTGCGCGCGGCTTCGTCGTACTCGCGCTGCGCGGCGGCGATCCACGGCGCTGACGGTTCGCCCGACAGCAGCGGCGCCGAGTGCAGGCGCAGCGCCGCCGACCAGTGCGCGACGGCAGCGTGGAGATCGCCGCGGTCGTAGGCCGCCGTCGCAACCTCGATGTGCGTGCTGAAGCGCTTCGCGGTGCTGACCACGTTGCCGAGGCGCAGCGCGACCGTGTTGCGGTGCACGGTGAAGTACTCGTCGACGGCTTCACGCCCGACGCACTGCGCGAGCGCGCGGCGGACGGTGCTGCAGGTGTTGACGAGCGCGCCCGCGGCGGCGCGGCGTTCCATGCCGGGCCAGAACTCGCGCAGCAGCTCCTCGCGCGTCGCCGTGCCGTTGCGGCGCACCGCGAGATATTGGATCAGCGAGCGCGCGCGCCGGCGGCCGAAGCGCACTTCGCCGCTGCCGATCGTCACACGAAAACGCCCGAACATGTGCAGCACGGCGGGTGCGAGGCGCGCCGACTCGCGGCCGCTGCCGCGCAGCGACGCGACGACGGGGTTGACGACGTACGACTCGCCGGCTCCGTCCACGAAGAACGCGGCGTGCGACGCGTCGCGCAGATCGTCCGCGCCGCTGGCGACGCCGCGCGCGACCCGGTCGAACGCGCTCGCGGCGGCGGGCGCGTCGGCCGCGGCGTCGTCGACGAGCTGAGCGATGAACGGGCGCGCCGTCGCGAGCCAGCGCGGGAACGCGGCCGCAAGCGTGCCGCCGAGCGCGGACGCGTAGCGCACCGTGCCCGCGACCGCGAACGCCCAACCGCCGGTGGCCGCGACGAGGTGACGGCGTTCCTTGGCGGTCGACGCGACGCCGTGCCCGGCGCAGAACCCTTCGATCTCGGCCTCGTCGAAACGGAGCGCCGCCGCATCGGCGTGCGCCATGTCTCGCGCGGATGCCGCCGCCGCGAACGGCCGCGCGTCGCGCACGAGAAACACGAAGCGGGCGTCCGCGGGCGCGCCGTGCGCGAGCTGCGCGAGAAACGCGCGCCCGCCGGCCGACGCGCGGTCGGCGCCGTCGATCACCAGCTCGCCGCGCGGGGACGCGGGCACGAGCTCGCGCAGCGCGGTTTCGGTCGCGCCGCGCGCGACCGTGATCCAGCGAGGCGCGTTCGCGCGGCCGCGCGCCCAGACCGCCACGGCGACCGTTTTTCCGCAACCCGGCTGGCCCGCGACGATGCGCACGCGGCGCGCGGCGTTGCGGTCGAGCCAGCCTTCGATGCCGCGGCGGCGCAGCGCGTCCGGCGGCAGCTTCGGGAGATCGGTCACGCCGGCAAGCACCCTTCCATGCGCGCGAGGCCGTCGGCGAGCTCGTCGGCAAAGGGTGCGAGCGCGGAGAACACCTCGCCGTCGAGGAACGGCCCGCGCACGATGCGCAGCGCCGCTGCCGCGTGCTCCGCCGCCGCATCCGCGTCGCCGCGCGCGCACGCGTCGTCGGCGTCGGCGATGTGCGCGCGAACGCGGCGCGCGTCGACGGCGAACAGCTCGAGGTTCAGCGCGATCTCGTCGCCGAACGACACGTAGTTCGCGAGCACGCCGTGCCCGACGACCGCCGCGAGCGCGCGCCGCATCGTGCTGCACGCGCTGCGCAAGCTCTGCGCCCCGAGCAGCGGATCCGCATCGGGCCAGAACGCGCGGATCAGCTCGCGGCGGCTCGCGCGGCCGCTCGGCCGCAGCGCGAGAAAGGTCAAGATCTGGCCGTCACGGCGCCGGACCCATTCGACGCGCTGGCCGTTGATGCGCACTTGCGGCGTGCCGAACAGCTCGACCGCGAAGGGCATCAAGGTTCCGGTCGGCGCCGGCGACGCGGCGCGCGCCAGCCGCGCGATCACGCGGTACGGCCGGCACACACCGTCGACGAGCTGCACGAACATGCCGCGCGCCTCGAGCCGGTCCAGCGTCGCGTCGTCGATCGCTTCGCCGTCGAAGAAACGGCGCGCGCGCGCGGCCAGCGCCGGGTCTTGATCGGCAAATGCCGCCTCGACGAAATCGTTGATGAGGCCCGCGCTGCCACGCTGCCAGCGCTCGACCGCGCCGTCGAGCGTGCGCCCGCACGACGCGGCGTCGCGCACGATGCTGCACAGCGCGAATGGCCAGCCGTCCGTGTCGATCACCAGGCGCGCGACGTCGCGCTCGTCGCCGCGCACGACGCGCGAGCTGTCGACGAAGCGCGCCGCTTCGTCGGCCGTGAACGCGAGCCGGGCTCCGCCGCACAGCGCCGCCAGGCCGAGCGAGATCAAGCGCGTCGTATCGAAAAACTCTCGCGTGCGCGCGGCGTACACGAACGTCACGTTCTCGGGGCCGTCGAACACCAGCCGCTGCAGCAGCTCGCGGCCTTCGTGCGAAGCGCGATCCGCTTCGTCGACGAGGATCTCGCGCCGGCCCAGGGCGCCGAGCGCCGCCAGCAGCGTCTGGTCGTCGTCAGCCGCGTTCAGCCCGAGCGCTTCGCCCAGAGCGGCGCGGATCTCCGCGGCGCCGGCGCCTGCGCCGAGCGCCACGTACGCCGCCGGGAACCGCGACCGTGTGGCATAGAGCGCGAGCGCCGTCGTCTTGCCGCAGCCGGCGGGCGCGGCGAGCAGCCGCAGCGGGAAGTCGGCATGGTCCGCGAGCCAAAGCGAAAGCCGCTCGCGATGGATGACGTCGGGCGCGAGCTTTGGAAGTCGTCCCTGAGTGAGAACGGCCACAGTTCTCGCAGCATACCCCAGTTGGCCCTACTTTATGACCTAAGACCTAGGTCTTTCGGGTAAAGTTTGGATCAATCGAGGAGGGGCGCCCGCCCCGTGTAAACCGGGGCCTCCATGCAGATGTGGCTCGTCCGCAACCAGGACACCGGCCGCGTCCTTGCCTGGCGGGTGCGGCGCGCGGACGGCTGGGTCACCCGTATGGTCGGCTTTTTACCGCGCAATTCCATCGCACCTGAGGAAGGGCTGTGGTTCGAAGGCTGCGGCGCGATCCATACGCTCGGCATGCGGTCCGCGCTCGACGTGGTGTTCCTCGACCGCGACCTGCGGGTGGTGCGGGTCGACGCCGGCGTGCGCCCGCACCGGCCGTACGTCGGGGCGCGGGGGGCGCACGTCGTGGTCGAGTTCGGGCCCGGTTTCGCGAAGGCGAACCCGCTGCGGCCCGGCGACCAGCTCGCGCTGGAGCCGGTCTAGGGCGCGCGCCGCACCCGCAGCGATCGGACCAGGGACACGATGCCGCGCCCGCGCTGCATCGTCACGCGCACGGTGTACGGCCCCGGCTCCGCCGGCGCCGTCAGCGTCACGCTGCGCTCCCCGCGCCGCACGTCGGCGCCGGCGACCTCGATGCCGTCGCGGTCGCGCACGATCTGGACCCGCGCACCGTCGGCCGACGGCACCGTCACCGCGACGGACTGCCCGGCCGCCGCGGGCGCCGGCCGGATCGTGAACGTGTCGCCCCCGGCGCCTTCGAGGACCGACGGTTCGGGCGGGACGCCGGTGCGCGGCGTGGCTCGCGGACCCGCGGGCGCGGTCGCCTGCGCGACCGCGGACGGCGAGGCGGACGGGCTCGGCTGGACGGCCGCGGGGAACGGCACGCGCGTCTCCTGGCCCGCGTCCGCGCCTTCCGCCCGGGCGACCAGGACGTACGGCTCGCGCGCGCCCGGCGGCGGGGCCGGGATCTGGACGCTGCCGCGGCCGGACGGCGTCGTCGTGCCGAACCACGTCGCGCCGCTGCCGTCGAGGACCGCGAGGTGCAACTCGCGGGCGCGCGCCGCGTAGCGGACGGTGAGCGCCGCGTTCGGCCGCGGCGCGTCGACCGCGATGCTCTCGATGCGCGGCCCCGGCGTGGCGACGATGCGGATCGCGGGCGGCGGCGTCGCGCGCGCGTAGACCGCGTCGCGCGCGTCGCTGCCGAACGCGTTCGACACCGCGACGCGCAAGCTTGCCGCGGACGGGATCGCGACCATCATCGAACCCGACGCGTCGGGCAGCGAGCCGTGCGCGACGACCTCGCCGTGCGCGTCGCGCAGCTCGTACGTGCGCGCGCCGTTGCCGGCGGTCACCCACCGCGCGACGGTGCCGCCGCCGGTGCCGCCGAGCAGCGTCGCCTCGACGACGCGCGGCCGCCCCGCGGCGACGCCGATCAGCGTCACGCCCGCGAGCAATCCCGCCGCGCCGAGCGCCGTCGCGGGCCCCACCCAGCGGCGGCGCCGGCGGCCGCCGCGCGGCGGCGGCGCCTCGACGAGCATGTGGATGCCCTCGCCGCGAACGTCCGCGGTGACGCGCTCGTACGCGATCTTCGCGTCCAGCGTGAAGCCGGTGCGCAGCGCGGCGTGCGGCTGCACTTCGACCGCGAGCGCGGCCACCGGCCGCGACTCGTCGAGCCGCGTCGCGCTCACGGTCGCGGCAAGCACGCCCGGCGTTCCGTTGGTGATGCGCAGCTCGTAGCGCGCACCGGAACCGTCGATCCCGAGCGGCTCGAGCTCGCACGCGACCGCGCCAGCGGGGGTGGCGAGGAGACCGCGGCCGCCGCGTGACATCGCGTCCGGAATGCCGAGAGCGCTCGTTCCCCTTCTCGCGATCACGTTCGTCGACGTGCTCGGCTTCACGATCTTGATCCCGATCCTGCCCTTCTACGCCGAGCACTTCGGCGCATCACCGACCACCGTGGGCGCGATCTACTCCACGGTCGCCGTCGCTTCGCTTCTTTCTTCACCGTTCTGGGGCCGCTTGAGCGATCGCATCGGACGCAAGGGTGTGTTGATCGCCGCACAGGTCGCGGGCCTGCTCGGCTTCTCGCTGCTTGCAGCGGGAACGGCGCTATGGACGGTATTCGTTTCGCGCGCGATCGAAGGGCTGGGCGGCGGCGGGCTCGGCGTCACGCAGGCATACGTGACCGACGTGACGACGCCCGCGAACCGCGCGCGCGCGTTCGGCCTCATCGGCGCGACGCTCGGCGCGGGGTTTCTCATCGGGCCCGCGCTGGCCGGCGTGCTCGTGCGGTTCGGCTACCGCGTGCCGTTCGCCGTCGCCGCCGGGCTGCAGTTGATCACCGTGCTGCTCACGCTGCTGCTCTTGCCGGAATCGAAGGGCGCGGTGAAGACCGCGCCGGCGCTCGCCGAGATCCGCGCGTCGCTGCGCTCGCCGCTGCTTGGGCGATTGCTGCTCACGCAGTTCACGTTCTGGTTCTCGTTCACGTCGTGGGTCACCGTGTTCGCGTTGTTCACCGAACGCGTGCTGGGCTACGGACCCGCGCAGACGTCGTATCTGTTCATCGTGTCGAGCGTCGTCACCATCGTGGTGCAAGCGGGGCTGATCGGGCGGCTCGTCGACCGCTACGGGGAGGGCCGTATCGCGGTCGCCGGGTTGTGCTGCGCGGTCGCCGCGTACGGCACGGTGTTCTTCGTCCGCACGACGCCCGCGCTGTACGCGTGGGTGGTCCTGTGGGCGCTGTCGAGCGCGCTGCTGCGGCCCGCGCTGGGCGCGCTGATCGCCGAAGCGGCGCCGGCCGGCCAGCGTGGGACGATCTTGTCCGTGAACGACAGCCTCAACGGCGTCGCGTTCCTGATCGCGCCGCTCGCCGCGACGGCCGTGATTCGCATCAACGCGCACCTCGTCGGCATCATCCCGGTCGTGTTCGTGTGCATCGCGCTGACGGTGGGCTACCGCGTCTTCGCGGCACCGCGCATCGTCGCCGAAACCGCGAGCGCGTCGTGAGGTTGCGAACGCGCCGACCGGCACGTCAGTGGACGGTTCAACCTCGAGGCGGCGAGCCCCATCCGGACTGCACGTAAACGCCGTCGACCACGATCGCGGGTACCGTCGGGTCGCCGCCGGTGTGCGCGAACATCTTCGCGCGCTGCGCGCGGTCGTTCTGCGCGTCGTAGGCGTGGTACGGATAGTTGCGCGCGTCGAAGTGCGCGCGGGCTTGCACGCAGTACGGGCAGGCCGGCGAGACGTACATCTCGACACGGTGCCCGGGCTCGAGGCGTTCGAGGTCCATCCTCAACCCGGCCCCGCCGCGAGCGCGTTCGCTTCCGCGGCTTGGATCGCCAGCGTCAGCTCGCGCAGGAACGATGAGGCGTCCATCACGATGCCCAGCGTCTGGTGCGAGCCGCGGTCCGTCAGCTTCGTCACCGACGCCGGGTTGATGTCGACGCTGACGGTCTTGCATGTCGCGGGCAGCAAGTTGCCGACCGCGATCGAGTGCAGCAGCGTGCACACCATCAGCGCCATGCCGATCTCCGGCACGAACTTGCGCATCGCGCGCTGGCATTCGACGACGTCGGTGATGACGTCGGGCACCGGCCCGTCATCGCGGATCGAGCCGCACAGCACGACCGGGATGTTTTTTTGATACGCCTCGTACATCACGCCCGCCCGCAGCAGCCCCGTGTCGATCGCCTTGCGGATGCCGCCGGCCGCGCGCAAGCGGTTCACCGTGCGCAGGTGGTGCACGTGGCCTTCTTCGGCGGGGAACGCGTCTTCCAGATTCACGCCGAGCGACGTGCCGAAGAACTGCGCCTCCATGTCGTGCACCGCGAGCGCGTTGCCGGCGTACAGCGCGGTGACGTACCCGTCGCGGATCAGTTCTTCGAGGTACGGGCCCGCGCCGGTGTGCACGATGGCCGGGCCGCCGACGAGCAGCACGCGTTTGCCCGAACGCAGCACCGCCAGCAGCTCGCGCGCGATCTCGCCGAGCAGCGCGTGGCGCGGCTTCTCGCTCGATACCGCGCTGGCCATGAACTCGAACACCGCCTTGCGGCGCTCGCGCTGCGGCACGCTCACCTTCACGCCCGCGTGCCCGACGATCACGGCGTCGCCCGCTTTCACGTCGGGCGGCGGCACGGTGATCGGGCCGCCGTCGTCGATGACGATCGCGCAGTCCATCTCGGCGTTGGCGACGGGCATCCACATGCCGTTGACGCGCACTTCCGTGGCGTAGTTGGTCGTCGCGTAGAACTGGTCGGGCAGCACGCCGTCCGCGGGCGCGGGTTCGGTGACGACATCGCCTTCGTCGAGCAGCTCCGCGCCGACCGCGCGCAGCTTCTCGATCAGCTCGTCGAGATACGCCGCCGCGTCGGCCTCGACGCGCAGCCGCGCGTACGACGGGTCCTTCTTGGTTTGTCCCGAGTCGAACTCTTCGATCACGTACTCGGCGCGCTCGTGATCGGTGAGGATGCCGAGCACGCGGTTGAAGATGCCGGAGTCCAGGATGTGTCCGCGCAGCTCGATCCGGCGGACGAGGCCCGGGGACGGCGAAGCGGAGGATGACATGGGTCTCGTGTTCGTACCGACGCCGCTCGGCAACCTCCGCGACATCACGCTGCGCGCGATCGACACGCTGCGCGACGCGCCGCTGATCGTCGCCGAAGACTCGCGCGTCGCGCGCCGGCTGCTCAACGCGCTCGGCATCGGGACCAAAGACATCTGGACGTATCACGAGCACAACGCGCGCACGTCGACGCCCGAGATCCTCGCCCGTGCACGCGCCGAGACCGTCGCGGTCGTGACCGACGCCGGCACGCCGGGGATCAGCGACCCGGGCGCGGCGCTGGTCGCCGCCGCGCGCGAAGAAGGCGTCTCCGTCGAGGTGCTGCCCGGCCCCGCCGCGTTCGTGTGCGCGGCGGTGCTCTCCGGGTTCGACTTGCGGCGGTTCGCGTTCGCCGGGTTTCCGCCACGCGGCGGCAAGCAGCGGCGCGCGGCGTTCGCCGCGGCGCTGGCGGACACGACCGTGTGGTACGAGGCCCCCCATCGCATCCGCGAGAGCCTCGCGGACCTCGCGAGCGTCGCGCCCGACCGGCGCGTGTTCCTCGTGCGGGAGCTCAGCAAGCTGCACGAGCAGCAGGTGCTCGGCACGGCGGCGGACGTCGCCGCGGCGATCGCCGAGCCCGTGCGCGGCGAGATCGCGTTCGTGGTGGAGGGCGGCGCCGGCCCGAGCGCCGCGGTCGTGCCGCTGGCGGCGACCGAGCTCGACGGCGAGATCGACGCACTGCTCGGCGACGGGCTCACGACGTCGGCCGTCGCGAAGCGGCTCGCGGAAGCGGGGCACGGCGAGCGCCGGCACCTGTACGCGCAGGTGAGCGCGCGGCGCGCCCTTCGGCAGGGCTCAGGCTGACAAGGCCGGGCGGAACGGGGGTGACGAAACGCCCCGGGTGCCGCCCCCGCCATCGCCGAGCGCCGACGCGTTCTACGTCACCACCCCGATCTATTACATCAGCGGGACGCCGCACATCGGTCACGCCTATACGTCGATCGCCGCCGACGCGCTGGTGCGCACCGCGCGCGCGCACGGGCCGGCGCGCTCGCTGACCGGCACGGACGAGCACGGCCAGAAGGT
>Ga0066662_10001055_pt1 | contig 12388 bp, 8 predicted proteins | sample GraSoiAngelo_111_FD_133939 | JGI IMG/M metagenome (GOLD analysis project Ga0066662, IMG submission 133939) | Grasslands soil microbial communities from the Angelo Coastal Reserve, California, USA - 14_0903_12_40cm | ecosystem: Environmental > Terrestrial > Soil > Grasslands | place: USA... | reverse complement strand
GATCGGCGCCGAGCCGATGGAGCCGGCCGCGACCTGGACGTTCTGCGTCTGCAGCGCGCTCACGATGTCGGACGCCGTGAGGTGGTTGAGGTTGAGCCGCGTCGGGTCGAGCCACAGCCGCATCGCGTAGCGGCGCTCGCCGAAGATCCGCACGTCGTTGACGCCGCGGATGCGCTTGATGACGTCGACGATGTTGTTCGCCGCGTAGTTGCTGATGAACACGCGGTCGTACTGCGGGTCGGTCGACGTCAGCCCCATCGCGATGACGAACGTGCCGCTGTTCTTGGTGACGGTCACGCCGGTCGCGCGCACCTCGGCCGGTAGCCGCCCGATCGTGTTGTTCACCTGGTTCTGCACGTCGTTGGCGGCGAGATCGATGTTGCGGTCGAGCTGGAACGTGCACACTACGGAGCTCGTGCCGTCGCTCGTGGTGGTCGACGTGATGTAGCGCAGGCCGTCGACGCCGTTGATCGCTTCTTCGAGCGGCGTCGTGACCGACGCCTCGGCGGACTGTGCGTTGGCGCCGATGTAGGTGGCCGTGACGGTGACGACGGGCGGCGCGACTTGCGGAAACTGCGCGACCGGCAGCGTCGGGATCGAGATCAGTCCGGCCAGGATGATGAACAGCGCGCAGACCGACGCGAACACCGGCCGGTGCAGGAAGAACTCGATCACGGCGGCCCCCTTCGACCCCGGAGGGACGGGAACCGCTGTCGAACATTGCCAGGAATGAAGTCCGGACGCCGAACCGCGGCCGTGGTCATCGCGATCCTGACCAAGCCGCCCCACGGCGTCGTGTTCGTCGAGCGCGCGGCGCACTTGCGCGATCACCCCGGCCAGATCGCGCTCCCGGGTGGCTCGGTCGACGCGCAGGACGGCGGCGACCTGCGCCGGACGGCGCTGCGCGAGCTGCGTGAGGAGGTGGGGATCGAAGCGGAGCGGGTGAGCATCCTCGCCGAGCTGCCGATGGTGCGCCAAACGCGCGCGAACAACTTCGACGTGACGCCGTTCGTCGCGGCAGTGGCGCCCGGGCCGCTGACGATCGACGGCACGGAGACCGCCGCCGTGTTCACGATCCCGCTCGACGTGATCGTCCAGCATCTGCAGCCGGGCACGCACGTGGTCGGCGAGCTCAGCATCGAGACCTATCTGCTCGACTACGAGAGCCGCCGTGTGTGGGGCCTCACGGGACACATCCTGCGCGCGTTCGTCGAGCAGTGGAACGACGGCGCGCGGCCGCTGCGCGCCGCGGTGGAAGAGGCGTTCGCCGGAACCGCGAGCGCGCAACCCGAAGCACGAAACGGCCGTGTATGAGAGAGCGCCGGATCCTTCCGCGCACGCTGGTGGTCGCCGCGTCGCTGCTCGCGGCCGTCGTGCTGCTCGGCACGGCCGGCTACGTCGCGCTCGAAGGCTGGGGCTGGTTCGACGCGTTCTACATGACCGTCACCACGATCACGACGGTCGGCGGCGGCGAGCCCGCACCGCTCAACGTCGCCGGCAAATGGTGGACCATCGCCGTGGTCGCGTTCGGCTTCGGCGTGCTTACGTACACCGTGCTCGCGCTCATGGCGTACGTCATCGAGGGCCATCTCGGCGAGGAGTTCAACGCGCGCCGGATGCGGCGGCGCGTCGCTAAGATGCACGACCACTTCATCCTGTGCGGCTTCGGCCGCGTCGGCCGCGAGATCGCGCGCGACTTCACCGCGGAGAAGATTCCGTTCGTCGTCGTCGACATCAACCCCGACTCGCTCCAGCGCGCCGCCGCCCAAGGCTTCACCGTGATGAACGGCAACGCCGCCGACGTCGGCACGCTGCAAGCGGCGGGGATCGAGCGCGCGCGCGGTTTGGTGACCGCCGTCGACAACGATTCCGACAACATCTACGTGACGCTGTCGGCGCGCATCCTCAAGCCGGAGCTGTTCATCGTCGCGCGCGCGAACGCCGAGGACGCGGAGCGCAAGATCCGCCTGGCCGGCGCGAACCGCGTGATCTCGCCGTACACGATCGGGGGCCGCCGCATGGCGAGCCTGGCGATGCGGCCCACCGCGGTGGAGTTCGTCGACACCGTGCTCTCCGCGGACAACGGCCAGCTGCTGCTGGAAGACCTCACGATCCGGCCGGGCTCGGCGTGGATCGGCCGCGCGCTCGTGGAGCTGTTCCCCCACGACGACGAAGCGTTCGTGCTCGCGCTCAAGCGTGACGGCGCGATGCGCTTCCGCCCCGCCGGCGACACGGAGCTGCGGCCGGGCGACGAGCTGGTGACGGCGGGTCCGCCCGACGCGATCCGCGCGCTCGAGCAGCGCCTGTGAGTCTCTAGCGCACCAGCGCCGGCTGCGACCCGTCCGGCCGGGCGCGACCGAGCCCGCGTTCGTCGAGGATCTCGCGCCCGCGGCGCAGCGTTGCATCGGACCAGCGGTCGAACGACGCGAAGAACGCGTCGCCCGCCGCGTCGGTGCGCAGGTGCGCGGCGAGCTCCCGGCGGCCGTTCTCCATGCGCGGGACGTTGCGAGCGAGCAGAAACGCCGCGGCCGCGCGCGTCTCTTCATCCGGCGCGTTGTCGTACATGGCCACGTCCAGCGCGGTGACGTGCATGAACGAGTACTGCGCGTGCACGACCGCCGTCATCGGTCGACGGCGGTCGCGAACGATGGGACTTTCGAAAAGCGCGGCGGGGTCGTTGGCGATGAGCCGCTCCGCGGCGTTGATCTGCACGCCGAGCGCGCGCAGCTTGTGGTGAGCGGTCTCGTGCACGAGCGCTTGCGCGAACCCAGGCGCATTGTCGACCGTCGCGCAAACGATCCCGAACGGAAACGGAAAGCCGTCGCTCGACGAACCGTGGTTGTAGCGCCATTGCTCGGGCGTCAGCGTCGTGTCCAAGAACGGGCTCACCTCGCGCAGCAGCGCGGCGCATTGGCGGTGTGCCGCGGGCCACAGCGCGACCAGCATCTCGCCGCGCACGATGTTGGGATGGTCGAGGGGCGCGACGGTGAAGCGATCGCCGCGCAGCCCGCCCTCGCGCGCGGCGAGCAGCGCGCGTCCGCCGAACATGGCCGGCGCGCCGTTCGGCGGCGCGCGTTCGCCGGCTCCCGCCATCGCCAAGATGACGCCCGTGTCGTACCCGTCGTCCTGCGGCGCCGCAAGGCGCGACCAGTCGGGCGCGCCGGTCATGTGCCGGCGTTGGCGCGCAACCGGGCCGGGGACCGGTACGGAAATGTCAGCCCTTGCGCCGCGCCGGCGGGCATGGTCAGGCCGGGATAGCGCACCGTGATGCAGCGCCCCGTTGCGCGGGTGCCGTAGGTGAACCGCACGACGGGCGTCACCGTCTCCGCGATGCCGTGCAGCGCGCTCCAGCGGGCGGGCCAGTCGAGCATCTCGGCGAGCAGTGCGCCGGCAGGACTGCTCGCCGCGAGACGGTCGAGCCGCGCGCGCCCGAACGCCCGCATCGCGGCGCAGCTCGCGCTGCACGCCGCGACCGGCGCGATGCGCAGGCCCAGCGGGCGAAGCAGCGCGTTCGTTTCCGGCAGACAAGGGAGTTCGGCGGTGAGCCCAATGGCATGCGGTGTCGCCGCGCACCAGACGGGATCGAACGCCGAGTCGCGCCACGCAGCGGTGATGCAGCACGCGGGGAGTCCGCTCGCCGCGGCGAGCGCGTGCGCGTCGCGCGCGATCACGGCCGCGACGATCGCGCCGATACGGGCGCGCGTCCCGACGGCCAGCGTGATGAGCGCGCCGCCCGCCGGCTGCGGCTGGTCGCCGAGCGCATCGTCGGTGAGCGTTTGCACGTGCAACCCAGCCCGCGCGGCCGCGTCGCGGATCGCGCGCGCACGGTCCGGCCGGATCGCGACCAGAGTCGCACCGGGTTCGGGCGCGTCCAGCGCGTCGCGCGCCGCCGCGAGGCGCGGCGCCCACAGCTCGCGCGCGGGCTCGGAGGTCCAGCTCAGGCGCACCGGCGCGCGCAGGCGAAAATTCAGCGGCGCCGGATCGGTGCTCACGGCTCCGCTCGGCCCGCGCGCGCCCATGCCGCTTTCAGGCTCGCGCCGATGCCTGCGTTTCGCCCGGCCGCCCACTCATCGAGCATGTGCGCTTCGACGTGCGCGCGGATCGGCTGGATCGTCAGCGGCACGTGTCCCGACGCGATCAACGACTCTTCGAGCTCGGCGAACAGGTCGTACCATACGCCGCAGTGCTCGGTGCGATTGCGCCAGTCGCCGTCCACCGACGTCCCCGGACACTGGCCCTTGCACACGATGAAGAAGCGGCAGCCTTTGCACCCCCCGTATTCGTACGGCGTCTGGGCGAGCGCGACGTACCGCTCGTAGCCCGGTGCCTCCGCTTTGGGAAAGTCGACACCATCCTTGTTCGTGCGACCGCAGTTGCTGGAGCGCCCGTCGCCTTCCACGCCGCGCACCGCCGCGGTCGTGTACGGGTCGCAGGCGCGCCACACGCAGGACGCGCTTGCGTCGTTGCCGAGCAGCAAGTTCTGCATGTCGGTGAGCATGTCGAACCGCAGCCGCTTCAGCCGGCGCTGCAGCGCCGCGAACGCACGCATGGCATGGACGTTCTCGCGCTCGCTGAGCACGAGCGGCAGCGCCGCTTCGCCGTCGACCTCGAGCACGTGGAGCCGCACGGCGCGGATTCCGAGCGCGTCGAGCCGCTCGAACCAGCGTTCCATCTCCGGCAGGTGCTGGGCGGTCGCGTTACCGCGGTGCAGCGTGACGATCAGTCCAGGCGCGCGCCACTCGGTGGCGAGTTGCTCGATCACGCGTTCGACGGTGTCCGTCGCCGCGCGCGTGCGCGCGACCGTGCCGTTCCACCGCGCATCGTTGAGCGCGCCGGGGCCGTCGATGGAGATCCCAACTTGAACGTCGTGGCGCCGGAAGATGGCGACGTGCTCGGCCGTGATCAGGGTCCCGTTGGTCTGGATGCTGACGGTGCCGTACTTCTCCCGCCCCCACCGAAACAGCTCGTCGAGATCCGCGAGCGGCATGAGCAGTGGTTCGCCGCCGAACAGGGTGAAGGGGCCGCCGGCGCGTTCGACCGCCGCCTTCATGCGCGCCATGTCGTAGCCGCCGCGAACGTTGCCTGCTTCGCGCTGGGGGTTCTGGTAACAGTACGTGCACGCGATGTTGCACGCGACGCCGCGCGGGCGAAGCTCGACGGCCATCGCTACGCGGTGTCCCCGTGCACGACGGCGTCGTCATGCGGGGTGGCGTGGTCGACATGACGCTGGGGCTGGCTGCTAAAGTGGTTTACCATCGCGAAATCGTCGTGCGAGCCCGCATTGTCGGTATGCGACTGCGTGTCGTTATGCGTCGACGTGGGCGGAGGGGGTGGTGATGTTGTGCCAGGCGGCGGCGGCGCGGCATCGCCGTGCGAGCCGCCGGTGTCGATGTGCGTGCCCGTGTCGGCGTGCGGCGGGAGCGGACCGTCGCTGTGCGGGCCCGCCGGAGTGTCGCCGTGAAGCGGGCCGTCGCCGTGCGGCGGAAACACCGAGTCGCCGTGCCCTCCCGACGGCGTGTCGAGATGCGGGGCGCCGTCACCGTGACCGATGAAGAGGTTCACATCACCGTGCGGACCGCTCGTGTCGCCGTGGAGCGCAATGTCGTCGTGGACACCGGGTATGTCGGCGTGCGTTGCGCCGTCGCCGTGCGGCGGCGTCGCGAAATCGGCATGCGGGCCGCCTGGAGTATCGACGTGGCCTAGGCTGACGTCGGCATGGATCCCCGTGAACGTGTTGGCGATCGCGCTCGCGATGTCGGCCGTGGCGTACCCGGCGGATGAGAGCGCGGACGCCGCATCGTTCGCCGCGGTGCCGGCGCCGTTGAGCGCCGCTGCCGCTGCGTCTGCCCCGTAGCCGAGGGTGTTCCGGGTGAGCGATGCGATCTGGTTCGCCGTCTGGCCGTACACCTTGGAGAGCACGGCGCCGACCTTTTCCGCCGCGTTCTTCATGCCGGCGATCACGTTGTCGTTGACCCAGTTGAGCCACTTGTTCACGTCGCCCAGCAAGAAGTTCTTCACTGCCGACACCGCCGCGTCGATTACGAGATCGGCGAGGTGCGCAAGCGCGGCCGTCGTCACGTCGAGCTGCACCGTCGGGATGGTCAAGCCTTCGCCCTCGAACGAGAACGAGCCGGTGAAGCTCGCCGACGCGCCCGCCGACGTCGCCGAGATCGTCAGCGCGCACGACGCGGTCGCGTCCAACGAGACGCTGCCCAGGTCGACGCCGGCTACCGAGCCGAGGTCGACCGTGCGGTCGATCCCGACCGTCGCGGTGCCGGACGCCAGAAATCCGACGGAACTCGTGATCGTCACGTGCAGCGAGATGCTCGCGACGCCGTCGTCGCTGCTCAGCGTGAGGTGAAAACCGTCGGACTGCAGGTCCACGTACACCGACTCGCCGACGATGCCGAGCAGCGACGCTTTGCCGGTGATGCAGACGTGCGGGCCTTTGAGGTTCGGATCGGTCTGCGCGGCATCCGCGTAGGTGCTCACGGAGAAGAGCGGCCCGGACGTTCCGTCGGCGGAGCTGATGACGAGGACGTTGTCGTTGGGGAGCGAGATTTTCGACAGCGTCGCCGTCGCCGACAGCCCGCTGTTTTGAATGACCTGAACCTGCACGGTCCCCGTCAGTCCGAGCACTGAGAGCGCGCCGTTGAGCTCGGTTCCCGCGCCGAACGTGAGCTCGCCGATCGTCGTGTTTTGCGGCGCGACGTAGATCTGCGCGTCGCGCACGATCGAGAACGTGTCGCCCTGCCGCCGCAGCTCGTAGTGCACCGGCGGCGACGAGCCGATGTCGGTGACGAACCAGTGGCCCGCGGTCCGGCCTTGGCTGATGAACAGCTTGTCGATCGACGTGGGCAGGGTGGCCGGGGTGCTCGCGGACGCGAACGCCGTGGAGATTCCCCGTGCGTCGTGCTTCGCGAGCGCTTCGGCGAGGGGCGTCGCCGGCAGCGTGAACGCGCCGGTGCCGCCGATCGTGATCGTGCCGAGCACGGACTTAACCGCGGGCGGGATCGGCACGCCGATGTCGCCGGCGAACGTCGTCAGGACCTTGCCGAGGTCGACGTCGCCGATCGAGCCCGCAAACATGCTCTCCGACGGGTTCGCGGAGTCGAAAAAGATGGCGATCGAACTTTCGAAATCTGCGACGTCGACCTGTCCCGCGACGCCGAGGCTCGGGATGCCCTCGGCGTCGACGCCGATCTCGAGCGCGAGGTTGCTCAGCGTCACGGGTCCGAACGTGACGCGCCCCTGCATCGTGCCCGACAGGAAGACGCCGTTTGCCACGAACGCCGCCGCGACGGTGAACGTGACCGGCTGCGACTGGATCGTCGTCGTCGCGCTGCCCTTGAGCGTGAGCGCGGTCGTCTCACCTTGCAGCAGCACGCCGAGCGAGCCGGCGATCGCGACGCCGTGCGTCGTTCCCGACAGTGACGCCGTCAGGGAGGTTCCGTTCGCCGGATCGGGCGGGATCGTCAGGGCGGCTCCGAGCGTGCCGCCCAACCCGATCAGCTGCACGACCGGTTTCGTCACGGCATTTTTCGCGAGGTCGACATCGGCGTAGACGTTCAGGCCGGATTGCAGGCCACCGGCCTGCTTGGGCAACGAGATCCTGTGCACCGGGAATGTCGCAGCCGTGAACTGCCCCGCGTCCGGAAAGGCCGTAGCGGCGTCGATGTTGCTGCCGACGACGAGCACCACGTTCTCCAGCGCGATGAGGTCTTCGATCGCGGAGAGCGCGGATAAACCCGCCAGGCTGGAGAGCTTCGAGCCCGAGAGGTCGAGCCCGAAGCCGAAAGCCCAGATGCTGCCGGTACCTTTGCGCGCGCTGAACATCGCGTCGCCGATCGACGGGTCGTTCGCAGCGACGTCGAACGCGTACGCGGCGCCGTTTTTGGTGATCGAAAGCGTGCACGCCGGCAGCGGGACGTCGAACGATGCGGGCAGCGAGACGGCGCTGCCATGCAGGTCGCCCGCCAGCTTCATCAGCGAGCTGCCGCCGAAGTTGCCGACGATGTGCATCGCGGACGGCAGCTCCCAGTCGAATGCGAGCGAGGTCTGCGCGTCCAGCACCAGCGTCGCGGTGAGCTTCGCCGACGTCTTGCCGCCGTCGTAGCCCAGCTCGGCGTGCGCGTTCGAGATCTCCAGCCCCGCGCCGATCGGTATGCTCCACGTGGACGTCGCCGTCGTCAGCGTGAACGTCGGGACGCCCTTTGCAGCGCCGATCGTGCCGCTGAACGCGAGGCTGTCGCCGGCGATCGACGCGAGATCGGGCGAGAACCGTGCGACGTTCAGCGTGCCCGCGAAACGAAGCGACCCCGCCGCGTTGCCGCCGCCCGCGGCGGCCGCGTTCTGGAGGATGAGCGTCGCCCCCCCGGTGGCCGGGATGTTCGCGAAGAACGTGCTGCCCAGCGCCGGAAACGCGTTCGTCAGCGACCAGCCCCCGGCCGCGGTGCCGGTGATCGTTACGCCGATGTCGTTGGCCGCGAGCGCGAACGTCGCGGAGACGGCGAGCTGATCGAACAGGCCGCGTCCGGCGCCGCTCACGGTGACGTCGCCCGCGTGGAGCGCGATCGTCACCCCGTCGACGTCGAACGTCTTGCCGGCGAAGAACGCGTCCCACGCGATCGCGATCGCGGTCGAGCCCAAGAAGTTCGGGGGGAGGTGCAGGTTTCCGGATTTGTCGACGCATGCGGCCAGCGCTTCGTATACTTGCTGCAGCGTGCGGTCGCTCATCGCGTCGATACTCCTTGACAGCGTGCCGACGCGATGCGGGCGTCGACGTGCAAGGTCGGCCCCAATACTTGATCAGAGAGGGCAAGCCCTTTTCAATATCGTGTAGGGTCCGAGTGCCCGACCGCCCCCCTTGGCACCGATTAGGGGTAGTTCGGGGTGTAGATCGCGCTCAAGTCGTGGTAGCCCGCGGGCGGCTGCTCGACCACCGTCACGCCCGCCGGAACGGCGGCCGACGACTTGGCGATGCGAATGCGGTAGCCTTCGAACGTGCGCAGCGTGAACGAGAGCGGCGGGCGGCTGTCGCACGCGGTCGGCGCGGCCGCATAGCTGTCGGTGCCGCTGCCTTCCTCCGAATACGTGTTCACGAGGTCTTGCAGGTAGTAGATCGCGACCGCCTGCCCGAGCAGTTGCGAGTACGTGTGATCCGAGCGCCAGTGCACGCCGGCGAGGTTGCGGAACAGCGACTCGTTCGACGCGAGCTTGTTGAGCTCGCTCGCGATCGTCATCTGGCCCGCGTCGGAGCCGGTGTAGACTTCCAGCGTCCGTCCGTCGGCACTCGGCTGCACGGGCTTGAAGTAGGTGGACTGCACGCCCGTCACCGGATCGGTGTACTTGAGGTTCGCGAGCGGCAAGTCGTCGTTGAGCAGCGCCTTCATCAGCGTGACGGCCGCTGCCGACGCCGTCGCGTGCCCGGCGCCGTACGACGGATGGATCGGGCAGCCTTCGGGGAACTGCTGCGGCAGCAGATAGCCCGGCTCCGGCTGCGGCTGGATGCCGTCGCCCTGCGGATCTTGCGGATTGGTCGAGTTCGAGTCGTAGACGTACGGCAGCACCGTCGCGGTGACCGACGTGTTCGGCAGCGCGTAGAACGGGTACGGGCCCGATTCGTACAGCAGCTGCTGGTTGATGCGGCCGGCGAACTCTTCGGGGCGCAGGCGGCGGTGGATGTTGAACTTGTAGTACCACACCGTCGCGAGCGCGCGGCGCGCAACCTCGCCGATCATGCTCTTGAGGTCGTGGTTGCCCAGCGTGATGAAGCCCTTCTCGACCTGCGAGAACTGGTACGGGATCTCGGGCGCGAGCGTCTGGCCCGGGTCGAACAAACCGCCCTCGAACGGCAACGCCGTCCCGCTCGGATCGAGATCGTTGTAGACCGAGTCGCGCGCGAAGTTGGTGCGGGGCGTCGGCGGCGTCAGCAGGACGAAGCACGCGTTGAAGAACTCTTGGAACACGACGTCGGCGTGCACGTACTCCCCCGCGTCACGGGCTGCGCGGATGAGCCGCGGCTCTTCGTCGAAGTTCGGGTCGGCGACGTTGCCGATGGCGGTGCGGTAGATGAAGCCGCGCTGGCGCGAAAGCCATTCCGTCTTCGTGGTGAGGTAGTCGCGCCCGCCCTTGCCCGGTTCGGAGTTCGGCTTGCCGCCGTAGTCGGTGCGCATCGCCGCCGTCTTCTGTTTGGGGCTGAGCGTGAGGCGCCCGATCGGGACGGGACGCACCCAGAACTGCGAGACGTACGGACCGATGCGGTCGCCCTCGGTGAAGCCGCGGAACAGCGTCTGCTCGCTGACCGTGCCGTTGTTGCCGCCCTGCGGATTTTGCCCGAAGTAATAGGCGAGGTTGCTGCCGCCCAGATCGGCCACGGCGGCGCCGACCAGCGTCGCGATCTGGCTCGCGAGCGCGGAGCTCAGGATGCCGCGGCTGACGTCGTCGTTGCGGCCCGCCGCGGTGTAGTATTTGAACGGCACGTCGCGCAGCAGCGCCATCCAGTAGTTCTCGACGATCTCCGCGAGCTCGGTCTTGCTGCTGAACTTCGGCGGCGCGGGGAACGCGATGATCGCCGGCGTGTAGCCGGTCGCGCCGGGGCTCGGCGGCCGCAAGTCGTAGATGCCCACCGTTTGATGGTCGGCGCCTTCGAGCGAGAACGATTCCGGCGCTAGCGGATTGTCGAACAGAAGCCGCGCACCGTTCGGTCCGATGGCGGTGCCCGCGCTGTTGCGCTGCTTGAAGCGCAAAACGCTGCCCGCGGCCGGCGTCACGGGCACCGTGCCGAGCTGCTCGGTGGTGGGATTCACCTGCGGGTCTTCGAGATGGCGGTCCCACGCGCAAACGTGCTCTTCCATGAGCGCGGCGAGGAACGCCTGGTACGCCGCGACCGTCGGTTCGCCGTCGGCGTTGTGCTGGAGCGACTTCGAGAAGTTCGCGATGTACGTATTGAAGTCGGTCTCGTCGCCGTTGCACGGCTGCGCGGCAGGCGTGACGGCTTGCGCGTTCGCGCGCGTGATGCGAAGGTTTTGCGCGGCGGTCACGCGCGCCGAGATCGGCGAGTACTCGGCTGGAACTTTTCGGCAAGGATTCGGATCGGCCATGTGTGCTACACCCCTGGAGCAACGATAATGGTGGGGCGTTAGAATACATCGTTCGCGGTGCGCGCACAAGCCAGCACGCAAGCACAGCGCGCAGTCGTATGTGTTGACGAAGCGGCGCGCTCAGCCGGGAAAAACTCGCGGTGCCAGCGGAATGCCGAAGCGCAGGTTTCCGACGCGCACGTCGGGGCCCGAGCACGCCATCAGCGTCGACGGCGCCGTGAGCGGTTCCGTTTGCCCCGGCACGAACACGGCGATGCTCGTGCTCGCGGGGCAGCGTTGCGGCGCGTGCGGCGCGTACGCGACGGCGAACGACGCTTCGTATCCGGGAGGCAGCGTCAACAGGATCGCCATCATCGTGCGCACGCCGAAGCGCAGCGGGAACGCGCCGCCGTTCGTGTCGAGGAGCCGGATGTTGACGTTGCCCGCCATGCGGCAGGGTACCGTCAGCCGGTTCTGCAGCGCGTAGATCGCGTCGGTGGCGGGCTCCCCGTTGGGAGCGGTGCGAACCTCGCGCAGAGCGAGATCGGTGCACGGCGCCGTGCCGGTCGGCGATGCCGGCGCGGTCGCGACCGCCGGCGGCGTCGTGCCGCGCGCGTACGCCGTGACGTCGATCTGCGTGATGCTCGCGCACGCGGCGAGCGGGATCGTGCCGTCGGCTCCGGCGGAAAACCCGTTGACCACGACGCCGAGCGAGCACGGTGCGGGCGCAGGCGTCTGCGAGGTGGTGTAGCGCAGGCCGAACGCGGCGGTCGAGCCGGGCGCGAGGACCACGTCGCGCGGCAGCGTGAGGTGTCCGGCGGGGAGCGGCGCGCCGTGCGCCGACGGCAGGACGAGGGCGGGAAACCCGCCGAGCGTGCAGGCCGCGCTGCCGGTCGAGGACAGCACGACGGTGGCGCGGTGGACGTTGCCGTCGGTGGCGGCGTCGGTGAAACGGACCGCGACGCGTGCGCCGCAGGGGGCGGGCAGCGGCGGCGCGGCCGGCGCCGCGGCGGCGACGCCGCTCGCGCCGAGCGCGGCGGCGCACACGGAGACGAGCAAGCGCGAAGCGGCGGGTCTCATAGCAGTTTCAACGTGCGACAGGGCAGGTGCGTCGCAATTCGGAACCTTAGGGACGTGATCCTCAATAGCGTCGAAGTGATGTTCGGAGGGCAGGCCGGCGACGGCAGCTTGACGACGGGCGACTTGATCGCGGGCGTGTTCAAGCGGATGGGCCTGGAAGTCTACACCTACAAAGACTTCCCCTCGCGCATCCGCGGCGGGCACACCAACTACGTCATCCGCGCGAG
>Ga0066662_10001052_pt1 | contig 12425 bp, 13 predicted proteins | sample GraSoiAngelo_111_FD_133939 | JGI IMG/M metagenome (GOLD analysis project Ga0066662, IMG submission 133939) | Grasslands soil microbial communities from the Angelo Coastal Reserve, California, USA - 14_0903_12_40cm | ecosystem: Environmental > Terrestrial > Soil > Grasslands | place: USA... | reverse complement strand
GAAGGGATCGCTGCGCGCGGGGCTCTCGCGCGCGACCGTCGCGTCGCTCGACGGCGACGTGCTGATGCTGCGCGTCCCCGATCCGATGGCGAGCGAGGTCATCAAGCGCGACGTCGCCACCGTGAAAAAGGCGATCGCCGACGTGACCGGCCGCAGCTTGGACGTCCGCGTCGCGATCGGCGCGGGCGCCGCGACACCCGACGTCGGCGGCGGCGCGACGGCGACCGGCGAGTCGAACGCCGGCGGCGAAGAGCACGACGACCTGATGCGCTACGCGCTCGAAAAGCTCTCCTAGAGACGAGGACGGATTCGTGAACCGCAACATGATGCAGCAATTCCAGAAGATGCAGCAAGACATGGTGAAAGCGCAGGAAGACATCCAGAACACGACCGTCGAGGGCGCGGCGGCGGGCGGCGTGGTCAAGATCACGATGACGGCCGACAACCGCGTGACCAAGATCGCGCTCGACAAGAGCGTCGTCGATCCCGACGACGTCGAGACGCTCGAAGACGTGATCGTCGCGGCGTTCAACGACGCGCGCGCGAAGGCCGAGGAGTTCGCGTCGAAGCGGATGGGCTCGGTCACCGGCGGGCTCAAGATCCCCGGGATGTGAGCGGAGCGCGATCATCTCGACCAGCATCGCGGGGCCCGTCCAGGCGCTGATCAACGAGTTCAGCAAGCTGCCGACGATCGGCCCGAAGACCGCCGCGCGCCTCGTCTTCCACCTGCTCAACCGCCCGCGCGCCGACGCCGATGCGCTGGCCGATGCGATCGTCGCGCTGAAGGAACGCGTGCAGCTCTGTTCGCGCTGTTTTTCGATCACCGAGGACGACCCGTGCCCGGTGTGCGCCGACCCGCAGCGCGACGCCGCGCTGATCTGCGTCGTCGCCGAGGCGAAGGACGTCTTCGCGATCGAGCGCACCTCGGCGTACGACGGCCGCTACCACGTGCTCGGCGGGCTGATCTCGCCGATGGACGGGATCGGCCCCTCGCAGCTGCGCGTGCGGGAGCTGGTCGACCGCGTCGCGGCCGAGTCGCCGTCCGAGCTGATCATCGCGACCAACCCGAACGCCGAGGGCGAGGCGACGGCGCTCTATCTCTCGCGGCTGCTCGCGCCGAGCGGCGTGAGCGTCACGCGCCTGGCCTACGGCCTGCCGATCGGCGGCGACCTCGACTACGCCGACGAGAACACGCTCGCGCGCGCGATCGAAGGCCGTCGCGCGCTCTGAGCGCGCGGCGCTACGGTGCGCCGTTCGCGCCGCGGATCTCCGCGAGCACGTCGCCGACCGACACCGCGCCCGGCGTGATCACCTCGCAGTAGACCCCGACGACGTTGTTCCGCTGCACGGCGACCGCTTCGAGCACGAGCGAGAACGGCTCGCCCGTCGCGACGTCGTAGGTCGTCGTCACGCAGCGGCCGATCGTGTCGACGACGCGCAGCACCACCTCGCCGGCGCGCAGCGTCGTACCGACCAGCGCGGGCTCGCGGCGGACGAAGCCCGGCTCGGCGCGCACGTACAGGTTCGGGCGCCAGCGCAGCGGGTCGAGCTCTTCGCCGGCCAGCGCCTCGACGTCGCGCACCCACAGGTCGAACAGCACCGAGACGGCTCCCGCGTCGAACCAGCGCGGGCGGTCGCGGCCGAGCGTCACCATGACCCCGGCGTCGGCGGCGTAGGAAGCCGCGGTCGCCGGGTCGGCGGTGAGGTGCAGCCGAGAGGACTCCTTGCCGCGGTACGGCTTGCCGGCCCGGGCGTGCGCCGGCGTCTCGACGACCAGCGCCGCGGTCCGGTCGCCCTCGAGGCCGTCGGCCAGCACCGCGGCGCGCTCGAGCGGCTCGGCTTTGAGGCTTTTGACGGGATAGCGCCACAGGCCGGCGATCGTGCCGAGCGTCATGTGCCGGGATTCGCGCCGCGCGCGCGCGAACGCTCCCGCCGCGTGCAGAACACGGAACTCCGTCCGCTCGGGGCGGGCGAGATGCTCGATCGCGCGATCACGCTCTACGTCCGCCGGTTCGCCTTGATCGTCACCGTGCTCGCCGTGGTCAGCGTGCCGATCGTGCTGCTCGAAGCGCTGACCGTGCCGCAGTCGGCGCACATGTTCTCCGATCTGGGCCGGATGATGGCGGCCGGCGCGAACGGCGCCGCCTCGCAGCGCGCCGCCGACCAGTTCGCGCGCGACAACACGATGACGCCGCTGGGCATGCTGGTGCTCTTCGGGGCATCGGGGGCGCGGCTGCTGATGTGGTGCGCGATCCTGGCCGTCGTCGCGGCGGCATACGCGGGGATCGAGACGTCGGTCGGTGCCGCCTACCGGCTCGCGCTCCGCCGCTGGGCGCCGCTGCTCGTCGTGACGCTGGCGTTCGCGATCCTCGGCATGTTCTGCGCGATCCCGGTGTTCGTGCTGTACTTCCTGGTGATCGTGGCGATCGTCGCGCTGGCCGCGCTGCACCAGGTCGTCGCGACGGTCGTCGTCACGATCGTCGGAGTCCTGGTCGTCATCGCCGGCTTGGCGGTGGTCGGCTCGCTGGCGTTCATGTCATACGAGCTGGCCGCCGTCGCGATCGTGACCGAGACGGGGAACCCGGTCGAGGCGATCGGGATCGGGCTGCGCCGCGCGCTCGCCCCCGGGATGAAGCGCCGCACGCTGGTCGCCGGCCTCGTGATGCTGCTGCTGAGCCAGCTCGGCGCCGTTCCGATCCTGGCGCTCGCCGCGGTCGCCACCGCGCTGACGCGCGTCGACGCGCTGTACTTCGCGGTCATCGGCGTCGGCACGGTGCTGCTCGACGGGCTCGTCGCCTCGTTCGCGGTCGTGTACGCGGTCGACGTCCGCGTGCGCCGCGAAGGCTTCGACATCGTCCTCCCCGAGACGCCGCCGGTCCCCGCATGATCGTGCAGCGGCCGTGCCGCGCACCGCTGCGATGACCGGGCCGTGGCCGCACGGCGACCCGCGCGAGGTGGTGCACCGCGTCCTCGCCGACCCGCGCTTCCAGCGCGCGGCGCACCGCCCGAACGAGAAGTCGTGGTTCGACTACTTCATGGACGCGCTGCGCGAGCTGTTGCGCAGGCTTACCGCGCCGCTGCAGCACCTCGGCGGCGACGAGCGGGCCGCGACGATCGTCGGCTTCGTGGTGCTCGCGGTCTTCACGCTGGCCGCGGTCGTGCTGCTGGTGAACGTCGCGAAGCGCGTGTCGTGGCGCCGTCCCGGCCGCGCGCGCGCGACGGCGGCCGAAGCCCTCGAGGCGGGCTCCGACGCCGGCTCGCTGCTGGCGCGCGCGCTCGCCGCCGCATCGGCCGGGCGGCACCACGAAGCGGCCGCGCTGTTGTGGGCGTCGGCGCTGCGCGCGCTCGACGAGCGCGGGCGGGTGCGCTACGACCCGGCGCGCACGCCGGGCGAATGGCGCCGCGCCGTGCGCGATCCGAGCTTCGACGCGCTGGCGCGCGACGCGGTCGTCGCGCTGTTCGGCGACCGCGGCGCCGATGAGGCGCTGGTCGCGCGCATGCGCGAGTCCTACGACCGCGTCGTGACGGCGTGAGACGCGATCTCGTCGTCGCGATCCTCGCGCTGGCCGCGCTGATCGGCGTCTCGCTGCTGGGCGACCGCGGCGAGAAGCCGTCCGCCGCGACGCGCGCGAGCGGCGACTACAGCTTCGGCGGCTACCGCGCGTGGTACGAACTGCTCGCGCGCGAAGGCGTGCGGGTCGAGACGTTTCGCGCGCATCACGACGCGCTCGCGCAGAGCGGCATCGACACGCTGGTCGTCGCCTTCCCCGAAGAGCCGCTCGGCCATTACTGGGACGCGGCGGAGCGCGACGCGCTGCGCGCGTGGGTGCGCGGAGGCGGCCGGCTCGTCGACGTCGGCCTGACTCCGCCGGCCGGCAAGGACGACGCCAAGGGCGAGAAGGTCTTTCTCGACCGCAACGGCCACGGCGGCGGCGCGCTGAGCGGCCCGCTCGCGGCGCTGGTCGCGAGCTTGCCGGACCGCGGCGGCGACCGGCTCGTCCCGGCGAAGCGCGCGCGCGGCGTCGAGACGCTGCTGCGCGACCGCGCCGGGGCGCTCGCTGTGCGCTACCGCTACGGGCGCGGCGAGGTCGTCGGCGTCGCCGGCGCCGCGCTGTTCGAGAACCGCACCATCGCTCGCGGCGACGCCGCGCGGCTGGCCTATCTCGCGGCGCGCCCCGGCCGGTCCGGCGGCGCGGTGGCGTTCGACGAGGCCGTGCGCGGCGACATCGTCGAGAAGCCGTGGTACCGCGCGCTGACCGCCGGCGAGCTGGTCGCGCTCGCGCTCGCGGCGCTGGCGGGGCTGCTGTGGCTGGCGTACGGGATCGTCCCGCTCGGCCCGGCGGTCCGGCTGCGCGCGCCGCGCGAGCCGACCTCCGAAGAGTTCGTCGACGCGGTCGCCGCGCTGTACGAGCGCGCCCGCGCGCGCGATCACGCCGGTGACGCGTTGCTGCGCGACGCGCGCCGCTCGCTCGAGCGCGCCCCGCGAACGCGCGAGAACGCCGCGCTCGCCGAGCGCATCCGCTTCGCCGAGATGGAACCGCTGAGCGACGACGCCGCGCTGGTCGCCGTCGCGCAGCTCGCCCGCACCGCCCGGGAGAATGACAGGACGATGGTGATGGACCGAGCACCCAGGAGTCGCGAACGGCGTGAAGTGCCGTCGCGAGGTCGCAACGGGAGGCCCACGTAGTGGGGGACGCGGGGCCGGAGCGCCGTTTGACCGAGGGGCTCTCACGCGTCGTCGTCGGGGCCGACCGCGCCGTTTTCGCGCTGACCGTCGCGCTGCTGAGCGGCGGACACGCGCTGATCGAAGGTGTCCCCGGGACGGCGAAGACGCTGACGGTGCGCGTCCTCGCGCGGCTGCTCGGCGTCGTCTACGGGCGCATCCAGTTCACGCCGGATCTGATGCCGTCCGACGTCGTCGGCACGACCGTGTTCGACCAGCGCAGCGCGACGTTCTCGCTGCGCCGCGGCCCGGTGTTCTGCAACGTGCTGCTGGCGGACGAGATCAACCGCACGCCGCCGAAGACGCAGGCCGCGCTGCTCGAGGCGATGGAGGAGCGGCGGGTGACGATCGACGGCACCACGCACGATCTGCCGGCGCCGTTCATGGTCTGCGCGACGCAGAACCCGGTCGAGTTCGAAGGGACCTACCCGCTGCCGGAGGCGCAGCTCGACCGCTTTCTGGTGCGGGTGCGCACCGGCTACCCATCCCCGCCCGACGAGCGCGCGCTGATCGCGCGCGCCGTCGCCGGGTTCGATGCGCGCGATCTGGACGCGATGCACGTCGACGCGGTCGTCAGTGCCGACGAGCTGCTCGGGGCGCAGCGCGCGGTGCGCACCGTGCACGTCGCCGAGTCGCTGCAGGGCTACCTCTACGACGTCGTCGCGGCGACGCGCAGCTCGGCCGACGTCGCGCTCGGGGCGAGCCCGCGCGCCGCGCTCGCGCTGCTCGTCGCCGCGCAAGCCGCGGCCTACCTCGACGGCCGCGCGTTCGCGACGCCCGACGACGTGAAGGATGTCGCGCCGCTGGTGCTCGCGCACCGGCTGATCGTGCGGCCCGAAGCGGAGCTCGACGGAACGACCGCCGACGAGATCGTCACCCGCGTGCTGGCGAGCGTGCGCGCTCCCGAAGAATAGCGTGCCGCGCATCGCGCCGCGCGGGATCGCGGCGCTGCTCGTCCTCGCGGTATTCGCGTACGCGCTCGCGCGCTTCGCGCCGTGGCCGGCCGCGCTCGCAGCGGCGCTGGCCGCGTTCGTTGCGCTGGTCGCGGCCGACGCGGTGCTCTTGCGCGGCGAGGTCGAGATCGTGCGCATCGTCCCGGCGCGCCTGTCGCTGGCGCGCCGCGACGTGCTGACCTACGAGCTCGCGAACCGCACGAGCTCCGAGCGGCGCGTCGCGATCGTCGAGGCGCCGGCCGAGCGCCTCGCGATCGATCTTGCCGAAGCGCAAGCGGTGCTGCCGCCCCGCACGCGCGCGCGGGTGACGCTCGGCGTGCTGCCGCGCGAGCGCGGGCGCACGGCGCTGCGCTCGTACCACGCGCGCATCCTCTCGCGGCTCGGCATCGTCGAGCTGCGCCGCGCCTTCCGCGCGCCGGTGCCGCTGCGCGTGATGCCGGACCTCTCCGCGCTCGACCGCAGCGGCGACATCGTCGCGCGCACGAAGCTGATCGAGACCGGGCTGCGCCGGCTGCGCCGCCGCGGCCTGGGCGGCGAGTTCGCCAGCCTGCGCGAGTACACGCGCGACGACCCGTTCCGCGCGATCGACTGGAAGGCGACGGCGCGCCGCGGCAAGCCGATGGTGGCGCAGTACGAGGTCGAGCGCGCGCAGCAGATCGTCGTCGCCATCGACGCGGGCCGCCTCATGACGCCGCGCCTGGGCGACCGCCGCAAGCTGGACTACGCCGTCAGCGCGGCGCTCGCGATCGCCGCGATCGCGCGGCTGGCCGCCGACCGCGTCGGCGTCGTCGCGTTCGCGGCGAACATCCTCGCGCGCGTCGTTCCGGGAACCGGCACGCAGCACAGCGCGCAGCTCACCGACCTGCTCTCCGACCTGGAGCCGCGCTTCGAGGAAGCGGACTACGAGCGCGCGTTCATCGAGATGGAGCGCACGCTGCGCCGCCGCAGCCTGGTGGTGCTCTTCACCGACCTGTTCGACCCGATCGCCTCCAGCGCGGTGCTCGGCGCGGCGAAGCTGCTGACGACGCGGCACCTCGTGCTGGTCGTGCTGATGAACGACGCCGCGATCGCGGGCGCGCTGCGCCGTACGCCGCGCGACGCGCAGGAGGCGTACCGCGCGGCGGTCGCGGCGAAGCTCGCCGCCGAGCGCGCGCACGCCGTGGCGGCGCTACACGAACGCGGCGTTCTGGTGGTCGACGTCCCGGCCGCCGAGCTCACCGTCGCGCTGCTCGACGCGTACGTCGACATCAAGACCCGCGGCCTGCTCTGATGCGTCGCGCGAGGCGCGGCGGCTACCGCGACGGCCGCAGCCCAACAGATACGCCGCGAGCGCCAGCGCGGTCGCCGCACCGATGATGCCGCGCACCGGGATCGAGAAGCGCTGCGGCGTGACGAACCCTTCGATCATCCCCGCGCAGCACAGCAGCAGCGCGACCCCGAGCACGAGCGTCCCGGCCCGCCGTGCTGCGAGCAGCAGCGCGTCGCCGCGCCGTGCGCGGCCGGGCCGCAGGTAGCCGCCGGCCAGCACGAGCCCCGCGCCGCCGGCGATCTGGATCGCCGTCAGCTCGATCACGCCGTGCGGCGCGATCGTGGCCCAGAAGTCCGCGCCGAACCCGGCCTTCGCGTAGAGCGCGCCGAGCGCGCCGACCATCAACCCGTTGGTGAGGATGATCCAGCCGGTCAGCAGCCCGCCCGTCATCCCGCCCGCGAAGGCGATCGCCGCGACGCGCACGTTGTTCGTGATGATCTCGGAGGCGACCGCCGGCGAGTAGGCGCGGTCGAACCCGAAATTCGAGTCGTGCAGCGCCTTGGTGACCGGCGGCAGCGGCATGTCGGGCAGCAGCGCGTGGACGTTCGACGGGTCGGCCGCGACCGAGCCGTACGCGACGAACGCCGACAGAATCGTGACCAGCGAGCAGAAGACGATCGGTGCCCACGACCGGCGCACCTCGCGTGGAAACCCGCGCACGACGAAGTCGAGGAGCCGGCTCCAGCCCGTTCGCGCGGTCGCGACGTAGACGACCGAGTGCGCGCGCGCCGTCAGCCGGTTGAGATGATCTTGCACGACGGGATCGACGCCGCGCGCCCGCGCGATCGCGAGGTCGCTGGTCGCCGCCCGGTACGCGAGCGCCAGCTCGTCGATCTCGTCCGCCGAGAGCGACCGCACGCCGTGCTTGGCCGCGCGGTCCGCCAGCGCGGCGAGCGTGTCCCACTGCCCGCGCCGCGCGGCGACAAACCTCCGTTCCCGCATCGCGCACGATTTCGCCGTCCCCCGCCGAACCACCAGTACGATGGTGATGGAGCGAGCGCAGCGGTATCGTGCCCGGCGGAGGGGTTTCTTGCGAGCTCGGACTGGGGGCCCCGCGCATGGCGCGGGGGGCGCGCAGCCTGGGGCGGAGCGCCGTTAGATGGAGCGATCGGTCGACGTGCGCACCGGCGAAGCGGTGGCGATCCGCTACGAGCTGGCCGGCCTGGGAAGCCGCTTCCTGGCCGTCACCGTCGACATGATCGCTCAGATCCTGATCGCGCTGGTGCTGATGATCGGCTTCGCGTTCGCCGCCCCGCTGATGGCGCGCATCGCGTTCGGCAAGAACGTCATGGCCTGGCTGATCGCGCTCGGCGTCGTCGTCTTCTTCGCGCTGTTCTTCGGCTGGTTCATCATCTTCGAGACGTGGTGGTCCGGCCGGACCCCCGGCAAACGCGCCCTCGGCCTGCGCGTCGTCCGTGACGGCGGCTTTCCGGTCGATCTCGGCGCCGCGGTGATCCGTAACCTCGTCCGCGTCGCCGAGGTCGCGCTCGGCTTCTACCTGCTCTCCGCGATCAGCGCCCTGATCTCCAAGGAGAACAAACGGCTGGGCGACCTCGCCGCCGGCACCCTGGTCGTCCGCGACCGGGCCGACGCGCCGCGCGACCTCGACGCCTACCTGTCCCGCCCCGTCCGCACCGACACGGGCCTCTCGGAAACCGACCGCGTCCTGATCGAACGCTTCCTCGCCCGCCGCCCGACCCTCGAGCGCGCCGCCCGAGCGCGCCTAGCCGCCCAGATCGCCGGCCGGGTCCGCCCGACGCTCCGCGCCGACTACGCCCACCTCGACGACGAAGCGCTCCTGGAGTTCCTGACGGGCTAGACTGTTTAGATATTATTCGATATAATTAGGCCGTGGTAGATACTATTCTATCTAATGGTTTGCGATTCCGCCGGCAACGCTTGGGGCTCACGCAGCAAGGAGCGGCCGAGCGCAGCGGCTTGCGTCAGAACTACTACTCGAAAATCGAGCAGGGCAAGACCGATCCGCGGTTCAGCACGCTCCAGGACATCGCGCGGGCGCTTTCGCTGGAACTGATGCTCGTGCCGGCCGAGTTGGTCGACACGGTGAAGGCCTTGAGCGACCAGGGGCCGTCTCCTGAGGACAAGCCGCTCTTCTCCGCCGAGCCCGACTGATGCAGCACGTTCTCGACATCTTGCTCGGTGACCGGCATGCCGGGTCGATCACAAACCTGGGCAGCGACCATAATGTCTTCGTCTTCGATCCCGCGTACGTTGCCGACCCGAACCGGCCGGCGCTGAGCCTCGGATTCTTCAATGCCAAAGGCGAGCTGGCGGCGCCCACGCGGCCGCCGCAGGTCCGGCTCCCGCCGTTCTTCGCGAACCTGCTGCCGGAAGGACACCTTCGCCGCTATCTGGCGGAGCGCGCGCGCGTCAACCCCGCGCGCGATTTCGCGCTCCTCTGGCTGCTCGGCGAAGATCTGCCCGGCGCGGTCATCGCCCGCCATGCCTCCGGGATCGGTATGCCGCCTACCGACCGTGATGATGTCGTCGCGCCGGCGGTCGAAGCCGATCCCGGAATCCTGAAGTTCTCGCTTGCCGGGGTGCAGCTGAAGTTCAGCGCGATCCGTGAAGCGAGCGGCGGTCTGACGATTCCCGTGCACGGAAAGAACGGTACGTGGATCGTCAAGATGCCGTCCGCGACCTACGCGCTCGTTCCGGAGAACGAGTACACGATGCTCGCGTTCGCTCGGCGCGTCGGCATCGAGGTGCCGGAGATCGGCCTTGTCGAGGCGGCCTCGGTCGCGAACATGCCGCACGAGGTGCGAACCGATCTCGGGAAGGCGATGTACATCGCGCGGTTCGATCGCGACGCCGGCCGCCGCGTCCACATCGAGGACTTCGCGCAGATCTTCAACCAGTACCCGGCCGACAAGTACCATAACGTCAGCTACGGCAACATGCTGAGCGGCATCTGGCGCACGATGGGCGAGGAGCAGGCGAAAGAGTTCGTGCGCAGGCTGGTGTTCTCGGTCGCGATCGGCAATGCCGACATGCACTTGAAGAACTGGAGCGTCATCTATCCGGACGGCAAGACGCCGCAGCTCGCGCCCGCGTACGACTACCTCTCGACGATCGTCTACATTCCGAACGACAAGCTCGCGCTGACGATCGCGCGCACCAAGGAATGGGAGGACGTGTCGGACGATCTGCTCGAGCGCTTCGCGCGCCGCGCCGGCGTGCCGCGCGGCGTGGTGCTGAGCGCGGCCCGCGAGATGGTCGAGCGCGTTCGCGGCGAGTGGCCGCACCTCGACGCCGAGCAGCTGCTTCCCGCGCGCTTCATCGAGGCGCTGGACTCGCACCTCGCTCGCATCCCGCTGTTCACGCCGCGCGCGGCGTCGATCTCCCGCGCGCTGTCGCTGCTCCCGGCCGAAGCCGTTCAGGCCGAGATCGCCTGAGCTTACTCGCCGCCGCCGTTGCGGCGGAAGCGGGTCAGGATGTCGCGCGCGAACGTCAGCGCGGTGGCCTTCGCCTCTTCGTAGACGTGCGAGGCGTCCTGGGCGCCCATCTGGCGGCCGTTGCGGTAGTAGAACGCGACGCCCTCGCCGACCACGATCGTGCCGGCGTACGCGATCGCGGCCTTGATGAACACGCCGCCGACCGGGATGAAGCCGGACAGCTCGCGCGCCAGCGCGCGCCAGCCGAAGCCGCCGCCGACGACCGGCAGCAGCTCCCACATCTGCGACAGGTCGGGATCGCGGCCGTACGTCGCGGCGATGTTCAGCATCAGGTTCATCTGGATGCCGGTGATCGCGAACATGTCGGCGCCCGAGGCGAACGCGCCCAGGACGAGCCCTAGGATCGGGACGTGGTCGATGACCGCGCTGGCCCCGGCGACCTTCAGCGCCGCCATCGCGGCGTCGCGCGTCAGCTTCGCCGCGACCGTGTCGCGCAGCGCGGGCAGCCGCCGCCCGACAGCGACCTCCATCCCCTTGCAGCAGTCGATCAGATGGGGCAGGAAGCGGCCGCGCAGCGTCTCGGCCGCGATGCGGTCGACGACGTACTCCTCGACGCCGCCGGCCGGCGGGGCCTGGGCCGGACCGCTCGGCGCGGTGACGTCGCGGTCGACGATCAGCACCAGCACCGGGAGGCGCAGGGCGCTCAGCCTTTCGAGCCCGAGCGAGCCGCGGTCGGTCGCGCGGCCGACGCAGATGACGGCTCGCGCGTCGCTGGTGTCGACGCTGCGCTGGAGGTCGAGCGTCTCGAAGGCGGCCGCGGCGTCGGCCGGGATCGTATCGCCGGGCTGGCCGGAGAGCAGCAGGGCGCGCAGCTCGCCGAGCAGCGCGGGGTCGCCGCAGACGAAGAACTTGAACGGGCGGCGCGCGCCGGCGTGGACCGCTCCGACGTTGAGCGAGCCACGCAGGCGTTCGATGATCGCGGCGGCGGCGGAAGCGTTCACAGGAAGCTCCTACCCCGTCCGAGCGAGCGAGGTTACGTGCGGCCGCGCGCTTCCTTGTCCGGGTCGTCCATGTAGTCGAGATAGAGCAGCCCGAGGAAGATCTCCAGCGACTGGGCGTACATGCCGCGGGCGTTGGCGATGTCGACGACGCTCTTGCCGCCGGCCTTGGCCTCGGCCAGGATCGCGGGCGCGGCGGCGTTCGTGTCGGCGCCGACGATCACGGCGGCGGCCACGTCGCCGGGCGTGAGGTCCTGCCGCACGAGGTCGGTGTACTCCACGCCCTTGGTGTGGAAGCGCACGTCGAGCGCGTGCTGGAAGGTCGCGTAGCGGTCCGGCGACTCTTGCAGGCCCAGCATGTCGATGCGCGTCTCGAGCTGGCGCGCGCGCGCCATGTTGAAGAGCTGCGAGGCTTGCGTCGCGCCGACCGCGGCCTTGTTCAGCGAGTCGACGGCCTTCGTCATGAACGGCTCGATGCGGTGGTAGTCGGCCAGCGTCAGATCGCCGCTGCCGTCGAAGCCGACGTGGCGCAGCTCGGTGACGAAGATGTCGAGATCGCCCAGGCCGACGTCGAGCACCGCCAGCGACGCGCGCGCCGCGTCGACCGCGCGCACCATGTCGGAGTCCGCCGCCGCGACCGAAGTCAGCATGCGCGGGTAGGCCGGGAACGTCGAGAGTGCCTGCGGCGGTGCGTTGTCGAGCTTCAGCGGCGCTTGCAGCTCGGCCAGGATGTCGGCGTTCTCCTTGAGCAGACCGCCCTCTTTGTTGCGCTCGAGCGAGCCGACGCCGCCGATCGTCTCCGACGCCTTGCTGGTCGCGGTGTCGAGCGACTTCGACATCGTGTTGAGGTTGTGCATCAGCGTGTCGAGCCGCGAGTCCTTGCGCGGCGTCACGCGCGAGAGGTTCGGCAGGCCGAAGACGATGTTCTCGATGCGCGAGCGCAGCGACTTGAGCTGGTCGGTCCCTTCGTGGCGCCGTGTCGCGATCGCGGTCGAGGCCACGCTTTCGTTCGACTGCGCGGTGGCG
>Ga0066662_10001051_pt1 | contig 12425 bp, 12 predicted proteins | sample GraSoiAngelo_111_FD_133939 | JGI IMG/M metagenome (GOLD analysis project Ga0066662, IMG submission 133939) | Grasslands soil microbial communities from the Angelo Coastal Reserve, California, USA - 14_0903_12_40cm | ecosystem: Environmental > Terrestrial > Soil > Grasslands | place: USA... | reverse complement strand
GACCTTCGGCGGCCGCACTGTGGTCGGAAATGCACTTGACCAGGATGTCCTGCGTGGGGCCGGCATCGGCTCCATGGATTCCTTCGTGGCGGCGACCGGGGGAGACAACCGGAACATAATGGCGAGCCAGATCGCCCAGCACGTGTTCCAGGTCCCGCGGGTCATCGCGCGGATCAAGGACCCAGATCGCGCCGAGTTCTTCCACGATCTGGGCCTCGAAGTCGATTGCCGGACGTCGGCGGGCGCACGGCTCCTTCTCGACCTGGTTGATCGGGAGCTCTCAGAGCAGGCGGTCTAGGCGCGAGGAGCGCTGCATACCGGGAATGCGCCCCCGCTTCGCCACGGGCCTGCCCTCGATCTCCCGAATGTCGGCCGTGAAGTCGATTCCGGGCGCGCCGCTAATGTAGCTGCCGACGCCAAAGCTATCCACGGGCGCCTGCGCCTCGCGGAACAGCCGGATGCGATCGGGCGTGATCCCACCGCTGACGACAATGCGCACGTGCCGGAAGCCGGCCCTGTCGAGGCGGGCGCGGACTTCCTTGACCAGTCCGGGTGTGACCCCTCCACGCTCGCGCGGCGTGTCGAGCCGCACTCCGTGCAGCGCCTCGCCGAGAGCCGCCGCCACCCGCAGGCTCTCCACGGCCTCGTCCTGAAAGGTGTCCACGAGCACGATCCGCGCGACGCTTTCGGCGACAGCGGCATGGAAGGCACGCGCGGTGTCCACCGTGTCGCCGACGATGAGGAGAAGGGCGTGTGGCATGGTTCCGGATGACTCTGTGGCGGTGAGGGCGGCGCCGAGGGGGGTCGAGCAAGCAATGCAGCCGCCCGTGACCGCGGCATAGTCCATCTGACCCGCGACATTGGGATGGACGTGTCGAGCGCCGAAGCTTACGACCGGAACGGTTCCGGCGGCGTCTGCGACTTCGCGGGCGGCGGTGCACCAGCCCGACTCCGACGCCAGAATGCCGATGATCGCGGTCTCGTAGAGCCCAAACGTGCTATAGCGGCCGAAGATCTCGACCACCGCTTCTCCGGCGGACATAGTGTCGCCTTCGGCGAGGGCCCAGAGCTGGCCATCGAAACCGGCCTCGGACAGGAGCTGGAGGCTCTCGCGCACGCCGCAGCACAGGCCGGGCTTGTTGGGAAATATCTCCATGCCGACATGTGGGTCGAGCTCCAGGGCGCCGAGAACCTCAGTCGCCCGGATGAAGTACACATCGGCCGTCTCGCCGCTGAGCACCTGTGGCAGGAGCGGGAAGCGGATGCCATCATCCATCGGAAAAGTATACGCGCCGCAACGGTCGGCGACGGACCGTTGCGGCGCGTATCGCGTTGCGTCAGGCGGTGTATGCGCTCGCAGCCTGGGTCAGGCCCATGATCTCGTCAAAAGCCGGACCGTCAATGGTCTCGAGCTGAATCAGCTTCTCCGAGACGGTGATCAGCTTGTCCTTGTGGCGGATCAGGATCTCGCGGGCCACGTTGTAGGCGCGGTTAATCAGCGCGCGGACTTCGTTGTCGATCTCCTGCGCGACGGCCTCGCTGTAATTGCGCTGCTCGCCGATCTCCCGCCCAAGGAAGACGAGCTCTTCCTTTTTGCCGAGAGCGAGCGGTCCCAGCTTCTCGCTCATGCCGTACTGCGTCACCATCTGGCGAGCGAGGTTGGTGGCGCGTTCGATGTCGTTGGAGGCGCCAGTTGTGACCTCCCCAAAGATGAGCTGTTCGGAAGCGTGGCCTCCGAGGCTCCAGGCCAGCGTCTCCTCGAACTGCGACTTGCTATAGAGATAGCGGTCTTCGCTGGGCAGGATGCGGGTGTAGCCGCCGGCCAGCCCGCGGGCGACGATGGTGATCTTGTGCACCGGGTCGATGTTCGGCAGCATGCGAGCGACCAGGGCATGGCCCACCTCGTGGTAGGCGGTGATCGCCTTCTCCTTCTCACTGATAATGCGACTCTTGCGCTCCGGCCCCGAGATGACGCGGTCGATCGCCTCCTCGAGCTCGGACATGCCGATCGCCTTCTTGTTCCGGCGGGCAGCGAGGATCGCAGCCTCGTTGAGCAGATTCATAAGATCGGCCCCACTGAATCCCGGCGTCTGCTTGGCCAGTACGCCGAGCTGGACCGTCTTCTCGAACGGCTTGCCGCGGGCGTGCACCTCGAGGACCTGGTTGCGTCCGCGAATGTCGGGATTGTCGAGCACGACCTGCCGATCGAAGCGTCCCGGGCGGAGGAGAGCGGGGTCGAGCACGTCGGGGCGGTTGGTGGCCGCGATGACAATGACGTTGGTGTTGGTGTCGAAGCCGTCCATCTCGACCAGAATCTGGTTGAGCGTCTGCTCCCGCTCGTCGTGGCTGCCGCCGAGTCCGGCGCCGCGCTGACGACCAACCGCGTCGATCTCGTCGACGAAGACAATGCAGGGCGCGTTACGCTTGGCCTGATCAAACAGGTCGCGCACGCGGCTGGCACCCACGCCGACGAACATCTCAACAAACTCCGAGCCACTGATGGAAAAGAATGGACCCCCGGCCGCTCCGGCGACGGCGCGTGACAGCAGCGTCTTGCCCGTGCCGGGAGGGCCGACAAGGAGCACTCCGCGCGGGATACGCGCGCCCAGGGCAGCGAATTTATCGGGATACTTGAGGAACTCGACGACTTCAGCGAGCTCCTGCTTGGCCTCCTCCACCCCGGCCACATCGGCGAATGTGATCGTTGGACGATTGCCGGCGAACATGCGGGCGCGGCTCTTGCCGAAGGAGAGGGCCTGGTTGTTACTGCCTTGCGCCTGACGCATCATGAAGAACAGAAGGGCGCCGAAAATGAGCAGGGGTAAGAAGCCGACAATGGTGCCGATCCAGTTGCCCAACTGACTCGGCTGCGCGTAGCTGACCTGGACATACCGGTTGAACGGCTTACTCTTCGTTGGTACGCCGACGCCGCTCAGAAACTGCAGGATGTCGAGGCGGTCACTGATCGGCGCTTCGTAGCGCTGGGACTGGCCCACCGCCTGCAAGTAGACCGTGGTTCCATCCTGCTTGATATTGACCTGCTGCTGATGATTGATGTAGTACTGCAGCTTGCTGACGAAGCTATCGCTCGATCCGGTGAGCTGGATGGTCGAGGTGGCCGGGCCAGAGTTATGGAAGACCTGGAAGGCGATCGCAAGGACGAAGACCATGACGATCAGCCAGATGAAGCTATTACGGAACCACTTGGCGTCCATGGGGTCGAAGTTTCTCCAGACTGGGTGGGAAGGGGCTAAATTTGGCCGAAATGCCGCGGAATTCTAGCACGGTACAGGGCCGGGCTGGGCCTGAACTTGAGATGAATCACCTCGGTCGTGTTTGAGTGCACACGGGCCGTCTCGCTCCGAATGACCCCCGGGATCCACACGATCTCATCACCGGCAGTGACGAGCGGCCACCCCGCCCGGTGCGCACTGGGGACCTGGCGGTCCACCATGACGTCCTGGATCTTGCGACGTCCGGGTGCCCCGAGCGGCCTAATTCGGTCGCCGGTAAGCCGCGGACGCATACGAAGCTCGGCGACGGCGGTGGCATCCAGGACCGCGTGCCACGGGCCAACGACGGCGAGCATCCGCTTCAGATCCTCCCGGTCGGCGACCGGCTCTCTGGAAGCACGCAGCGTGCCGGGGGAGATGACGGTCTCCCCCGGGAGCTCGACTGCGACGCTGGTCCATTCCTCATCCCTGGGGCTCGGCTCCAGCAACGAGACGAAACGCCCCGTGAGCCAGACCGTGACACTCCCCGAGACCCGAATCATCCTAACCGACGGGCCGGCAGCGAGCAGCTCTCGCTCGAGCTCGAGGAGCTGCCCGGCCGATAGCTCCGGGGGGCGGCCCGTGGTCTGCTCGATGAGCAGGCGCAGGCTGCCTCGGCGCATCGTCGGGTGAAGCGCGCGCCAGAGGGCGAGATTCAGTTCGCCCGGGCCATCTCCGGCGAGGGCAGTCAGTGTATCCGAGCTTTCCGCCCTCACATAGTCCGCGTCTGGTTGGAGAAGCGCCGCAGTCGCAGCTAGGCGGAGGCGGATACCGGGCGACTCACGCTCGAGCACAGGTAATACCTCGAGGCGCAATCGGTTGCGCCAGTGCGAGGACGTCAGGTTGGAGCGATCGAGACGGAAGGGAAGGTTGTGCGCCTGCAAAAACTGGAGCACGCTTGCGCGCGGCACCGCCAGCAGGGGGCGGACAAGGTCTCCTCGGCGAGGGCGCATGGCGGCGAGTCCGGTCAGCCCGGAGCCACGAAGCAGGCGCATCAGCACGGTCTCGGCCTGGTCGTCGCGCGTATGGCCGGTGGCGATGATGTCTCCCGGCCAGCGGCCCAGGCTCTCCCGCAGCGCAGCATAGCGCAGCTCGCGGGCTGCAGTTTCCAGGGAAACGCGGTTCTGCACGGCGTGGCCGTTTGTGTCCACGGAAGTCACGTCAACCGGCAGCGATCCAGCTGCCGCCACGTTTCGAACGAACGTTTCGTCGGCGTCGGAGTCATTCCCACGAAGCTGGTGGTTGATGTGGGCCACGCGCAGGTCCCACTGCCGGGCCGGAGCCAGCGCGCCAAGCGCGTGCAACAGGGCGATTGAGTCTGGACCGCCGGAAACCGCGACCAGGATGCGAGTGCCCGCAGGCAGGTCGTCGGCGGGGATGGAGCGCACGAAGGGGTCGTCGAGCATGGGCGGGGCGGCATTCACGGACGCACTAGACTGGACCTGCGCTTATCGCTCCGCTGCGGAACGTTCCAGGAGAGTGCGAACCAATTATGAACGAGGCTGGAGACCAAACCGCGTATCGCTGCATCTCCGGGCACGAGATTTCTTCATCGAAGCTGGACGAGGAGAGCGAGATGGTGGTTTTGGATGCAGGAGCGAAGGTGCGCATCTGTCGGGAGCATGGGTGTCCGGTGGCGATCAGCCGTCCGCCTCCTTCCCGGCTCGGTGAGGCGGCGGAGTGAGAGCTCTTGTGGCGTTGTTGTCGGTTGAAGACGTCCGTGATGCGCTGGGTGAGCAGGTTCGTCTCCATCCCAGCGCGCAGCATGAGGCCGTGCGATCGATCGGAAGCATCATCGCGGCGGCGGCGAGCGACGCGGCCTACCGGTCCTTCTCGGGACAACTCGTGCTTGCCGGCGTCGAGCGGCCTGTCGCCGTCGGTCAGATGGTGCTCGTCTTCGATGCCGAGGACAAGGCGGAGAAAACGTTTACCTCGGTGGCGCAGGCGGCACATCTGCGCACGCGCCTGCAGGAGTGCCAGGTCGCCGTGGAGACTGCCGCGACCGGCGGGTTGGTGAGCTACTGGGGGTACGTCCACCGAGGCAAGAGCATCGTGGTACTTACGCTGGACACTCTGGATCCTCAGGTATTGTCGATGACAAGTTTTCGTTCTCTCGTCACCGGTGTTGCGGAGAAGCTTGCCCGCGCCGAAGGGTAGTGCGGCTGTCGGGGCTCCCTGGGTACGGCCTACGATTCCAGGAGTGCTGGCACGGACATTCCTCCAGGCGGTAGCGTCCCCTGTAGCCTGCACCACGGAGAATTGTCTACACTGAGGAGCCGCGTTCGGGCCTGCACTTGAGGCCGTGGCGCGCCACCACCGCGGGCGCCCGTAGCTCAGCTGGATAGAGCGTTAGGTTGCGGACCTAAAGGTCGGGGGTTCGAATCCCTCCGGGCGTACCACTGCGCTATGACGCAAGGGCGCTGTCGATCAGCTCCCGTACCTTGGTTTCCTGCGTCAGTGCCGGCGCCTCGAGCACCTGCGGGCTGATCGGAAGATCGAGCGTCGTGACCAGGGTTACCACGTCGCGGAAGAGAAACGCCTGCTCCCGCTCGGCGGCGAGGCGCGTGGCAACGCGTCCGGGCAGGTCTCCGAGGCTTTCGTAGATACGTTCCAGCGTGCCGTACTGATCGACGAGCGCGGCCGCCGTCTTCACGCCGATTCCCTTTACGCCCGGAATGTTGTCCGAGGCGTCGCCGGCCAGGGCCTTGAAGGTCGTGACACCGGCGGGCGCGACGCCCAGGCGAGCGCGCACTCCCGGCTCGTCGGCGATGAGGGTATTGGCCTTGCTGGGGACGAGCACCCCGATTCCGGATCGGACCAGCTGTAGCAGATCACGGTCCGTAGAAACTATGGTCGCTTCGCCGCCCCCATTCGAGGCGCGAACGGCGAGCGTTGCCATGATGTCGTCGGCTTCATAGCCGCCGAGCGACAGGGCGGGGATACCTGCAGCAGGAAGCACGACGCGAGCGAGTTCGGTCTGCCTGCGGAACTCTGGAGCGTCATCCCCGCCGAGGGGACCGCGCTGGCCCTGGTAGGACGGATAGAGTCGGTGCCGGAACGTGGGGATTTCGGGCTCGTCGAAGGCTGCGACGATGCGATCGGCGCCGGTTTCGCGCCAGAGCCGCAGGACGGCGGCCATCAAACCGTACACGCCGTGGATCGGCCGCCCATCCCCGCCCGTGATGGCAGCGGGAAGACTGGTGAAGGCGCGATAGAGCAGGTTGTGACCGTCGAGCAAGAGGAGACGCACGTCGACAATCCGTTCCTTCCGTACGACAGTAGAATGAGGCGCGATGACGGAGGAAGTCTACACCGCCAGTGTCCCAGTCGTGGTCGACACGGAGTGGCTGAGCGCGCACATCTCCGAGAACGACCTCGTCTCTGTGGACGTGCGCGCGCCCTATTTCTTCGCGCAGGCGCACTTGCCCGGCGCGGTCAATTTGCCCCCATTCTTGCTTCAAGGTCCGAGCGGCGGCCCACCACCGGCCGAGGAAATGGCGCATCGTCTTGGCGATCTGGGAGTAACTCGCGAGACTCATGTAGTGGCCTACGACGAGGGCGGAAGCCCGGCCGCGGCGATGCTGTACTGGGTGCTCCGATACTTCAGGCATCCGCGGGTGTCGGTGCTCGACGGCGGGATCACGCGGTGGCGCCACCAGGGCCGGGATTGGGAATACAGTTCGCTCGTACCCGCGCCGGCACCGTATCAGATTGGCGATCCCGATCCGGACGTGTATGCACAATTGGACGATATACGGGCCGCTGTCGACACACCCGATCGGGTCATTCTCGACGTACGTGCACCGGCGGAATACCTGGGGCTGCAGCAGGCGGCTCGGCGGAGCGGCCACATACCCGGGGCGGTGAACATGGAGTGGAGCAATGCGCTCGAGCGGGATGACACCGGTCTGCCGGTGTTGCGGCCGCTCGCTGAGATGCGAAGCGTGCTCTCGCAGGCAGGCGTGTCGCCCGAGAAGGAGGTCATTGTCCACTGCAATTCCGGGGCCCGATCCTCACACACATTTCTCGTGCTCGAGGCGCTGGGCTACCCCCGCGTGCGTCAGTACGTCGCCGGGTGGCAGGAATGGGGCAATCGGGCGGATACGCCGGTTGAGGAGGAATGAGGCATCTCTTCCTGCTGCTCGCGCTGATCGCGTCCGGCCCCGCCGCTCCCTCCCGCCTGATCTACAGCGGCTCATCACAACGTGCTTGGGTGGCGCTCACCTTTGATGCCGGCGCCGACCGCGGGTACGCGGCCACGATTCTGAGCGTGCTGGAGCGAACCCACGTGCGGGCCACGTTTGGTATGACGGGCCGCTGGGCGGAACAAAATCGGGACCTGGTCCGACGCATGGCCCGAGATGGCGACACCTTTATCAATCACACGTACGATCATCGATCATTCACGGGACTCTCCACGCGTCTAGCTCCGCTGACGGCGGCGCAGCGGCAATGGGAAGTGGAGCACGCGGATGCGGTTGTGCGGAGTATCACCGGCACGTCCATGAAGCCGTTTTTCCGTCCGCCATACGGCGATATCGACGCGGCTACGCTCACGCTGGTCCGCAGGCTCGGCTACCCCGATACCGTGATGTGGACCATCGATTCGCTGGGGTGGCGCGGCGCCACGCCGGCCGAGATCGACCAGCGGTGTCTCTCCCTGGCACGCCCGGGCGCGATCCTCCTGATGCACGTCGGGATCCAGTCACAGGACGGCATCGCGCTCCCGTCAGTGATTTCTCAGCTGCGGGGCAGGCACTACCATCTGGTCACGGTCCCTCAGCTCTTGCGCGGTCACTGACCGGTGAGCTGAGCAGCAAGAGCCCGGAAACTGAGGGCTAACGCCGGCGGCAGGTGCGCCTGCGCGAGCGCACCCTCGGCGGCGCGCATGTGCTGGGATACCTCTTCCTCGGCCTGGCGCCGCGCCCCGGTGCTCTCGAGCACGTCGAGGATCGCGGAAACGTCATCGCACTCTCGCCGAAGGAACGCCTGGAGCAACCGTCGACCGGCATCTCCGGCCCGCGCGGCGGCAAGTAGAACCGGGAGCGTCTTCTTGCGATTCTGCAGATCCATGGCAACTTCTTTCCCTGTCTCCTCGCGCGGCGCCCAGATGCCGAGAATGTCGTCGCGGATCTGGAACGCTTTCCCCAGCTCGAATCCGAAGTCCTGAAGCGCCTGCCGCTGAGCCAGTGCCGCGCCGCCTATGAGGCCGCCCGCGGTCAGGCTGAATGCAATGAGGTGCGCCGTCTTTAACTCGATCATGCGCACGTACTCCGAAGGGAGGACATCGCTGCGCGTCTCGAAGCTCATGTCCATGTACTGACCCTCGGTAAGCCGGAGCACGCAATCGCCGAAGCCCCGAGCGATCTCCAGGCAAACGGCAGCATCCGGGTGGCTGGAGAGCACGGCGCGCGTGGCTTCGGCGTAGACGGCGTCTCCGACGTTGATTGCCTGAGGCTCGCCCCAGAGCTTCCAGACCGTGGGCCGGTGGCGGCGCGAGGGGTCTCGATCCTCGATGTCATCGTGGATAAGCGAGAAGTTGTGCAGCAGTTCGATGGCGGCCGCCGCAGTGAGCGCATCCTCCCAGCGGCCGCCGACTGATTCGGCGGCAAAGAGGCACAGCATGGGCCGGAAACGCTTCCCGGTTGCGGTCGCCGCCGGACGCAAGAATTCGTCGACATAGCCGAACTGATACTGCATCATGCCGAAGAACACGGGGTCCCCGTCGCCCGCCAGGCGGGCCGCCAGAGCCGAGTCCAGCGCATCGCCGTAGCGCGCGCTCAAATGCTGCAAGGTGTGCCCATTCATCGTGTGCGCCCATAGTTTGAATGATCCTCTGAGCGCCAGGGAAATCGGATAGCGGTGCACGGGTGGGTCCCTATACTGAGGCGTGATCGACTGCCTCTTTTGCCGGATCGTGGCCGGCGAGCTGCCCGCGGACATCGTGTATCGCAGCGACGATGCGCTCGCCTTCCGGGATATCCAGCCTCAAGCACCGGTTCATATTCTGGTCATACCGCGCGAGCATGTACCTGGGCTCGATGCCGCTCAGGGTATTGACCGGGCAGCGCTTGGGAGCCTCTTTCAACTGGCTGCGCGCGTGGCCGAATCTGAAGGTCTGTCCGAGGGAGGGTACCGGGTCGTGGTCAACACCGGGCCAGACGCGCAGCAGAGCGTGCGGCATCTTCACATCCATGTGATCGGCGGCCGCCGGATGGAGTGGCCCCCGGGCTAATCGTCGTGCCCTGCCTCTACGTGATCCCCACGCCTATCGGCAATCTGGAGGACATCACGCTTCGGGCGCTCCGCGTCCTGGGCGAAGTCGATCTCATTCTTGCCGAGGACACACGCAGAGCACGCACCCTGCTGCAGCGGTACCAGATCACGACCCGGGTTCTGAGCTACCACGAGCACAACAAGGAGCGCCGTCTCCCGGTCGTGCTGGACCATCTGCGTTCGGCCGACGTGGCGCTCATATCCGACGCCGGAACTCCGGGCATCTCCGACCCGGGATACGAGCTCGTTCACGCCGCCATCGATGGCGGCCTCCCCGTCGACGTGCTGCCTGGGCCGAACGCTGCAGTGACGGCGGTCGTGGCGGCGGCGCTGCCGGCAGCAGGCTTTGCTTTCTTGGGATTTTTGCCGCGGACCGCCGGGGACCGGCGACGCCGGCTGCAGTCAGTGGAGAGGCTCCAACTCGCGCTGGTGCTGTACGAAGCCCCGCACAGGCTCATTCCAACGGTGCGGGATGCGCTGGACCTGCTCGGTGATCGACAGGCCGTCATTGCCCGTGAGATGACCAAGCTGCACCAGGAGTACCGGCGCGGGAGACTGTCGACGCTGCTCGCCGAGGCCGAGGGGCGCACGCCGCGTGGGGAGCACACCCTGGTCATCGCCGGCTTCGAGCGGACCGAAAGCACAAGCGACGATGAGGCGAGGGCCGCGCTCCGGCGGCACAAGCGTGGCGGGTGCGACCGGCGAGACGCTATGCGACGCGTGACCGAGGAGTACGGCGTGGCCAGGAACGTGCTGTATGCCTGGTGGGAGGAGAGCGAGTGACCCACTCGCCGTACTCATGGCAACCGTCAACTACCGTGGTATGATCCAGAGTGGCGCTTACGGCGCCAGATGACCTGGGAGGAGAGGTCTGCTGCCGGACACGCATGCCCACCTTGATGCGGCCGAGTTTGCCGGTGACCGGAACGAGGTGGTCGCCAGAGCATGCGCGGCCGGAGTCGCACGAATTCTGGCGGTCGGTACAAACTTCGAGAGCAGTCGAGCTGCCGTTGCGCTTGCATCCGAGCTTGACCCGGTGTCCGCGGCGGTTGGTGTGCACCCGACCGAACTCGAGAATTGGGAATCGGAGGAGCCCGCGGTGCGTTTGCTCCTGGAGTCCGCAAAAGTGGTTGCGATCGGAGAGATTGGACTCGACTTCGTCCGGGCCACGGCGTCGAGAGAGCAGCAGCGTGAGGCGTTCCGCGTCCAGCTCGACTGGGCGGCCGAACGGGGATTACCGGTGAGCATACACAATCGCGGGGCAGACAGGGACGTGCTGGAGATGGTATCGATCTTTGCCGGAACGGCAGTGCTCCACTGCTTCTCAGGCTCGCAAGAGTATGCCGCGGAAGCGCTTGACCAGGGCTGCTTTCTGTCCTTCGCGGGCAACGTAACGTTTCCCCGGGCAGAAGTCTTGCGGGCAGTTGCAGCGTCGGTACCCCTGGATCGAGTACTGGTGGAGAGCGATGCTCCGGTGCTGGCTCCGCAGCCATGGCGGGGAAGGAGAAACGAGCCGGCGTACACGAAGATCACAGCCGAGACGGTGGCTGCGGTTCGAAACCTTGACCTGCCCTCGCTCACGTCGGCGCTGACGCGCAACGCGCATACCGTGTTCGGCTGGGGCGTGTCATGACCGAGACTGCAACCCTGTACGGACCGGTCGCCGCAGACATTCCGGCCGTAGGAGAGCGGCTTCGGGCCATCGCCGTGGGCCACCACCCGCTCCTGGGAGAAACGTTGGCCCATGTTTTCCGCACCTCGGGCAAGCAGCTACGACCCGCGCTGGTGATGTTGAGCGGCAAGCTGGGGACGTATCACCGCGATCGACTGGTGACGCTGGCCGCCTCGCTGGAAGTGGTTCATACGGCAACGCTAGTACACGACGACACCATCGACCAGGCGCTGAGTCGACGGGGACTGAGCACGGTCAATGCCGTCTGGGACGGCAAGGTGGCGATTCTGATTGGGGATTTTCTGTTCGCTCAGTCGGCTTTTCTGGCGGCGCTGCTCGACAGCGTACCGGTGATGCGGCTGCTGAGTGAGACGGTGATGGCCATGAGCAGTGGAGAGCTGCAGCAGTATGCATCGTCTCGCCAGGGGATGATTGATGAGGCGGATTACCTGGAGCGAATTGCTGGAAAGACCGCCAGTCTCTTCGCCATGTGCTGCGCCGGGGCGGGGATCGTCAGCGAGCAGGGACCCGACGCGGTGGAAGCATTGCGGCGCTACGGCACAAATCTCGGGCTGGCCTTCCAGATCGCGGATGATGTGCTGGACTTCACGGGAGACGAAGCCGTCCTGGGGAAGCCCGCCGGCGGCGATCTACGTCAAGGGACGGCCACGCTCCCATTGATCCTGTACGCGCGGTCACAGTCTGGCAACGGGCTCGACCTCAGCTCGGTACGCGAGTCTGGCGACCTTGACCTGCTGGTGGCCGAGGTTCGAGCTTCCAGCGCTCCGGCCCGGGCACTCGAGCGCGCTCACGAGTATGCCGAGGCGGCACGGGCAGCACTGGCGGTGTTTGACCCAAGTGAGGCGAAGGATGCGCTCGTCCATCTCACGCAGCACGTGGTCGAAAGGCAGCGATGACGGGCATATCTCACGAGTCCAGCCGGGGTATGGAGCGAAATCAACAACTATGCCGAATTGTGACGTTGTATAAACGCAGAATTAACGCGGAATAAACGGAGCGGCGGTAGCTTGTAGAGCAGAGTAGTGTTCTGGTCAGAAGGAGGGGCGTGTGACCACCTACATTGTCCGGCGCCTGATCCAGGCGGTCTTCATCCTATTCGGGCTCTCGATCATCTTCTTTCTCATCCTGCATTTGACCCCGGGAGGGCCGTGCGCAGCGTTTGAGGGAGCGGGAGCGGCGCAGGT